>Ga0082335_1004900_pt1 | contig 19344 bp, 9 predicted proteins | sample Subgrocontami58m_FD_72375 | JGI IMG/M metagenome (GOLD analysis project Ga0082335, IMG submission 72375) | Subsurface groundwater microbial communities from S. Glens Falls, New York, USA - GMW37 contaminated, 5.8 m (SPADES assembly) (version 2) ... | reverse complement strand
AGCCGCAGAGAGTCGCTGCCCGGCGCCCCGCCGCCGCCACCGCCCGAGATCCGCCCCGGCTTCTTCAGCGGATCGAACAGCGGCGGGCGCTGACCGGTTGCCGGATCGGCCTGCGCCTCCGCGATCCGATCCTTGTTGGCTTCGGTCACATAGAACCCGGTCGATGTCATGCCGAGCGGCTTGGTGATCCGATCCTCGATGAAACGATCCAGTTCGGTGCCGGACACCACCTCGACCACCCGGCCCAGAATGTCGGTCGCGACGCTGTATTCCCAGACTTCGCCCGGCTGGTGCGCCAGTGGCAGTTTGGACAGCTTGGTGACCATGGTGGACAGCGGCTCGTCGCGGGTCGAGATACCGGCTTCGCGATACAACCGGCTGACCGGGCCGCTGCCCAGCGGGGGCGCATAGACCAGACCGGCGGTGTGGCGGAGCAGGTCCTGCACGATCATCGGCCGTTTCTGCGGCTGCATGACCATCTCGGTCTTGCCGGTCGCGGGATCCGTACGCTCCACACCGACCTGGAGATCCTTGAATTCTGGCAGATAGCGCGAGACCGGAGCGGCCAGGTCGAGCTTGCCTTCCTCCACCAGGATCATCGCCGCCGCCGAGGCAATCGGCTTGGTCATGGAGGCGATGCGGAAGATCGCGTCCGTGGTCATCGGCGTCTTGCGTTCGCGGTCGCGATAGCCGAAGGCCTGGAAATATGCGGTCTTGCCGTTGCGGGCGATCAGGACGACTGCGCCCGGAAGCTCGCCGGCGTCGATATAGCCCTGGAAGGCCCGGGTGATGCGGCTCAGCCGGTCGGTGGCGAAGCCCAGTTCCTCGGGATTGCTGACGGGCCTTGGGTCCTGCGCGAAGGCCGGTGCCGACAGAGATGCGGCAACCAACGCGATGAACGTGCGCTTTCCTAATTTCATGGTGGCGTTCTCCCCAGTTCGCCGGTTTCTATCATCGTGCGCCATGCTGGCCGGTTGGACAACGCTTGGGGCGCGCCGCCCGACCGTCATGCTCGGAATAGGCCCAAGCATCCAGTGCGGCACATGGCGGTGAGCCGCACGAATCATGGAGAATGTGGGCTCGCTTGGTTGCACGGGGCCGCGATCGAGCACGGCGCAGGGGGCGCCATTCAAGCGGCCAAGGACGCCGGCCGCCGGTAACCGCCGCTGGTATCAATCGCGTCGCCGAACCGCGCCTACCCAGTAAGCCTGACTGCGAATCAGCCGTTTTGATCGACCGCGACACGTCCAGCGTCCCCAGATCGTCGTCGCGCCTGATGGCGGGTGGTCCACGGACCTGATCCCTGAGGCCGATCACCGGGGTGCGTCGGACCACACCGCACATGCGATGACCGCAGCGTGACGGTCCACCCAAGCTGGCCTGGGGCAGCAATCCCGGCCTATAATCCCGCCCCGAACAAGCAAGACAGAAGGGCAGGGCCAGGATGGCGAACGATCCAATCATCGATGCTACCGCGCTTTCAGGGTTGGGCGCTGTGCGCTACCTGGATGCACGCGACCCGGCCGCGTTCGATGCGGGCGCGGCGCCCAATGCGGTACGTGTTGCCTCTGATACCTGGGACACCGCGGCCAAGGCGGCGGGTGTCGGTTTCCACGACCTGTCCCACTGGGAGCGTGAGATCGCGGCACTCGGCCTCGACGACACCATGCTGGCCGCCGTCTATGACACTGGCGGGATGACCAACGCCGCGCGCGTCTGGTTCATGTTGCAGCATTACGGCGCTCGCGCGGTGATCATCAACGGCGGCTGGCCGGCGATGCAGTCGCTGACCTTGCCCCCGGGCCTGCCAGCGTCCACGCAGCCGTTCCGTGCCCGCCCAGGTGCCGGCGCGGTCGGGTTGGTGGAGCGCACCACCCTGCGCGACCAGCTCGATGGCCAGGCGCATGTCTTCGACACCCGCACGCCCAAGGAATATTCCGGCGAGGACGCGCGCAAGAACCCGCGCGGTGGCCATCTGCCCGGGGCTCGGAACCTGTCGCACACCGAGCTGATGACCAACGGCATCGTGCATGCGGGTCCGGTGCTGCGTGGCATGCTGGACGGGATCGGCTTCCAGTCCAGCGACCGGATCGTCACGCATTGTGAGGGCGGCGGGCGAGCGGCGCTGGCCGCCGCGGCCGCGGTGCGGGCGGGTTTTGGCGATGTGCGGGTCTACTACCACAGCTTCTCTGACTGGTCGCGCGACGATAGCTGTCCGGTGGTGCGAGACTGACAGCGGCGCCAGGCTGGAGGCAACCGATCGGCAGCATCGGGCAGGGCGGGGCGACACCCAAGAATGCCCGCTCCAATTTGGCGTCGCTACACGATTTGTACAAACCGCATGGTAAGCCGATCCCGGCGGCCAAGGCCCTTTCGCAACCCGGGTTCACGAAAGGGTCTGGCTCCGACAATGAATCAAGAGGATTCCCCTTCCAAAACCCTGTTTCAGAACCGAGGTCGAAGGCAACTGGGTTGGGGAATCCTTGGCCGTCGGCGACCCGGGGTAATCGATCGGGCACGTCCAACGCCAAACCAGGGCGGATTTTCCGGCTACATTCTCGTCTCTCCTCGTCGCGTGCGGATTCATACAGATCGCGTGGGGAGGAATCCTTGATGATGGCGCCGTATTGCAGCTTCGTGAGGGAGCGGTCGATTCAGTGGACCATTTCAAGAATAGAATGCTTTATGATACTCGTTCAGAAATCGACAGGACAATTGTGTTAAAGCGTCGCATCCACGCGTGGTCTTACCCGGATATTCCGTATCGTCTTTCAAGGCGTGATCTATAACGGCCAGTAGACACTCAAAGTCCCAGCTGTAAAGCCCGATGGGTCGCTTGCCTTGGTAGTTTTCGATTCGTGTATCCAGACCGAAGGATTCAGCCATCATCCATGTCAGGTTCTTTAGTTCCGTAAGTTCATCTCCGGAATGAGCAACGTCACCCGCTTGTCATTTGAACCCGGTTTGATCATGACAGACCCAATACACTGTTGGTCTAAGTTAGGAAGTCAGCCGTGAAATCGTGCTGTGACTCACGTCGTAACTGCGGGCAATGTCGCGCAACCGCTCGCCAGCATCGACACGGCGCAGGGCTTCCTTCCTCTGATGCGGCGTGAGCTTCGGCTTCCGTCCCATCTTCACGCCAGCCGCCACGGCGCGTGCACGGCCTTCACCGGTCCGTGCGCGGATCAACTCCCGCTCGAACGCCGCCAACCCGCCCAGCACGGTGACCATCAGCCGCCCTTGCGTCGTCGTGGTGTCTGCCCAGGGTTCGGCAAGGGATCGGAAACCGGCCTTGCGGTCGACGAGCGTGGCGAGTGTGTTCAACAGGTCGCGGGTGGATCGGGCGATGCGATCAAGCCGCGTCACCATCAACACGTCACCGGCCTTAAGCTCGGCCAACGCCTTGCGAAGCTGGGCGCGGTCGGTCTTGGCGCCGCTCCCCGTTTCGCGGAACACCTTCCTGCATCCGGCGCGGGCAAGCTGGGCAACCTGTGCCGCGATGGTCTGCCCGTCCGTGGACACTCGTGCATAGCCATATTTCATGGCCCATTTATGGACCTCATTTCCGCACCGGAAAAGCCCAGGAGAAACCCGGCCGCCCGCGATCCGCCAAACCGGCCGACCAACCGGGCGGCAATGTGGTCAGAGTAACAGGAGATCGTCCGGGCAGCCCTGGCGAGGCCCGCCCCCTTCAAGCCGGAAATCGTCGCGAACGCCACGCGCCCGAGAATAATGCCCTTGATCTTGGGGGTTCGCCACGCGTGCATCCCATCAGGGGTTTCACGCGTGGGACGCGGATTCGGGTGTCAGCGCCGCGCGGACTATGCCGCCGCCATCCCCGCCCGCCGAGCAAACAAGCGGGATAAGGGGCTCTCCGGCTTCCACGCCAGCCGCTCCGCGACCAGGGCCGCCGCGAGTCCTGGCTGGTCCGCCCGGAACGCGGCCTCGATCAGGGTCAGGTCCAGCAGATCGCGCTGGGCATGACTGCCACCGAAACGATGCGCAATGGCTCGGACGGGACGCAGCAGCGACACCGCGGTCGCGTAATCGCCATCCCCAAAGGCCCGGATCGCCTGCGCGACCGGATACCCGACCTCCCGCGTGAAGGACGCATTGTCGCCGAACCCGCGCAGAGCCTCCCGTTGCGCCGCCAGGACTTCGTTTGCTGCCTCCCGCCTGCCGGCGCCGACAAAGGCCAGCATCGCGTGCACGTCGTTGAAGGCATAGTTGCCCGCGGTGGCGATAGGCGCCCAGCGGTCCGCCACAGCCTCCCAACGGTCGCCCACATCGACCCCGCGCAGATGCAACCGCCACAGCAGCGCCGAGGCGTCGATCAGGTCCAGCACCACGCTCGATTGGCCGCCGTGCACCGGCCCGTCGAACAGCGCCAGCGCCGCTTCGGTGTCACCCAGTTCCAGGTGATACAGCGCGACATGCCACCAATTATGCACGGCGAAGAAACTATCGCGCGACCAGGCGTCGGGATTGCCCGTCATCCAGGCGATGCCGTCGTGCGGGCGGCCCTGCATTTCCAACACATGTGCCACCGCATGCTGGGACCAGCCGTCGCGCGGCTGCAACGCCACGCCTGACCGGCCTTGCGCCTCGGCTTCGGCGTATTGGGCGTTTTCCTCCAGCCCGAACGCATGCATGCCCAGCACCGCGTGATAGGCGGGCATGGAGCGGTCCCAGGCCGGCAGGGCCCGCACGATCCGGTCGCGCAGCATCCGCGATTGCCCGGTGAAGAAATCGATCTGATGCCCGACCTGCAGCGCCACCGCGTCCAACGGATCGGCGATGCTGACATCTTCCAGCACCCGCCCGGCCGCATGCCAGCGCCCATCCGCCAGATGGCCCAACGCGGCGACATGGCCGCGTTCCGGCTCGGTGCCGCCCAGGGTCAGGGTCGCGTCATGGCAGGCGCGGGCGACCGGCATGCCGCCGGGCTCGGTGCCGAGGACATGCAGATAGCCCTTCAGCACATGCGCCATGACGAAACCGGGGCTGGCCTCCAGCGCAAGGTCAACGGTGGCGACGGGGTCCTCGATCAGGCAACGAGTCTGGTGGCAGGCCAGGTCGTAGTGGGCGGCGGCCTCTGGGCTCGCACCTGTCAAATGGGAGCTGGGGGTCGCGGTCATGAAACAGACCTCCTCCGAAAATTGCCGGGCGCGCGCGGGGCGGGACGGGCGAGCGGCGGCGCGGTTGAGTGGGATGGGGCGGCATAGGGGTCGTGGCGGGCACGGAACGCCTCCGGCCCGATGGTAGCATAGGCGTCGTAAGCATCCAGGCACCACGATGGTGCGGCGGGGAAGGATTTATGGCTGAACGCGCCCAGAATGCGCGCGTAATCGCTTCGGCCGAGACCGTAGCCATGCGCGATCGCCGCATCCATCGCAGCTCGCAGGGTCCAGCGCCGAACCTCGTCCGGGATCGCCGGCCAGGCCATGGGTGGTCCGGCCTCGTGCCAGGCCGGACCAAGCTGGTCCGCCCATAGCGTGGCATAGCCGGCGTGATTGCCGCACAGCCGGACCACGCCATGCGCCAGGAAGTGGCGCGTTGGATCGTCCAAGTCCGGCACCGGCAATCCGTCCAGGATATACAGGCTCAGATGCGTGGCGGCCTTCCGCCGCACCAACCAGTCGAACGGATGCGCATTCAGCAGGGCGCACAGCACCAGCGCGTCCTGCATCGCGCGGCTGGCGGGCGCACGTTCAACCGTCGCCGTATGCCCCAGCACCACGCCTGGCGGCAGGATGGTGGCGATGGTCGTGTGCTCATCGGAGGCGCGGGCGATGTCGCGAAACGCCAGACGGAAATGCGCCGCCGCGTCGCGCACCGCCGGTTTCCCCGCCATCGCCTCGACCGGTACCCGGTAGCGCGGTTTGGTGTCCCAGCGATCGGTGAACTGGTGGAAGGTTTTTCCCTCATGCAGCAGCAGACCGTCGCCGCCGGCGGTGAAGCGGAACGCATCATCAGTCATGTGCAAGTCCCGTCCCAGCCGGATCCCCGCCGCTCGGCACCACGACCCGATCGTGTGCGGGGCCGCGAACAGATGGCGCGCGATGGCGTGTTCGGCGGGATCGTGCAGTTCCAGCAAGGTCTGATGCGCGCCACCGGAGGCGGCGATGAAGGCGCGGTCATAGGTCATCAGCCGGGCCGGGTCGTCCGCCTGTTCGATCGAATCCAGATAGAAGGCGCACCGCAGCACCGGAGCAGGGCCGGGGCGGCGGACGATGACCAGGGCGAACTTGAAGCGGCTGTCGATATCGAACAGCTTCTTCCGGTTCTCGAAGGACAGACAGGTGTCCAGACCGATGTCCAGATAAAGCCGCCGTATCCCGGTGGTACCCTCATTGGCATGGAAGGCCGAGGGCAACAGCAATCCGATGGCCCCAGTGGACGAGGCGGTGGGCGCGGTCAGGTCCGCGGCGCGTTCGGCGAACAGGCGGAACGCGTCGAGGTTCCCCGCCGTGGTCTCCGCGCCGACACCGGCCTTCTGGTGACGGTACAGGCGGGCGGCGACGCGTTTCTGCCGCTCGAACCCGTCCTTGTAGCGGGTAAAGGCGGCGGCGACGGCGGGATTGGCCAGGACGCGTTGCTCAATCAGGGTGCGCTCGCGTTTGGTCGGTGCGTCCAATACGGACAGGTCGTGGGCGGACACGAAATCCTTGGTGCTGTGCAGGATCACGTCCCAGGGCGGATTGCCCAGGACGGCATCGAACCCATCCCGGGCCGGGAACCCATCCCGGGCCGGGAACGCATCCTGGGCCGGGAACGCATCCTGGGCTGGGAACCCACCCGGGCCCTGGAGCCCCCCCTGGGCCGGGAACCCACCCTGGGTCTGGAACCCACCCTGGGCCTGGAACACTTCCGGAAATGCCAGGTCCCAGGGCAGAGCGAGCGCGCCGCCTTCCAGGATCGCCGCTTGGCGTGCGGTCAGGGTCTCGGGCCAGGCGCCGGTGTCGGCGACATGGCGGGCCAGGGCCAGATACTCGTCATCGGCCTCCCGCGTTGCCAGCATCGCCGCTCCGGCCCAGCAACGGGCGAGGTGCAGCAGCGGCTGGCGTACCTGGTCCAGCCGATGTTTGGCGGCTTCTTTCAGCACCAGATCGGCGATATCGCGCCCGACCGAGGCCTCCAGGTTGCGCACCTCCGCCAACGCAGCGTGGTTGATCGCGGCCAGCCGGTCCGCGACATCGGCGGCGAGCAACGGGTCCAGCGCGCCGCCGCCGACCGGGAGGGTGGCCAGGTGCCGGAAGAACGGGCCGGAGAGTGAATCCGCATGCAACAGCCGGTGGTCGAGGAAGGTCAGCGGCAATCCCTCGGCGTGGGATTCCAACCAAAGCGCCAGCTTGGCCAGTTCCACCGCCAGCCGGTTGCGATCCACGCCATACAGGCAATGCACCGCGACGAGCCGCCGGCAGATCGCCAGGCCGCGCCATTCAGCCAGCCCGGCGCCGGCCGAGGCGCGGGAGGGCAGATAGGCAACCAGCATCCGGTCGGGGTCGGGCAGGGCGTCCAGCCGCCCTCGCAATGCCGAGGCCCGGCCCAACAGCCGGTCGCGTTCACGCCCGCGTTCGTCCGCGCCGTTGGAGCCGGAACCGTTGGCTCCGGAACCGTCGCCGAGGGAATCGTCGCCAGGGGAGGTGTCGCCAGGGGAGGTGTCGCCGCTGGAACCGTCGCCCCCGGACCTGCCGCCCCCGGACCTGCCGCCCCCGGAACCGTCGAAGCCAGAACCGCCGCCGCCGGAACCGCCGCCGCCGGAACCGCCGCCCTGGGCAAAGGCCGCCGCCGCCCGCTCTGCCTCCGCTGCCTGCTCATCGCAGGTCCGGCACGCCGCGTGCAGCGCCTCCCCCAGATAGCGGCATGCCTCGACCAGGAAATGCCCGCTGCCGGTGGCCGGATCGACGATCCGCAGCGACAGCAACGCCGCCGGATGCGGGTCGTCGTCGGGGCTGAGCCGACGCACCAGCGGTCCCAGGGTCTCGCGCACCAGAAACCGCACGAACCCATGCGGGGTGTAGTAGGAGCCGGAGGCTTTCCGCTCCCGCCCGGAGTGCAGGAAGAACCGGCCCGGAGGAATGTCCTCGACCGGTTCGGCGGACGCGGGAAGATCGCGCGCGGGCACCACGATCTCCTGCTTCGCTCGCCTCAGTCGGACCATGGGTTCGCCGGCGATCCCGGGTTCCAGTTCCAGCAGGGCCTCGTAGACGCCGCCGAGGTCCTCGACATCCAGGGCACCGTAATGCACCCGCTCACGCGGCCTTCCCTTCGGCGCGGTCCATAACAACCGATCGAGCAGGACCGCGACGGCGCGCTCGCCCCAGGGGAGATCGTCCAGCAAGGTCATGCTCCGCGGTCCGAACAGGGCGCCGCCGAGGGGAGCAATGCTCAGTTCGCCGGAGTACAACCCGTCGCGGAAGGCGCGGAACACGGCGCGCAAACCGTCTTCCAGCATCCGGCCGGTGTCGTGGCCCTGGTCCAACAGGCGGCGGACCAGCGGCCCCAGGGCCTGGTTGGGCGACAGCGAGCCCCGCCACGGCGTGGTGGAGGCGAAGCTGAATGCGCGCGCCGGGTCGGTCGAGGATTCCAGCTTCAGGATGAACAGCAGCCGGTGCACCAGGACCAGCCCATCCTCCCATAAGGTTGCCGCCACATCGGGACGCTCGCTGACGCCGGCGTTGCCGGGTTGCGCCAGCACCGCGCCCAGAAACCCCTCCAGCCCGTCGCGCGCCTGGGTCCTGAGTTCGCTCGTCACCCTGGTCTGGTGCAGGCGCGCCGCGTCCAGGACCCGGGGCAGCAAGGTCAGCGACCGAGCACCCGCCAAGGCCCGCAGCAGATGGAAGGACCCGGGGGGAGAGTCCTGATTCCGCCAGCCATCGCCGCCGGAGAGCGGGATGGTGATGTGGCTGTCGGGATGGACGGGATCGCTGATCAGCAGGCGCAACACGTCGCCATCGGTCAGCAGCCCCGCGCGCTCCCCGCTGGCCAGTAGCACGCGCAAGGCGACGCGCGTCGGGCTGTTGCGGTAGGCCCGACCGGACCGGGTTGGCGCGTCGAGCCCGGCCTCCGCCGGCACCGACCAGGCGCGCAGGTGCCCACCGTCGGTGGCATGCATCAGCCAGCCGCCGTCCTCCAGGCCCTCCCGTGTCGCGACATCCGGTTGTCGGGCGGGTTCGGCATAGCCCAGCGCCGCGGCGAGCGGAGCGATCACGTGCCGATGGACCCGCAGCATGCCCCCTGTGCGTCCCAATGCGAGCAGTCGGCGCCGATATGCGGACCAGACTGCGGTCAGCGCGGTGTCACCCGACGGGCCGGGATCGGCGCCCAAAGGGGTGTCCAAAGAGGCACCCAGACGCTGGGCAACGAACAAGAATTCATCGCGCAGGAAAGGCTCGGTCAGCGCCGAACCGGACAGCACGCAATCGGTGGTGTCAAACCCCATGCGCGAGGTCCGCCGGTACCAGCATCAGCAGGCCGATCCGGGGCAGCCGAACCTCCGACAGGTCGGCGCGGGACGCCAGATCGCCCGCAAGCCGCTTGTAGTGGGAGACAATGGCGGCGGCATCCCGCCGCCGCGCATCCAGGGTGGCGGGATCGGCGGCGCACCCGGCCAGCCGATCCAACGGGTTCGCCAGATGGCGCCAGGCCGGCCCCGGCGGCGGCCGCCCGAACAGATCGGCGGGCGGCGCCCGGCTGGTGCCGCAGAGATCGGCGGCCCGGGTTTCCAGCCACCGGTCGAGGTCGGCGATTTGATGGTGGAGGATCCGCCCATGCGTCGCCGCGAACGCCGCCTCCATGCGTTCCGCCACTTGGTTGGCCGTGTTGATGGCGGCGGCCTCGCGGTCCGGGACCCAGTCGGCGAACCAGCGATCCCAGGCGTCGGGCGGTGCATCCCCGGGGGGGGCCCAGGGTGCTTCCCAGGAGGGGGCTTCCCGTTGGACTTCCCGAGCGGCTTCCGGAGGCGGGCGAGCGGCCAGGGCCAGGATCTCCGCCGGTGCGTCCATGGCACGGGCCTCACCCTGGCGGGGCAACAGCACAGCGATCAGGCGTCGGAGCGCGATGTGGTCCCGGGCGCGGATTTCGACCGCGAAGGTAAGCAGCACGGACAGCGCGGTGGCCGGCGTGCTCCAGGCGACGGCGACGCGGCGGTCCTGCCCGGATTGGGTCTCGGTGCGGCGGGCCTGGCCGATCGCGCGCCGCACCAAAGGATGCGCCGCGCCGAGAAACCCCATTGGTCTGCCGGTCTTGTCGAGAAACTGGTCCAGATCTTCGGACCAATCGAGGGTCGCCGCGAGCGGATCGAAGCCGGGCAGCCCCTCCAGCCCTTGGGTCCAGCCCACCGGGACCTGCAGGCGTCCGGATGTGGGATGTCCAGACCATCGATCCGCGGGCGCATGGCTTTGAACGGGGACCTGCAGGCGTCCGGATAGGGGGTGTCCGGACCGATCGACGGACGATTCCGTGGCCTTCGCGGGGACCTGCAGGCGTCCGGACGTGGGGTGCCCGGACCCGGTGAACGTGACGTCCGCGTCCAGCATGCGGCCATGCAGGCGTCCGGATGTAGGGTGGCTGGACCCGATTGCCGAAGCACGGGATGCGTTCGTTGGGATAGGCGGGCGTCCGGATGTATGGCGGCTCGACCCGGTGCGGAGCCTTTCGTCAGGCACTGGTGCACCGGTTGGCATCCCTGTGTCCTGATCGCGACGGATGGTGCCATCGGGGCGGAACACTGGCTCCGCGATGGTGTGCTCCGGGTCACCCGATGCGGCAGACCACGCTGTCGCGATGGGATCACGAGGGGCGTCTGCCGCCGTGATCGGTCTGCCCGACCGCGATCCCTCGGGTCCCTCCTCGGCGATGACGCGCCGCACGAACTCTGCCGGGGTGATCCCGCCCAATGACCGCAAACCGGCGTCCCGCGCGATCCGGGCTACCGCCAGACCGCGCCCGCCAGCCCCCATGCCGGGGTCGGCCAGCCAGCCATGCCGGACCGCCATCGGCTCGAACCCATCGTAGGCGCGGTCGATCTCACGCCGCAGCGCCTGGTAGGCGGCGCTGTCGCCCGCCTCGCCGGCGCGGTCGAGCGTGCGGACCGGCGATGGTGGGTCCGGAAACAGCGAGGCGGTTTCCTCCGCGAACCCCGCCACCAGGCCCTTGGTCCAGGCATCCGGTTCGGCCGTGACGCCCAGGGTGTCCGGCATGAAGGTCAGGCAGGCGCGCGCCTTTTCGTATTTGGCGATCAGGCGCAGCAGCAGGTTTTCCTCGAACGTGCCGGGGAGGAACAGATAGCGGATATCGGGGTCCTGGCGCTGACCGTAGCGATCGATGCGGCCGTTGCGCTGTTCCAGCCGGTTCGGATTATACGGCAGGTCCAGATGGATCAGGTGGAAGCAGCGCCGGTGCAGGTTCAGCCCCTCGGCCAGACTATCGGTGCTGACCAGGATGATCCCGTCCTCGGTGGCGCAGCGCTCCGCCGCCAGGCCGCGCTGGCGTTCCTCGGCGGCGCCGCTGATGGCCAGGACGTCTCCCACGATGCCCGCCGCGCCGCGCAATCGCTGCACCGCCGCGTCCAGGCTGTCGGCGTATTCGGTGTAGACGAGGATGTTGGTCAGAGGATGCGCGGCGCGGATCAGGCGGATTTCGGTGAGCAGGGCACTCAGTTTCGGATCCGCCGCCTCGGCCGCGTCGGCGAGGCGGATCAGGTCGAGCAGGCCGGCCAAGGGAGGGGATTCGATGTCCGAGGACGGCGCGTCATGCAACGTGGCGGCCATGAATTCGGCTTCCAGCAGGGCGGCATCGTTGGCATCGGCGTTGTCCAGCACGCCATAGCGCGCGACCCGGCGGCGATAGGCGGCCAGGCTCCGCGCCCGTTCCCGCCTGGCCGCCTCGGTCTCCCCGGCGGCGGCGGCATAGCGGTCGGCCACCACGCGCAACGTGTTGGCACAGGCGCGGATGGTGGAGACCGATCGTTTCAGCAGGCTGACAAAGGCCATGCTGTCGCTGGGTCGTTTCTGACCGGGTGAACGACGCAGGCGGGGGACGACGAATTCGGTCAACGCACGGTGGAAGGCGCGCACCGGTTCGGCCTCCGGTACGGCGAGATCGATCGGCACCGGGGTGACCTTGCGCGGCTGAAACATCGCCCGCCCGGTCTCCGGGTCGCTGATATGCGCCTTCAACCGGCGGACGATATGGCGGCGATAGGCGCGACCGGACAGCCGGCCGTGCCCATCCACCAGGCTGGGGTCGAGCAATGCCATCAACGAGGCGAAATGCGCGTCATGCCCGTCATGCGGCGTCGCTGTCAGCAGCAGCAACCCGTCCGCTCGGCTTGCCAGCACCTCGGCCAGGCGGCGGCGCTGGGTGTCGCTGCGCGACCGGTCCCAGTAGCGGTCGGTCGGGCGGCCGCCGGGGTGATCCGTCGGGCGGCCCGTGGAGTGATCTGTCGGGCGGGCCGTGGGACGATCCGTGGGATGGCCCATGGGATAGTCCGTGGAATGATCCGTGGGGCGATGCGCGGGACGATCGGTGGGGCGGTCCCTGGGTTGGTCCGAGGCCCGATCCGCGGCCCGGTCCGATGCTTCGGCGATGCAGTGATGCGCCTCGTCGATGATCGCCAGATCCCAGCAGGTGCGTTCCAGTTCCTCCAGCACCATTTCCTGCTTCGCGAAGTCGAGCGAGGTCAGGCAAAGCGGCGTGGCCTGGAACGGATTGCCGCCCCGCTCCAACCGGCGACGTTGCGCGCGCAGGGCCGCGGCATCGGCCAGTACGGTGAAGCGCAGGCCGAAGCGAAGGCGCAGTTCCTGCTCCCACTGCGCCAGCAGCGGCCCTGAGGGTGTCACCACGATGATCCGATGCGCCTGGCGGCGTGCGATCAGTTCGGTGGCGATCAGGCAGGCCTGGATGGTCTTGCCCAGCCCCACCCCGTCGGCCAGCAGCAGTCGCGGGCGCGGCAGCTCCAGCGCGCGCAGCAGGGGGACCAGTTGGTAGGGCTCCACCGTTACGCGGCCCGGGGTCGTTGCGAGCATGGCACCGGGGCCGGGCGCCTGATCCAGCAGGGCGGCGATGTGAAACAACCGCCATGTTTCCAATGCAGCGGGCGCGTGTGGCCGCAGCCTGTCGCTCTGGATGTCGATCGGCTCGGTTGGGTCCAGAATGTCCCATTCCAGCCCATCCATGTCGCCCTCGATGCAGCGCAGGCGCAGGCGCTGGTGCGGGCCGGCCGGATCGGCGGCGATGACGGTCCAGGTCAGTCCGCGCGCGCGCACCTTGATCCCGGCAGAGAATTCCATGCAGGCTTTACCCGAAACCGTGGTCCTGGGGCAGAGAAACACTTTCGTATTACGATCCGGTTAATGGTTGGACCGGCTGAACCCGCAACGTTTGTCGGTGCGTGTCGGCAGTAATGGTTTCCGCCGTCACGGTGCGTCTCTGTCCGGGCGGCGCAATCCAGGGCTTTGGTGTGGGGCGGAAACATCAGCGCAAAAATGATTGGCCGCACGCGAATGGGACGTCTTGGGGGGGTGCCGAGGGATCGAACCGACCTGACCGGTGGCGAAGCGATTTGCCGCCTCGACACGATGGGGCCCTATCGGCCTGACCCTGGGGCCGTCGGACCGGGTGTCCGCCCCGGCTCGTTCGACCGGGCCGAACGGTCGGCGGCGGGCGGTCGGCGGCGGGCCTTGATCGCGACAGAGCGTTGCGGGCAGGCTCCGGCCGAGACAACGCGGTGGGTTGGCGCATCAGGTCCATCCGGCGATTCCGGACGGCCCCCAACCGCGATAGGAAGGAGCGTGTGATGGCAGCAGGGGAACCGAGATTTACGGCAAAGGTCGCGCTTGTCGCGGGCGGCGCATCCGGGATCGGGCTGGCGATCGCTCGCCGTCTGGTGGCCGAGGGCGCGCGCGTGGCCGTGGGTGACGTCAACCCGGACGGTCTGGCCGCCGTGCGGGCCGAGTTTGGCCCATCCGTGTTCGCCATGCCATGCGACGTCACGCGGGAAGCGGATGTCGAGGCACTGGTCGCCACCGCGGTCGCGCAATTCGGCCGCCTGGATGCCGCCTTCAATGTCGCCGGCGCATCACGGCCCGGCTACATCGTCGATCTGGCCGAGGACGAATGGGATTTCACCGTCGATCTCTGCCTGAAAGGCGTGTTCCTGGGGATGAAGCACCAGGCGCGCCAGATGATGCGCCAAGGCATGCGGGACGGCCGAGGCGGGGCGATCGTCAATATCGCGTCCCTGAACGCGCATGTGCCGATGCATGCCGGGTCCGCTTATGTGTCCGCCAAGGCCGGGGTCGAGGCCCTGACCAGGAACGGCGCCCTGGAATTCGCCGAATACGGCATCCGCGTGAACGCGATCCTGCCGGGACTGGTGCAAACGCCACTGACGCGACGGCATTTCGACAACCCGGACGCTCTGGCGGCGTTCGTCCAGCGCATCCCGCTGGGCCGGCCGGCGCAGCCCGAGGAGATCGCCTCCCCCTGCCTGTATCTGGCCAGCGACGATGCCAGCTACGTCTCGGGCGCAAGTTTGCTGGTCGACGGCGCCTGGGCGGTCAGCGGCTATCCCGACATGCGCCCGTTCCGCGGACCGGTGCGCTGGAATGGGGGCGCGGGGTGAGGCATCGGCGCTGCTTCACCAGAGGCAGCCCCTTTGCCTCATGCAGCGGTCGCGTCTGATTGGTGTGATCGCGCTATCGGAAGATGACCATCCACGCGACGAGACCGATCGCGGTCCACAGCCCGCCGCCGGCCAGGCAACATAGAGTGATGCCCTTGGCTGTCCGCAGGTCGTCCGCTTCCCTGCCGCCCCAATCATCGCTCCGGTCATCGCCCCAGTCATCACCCCAGTCATCGCTCGGCGCGGACCGTTCGGACCCGAGGTCCGGCATGAACGTCAGCGACAGAGTCGGGTGACTGCCAGGCCCGGTCCCGAGACGGTCGGGGCGTCCATAACTGCAATGTCTCGTAACGGCCTCGCGCTTCATGTGCATAATCCGTTCGCACCGACCAGTATATGGCCCGTCGCAATTCCCAGCCTCATCACATTGACGTTATCTTTGTCTTTTCTTGGCGGAATATATAGAGTTGGCTGGTGACTCATCTTGTCATGTTGATTCTGACCGGTTTCAGGATTTTTGGGATTTCATTGTCAATATTTGGAAATATTATCACGGCGCGTTCGCCCGTGCTCGCCTGACGGAGGTTGGTGTCTCCGCAAGGAACGTTGCCCGCGTTGGCCACGGGGCCGGTTTGGAGTCCGCGACACCGGGCCGCACGCCGCCGCCCGCGCATCACGGGTCAGGGACGGCGGTTCATCCGCGCCATGTCGCCTGACGCATGATCGGGGGACGGAGCCGAACCCGCCGGCCAGTCCGCCCACCGAACACCGTGATTGCGTGGGTCCGCAGTTTACAGTCGGGTTGAACGCGCTCTAGCGTCCCGGTAACGCTCGGGGAAGGGAAACGTCATGAGCAGCGAACCGCGTCGCATGACCACCGGAGAGGCCGCCGTCGCCGCTCTGGAAACCAACGGCATCGATACCGTCTACTGTCTGCCGGGGGTGCAGAACGACCATCTGTTCGACGCGCTGCACGGGGCGCAGGACCGCATCCGCATCGTGCATACGCGCCATGAGCAGGGCGCCGCCTACATGGCGCTGGGCGCCGCGATGGCGACCGGCAAGCCCAATGTCTATGCGGTGGTGCCCGGGCCGGGGTTCCTGAACACGACGGGCGCGCTGTGCACCGCCTATGCCGTCAATGCGCCTGTGTTGGCACTTGTCGGGCAGATCCCCGCCGCCACGATCGGCCGAGGCTACGGGTTGCTTCACGAAATCCCCGACCAGTTGGGCATCATGCGCAGCCTGACCAAATACGCCGACCGAATCCACGCGCCGCATGACGGGCCGGTGAAGGTGAACGAGGCGTTCCGGCAGATGATCTCCGACCGCCCGCGCCCCGCCGCGCTGGAATGCGCGCTGGATGTCTGGGCACGTCGATCCCCGGTGTCCGTGCCCGGTGCCGCGACCGCGGACAACGCTCTGATCGACCCCGACCTGCTGGCCCGGGCGGCCAAATTGCTGGGCGAGGCGCGCAATCCCCTGATCATCGTCGGCGGCGGCGCCCAGCATGCCAGCCGGGAAGCCACGGAGCTGGCCGAGATGCTGCAAGCGCCCGTGGTCGCCCACCGCATGGGCCACGGCATCGTCGATCGCCGCAATCCGCTGTCCGCCAACCTGGTCGAGGGCCATGCGCTGTGGGAACATGCCGATGTCGTGCTTGGCATCGGCACCCGGCTGAACATCCAGTACATGCAGTGGGGCACGGATGCGGAGATGAAGATCATCCGCGTCGATGCCGATGCACAGGAACTGGATCGTTACGAGCGCCCCGCCATCGGCCTGTGCGGTGACTCGGCCGCGGTGCTGCGCGGCCTGATCGACGCGATTCCGACGCATAACCGCGCCCGCCCGTCCCGCCGCGACGAATTGTTGAACCTGCGCGCCAAGGTCGCCGAACAATTGTCGTTTCTGCAGCCGCAGATTGGATACCTGCAGGCGATCCGTGACGAGTTGCCGGAAGACGGCATCTTCGTCGATGAGTTGACGCAGCTTGGCTATGCCGGGCGCCTGGTGTTCCCTGTGTATGAGCCGCGCGGTTTCATTTCTCCAGGCTACCAAGGTACCCTCGGCTGGGGTGTCGCAACCGCCCTCGGCGTCAAGGCCGCTCGGCCGGACCGCAAGGTGGTGGCGGTGTCCGGCGATGGAGGGTTCCTGTTCAACGCGCAGGAGTTGGCGACAGCGGTGCAGCAGCGCATTCCGGTGGTGATCGTGCTGGTCAATGACAATGCCTATGGCAATGTGCGGCGCATCCAACGTGACCAGTTCGGCAACCGCTTGATTGCCTCTGACCTGCACAACCCCGATTTCCAGAAATTCGTCGACAGTTTCGGGGCCTTGGCGTTGAAAGCCGGCTCTCCTGATGAATTGCGGGCCGCTTTGCGCACCGCGTTCAAGGCCGATGTGCCGGCGGTGATCGAGGTCCCGGCTGGTCCGATGCCCGATCCGTGGCGCACCTTGCGGCCGCCGCGCAATCGGCCTCGGGGTGGATGAGGGGACGGACGCGACCGGTCAGGGGGCGTCGGTCCGGCTCATTGTTCGCCGGGTCGCCGACCGTCAGTCACGCCTCGATCCATGCGAGCGCCGCCGGCAGGTCGGCGATAATGTCAATCACCAGATCGGCGCTGGCCGCGTCCATCTGTAAGCCGCGTCCATCTGTAAGGTGGCACGGATCTCGGCGAGCCCCGCCTCGGCGGTGGCCGCCAGATCCGCGCCACCCTAAGGGCCCGTCCGGGAACAACCGACTCGTCCACGGACCTTCGCTCGAGTCTGTCTCTACCGGTTTGACCAACCTGACTGAGCGGTTATTCCCGGACTGCCCCTAAGTCGGGTCAGCCGTGCCGCACGTTCCACAATGCGGTGATCGGTGCAGGGACGAAGCCGCTCAGGCCGGTGCGATAGGCGTAGGGCACGAAATACTGGCCCAGTGGGATGAAGGGCGGGTCCTCGAACGCCGCCAACTGCATCTGTTCGGCGATCCGCTTCTGATCAGCCAGGCCTGCGGCGTCGAACCACTGGTCGCGCAGCGCTTCCATGGCTGGATTGGGCTTCACGCCACCGATCGGGATGTTGCTGCCGGGGATCGCCGGCCAGAGCCCCGCCCAGCCGATGCAGTAGCACTGCCAGGCGGCCCGCACCGCGGGATCGGTGCTGCGCTGGCGGGCGGACAGCGTGCCCCAGTCCATCTTCTGGTAATCGACGTTCAGTCCGACCTCCAGGAACATGGCACGGGTCACCTCGGCCATCGCCGTCGATTCTGGCAGGTCGGGGACCATCAGCACGACTTTCTCGCCCTTGTAGCCGGACTCCGCGACCAGTTTCCTGGCCAGCGCCACGTCGCGTTTGCCGGTGATGGCCTCCATCCCGGCGGCGGACGCGAAGGGGGAGCCGGGCGTGAACATGCCCATGCCGGTCCGCAGCAGGTCCGGCTGGTCGCCGACCACGGCCGCCATGTAGTCGTCCTGGTTCAGCGCTGGAAACAGCGCTCGGCGCAGCCGCGGGTTGTCGAAGGGTGGGGAGGTGTTGTTCAGCCAGAGAATCGAAAAGAACCCCATCGGATCGACCCGCTCGACCGTGATGCCTTGGGTCTTCTTCAGGGAGGGAACCAGGTCCAGCAGCGGCCGCTCGATCCAGTCGATCTCCCCGGTGCGCAACGCGGCGGCGGCGGTGGCGGCATCGGAGATGAAATGCCACTCGACCCGGTCGAAATACGCCATCTTGCCGCCCGACCACATGACCGGCTTTTCCTGGCGCGGCACGTAGGCGTCATGGCGCGCATAGGCGGCGCGGGCGCCGGTAACGAACTCATCAGGCAGGAAGCGGAACGGGCCGCTGCCGGTAGCATCAGTGATCTGGGTGGTGTGCGGGGTCTTCGCCAGCCGCTCCGGCCGGATGAAGCAGGTGGTGCCGCCCAGCCCATAGAGCAGATGGGCGTAGGGCCGTTTCAGGCGGATCTCGAATGTCTTGTCGTCGACCACCGTCATCTCGTCCAGGCGGGCGGCGAGGCGCTTGCCGAACGGGTCCACCTTGGACCAGCGATCGATCGAGGTGGTGCAGTCGATCGATCGCACTTTCTCGCCATCATGGAACACCAGGCCGTCCCGCAGGGTGAAGCGCCAGCGCAGGCCGTCGGCGGAGACCTCATGGCCCGCCGCCATCTGCGGGCGGGCGGTGAATGTGTCGTCCAGGCCGTAGAGCTGGTCGCAGGTCATGTAGGCATGTTCGAGGCCGATGATGGAGATCGCCCAGACCGGGTCCATGACGACCAGATTGGCATAGGGCACGAAGCGCAGGGTGCGGTCGGCGGACCGGGTGGTCTGGGCGCGGGACAGGCTGGGGATGGCGGCGGCGCCCGCCGCCAGGGTCAAGGCCGAGCGGCGGCCGAGCGGGCGGTTGATGGGGTGGCCGATGGGGTGCGTGGTATGGGACATCGGGGGCGCTTCCTTGGTTGGCGGGACCGATTGGTGTTCGGTCTCTGGCTCGGTTTGGGGTCGAGGGGGACAGGCTGATGCGGATAAGATGGTAGCGCAACCAGGATTGTCACGGGATGGGGATGCGCGGCCGTTGGGCCGCGGTGCCGACTGGGGAAAATTCTCCCCCTCCCCTTGCGGGGGGGGGGTGGGGGGGGGGGGTCAGGCAACATCCGTGCGGGTTAAGCCCCCCCCCCCCCCCCCCCCCCCCCCCGCGGCGGGGGGCGAGTCTGCGCCCCTGGG
>Ga0082335_1004899_pt1 | contig 19344 bp, 18 predicted proteins | sample Subgrocontami58m_FD_72375 | JGI IMG/M metagenome (GOLD analysis project Ga0082335, IMG submission 72375) | Subsurface groundwater microbial communities from S. Glens Falls, New York, USA - GMW37 contaminated, 5.8 m (SPADES assembly) (version 2) ... | reverse complement strand
GGGCGGGCGGGTGCCCGCGGCGGGGCCGCGCGTCGATCGGCGGGTTCACCAGCGTGGCGATCACGGAAAGCGCGATCGCGATGAGCCACACGACCTGGTACGAGCCGGTCGCGTCGTACAGGTAGCCGCCCAGCCAGCCGCCGAAGAAGCTCCCGAGCTGGTGCGACAGGTAGACGAAGCCCGACAGCATGGCGAGGTGCTTCACGCCGAACATGCCGGCGATGACCCCGTTGGTGAGAGGCACCGTGGCAAGCCAGGTCAGTCCCATCACGGAAGCGAAGACATACACGCTCGCGGGCGTGAGCGGAAAGGCGAGCAGCGCGGCGATCGCGACCCCGCGCGCCGCGTAGAGCGCGGACAGCAGATAGGTCTTGGGATAGCGTCCGCCCAGCCAGCCGGCGGCATAGGATCCGAAGATGTTGAACAGTCCGATCAGCGCCAGCGCGATGGTTCCGTCCTTCGCCGTCATCCCCTGGTCGACCAGGTACGCCGGCATGTGCGTGCCGATGAACACGATCTGGAATCCGCAGGTGAAATAGCCCAGGGCCAGCAGCCACAGGCCGCGGTGGCGGGAAGCCTCGCGCAGCGCATCGCCGAGGGTCGCGCCCGAGGCGACCGCAAGCGTGCCGTAGCCCTTGTCGGCGACCCCCAGCGAGAGGGGCACGATCAGCGCCGCGATCGCCGCCATCGCGAGCAGCGCCGCGAACCATCCCTGCCAGGAGATCAGCGCAAGCGCGAGCGGCATGAGCGCGAACTGGCCGAAGGACCCGGCGGCGCTCGCGACGCCGAGGACCATGCTGCGTTTTTCGGGCGGAAAATTGCGGCCCAGCGCGCCGTAGACGATGTTGAACGTCGTGCCGCTCATGCCCAGGCCGATCAGCACGCCCACGCCGAGGGTGAACGCGAGCGGCGTCGAGGCGGTCGCCATGCACGCGAGGCCGAGCACGTACACGATCCCGCCGGCGAACAGCACCTTTCCCGCGCCGAGGCGGTCGGCGAGCATCCCGGTGAACGGCTGGGTCAATCCCCAGAGCAGGTTTTGCACCGCGATGGCGAGACCGAACACCTCGCGGCCCCAGCCGTGGTCCATGCTCATCGGCTGAAGGAATAGGCCGAAGCCGTGCCGGATGCCGAGCGCGAGCGTGAGGATCACGCTGCCGCAAACGAGCACGACCGCCGGCGTGCGCCACGAACCGCGTGCCATCCGATGGCTCCCTGGTGAGAAGCCTCGCAGCATAGCGGCGCTGCGCTCCCCGGGTCAACGCCGCAGGGCGCACACGCGCGTTCCCAATGGCCGGATCAATTTATCGAGTGGGGCCGACCACGCGCGCCTGTTAAGATAGGCCTGTCCGGCCGCTCGAGCGCGCGGCCATCCATCACTTTCGATCTCGACGATGGCCGCATTGCCCGGCAGTCTCACCTGGACCAGCGTCTTCCCGTTCCTGCGCTGGTGGCCGAAAGTCACGCCCGCCGCTCTGCGCGCCGACGCGCTCGCCGGACTGGTCGGCGCCATCGTGGTGCTGCCGCAGGGCGTGGCCTTCGCGATCCTCGCCGGAATGCCGCCGGAATACGGCCTGTACAGCGCGATGGTGTCGGGGGCCGTCGCGGCGCTGTTCGGCTCCTCCTGGCACGCGGTCACGGGCCCGACGAACGCGGTGTCGCTGATCGTGTTCGCGACCGTCGCGCCGCTCGCGGAGCCGGGCTCGCCGCACTACGTGAGCCTGGTGCTGACGCTGACGTTCATGTCCGGCGCCTTGATGCTCGGGATGGGCCTGCTGCGCCTGGGCACGCTGGTGAATTTCATTTCGCACACGGTCGTGGTCGGGTTTACCGCCGGGGCCGGGGTGCTCATCCTGGCGAGCCAGCTGCGCAATTTCTTCGGCATCGATATGCCGCGCGGCCTGTCGTTTCTGAGGACCCTGGAGACCTTCGCGCTCAACCTGGACGGAATTCAGCCCTACGTCCTCCTCGTCGCCGCCGCCACGCTGGCCGCCGGGATCCTGTCGCGGCGTTTCATCCCGAAGATCCCCTACATGATCGTCGCGATGCTGGCGGGCAGCGTGCTCGCATTCGCGCTCAACCAGGCGCTCGGCTCCGAGCGCACCGGCATCGGCACGCTGGGCGCGCTGCCCGGCGCGCTACCGCCGCTCTCGCACCCGGACTTCACGCTGGAGAACCTGCGCAAGCTGCTCTCCATCGCGGTCGCGGTGACCGTGCTCGGCCTCACCGAGGCCGTGTCGATCGCGCGCGCGATCGCGCTCAAGTCCGGACAGCGCATCGACGGCAACCAGGAGTTCATCGGCCAGGGCCTCGCGAACATCGTCGCGAGCTTCTTCTCCGGCTATCCGGCCTCGGCGTCGTTCAACCGCTCCGGCCTCAATTACGAGGCGGGCGCGCGCACTCCGCTCGCCGCCGTGCTGTCCTCGCTGTTCCTGGTGGTGGTGCTGGCCGGCGTCGCGCCGCTCGTGGCCTACCTGCCGATCGCGTCGATGGCGGCCATCCTGTTCCTGGTCGCCTGGGGCCTGTTCGATTTCCACAGCATACGCAGCATCCTGCGCGCGAGCCGCCCCGAGACCGGGGTGCTCGCCGCGACCTTCGCCGCGACGCTACTGATGGAGCTCGAGTTCGCGATACTCGCCGGGGTGACGCTGTCGCTGATCGTCTATCTCAGCCGGACCTCCCGTCCCGCCATGAGGAGCCTGGTTCCCGACCCGCGCCACGCGACCCGCAAGATGACCGAGGTCGTAGCGGGGCTCCCGGAATGCCCGCAACTCAAGATCATGCGCATCGAGGGCTCGATCTATTTCGGCGCGGTGGATCACGTCGGTGCTCACTTCGAGACGCTGCGCGAGCGCAGCCCGGGGCAGAAGCACCTGCTGCTCATATCGAAGAGCATCAATTTCGTCGACGTCGCCGGGGCGGAACTGCTCGCCCATGAAGCGCACAAGCGCCGCGCCATGGGCGGCGCGCTGTACCTGTACAGCCTGCGCCAGTCCGCGGAGGAGATACTGGGCAGGGGCGGCTACCTCGACGAGATCGGCGAGGAGAACGTCTTTCGCACGCGGCGCGAGGCGATCGCCACCGCGTTCTCCCGGCTCGATCGCTCCGTCTGCGCGCGCTGCCGGGCGCGGATCTTCGAGGAATGCGCGGCTCTGCCGCCGCCCGAGGGCTCGGGCTCCGAACCATGACACGGCTCGAGCGACTCCTGCCCTTTGTCGCGTGGTTCCCGATGGACCGCGCCACCCTCAGGAACGACGTCGTGGCCGGCGTCACCGTCGCCCTCGTGCTCGTGCCGCAATCGATGGCCTATGCGCAGCTCGCCGGCCTGCCGTCGATCTACGGGCTCTACACCGCCTTTCTTCCGGTTCTGGTCGGCGCGCTGTTCGGTTCGTCGCGGCAACTGGCCACCGGACCCGTCGCGGTGGTATCGCTCCTGACGGCCTCGGCGCTCACTCCGATCGCGGCGCAGGGCAGCGCGCATTACATCGCGCTCGCGGTGACCCTCGCATTCCTGGTGGGGTTCATTCAGCTCGCGCTCGGCGCGTTCCGGCTCGGCGTCCTGGTCAATTTTCTCTCGCACCCCGTCATCGCCGGGTTCACGAGCGCCGCGGCCATCATCATCGCGCTGTCGCAACTGAACAAGATCCTGGGAGTGCCGACCGGCCGAAGCAGCGTTTTTCTCGCCGACATCTGGGGAGTCGTGCAGCAGGCGGGTGAGACGCATTTGCCCTCCCTGGCGTTCGGCGCGGTCTCGTTCGCGGCGATGCTGGCGCTGCGCAGGCTCGCACCCGGGCTCCCCGGGGTGCTGATCGTGGTGGCGTGCGCAACGGCGGTCAGCGCCGCGGTCGGGTTCGAGAAGGAGACGCTCGCCGGCCTGGACGCGATCGAGGACGACGAGGCGCGCCGGCTCGCGTCCGATCTGCTGGATACCGGCCGCCGCGGCCCCCAGCTCAGCCGGGGGCGGTCCGGGCGCATCGCCGCGTTTTTTCAGATATTCCTCGAGCCACATTTTAGCCGGGGCGGAAAGAAAAACAATCCGCAGTTTATCGCCCTTGCCGCGAATGGTAAATTCTTCCTTTTTTAGGTTGATGCTGGTCGTTTGTAGGCTGGCCAACTCGGAAACCCGCAGGCCGGTGGAAAACAGGAGTTCGAGAATAGCCTTATCCCGATAGGCGATGACAGACTTATCGCCGCTTTTTATGGGTGCGTTCAGGAATCGTTCTAAATCGTCGCCTTCAAGAAAGCTGACCTGGCGATCGCCGATTTTGGCCAGCTCGATCTTTTCCGCGACCAATGTTTTGATGTCATTTCTGGCCATGTACTTCAACCAGGAACGGATAGCAATCAGGTAATAATTCTGCGTCGATTTTTTGAGCGAGCCGCCGCGATGATTGTCCTGGCGGTTAAGCCATAAGCGAAAATCCCGAACATCATCAAGGGTGATCTGTTCCGGGCGGGTGAGCTTCGAGACGGCGATGAACTTCGTCAGGTAGAGATCGTAGTTCCGCCGGGTCAGCAAACTCTTGTTTTTTTCGACTTCAATGTAGACCAGAAAGCGGTTCTTCCAGCGTTCCAGATCGGTCAATGGTCGGTCAGCCATTAGAATATTGTACGACGCTTAAGGAAAATATACAAATGATATACTGGTTGACATGGACATCCCGGAAATTCCCACGAACATACAAGCAAACCTCCCGCGCCCGGTTCGACCGTATGTAAAAGGCCGGACGCTCGTTATCGGAATCAGTATCGTCATTGGATTTGTTGTTTTGTGGTTTAGCCCGGCCCGGCCGCTCTTCACTGATCCTGAAAAACTTCGGGACATGATTCATGGTCTCGGCCCGTGGGCGCCGGTCCTCATTATTCTCTACCAAGCCGCCCAGGTTGTGGCCGCGCCGATTCCCGGCCAAGCCGTTGATATCGCCAACGGGTACGTCTTCGGGTGGTGGGGCGTCGCGGTGTCGATGGCTGGAATAATGTTGGGCTCGGCGATTGCGGTGGTTCTCGCCAGAAAATTCGGCCGGCCGTTCCTTCGGAAACTGTTGGGCGAACCGACCGCCGATCTGATTGATAACTACCTTCACCGTGGTCGAGCCGTTTTGTGGTTTTTGTTGTTAATGCCGGGCACTCCGGACGATCTGATTTGTTTTGCCTATGGCCTGTCGCGGATGCCGATCCGGCAGGCGATTGTGACAATCCTCATCGGCCGAGCGCCGGGCATTCTCTTGGCGGTCGGCCTCGGCGCAACGGGTAGCGGTATTTCACCGCTGGTTTTCATGATTGGCGCGGCGCTGGTTAGCCTAGTGGCCTGGTGGTGCATTCGACGATGGTGGCCGGAGCGACTTCGTTAAAACTTTGGAAATGACGCAACATTCATCACCATTGATCATCGCCCATCGCGGTTTCCATCAGAACGGCATTCCGGAAAATTCAGTTGAAGCAATTCGCGCCGCGAACGATGCGGCTGATGGCGTCGAGTTTGATATTCGAGAGTCGGCGGATGGAATTTTGGTAGTTCACCACGACTCGGTAGCTTTTGGGTTGCCAATTGCCACCACAAAATATTCAACCCTTCACGACCTCTCGAAAAAAAACGGTGCGACTATTCCGACGCTTGAAGAAGTCGTGGCGGTGATTGAATTCGGAAAGTTTGTTATGGCCGAGGTCAAGGTCGGGGGAATCGCCGAACGGGTAGGGTCGATCCTTCAACCGAAGTTTGGTGAGCGATTTCGAATTGGAAGTTTTCGGTTTAGTAACATTGCCAACGCGCCAACCGAGCGGCGATGGCTGATTGTTTTTCACGCGCTTCAAGCGTGGCCGTATCGAAAGCGCCTGCGGGGGATCGATTTTCGACGAGGCGGTGGGTGGTTGGTTAAGCGATGGGGCCTAGAATCATCGGCCTGGACCGTGAACACGGTAATTGAGGAGCGCCGCCTTATTAAGAATGGCGTTCAATATATTACAACTGATGATCCCAGAGCCCTTAGGGAGGGCCTCTAGTCGGATCATCAACCCGCCCTACCCGTTCCAATCTGGGTTGACGGACGATGATAACTTTGGTACACTCCACCCGATTTATTGACTGTTCGATACCTTGGTTTGCGCCCGTTCGGCCGCCTAGCCCCCGGAGCCTGACTCGGATATTGATATGAAGGAATGACCCCATGCCCTTAGGCAAAGAAGACAAGGATAAGATCATCAAGAAGTACAAGGTCCACGCCTCGGACACCGGCTCATCGGAGGTGCAGATTGCGCTGTTGACCGCCGAGATTGAACAACTGACCGGCCACCTCAAGACCCACAAGAAGGATTTTTCTTCGCGCCGCGGTTTGCTCCGCAAGGTCGGCCAGCGCCATCGCCTCTTGAAATTCCTCCAGAAGGAAAACCCGGCCAGCTTCGACGACCTGACGAAAAAGCTGAAATTAAAAATAAAGGAATAACCTGTGTCCGTCAAACCTAAAGACCAACGGATCGGCGTCTTCGTCGACGTCGCCAATATGTACTACTCGGCCAAGAACATTCATGGCACCCGGGTGAATTTCGGTAAAATCCTGGAAGACGCACTGGCCGACCGCTCGTTGGTGCGAGCCATTGCCTACGTGATCAAAGCCGATTCCCCGGACGAACAGAAATTCTTCGAGGCCCTTGATAAGCAGGGTTTCGAAGTGAAAATGAAAGATCTCCAGGTTTTCCCCGGCGGCGCCAAGAAAGGCGATTGGGATGTCGGCATCACGATCGACGCGGTGCGGATGTCTGACCGCCTCGACACCATCGTGCTGGTCGCGGGCGACGGCGACTACATTCCGCTGGTGAAATATTTGCAGGAAGCGAAAGGGTGCCGGGTTGAAGTCATGGCCTTTCAGGAATCGACCTCGATGAAATTGCGTGAAACGGCCGACCAATTTATTGATTTGTCGAGCGACAAAAAGAAATATCTGTTACCGATGCGGCCGATGTTCCGACCAAACATTCCGCGGCCTCGGATTTTCCCAAATCGCGGACAACGCCAACAACCACCACCGTCGGAAGTTATTGAGGAATCAACGCGGTCAGAAGAGGGCGAAGAATAATGGCCTACACAGTTTCTTCACCATTTCCGACCCAAGAACAGCCGTACCGGGTTCAGCCAGTCGAAATGGTCCCGCCGCCGCAACTCTATACTGCTGAAAACGCTGCCCGGGCCGCCTATGCTGAACGAGGATCGTATGGTGATGTTCTCCATCGGATGTTTCTGGAAGTAGATGCGAACCCAGAAGCATGGCAACCAACTCCGTCGGACATCAATCGCGGCGGAACGGTGGTTGGGCAAAAAGACAAGGACGCTTTTCGGGAGGTGATGGAAACGGTCTATGAAGGTCTGAAAAATAGCGATATCGTCAATGATTTTCGTTTTCACGGTAGACAGGTTGAGTCGGAGCATGATATTGAGGATGTCTTCCGGGCCTATGAACTTGCTCTAAAAACCGCGTTGAAAAAATCCGACCTGACCGCCAGGCAGGAGGCGAAGTTACGCTTCGCGGCCCAGTCAGAACTTGATTTCGGTTTGCGCGACGTTATTACCCGCCATGCCCTTGCCGGCGCCGAAAGTGGTGAGTCAACCTTCGATCCATCTGAATACCTGTTGATTCTGAATCCAAAGCTTCGGAAGGTTGAGTATATGGACTCGAAAGAAATTCTCGGCGTTCTCCGCCGTTCCGCCAGCCTTGAATCAAAAACGAAACTCGAACGAGAGCTCCAGGCTGTCGCCCAATCAAATCGCCACGAAGCCAAAGACGCTGTAGCTCAATTTACTAACCACTAAGAAATTTTATTCACGCGATGGCCGCTGGACAGGTAGACCCTGAACTACTCGTTTCACTCGAGTTCAGGACAACGTCACATAATAACGACGTTGTCAGGAACTAAGAAGGTGAAAGGGAAATAAGGGGGCTAAAGTCTAGTGGTCATCCGTCACGTATATTCCGGAAAAATCCGGGACACGCGACAAGAAAGGAACCACTATGGACAAGAAAACATGGTCCGCCGAGATCGGCGGACGGGAACTGATCATCGAATCCGGCCATGTCGCCGGCCAAGCGAACGCCGCCGTCACGGTCCGCTACGGCGACACGATGATTTTAGCGACCGCGACACTGAGCAAAAAACTCCGCGAGGGGCTGGATTTTTTCCCGCTCCTGGTTGATTTCGAGGAACGGCTTTACGCCGCCGGAAAAATCAAAGGCTCGCGCTTCATTAAGCGCGAAGGCCGGGCCAGCGATGAAGCGATCTTGAGCGCCCGCCTGGTCGACCGTTCAATTCGGCCGCTGTTTAACCATGACATACGGAACGACGTTCAGGTTGTCGTGACAGTCTTATCATGGGACCAGGAAAATGACGCCGACGTCCTCGGTTTGATTGGCGCTTCCTGTGCTCTGGCGATGTCGAATATCCCCTGGGCCGGTCCGATTGGCGCGGTTCGCGTCGGACGGGTCGATGGCGAATGGGTTTTGAACCCAACCTACGCCGCCCGGGAAAAATCAGACATTGACATTGTTCTCTCGGCCAGTGCCGAAAAGCACGTCATGATCGAAGGCGCCGGCAGTGAAGTCGACGAAGACAGCGTTGTGAAGGGCCTTGAATTCGCCCACAAGCACGTTCGCAAGGTCTTGGAATTGATCGACCAGGTTGTGAAATCGGTCGGCCAGGAAAAACTCACCATCGATACGAATACGAAAACGCCGGAAGAACAAGCCGCTCATGAAGCGCTTCGAATGAAAGTCTTGGCTTTTGCTGAACCGAAATTGAAGGACATCTGGAAAATTACCAATAAGTCCAAACGTGAGGAAGCGATCACGAACATGACCGCTGAATTGATGGAAGTATTGAAAGTGGATAATGATGTCTCGAAAGAACAGCGCCTTGACGGTAAACACCTCCTGGAGGAATACCTCGACGCTGAAGCGCGCCGCCGGGTGCTCGAAGACGGCATTCGCGTTGATGGACGAAAAATTGATGAGGTTCGTCCATTGTCAGCCGCAGTCGGGATGATTCCGCGAACGCACGGGTCGGGATTGTTCCAACGCGGTGAAACGCAAGTGCTATCGCTCGTCACTTTAGGCTCCCCCGGCGATGAACAAACGCTCGACACGATGGAGCTCTCCGGCAAAAAGCGATACATCCACCATTACAATTTTCCCGGCTACTCGGTGGGAGAAGTTCAACCAATTCGCGGCGCCGGCCGGCGGGAAATCGGCCACGGGGCCCTGGCCGAAAAAGCCCTGATGCCGGTCCTCCCGCCGAAAGAAGATTTTCCCTACACGATTCGCGTTGTGTCTGAAATCCTGTCGTCCAACGGCTCAACCTCGCAAGCGTCAATTTGCGGTTCGACCCTCTCATTGATGGATGCCGGGGTGCCGATCACCGCGCCGGTGGCCGGCATCGCGATGGGTCTGATCACTGACGAAAAAACGGGTAAGTATAAAGTCCTGACTGATATCCAGGGGATTGAAGACCACGCCGGCGATATGGACTACAAAGTCGCCGGCACCAAGAAAGGCATTACCGCGATTCAGCTTGATATAAAACTCGGCGGAATTCCCACCAGTGTTTCCGCCGAAGCGCTGGCTGGCGCGAAAAAAGCCCGCCTACAAATTCTGGATGTGATGGGCCAGGCTATTGCCGCGCCGCGAGCGGAATTGTCGCAGTACGCGCCGCGCATTATCACCGTCAAGATCGATCCGGAAAAGATCCGCGACGTCATCGGTAAAGGCGGCGAAACGATCAATAAGATCATTGATGAGTGCGGCGGCGTTGATGTCATCAAGATTGACATTGAACAGGACGGCATGGTCTACATCACTTCAACCGACGCGGCCATGGCCGATAAGGCCAAGCAGTGGATCGCCGATCTGACCAAAGACATCGTCGTCGGTGAAATCTACGAAGGGAAAGTCACCGAGATTCTGCGCGACCGGATGCGCGGCAATGAAATCGGCGCGATCGTCGAACTGGCGCCGGGCAAAGACGGCATGGTCCATGTCTCCAACATCTCGATGACCCATGTGGCCAACGTGTCCGACGTCCTCAAAGTTGGCGATGTCGTGAAAGTGAAAGTCATGGAAGTCGATAAAGAACGCGGACGCGTGTCGTTGTCAATGAAAGCGCTCGACCCGAACTACTCACCCGACGCGGAACGACCGCGCGGCCCGTTCGGTGCCGGCCCGCGAGGACCCCGCCCACCGAATCGCGGTTTTAATGATCGTGGTCCGCGGAGCAACGGCGGAACACGGTTCTAAAAGGTAGCCACAAAAACAACCTCGCCACCCTTGGCGGGGTTGTTTAGTCTTGACAATCTACAAATAATGTGATACTTTCTCGCGTTACAGTTCGCTCATCGTCAATCAGGAAGTCCAACCATAGACAGGAGGTACAACGTGCAGCGGATTCTTTCAGGAATCAGTACATGGTTTTCGGATAAGATGCAACCCCTGCGGCGTTTGTTTAGGGTGGAGTTCCTAGTCACGACGTTCGTCATGGGCTGCTACGCGATCTGGGTGGCCATGTTCACCGCACCACTCGATATACCCTTCCGTGTGTATTGGTGGCCGCCGATCGGTATGGCAGTCATGGCCCTGTGCAGTGTTGTATTCACCAATGCGGTCTATAATTGCCACCGACTCCCATTCGACTGGTTCTTGCCGGAGGTCTTTGCCGCAATTCTGGCGTACGCCCTCTGTTACAGTTTCTTCACGTTCTTTTTTGGGCTCGTGACCCTAGCCTGTGCCACGAGTCGGATGGTTGGGATCATTGTTGCTGGCCTGATGGCCAGCTGGCTAACGATCGCCTACCGGGCCATCAGGGTCCGATGGCAATACCATCGCCAACCAACCATGGACTAACGAACGCGCCCTTTCCTTCTCGCCCAGTTCTGATTGCATTCATGCTATCGGGACTGGGCGGTTTTTTTCTACCCCCACACCAATTGGGGGATACCTGAAAAATCCCTCAGGCGGGAGTTGAGTAAACCAATTCAGCTTTGAAGAAAATACCGTTTTTGACAATTGGTGTGGGGGTTGACTTCATTCTTCCTTTAGCGTAAAGTCGCGCCAACTGATATTGAAAGAAAAACGCACATTCCATTAAGGGGGTGAGTCGCATGACGCAACCAAACGGTCGCGCCAGTGTCCGGCGCGCTTGGACCTCGGCGCTTGTGATTCAAGCCGCGGTTATCTGGTTCGAGTACGTTTCATCGGGACGGTCGCACAGCCAAGCGCTGATCAGCGATATCCTCCACAACAGCGCTGACATTCTCCTCGTTTTCATGACCGCCGTCCCGCTGGTCATGCGCCCCGCGCCCGAGATTATGAAGGCCTCAAAAAATTTCTCGGTGGCGATCAATGTGATTTTTCTGATGGCCGGGGGCGTCGCCGGCGTGTGGATTGGAATCCGGGCCCTCAAGGATCCGCAGTTAGTGATTTACAGCTTAGCCTGGCCGGCGGCGTTGGCCAGCCTGATCGGCAACTTGCTCATTTACGGCGTTGTTCGCCCCTTCCGCCACGATCACGGCGCCAGGATTTTCGGCTGGCACCAACTCTGGGACGTGGCCGCCGCCATGACGGCTACCCTGGCCCTCTGGTTCGGGAGCAAGATCAACGCCCCGTATCTCGATGCTTTTGCCAGCATCACCATCGGAGTCTTCATGTTCTGCCACTGGCCGGTCGCCATGCTCTTTGACCGCAACGGTCACAACCACTGTCACTGACGGTGGTTTTTTTATTTACCCAGCACCACTTTTTTTCGAAAAAAGTGGTGCTGGGTTTGACCCGTCCGGTACTACAACAAGTATAAAATATACCCGGATCATACATTAAAGATTGTTGTAGTACCGGGCGTTCTTCCTGTATACTCTGTCCATGATTATCACCATCTCCGGCACACCCGGCTCCGGCAAAAGCACGGTCGGGAAACTTCTGGCCAAGAAATTGGGGTACAAGTACTACTCGATCGGGGCGATGCGACGGGCGATGGCGAAGGAACGGGGAATGACACTGCAGGAATTTAATGTTCTCGGCGAAAAACATTCGTTTACCGATGTGGATATCGACCGCTGGCAGACCAAATTGGGTCGTGAGCGCGATAACCTGGTGGTCGAAGGCCGGACGTCATTCCATTTTATTCCCCACTCGGTCAAAATCTTCCTGAAGGTCGATCTGACCGAAGCGGCCCGGCGGATTTTTCATGATCCGGCCCATGTCCGGCGATTCGAAGCGAGTCATCACTATCAAACTGTCAAGGAACTAGAGCACGGCCTGCGCGGACGGATGGCGTCTGATGCGCGGCGGTATAAAAAGTATTATGGGTTGAATTTTTACCTAGCCAAGCATTACGACATCGTCCTCGATACGACGAAAAAACTCCCACCCACCACCCTAAAAACAATCCTGACCTACACCAGGAAGAATAAAGCGAAAATTTCACGTCGGGAAAGAACAGGGATAACCCCGAAGTTTTCCACAGTCTTCGGATCGAAGAAAAAAGTAGTTCGAAATAAGAAAATCTTGGCTAAGATAAAACGAAAGAAGTAGTTTTTAAGGTAAGATTTGACAAAAGGCGATTTTGGTGCTATACTCGGTCAAGATCAGTTCGTTTCACAAGAAATTTGCCCGCTAGTCAAGAAAGTGGCGTAGCCATCCCGAGCGAAGCGCGGGATCTTCATGAAAGATCCTGTGGCCTAAATCTCTGTGGATAGCTATGGCATTTTCTCGACTATCCGTCTGGTGACCAAGCACCGTTATAAACAAAAATAAACGTCGGTACAATCCGGTAACGAGTAATATCGGCCAGGTTGCTACCACAAGGACGGTCGAGAATCGCTCATTATACATCTTGGTACTATAAGAGCACCGATATATCGGCATCATGTCGACCGGTGTTGGTTCTTGGTGATGACCCGTTCGTCGCTAGCAACCAACGCCGTTCGTCTGGCCCCTATATCTCTAGGGCCATACTGGCTTTGAAATCTTTTTTCATTGAGCTTCCGTATGGCTCTTTCATTTTATACGGGAAGTTGATACCGTGCATCCATGATGCGCCGTTTTTGGTTATTCACGCTCGGTCTTCTCGGTCTGATTGTTGTTGATCGTTGGTTGAAGAGTCTGGCCCTGGCCGCCCGCCTGCCGGACGGGCAGGGGCGGATTATTGATCTGCCAATCGGGAAATTTATTTTTGTGAAAAACGACAGCGCGGTGTTTAGTTGGCCGCTGCCGAACGCTCTGGCCACGGATTTGATGATCGTGGCGTTGTTGGGATTATTATGGTTTGGCTGGCGAGCCTGGCGGCGTCAATCGTGGCGAACCATGGCAGGAGTCGTATTGATGATCGTTGGCGCGGCCAGCAACCTCTATGATCGTGTAACTCATGGCTTTGTTATTGACTGGGCGTACCTTGGACCCTGGTGGCCGGTCTTCAATTTGGCGGATGTGATGATTGGTGTCGGGCTAGTTCTGGTGATTCTGCCGAGACAGAGAAACAGCACTCCAAAAAAGTAGTTGCATTGTAATAATACGTGTACTATATATAAGCTATGAAAAAAACACCAACATCTAAATCATTTAACGTCGTCATTGTTCCAACACGGGAAATCAAAAAAGAGGCTATTAGTGTCAGTAATGATATAAAATCAAAGGACAGATTTTTTATACTCGGACCGAAAAGAAATGTTCCGCATATTACTATTTACATGATTGATTTTCCTATAAAAAATATACCGACGGTCAAAAAAAGGTTGAAAAAGTTATCGGGTCAAATAAAGCATTTGAAATTAACGGCTTTGCGCTACCGGCAGAATGCCGATGGTTTTATAGACGTAAGCTACCGGAAGTCCCAGGGCGTCCAAGATCTACAGAAGAAGGTAGTCAAAATACTTAACCCGCTGCGTGAAGGTTTGATACGAAAAAAAGATAGACAGAGAATGAATGGTTTTGATGCAAGACTTCAAACAAACATCCGGAGATATGGATATCGAAGTATTGGAAAAGATTATTTTCCTCACCTGACTCTTACCAGGTTACAAAGTACAAAGAAAAAAGTAATTTCAACGATACCCAAAAAAGATTTTTCATTTAATGCTGTTACAATAGGACTTTTTCACTTAGGTCAACACGGTACTTGTCAGAAACGTATTGCGCTGTTTGATATAAAGTAAGATGCTCACATATTGACAAAGCTTAATAAATAACGTAGAGTCTCCCCATTGGTGGCTTCCGAAAGCCTGCCTGCCGGTAGGCAGGGCAGGCCGCTATTTTTATTTTACAGCGGTTAAACAGTTCAAAACATGGCAGCCACAGTCTATAGCGCAGCGGTGTACGGCGTTGAGGCCCGAACCGTCACGGTCGAAGTTGAAATTCATCGCGGCTTACCGAAAGTCGTGGTGGTTGGTTTACCCGACACGGCCGTTCAAGAAGCCGGTGAACGGATCCGTTCAGCGATCAAAAATTCCGGATTTGATTTTCCCCTCAGCCGGATTTCCGTCAACCTCTCGCCGGCCGATTGGAAAAAAGAGGGAACAGGTTTTGATTTGCCGATTGCTTTGGGCGTGCTCATTGCCTCCGGGCAAATCATGCCGGAGTTGTCGCACGCATTGATTGTCGGACAACTTGGATTAAACGGGCACATCCGGCCGATCAATGGGGTGTTAGCCATTGCCGCTCATGCTCGGGAAACTGGCCGTGGCGTCCTCGTGCCGCCGGATAACGCGGCCGAGGCCGGGCTCCTGAAAGGCGTTGCGGTGACAACGGCCAAAACCCTGTTTGAGTGCGTCACCATCACTGAAACCAGGAAATGGCCAATCCAACCGCCGACGGTAGTTTCAACTGGTGAACAAAGTCCATTAGAACGCTGGCCGATGATTATCGGCCAGGCCCAGGCGAAGCGGGCGGCCATTATCGCCGCGGCGGGACATCATAACTTATTAATGGTCGGCGCCCCCGGATCGGGAAAAACCATGTTAGCTCAAGCCGTCAATGAGCTCCTTCCGCCGCTGCGGGAAGCGGAAGCGCTTGAAGTCACCACGCTCCACAGCATTGCCGGTCAATTGAAACCCAACCAACCATTATTACGTCGCCGGCCCTTTCGTCAGCCGCACCACACAGCGTCGCTCGCCTCGATTATCGGCGGTGGCCGGATTCCAAAACCAGGGGAGTTGTCGCTCGCCCATCGTGGCATCTTGTTTCTCGATGAATTTCCCGAATTCAGCCGCGAGCAGATCGAAGCGCTCCGGCAACCGCTTGAAGATGGCACGGTGACGGTCAGCCGGGTAGCTGGGACAGTTTGTTTTCCGGCAGTGGTCATGGTGGTCGCGGCGATGAACCCCTGTCCGTGCGGCTATCGCTTTGATACCGGCCGGAACTGCCGGTGCAGTCCAATACTGATTGAACGATATCAGCGGAAGATTTCCGGACCGGTGCTTGACCGGTTTGATTTATTTGTCGCTGTCCCCCGCGTCCCATCAAGCGATTTGCAATACGTCCCAGAAAATTCCGATCCTCGGCCGGCCATTCTGGCTGCTCGCGAGCGACAAGCGCGGCGCCATCAGTCTGAAACTTTGGTCAATTCGCAGTTGCAAAACCGTCAACTGCGGGAGTGGGCCCCGCTGACCGATGAAGCCACCCGAATCCTCCAACAAGCCCTCGATCGGCTTCATCTCTCAATGCGCGCCTATCAGCGGGTTATCCGGGTCGCCCGGACGATTGCCGATTTGGCCGATCACGAACACATCGCTGTCGACGATATCGCCGAGGCGCTGCAATTTCGTCCGCCCAGCGGTTTTTTACCCTGACCTAAAAGTAGGCCAACGGATTAAGAAAACTGCCACCGGTGCGAATTTCGAAGTGGACGTGCGTCCCGGTCGACCGACCGGTGGAACCGACCATAGCAATCGTTTGCCCCTGGCTCACCCGTTCGCCTGGACGAACAAAAACTTTGCTCGCGTGGGCGTAGAGAGTGCGAAATCCGTTCCTATGATTGATGATGACGTACAAGCCATACCCACTGCGGTCGGCCGATGCGAACTCGACCGTCCCGCTGGCCGCAGCGTAGATCGGCGAAGAATACTCACCGTCGATGTCTAAACCAGTGTGGAAGCGCCCACGGAAATACTGGTTGATGCGTCGGCCGGTAGTCGGCCAGATAAATCGAGCATTACTGGCCGGCGCGTCGGCCGGCGCGCGGTCGTCGCGAACGAAGACCTGCTGGAAAAGGTTGCGGGGTTGGTTCACCGGCGCGGGCGGAGCCGGCGGAATGTCGGCGGCAAAAGCGGGACCGCATGCCAGTGCGGACAAAGCCACCACGCCAAAACGATGTGCTGTCATGAACCCGCCCTGCGTCCCCGCCGCAACTTGCGCGGAATTCCTTAAATCCGTCTTAGCAATGAAGGCAGCAAATCAGCGGTGCCAGGGTACGACCACGAAATTTTGTGCCTGGCTGTCGCAAACTGACGTCACCCAGTCTCTCCCGGAATATGGGCGAGCGGAAGCGCCCGTATTTTTTTAGAGGCGCCGGGTACGCCTTGACGCAAAGAGGGGGATGGTGCGCCGGATGACGCAACTTCCTTGTAAGTGTGCGATCCTTTTGGGACCGCCGCGTCTTCCGACGCACCATGACGGCGTTTTTCTTCCGGCGCCGATCTCTGGTTTACCCGAGATCGGTTGAATGATGCGCAAGTCGGCTATAGCCGCCGACTTGCGATGCCGCGCTTTGCGCCGCGCCTCCGTTCAACGGAAGCACGTGTCAGCCAGCTCCCTGGCAGGGACCCTTATTGGTCCCGGGCGGAGCCCCGGCGCCGCCCGAGTGCGAGCTTGCGAAGCTCGCCCGCAGGCGCCGCACCGCATCCCACCTTGCGAACGCCTCGCGAAGCGCCCCGTGCAGATGCGGCCATAAGACTTAAATCCTATATTGCGCGATTTGTCAAGAGAGGTGTTTGCGGGACGCCAGCTTGCACTATGGTAGGGCGAGACGCGGTCCGTGAAGCCGATCCGGACACGGCCGCGAAGGAGCCGACCCATGCCGCTCGTCGAAATCCGCCCCGGCGTGCACCTGCCAGAATTCGCGCGCGCGGCAATGCCGAACAGGAAGGTGGCTTGACGTGCAAAAGGCGTTCGATGACTTCATTTCAGGGACGATGAAAATGACCGACAACAAGACCGTCCGCCGAATTTTACATTTCAAGTTTACGCTGCCTTCGGCCGACAACGTGCAATTCCTGTCCGCCATGAAAAACGCCGCGCCGCATGCCGCCATTTTCGGCGACATGAAGATTCGTTTTCTTCAGAACGCCGACAACCCCGCCAAGATCATCCAGATCGTCGAATATGATGCACCGGAATCGATGGAGGCCAGCCGGCAATCGATGGCATCCGATCCGCGCGTGCAAACCTATCTGCAGGTCTGGCGCACGATCGTGCCGAATGTGGAGATGGATGTGTACCGGGAGATCGAGGGGTAGCGTCTTTTCGTCATTCCGGGACGGCGCATGGCGCCGGGACCGGAATCCAGATGCGCCTTGTTACTTGGCCGCTGGATTCCGGGTTCGCGAGCTTCGCTCGCGCCCCGGAATGACAAGAATAAACAATCACGCATCCAGCCGCTTGAACGCCACCGAGGCGTTGGTGCCGCCGAAGCCGAACGAGTTCGACAGCACGGCGCCGAGCGTGACGTTATCCTTACGCGCGCGCACAATCGGCATATCGGCGAAGGCCGGATCGAGATTGACGATATTGGCGCTTTCGCAGATGAAGCCGTTCTGCATCATCAACAGCGAATAGATCGCCTCCTGCGCGCCGGCGGCGCCGAGCGAGTGGCCGGTCAGCGACTTGGTCGCCGAGATCGGCGGACACTTGGAACCGAACACCTCGCGGATGGCGTTGATCTCCGCCACATCCCCGACCGGTGTCGCGGTGGCGTGCGGATTGATGTAGTCGATCGGCGCCTGCACGGTTTCCAGCGCCATCTTCATACAGCGCATCGCGCCCTCGCCCGAGGGTGCCACCATGTCGTGGCCGTCGGAGGTGGCGCCGTAGCCGGCGACCTCGGCATAAATCTTGGCGCCACGCGCCTTGGCATGCTCGAGCTCTTCCAGCACCAGCACGCCGGCGCCGCCGGCGATCACGAAACCGTCGCGGTCCTTGTCATAGGCGCGCGAGGAAGTCGCCGGCGTATCGTTGTATTTCGACGACATCGCGCCCATGGCGTCGAACATGTTCGACAGGGTCCAATGCAGCTCTTCGCAGCCGCCGGCGAACACCATGTCCTGCTTGCCCCACTGAATGAGCTCGGTGCCATTGCCGATGCAGTGGTTGGAGGTCGCGCAGGCCGACGCGATCGAATAATTGACGCCCTTGATCTTGAACCAGGTGGCGAGCGTCGCCGACGCCGTCGACGACATCACCTTCGGCACCGCGAACGGGCCGATGCGTTTGGGCGAACCTTTTTCGCGCGTGATATCGGCGGCTTCGACCAGCACGCTGGTCGAGGGACCGCCCGATCCCATCACGATGCCGGTGCGCGGATTGGAAATGTCTTTTTCCTCGACGCCGGAATCGCGAATGGCCTGCTCCATGGCGACGTGATTCCAAGCGGCACCGGGCCCGAGGAAGCGCATGGCGCGCCGGTCGACCGATCCCGACGGATCGAGCGTCGGCCTGCCTGCCACCTGACTGCGGAAGCCGTGGCTGACGAACTCCTCCTCCCGCGTGATGCCGGATTTGGCCTCGCGCAGACTGGCCAGCACTTCCTGCGTATTGTTGCCGATGGATGAGACGATGCCCATTCCGGTGACGACGACTCGTCGCATATCCGTCATATCCTCAACTGTGCCGCGGCGTGTTGCTGATCGAGCTACAGATCGACCTGCCGGGGCAATTCCGCAAGGCCCGGTCTGCGCGTGCCGCGACCGTGCCGCTCAAGCGCCGCTCGGCTGCAACGCTTCTTCCTGCTTGAACAGGCCGACCTTGAGGTCGCTCGCCTTGTAGATCACGTTGCCGTCCGCCGCCAGCCAGCCGTCGGCGATGCCCAGCACCAGCTTGGAGCGCATCACCCGCTTGAAATCGACGCCGTAGACTACCTTCTTCACCGTCGGCAAGACCTGGCCGGAGAATTTCAGTTCGCCCAGGCCGAGCGCGCGGCCCTTGCCCGGCGAGCCCAGCCAGCCCAGGAAAAATCCGACCATTTGCCAGAGCGCATCGAGGCCGAGACAGCCCGGCATCACCGGATCGCCCTTGAAGTGGCAGAGGAAGAACCAGAGGTCCGGCTTCACCTCGAGTTCGGCGCGCACCAGGCCCTTGCCGTGCGGGCCGCCCTGTTCCGCGATCT
>Ga0082335_1004898_pt1 | contig 19346 bp, 14 predicted proteins | sample Subgrocontami58m_FD_72375 | JGI IMG/M metagenome (GOLD analysis project Ga0082335, IMG submission 72375) | Subsurface groundwater microbial communities from S. Glens Falls, New York, USA - GMW37 contaminated, 5.8 m (SPADES assembly) (version 2) ... | reverse complement strand
TGACCCCCTCCAGCAAACTTTCGCCGCCGACTATACAATGCCTGTCGTCCTCCGTTCGCACCTCATGAAGTCCTTTCCATCCTACAACTGAGCGTTCCTACCGGTCGAAACATGGCTGCATAATCCGACCGACCTTGACAGGACAGGAACGATGACCCAGGGGAGGGCGAAGGCAGCGTACGGCAAACAAGAAGCATGTCCCTTCGCCCTCGCCTTTCCCGATTCTGTCCCGCCCTGTCAAGGTTCCGCTTCGCCGGATGTTCCGCGTCGCCGGTCTGCCGGTGGGAACGAGGCTCAGGTTCGGGAAAGCTCCAGCAGCCCTTGACCTGAACAGAACCCAAAATAGCGATGTCGCTCTCGCCAGTTGACGCCGGTTCAAGTCTTCTGACCCGGACCACACATGGCAAGCTACCAATGTGAGCCTAGCTACTCCGGGCCCGAAATGGGAAGCAGACGCAGGCGGACACGTGTCTCTTCTATAACGACGATGCTACCCTTTTCCAGGGAATCTATCAGGTTGGGCAAGTTTGCCTCTAGCAGCCCCACCTGTACCTCGGGGCGACGCTGCGAGACCCGCCGGAAGAGGATCACGGACGGCTTCGAGTCCTGCCTCATGGCCAGAAGCGTGCCGAAATCGGTGTCTGCCGAGATCAGCACACGGTGTTCGACTGCGGCTCGATCGAAGATCTCCTCGTCCGTAGCTGCCTGCATTCCATAGTCGCGGACGTGCATGGCATCGAATCCGGCTCGTCGCAATCCCTCCGCTACCAGAGGTGACAGCGCATTATCAACGAGAAACTTCACCAAGCCTTTACCAACGGAAGCTCGCGTTCCCGCACGGCCTCCGCGGCGTATTGGAGGGCTTCGCGGATGTCCTCGCGTTTCAGGTCCGGGAAGGCGTTCTGAATTTCTTGCTCAGACATTCCATCGGCTACCATTCCCACCACTGTGGAAACCGGTATGCGGAGGGCGCGGATGCAAGGCACGCCACCCATTTGATGAGCACTAACGGTGATTCGGTGAAACCGCATGGTCCGTACCTCCTGGTCCCAGGCCGTCCTCTTGGAACGCCTTTATGTTCAATTATAGCCCACCGTCGTCCGCGTGTCTTCTCAGTTAGACTGAAGGGCACCCATATCGAATACCATGCTCTTCTCGTAGCGGCGGATCAGCCCCTCTCGCCCGCAGCGTCGGGTTTGCGCAGCTCCAGTCCCCTTGAGGCGGCAATTTCCACCTCCCCGCAAGGCGCCCGAGACTCGAAGACGACATACTTCTATCATACAACTGAGCGTTCCTACCGGTCGAAGTATGGGTGCATAATCCAACCGACCTTGGCAGGGCAGGAATGATGACTACGCAGGACGAGAGCGAAGGCAACCTACGGCGTCCAGCTAGCGGTCCGTTCGCCGACGCCTTTCCGGTTTTGTCCCGCCCTGTCAAGATTGCGCTCCGACGCTTCTCATTGTCGGTGTGACAGCAGCCAGAGCGAGGGGTCACACCGACAATGAGATTAATATGCGGGCTGGCTCTTGTCGCTCAGGGTCCAGGGCGAGCTACCAGGCTTAGGCCGGATGGCCGCCGGGAGATCGCTAAGAGAGCGGCCCAGGCGCGGTGGAGAAAAGCGTAATGATCTAGGCTGTGACTAACGTGCGACCTGTCTGAGAGACAGGGGGCAACCTCTTGCCGCCGACCTCCCTATCGCTCACCACCACAGCGACGTCCTTAGCAGTTCGGGGTCCCAATGGCACAAACGCAGTTATCTCGACGCCAGGCGCGGTTCCGGTAATCTCCGGAACGAATGTTGGGTGCTGGCTGCCGTGAGATATGAAAGAGCGAATGGCTTGCCGTGCGATCTGCGACACGGTCTTCCCGCTCTCTTCAGCAAGGTCAATTAGTTTCGCTGAATCCTCGGGGGCTAGCCTCACTGAAACTACGATACCACTTGACCTACTTCGACGGTCGACCTGGTCGGTTATGTTTTCGCCTACCTCAAACTCTTCTGGTTCTGTATTCATCATCTTCATCCCTTTATCTTTGCTCTGTCTCCCCTTCGTGCGGGAAACGCTGTAGCTGGCCTCCACACTCCAGGTTGGCTGGTAGGAGATATGGGTATGGTTAGCCAGCGTCCGCCTAAAGTCTTACCCACCACCAAGTGGGTCGCGCCGCGCTTGTTCGCGTTTCGAAAAAGCTCGAAGTCGCCATCCAAGACCTGCAGAACCTCTCTAACTGATACACCATGGCGAAGCATCTCACTCTCATTGTAATCGTCTACTTCAATGTCGTCTATCTTAATACCCATGTTGCACTTCCGTCATGGGCATTGTATACTATGTCTACACAGTAAACAATACCAAGGAGCTAAACCAAGATGGCGACGAACCCTACGGACAACCCCCGAGTAGATTTCGTGATCTTAGCTGACCGCGCTGAGGCTGTCAACGGCAAACTTTATATGATGGGCGGGGCCTGGGACCGCATGTGGGTGGCTGACTTCGCCCAGCAGCAGTTTCTCTCCATAGCCACTGGAATCGTAGTCCCGTGGAATGCAACAAACCAACCGCACAAGCTAACGATAAGGGTCGAAACTCAGGACGCCAACGAGATAGCTACACTCAGCTTGAATTTCAATGCAGGTCGCCCGCCATTCTTGGGACATGCTGAATCCCAAAGGATTCCGCTGGCATTCCAGCTCGCGATCCGCCTTCCGGAACCGGGGGCCTATGTAATCAAGGCCTTGATTGATGATTGCGAGAGCAATAAAACAGTATTCTATGTCCAGTTGCTGCCTACCCCACCAGTCATGGCACCTCCTTCGCCATAGCAGATGATACAAGGCCTATCCAGAGGCCGTAGAAACCGGCCTTTGGCTCTGACAAAGATTACTCCGTGCTGATTAAGATCTATGGGCCTGAGCCAGAGGCCTGGAAGCGGTCACTAGCTATCGACCAGAGGCCCTCTGTCCCAACCCCGGTTATTTCGCTACCCTCTGTTGACGCCCTCATCAACTCCTCTCGCCCCTCCGGCGTTTGTTCCATGACCCTACGGCCCCACGCGCACCTTGCCCAGGATGATCCGGTCGTCCGGTGGCTTTCCGGCTTCGCCCAGCGCCGATAACCGGCGTCCGTTAGAGCTGTCGTACATCCCTACCTCCAGGACGTACTCGCCCGGCGGCGTAGTGGCGTCGATGGCCAGCTCGTACTCGTCTCGCACGTACTCTCCCTTGGCCCAGGCGGACGTTGGGTAGGCGCCTCTCATGGGGAGGTTATCCTGCTGCGCCCGGACCCTATTCTGCCCGTCCAGCAGGTGGGTGAAAACGGTGAAGCTGGTCTGGGGGTCTTGCAGGGCCTGCCAGTAGAGGACCAGGCGCAGGGTCTCGCCCGCCTTGGCCGAGTCCGACGACAGGTCATATCCCGCCAGAAGGGCCGTGTCTCCCAGGTTGACGCTCAGGGGATGCTGGATGCCCGACGGCCTTTCCATCAAGCGCAGGCGCTCCTGGATGTCCAGGCTGGCCACGGTGGCTGCCGGTCCCTGCGTCCCACCGGCGCCGGCCAGAGCGACCCGCAGAGCGGCTGGCCCGGGGCTGGTTGCTGCGGGCACCGCCAGCGTGTACTGGTCCCTTACTACCTCTCCCGAGACCCATCTGTCGGTAGGATACGCCCCTGTCACCGGATGGTCGTTGTACAACTGCAAGGTTTTGCCCTGGGAGTCTTCTATCCACATCACCACTCGCCGGGCCTCTACGGGCTGGCTGGAAGCCTGCCAGAAGATGGTCAGGGGCACCCGATCGCCAGGTTTCACCGCACGCGCGGGGGTATCCATTCCTATCAAGGCCACGTCTGGAGCCAACTGCGCAGGGGATGCCTGTGCCAGTCCCAGGTCCGCTCTGGTTGCGGGTTTCTTGTTCCTCTCGACGCTGACCGTACCAACTACGATGCTCGTCCCTTGAGGTACTCCTCCCGGCCCCAGGATGACCAGGTCCCGGCCCGGACCCGGGTTTCCTGTGCTATGAAAGGCTACTTCGACCTGGTACTGCCCGGGCGGGGTGCCGGGCAGGGGTTTTAGCGGGACCCTTCCGCGGATGGGCAGTCCTGGACGCCAGGCCGTGGTGGGGTAGAAATAGTTGGTCGGCCTTACGTCCTGATTGCCCCAGTAAAACCCGTCCCGTTTCAGCCTCAGCGACACAACGTAGTCCTCATTCATGGGCTGAAGGGCCTTCCAGTACAGGTTGACCGCGCCCTCTTCTCCGGAAGAGATAGCCGTTTTGGGGGGATCATAGCCGAACAACTCCACCTTGCCTTCGAAAACGACGCTGACCCGCGCTTGGGGCTGGAAATCGGCGGAGAACTGGGGCTTGCCCGCCAGCGAATATGTCCTCACTTCCACGCCGGGAAAATGCTGGTCAGGCAAGGCCCGAGGGGCAGCCTCATCCAGGGAGTCCAGTACGAAGCCGGCCGGGTCCGCCCAATTTGCGTTCCAAAGGAAGAGCCAGAGGCGCTCTTTCCCTTGAGTTACCTGGTTCAACTGCGAAGCTGCCGCCTGGAAGTTGTCGCCGGGATGGAGCCCGTACCATGGGAGATCACCCTTGTAATAGTACAGAAACGCTTGGGGGGCATTCATCATCAGTACTATGACATCGCCGGGCTTCGAATATCCTTCTATATAGTGGACCGCGGCCCGGTTGTTATCCCTGGCGAAATCCGGGCTGTTCAGGATCTGGCTGGTGAAGAGGCCGGAAAGCAGCAGCAGTGCCAGAGCGGAAGCGGCAAAGACCGCCAGAAAGACCTGGCCCCGCCGCTTGCCTTCAGCCAGCAGGGCTCTGCCATGCAACTGCACAAAGGCCAGTCCTCTGGCCAGCAGCAGATAAAAGGCCGGCGCAGCCATAATCAGGTAGCGCTCCGTGAATTTCGGGGCTCGGGCCGTGATGAGGTACATGATGCCCAGTGGCATGATCAGGTAGAGAAGCAGGAAGACCTCGCTCCTCCCCAGAGGGACTTCCTTAACCCTTACCAGTGAAGCGAGTCCGATCACCACGATGAGGGCGAAGGCCGCCAGTGCCGGGGCGGCCCCCTGCACCTTGGGGCCCAGGCTGAAGGCTACGAACAGCCGCTCCAGGAGCGTCTGGAACGAAAGCGACCCTGCCCAGAAATCCGGGGTAGTCTGAATACGGAGTAGCTGAACCAGGCCTGGCTTTAGCCAGGGAAGATAGAGAACGCCTATGGCCAGGAGTGAGGCAGTTCCCATGGCAGGAAACCGCCTGTGGAACAGGTAGACTACCCCAAGATAGAGGACGTGCGCCAGAAGCACAAAGGCTCCGAAGTAATTGGTATATATGGCCAGGGAGGCGAAGATAACGTAGGATATCCACCACATGGCCCGGCGCCGCATGGGTGAGCTCGCCAGACTGGCCTCCTGGCCTTGCCATAAGCAAAGGCTGGCCAGGATGGTCCAGGTGGTGACCATCATGTAGTTGCGGGCTTCCTGGGAGTAGTAGACGAGGAACGGAGACAAAGCGGCGAGCATTGCGGCCAGTCCTCCGCCCCACACCGGCGCGGCCCCGAGCCTTGGCCTTCGCCCTACTAGAAGGACGCTCCGGGTCAGTTGGTACATGGCGGGGATGGCCAGGAGCCCAACGGCCGCTGAGAGAAAACGGATGGCGTACTCGCCGGAGCCAGCCACAGCCATCCAGTAGTGGAGGGCCAGGTAATAGAGGGGAGGGTGAAGGTCTTGGGCGATGGTGGTGGCTATGAGCTCCGCCGGAGGCCTGGAGGCAAGAAGTACGCTAATTCCTTCGTCAACCCATACGCTTTGGACCCCTAACCGCCAGACCCTTAAGCCAAAGGCGATCAGGACCACCAGCAGCATGAGCCAGAGTCCTAGCGCCGCTCCTTGACCGGCTTGAGTTTGCGCCCCCTCCTCTCTGGCCGTTAGCTCCGGTGTTTCCATTGAGCCAGATTATAACATAAGAGCCCCGCCTATCCGAAGAAGTCCTATGGATAGCCGGCCCTTTCCAGGGCCGGTGCGCCCGGCGGGCCTTTGCCGAGAGGCGCGCACTGTGATATGGTTAGCCAGGCATCCATGAAGAGACTCGTACTGCATCCTGAGCCGCCTGTGCGCCGCGCCGCGCGGAACTGCCTGCCCAATGGTTATTCCCTCTAGATGTCCTTCATGCTGGTCTTTCTGCATCTTTACGATAGTGCCGGCCAGGAGCCTGAATCTGTAGCGCGGGGGCTTGTCCCCCGCTGGGGTGCGAGCGGGGGACAAGCCCCGCGCTACATTCTTATTCTCCACACCTGCGGGCGGCTCCCGCGTGGCTAATGGAGTGCGACTGGATATGAATCACCGGCAAGCTTCTTCCGAGACGATCCAGGGGATGCGGGCTTGAAGGCGCCCCGCTGGCTTTCCCCCGAAGGCGGCGCAGGCTTTCTGGTTCTTCTTTTTTCTCTCTTGCTTGCCTTCGGCCTTCGGGTAGCCTTCCTGGACCGGCAAAGCTTGTGGGGTGACGAGGCCTACAGTCTGGCACTGGCTACCCGCACTTCTCTGACAGACATACTCGAGGAAGTCCTGTCGGGAGATCCGTACACGCCCCATACACCTCTGTACTACCTGTTACTCAATTCCTGGGTGGGGCTCGTTGGAAGCAGCGACTACGCACTGCGGGCGTTATCTGCCGCCTTTGGACTGCTCACCGTTCCGGTGTCTTACGTCCTTGCCAGACGCCTGGCGGGGCCGGCCGTAGGACTCCTGGTGGGTTTCTTGTCTGCCTTTTCACCTTTCCTCGTCTATTATTCGCAAGAGGCCAGGATGTACGCCATGGCCGGGTTCCTGGCCATGCTGACCGCTTATTTCTTCCTCCGGAGCCTGACTGGACGAGGATGGGCCTGGTGGGGAGCGTACCTGTTTGCGAGCCTCGCTCTGGTGTTCACTCTAAACCTTGGGCTCGCACTGGTTGCGTCCCTTTTCCTGGTATACTTGATATCTTTGCGGCTCGGGCGCAAGGGGAGGCTCAAGGGGCTTCTCGTTTATCTGCTCATAGCAGTCTTCTTTGTCGCCTGGCAGAGTTTACAGAACTCTCGTTTCCAGATGGTTTTTACTCCCGTGCCTTTCCAGGCCATCGGGTTTCTGGGGCTGGATACGTTGAAGGACACCTTGCTAGCTTTCACCTTTGGGGTCACACTGGATAGGTCCTGGGCTGCGGACCGCGTATACACCTTTCGCAGCAATCCGTTGCAGCCTTGGACGCTGGTCATGCGACCATACTACACCACAGCCCTTGCGGCGGGCGCCGCGGCGCTAGCATCGTTGGGTATGTGGAAAGCGGTTAGGGGCAAGACCTGGCCTCCCTTGTTCATCCCGTTGTGCCTGACCGCACTGGTTACTGCCGTTTTCCTGCTCCGGCTCACCACTCCGGGTTACGCCGTCAGGCTTGCGTTGATTGTCGCGCCCCTCTTTATCCTCCTGTTGGCCATCGGGGTCCTTGCCCTGCCAAGGATCGTGCGTCCTGTGGCCCTAGTCTTGCTCCTCCTGGGTATGGGGTATTCCCTCTGGCACAATTATTTCAACCCCGCCTTTTACCGCAGTGAGTTCCAGACTCTTAGCCGATACCTTGGCACGGCGCTAGAGCCCGGGGACGGTATCTACCTCCACAGCCCGGTCTTGCGCCTTCTCCAGAGGCACTATCTCCCTCAGCCAAACGCCGTCTATGCTCTTCCGCGCTCAGTGCCCGTGCCGCAGAATTGGGCCGAGGTACAGGAACAGCTTCGGTCTCTCATACAGCAGCATTCCCGTATCTGGCTGGTACTTGGAGGCGAGGCAGATTACGATCCAGAGCGGCGGGTGGAATCCTGGCTGCTCGAGCACGGCTATCAGGTGGAGGACCAGTGGTACGGCAATTCCCGCCTGTCTTTGTTCATCTTTCCGAGGAGCGAAGGATCCGAAAGCATTTCGGGCCGGCCGGTCGGGAAAGACCTGCTCTTAGTCAACTCTGCGACCGGCTTGCAGCAGGACTTCACTCCAGGACAGGGATTGCCCTTGGCGTTATCCTGGATGAGGCTTTCGCCCAAAGACAAACAGTATCGCCTCTCCCTCCGCCTTTTGGACAGCGAAGAAAGGGTGTGGGGCCAGAGGGATATGGAGTTAGGTACGTACCTTAATCCCTTCCCCCGCTGGCCTCTGGGCCAGCCGGTCCAGATCCGGACCGGCCTTCGGGTGCCTCTGGGCACCCCACCCGGCCGCTATTCGCTCAAAGTCCTCGTTTACGATTCCTCCGGACAGCCGCTGCCCGACGGAGAGCTAGGACCGTGGCCGGTGCAGATAGCTGAAGGGCCGATTGGGGCGGCGAGTCGCCTCAACCCTCCGATCCCGTCTGATCTTTCCCTTGGCGCGATCCGCGTATTCGGGTATTATCTACCTCAAAAGGTCTGGCCAGGACAGGTAGCCACGTTGCGCCTGTATTGGACGGTGGAGAAGGTCCCTGCCGACGACTACTCCCTGGTCGTCCAGTTCGGAACAGGGACCAGGCAGGTCCTGAGTATGATCCCTGGCTACCCTACTTCCCGGTGGCGGCGGGACGAGGCGCTGATCACGCGGCACAGAATCATAGTGCCGGCGACGGTCTCCGGACACCAGCCCTTGAGCTTGGGGCTGCAGGGGAAGACTCTAGTCGGGCCCTTCCCTCTAGCCCAAATCGAGGTGGCCCAGGTACGGCGCAGTTTCGAAGAACCGTCAGCGCAGAAGTCCTACGGGGCGGTTCTAGGAGGGAGGGTGGAGCTGGTAGGGGCCGACTTGGATCGGCCGGTACCCCGCGGCGGTGTGCCAGTCTTGAGCCCCGGGGCATTGCTTGGGCTGAACATCTATTGGAAAGGCTTGCGGGAGATGCAGACAAGCTACACTGTTTTCGTGCAACTGCTGAATGACCACGGCCGCCTGGTAGCCCAGCATGATTCTCCGCCCGCAGAAGGTCAACGCCCGACGACGGGATGGCTGACGGGAGAGGTCGTGGCTGACAGGCACGCTCTCAGGATCCCGGATGGCTTGCCTCCGGGTCGGTATGTTCTTATTGCAGGCATGTATGATGCTCCCAGCGGCCGGCGCCTGGAGACCGCCGGGGGCGATTTTGTTCCGCTGATGGAGGTAGTGGTAGGGAATGATTAGCTGGCGACACGTTATCTGGTTGGGCTTTCTCATCCTGGCGCTGGCTCTAGAGTCCTGTTCGTGGCCAACTGAAGCGAGCACCAACGGTTTCAGGCAGTTGGAGCAGGATGCGCCTGAACGAGGTTCCCGGCCCGTCAGGAACCCCAATCCGTCGCCAACTCCGCTGCCTTCGCCAACTGCGGTGCCTTCTCCAACCCCCCGCCCTACTCCCACCCTGTCCCCGCAAGCTTGGGCGGCACGTCTCCGGCTTGCCATGCCCGTTGTTGGAGCCCATGTGCCGGAATGGCTGGACCTGGTGCCAGGCGCTTCTAGAGAGTACCGGTCGGGCGTACATGAAGGAGTCGATTTCGGCTTTGACGCAGTAGGAGTAACCGTTCGCACCGGCACCAGGGTCGTGGCCGCCGGCGATGGAGTCGTGGTACGTGCTGACTCGCACTACCGGGAACCTTCCTCGAAAGAGATGGGTGAGATCCTGGGCCGCTCTCAGAAGCTGGGCAACACCACTGAAGCAGATCTGGACAGGCTTCGGGGCAGGCAGGTCTGGATAGACCACGGGGAGGGGGTAGTGACCCGGTATGCGCACCTCAACAGCATGGCCCCGGGTATCGCCCCCGGAGTACGGGTATCCCGGGGTCAGCTTATCGCGTATGTTGGCAATTCGGGCGTTCCCGCCGAGGGGGCCGGGGATGAACCCCATCTGCACTTCGAGATACGCATGGGCGATGGGTATCTGGGACAGGGCTTCCCTCCGGCCAAGGCCCGCGAGCTCTATGTACAGGCCATGAGCGGGCGGAATTAGTAGTAATCCTGCCGTGCTCAGTCGCATAGATCCTGAATGACGCGTCTCAATCATGTGGCCGGGCGCTACTGATCTCCGCGTGGAGGGCCGCAGATGGTGCATAGGACTATGCGGTGAGGAACGCAGTCGGTGCCCTGTGTCTGCCACACGAGTGTGAGTCTAGAGCAGGCCCGCCCCGGGCTAAAGCCATGGGCTAAGAAGCCAAAGCCCGCTAAAGGGACTAATTTGTCGTCTGACGCGAGGTTCGGGACTATGAGATGGGCTCACCTCGTGATCCTGGCCGCGATCTTGATCACTGCCGCCTTTCTACGGTTTTACGGCCTGGGATGGCTTCCTCCCGGCCTTTTCCATGATGAGGCGGCCATCGGGCTGGATGCCCTGGATGTCCTTAAAACGGGCCAGTTCCCGGTCTACTTCGAGCGCACCACGGGGGGCCAGGAGCCCCTTTTTGGATATTTGACCGCCCTGTCCTTCGTGGCCCTGGGGCCCGGCATCCCGGCTATGCGAGTGGTCGCCCCGGCGGTGGGGCTGTTGACGGTAGCCGTGACCTATGCCTTGGGCCAGGAGATGCACGGCCGGTGGGTCGCGCTGGTGGCCGCCCTCCTCATGGCCGTCTCCTACTGGCACGTCCACGTTAGTCATACCAGTTTCCGAGCGATCACGCTTCCCCTCATGGCCGGCCTGACCTTTCTGCTCCTGTGGCGGGCATTAGCCAGGGGCGCTCCATGGCGCTACGCCCTGGCGGGCCTCTCAGGGGCCGTTACCATGTACACGTATCAGAGCAGCCGCCTCTTTCCGCTACTGATAGCCCTGGCCTTCCTCTATCTGTGGGCCTGCCGGGGCCGCCGTTTTTCCTGGCCGGGAGTGGCGGGCTTTGCCGGCACCATGGCCGCAGTGACGGTGCCCCTGGCCTGGTACTATCTGAACCATCCGATTGTCTTCTCCGCTCGTATCGAACAAGTGGGAGCAGGCGGAGCGGACGTGTGGGAGTGGCTAGCCAACACCCTGGGCATGTTCAGCCTGCAAGGCGACATTACCTGGAAGTTCAACCTGCCGGGCAAGCCGGTCTTCGACCCGCTGGTTTCCGGCCTGTTCTACCTGGGGACCATAGTATCTTTAAGGCGATGGCGCCAGCCTCCGTATGGGCTGCTCCTGCTGTGGGTGGCGGTTATGCTGCTCCCTACCATCCTTTCCACCGAGAGCCCGCACTTCCTACGGGCGATGGGGATTATGCCCGCGGTCTACCTGCTTCCTGGTGTCGGGGCGATCTGGCTGGTGGGACTGCTGGGACGCTGGGCTGGAGCCCTGTCAGGGAGCCGGGCCGCTTCTCTCGTTTATCTGGTCCTAGCCGTGTGGCTGGCCGTAGGGGCAACAACTACATATCGGGACTATTTCGGCGAATGGGCGGCGAGCCCAAATTCTTACGAGGTATACAATGGCGATGTGCAAGACGCCGCCAGGTATTTGAACACCCTGGACGGCTCCCAGACGGCTATGTTCAGTACCCAGTATTACCGCCACTACACCGTATTGTTCTTGGAGAGGCGTTCGCTGGACCTGCGCTGGTTCGACGGACGCCAGAGCTTACCCCTGCCGGAGCCGGATGGCCGGGATGTGGTCTACATCTACCCGGCCTCGGCCATGCCGGCCAGATCTCTTATTGAAAGCGTGCTGGGCCCGGAGAGCCTGGTCAAGGAGGGCCACGGCCCTCACGGCCAGCTCTCCTTTCTCGCCTACCGTTTGAGCGCAGCGAGGCTGACGAGGGCGAGGTCCAACCTGGTCCCACCCACCCTCACTTCGGCGAGAATAGGCCGGGAGGTGGAACTAATGGGGTACCAGGCTGGGGGCCGGGGGGCCGCCGTCCGGCCGGAGGTGCGGCCTGGAGAAACCCTGCCTCTGACGCTCTACTGGCGTGTCCTTCAGGGGACGGATGCCGATTATTCCTTCTTTAGCCACCTTCTGGACACGGATGGCCGTATGTGGGGACAGGGTGACACCAATAAGTACTGGTCCCAGGAGTGGCGGCCGGGAGACCTAGTCCTGGGGCGCTACGACATCGAGGTTGACTCGAAGACGCCGGCGGGGAGGTACACGATAGAAGTAGGGGTCTTCGACCGGCAGACGGGAACGCGCCTTGGAGTGTCTACCGGCGGCGAGGCGAAGTCCCTGGAAGCGGCCAAGGTGGCCCAGCTCACCCAGCCCTCCTTAGAAGGCGCCGGCCAGGCGATGGGGACCCGTTTTGGAGATGCCATAGAGCTTCGCGCTTTTGGCCGGGCGGGCGCCGGACAAGGACTCCGGTTGCCCTCCCGCGTCAGGGCCGGCGAGCTCCTGGATATCAGCCTTTTCTGGCGGGCGTCCGGCTTGATTCAGGAGGATTACACCGTCTTTCTCCACCTGCTGGATGCCTCCGGCCATATGGTCGCCCAGGCCGACAGCCAGCCTCAAGGGGGGGCCTTCCCCACCTCTTTCTGGGACCCGGACGAGGTGGTGGCGGACCGGCTCCAGTTGACAGTGCCGGCGAATATTCCACCCGGCTCGTATGAGCTGAGGATAGGTCTTTATCAGTTGTCCACCGGCCGCCGGTTGCCCGTCTCGGGAGTAAGCGCGTTGGGAGACCAAGCGGCTCTCGGGCAACTGGAGGTGGCGGCCCCGTGAAATGGACCCGGTGGGCACTGCTGGCCCTTTTCCTGCTGGCCTTTGCCCTGCGGGTCTATCGCCTGGACTTCCAGAGCATCTGGACCGACGAAGGCTTTGTCGCGTCCCTGGCCAGCCGCAGCCTTCCGGAGCTTCTGGCGGTCTGGAGCATCAGCCCTCAGGAGTCTTATAGCAGCCTCTCTCATCTTGGGACGGACCTGGTAGGCCTGGCGGCGGAGACAGATATCCACCCGCCTCTGTACTACTTTCTCATTCATTTCTGGACCCTTCTCGCCGGGAGTGGTGAATTCGCGTTACGCTTTCCGGCGGTTTTCTTTGGAGTCCTGATCATTCCCCTTCTCTTCGTCCTGGGAAAACGGGTGCTGGGGCCGAAGGCGGCGTTTCTGGCGGCGGCGTTTGCCGCACTGTCTCCCTTCTATCTGGACTTCTCTCAGCAGGTGCGGATGTACACGCTGGTCACGTTCCTGGCGGTCCTCTCGATGTACAGCTTTCACCGTGCCTTCGAGGATGGCCGGCGCCCCTGGTGGATCGTCCATTCACTGTCCACCGGCCTGGCTCTCTACACACACTATTTTGCCGTGACCGTGGCTGTGGTTCAGGCTATCTTGATATTGGTGGGTGTTATCAGAGCGTGGCGGGGTTTGATGAAGCCGGCAGACACAAGAGGGGGCAACGGCACGTACGGGGTATCCCCTCACCCCACCCCTGGCGGACAGGGACGGCCGCCGGTACGTTTGGAGGAACCTGACGGACAGGGACGGCCGCCGCTCTTTGCCACCGATCGACCCTCGACCCTCGACTCTCGACTACGGCTCTGGCTTTGTTCCCAGGCCGGCGCCCTCTTGTTGCTGGCCCCTTGGGTCCCCTTTGCCCTGCGACAGGTGTTGGACTACCAAAACCGCAGTCTCTTGAGCCCTGACTGGCAAACCGTCCTTCCACGGACGTGGCAGGCCTTCAATCTGGGGCTCTCAGTAGATAGCAGCCAAATGCTGCCAGTAGTCGTGGCCATCCTGGCGGTCGCGCTGGTTGGCCTGGCCCTGTTCTGGTGGAGAGTTGCCCCGGAGCGGACCTCCCTGACGGCCCTCCTGCTCTATCTGTTGCTTCCTTTGCTCGTGGGCCTGGCTATCTTCCGCATCAAGCCGATGTTTCATCCCAAGTATTTCATGATGGCCAGCCCGGCCTATTACCTCCTGCTGGGTGCGGCCGGGTACGGCCTATGGCGAAGCTTGCGCTGGGGTGCACTGCTTCCGGTGGTGTTCGTTTTCGCCTCCCTGGCCTACGCCGCCCAGGCCTACTACTTCGATGCTCGCTACTGGAAAGACGATACCAGGGCAGTGGCCCGCTATTTGGAAGACAGAGCCGCCCCTCAGGACCTGGTGCTGTCCGATCTTGTGGAGCCATTAAGCCACTACTACCGGGGACAAGCGCCGGCCTACTACCTGCCCGGCGAAGAAGAGACTGCGCCACAGAGGCTGGCCTCGCTGGCCCGCGGTGGTGCGAAGGTATTCCTGCTGCACTACGAGCACGCCTATACGGATGCTCAGGACCTCATCCCGTTTCTGCTAGAGCGGGAAGGCGATAAGCTCGGAGAGAAAGGCTTTCGAGGCTACACCGTCCGAGAGTACCGCTTGCGTCAGGTCGCGACCTTCGTCGCAGCCCAAGGGATCTCCGGTCAGGGTGCGGTTCTCGAAGATAAGCTGGCCCTGGAGGGCTCGCTGGTGGGCGCCGCCGGCTCTGAACGGGAGGAGACGGAATCCCTCAGTGTTGCTTCAGGGGGGCGCATTTGGGCCACTCTGGGGTGGCGGCTGGAGGCGCCTGCTGCAGCTAACTATAAGGCGTCCCTTTCTCTCATCGATGAGCGGGGCCACGTCGCGGCTCAAAGCGACAGGGTTATCCTCCGGGGTATGGACCCAACGTCTCACTGGATGTCGGGCGAACGGGCCAGAAACTACTATATCCTTCCCGTCTTTCCGGGGGTTGTTCCGGGAGAGTATAAACTGAGTTTGCGGGTCTATGAGGACTTCCCATCACCACAACCTGGAGCCGGAGGGCCGGGCGTCCGCTTCCTGGGCGACGAGGTGAGCCTTGGCCGGGTGGGGGTGACCAGCCCCCCTGGCCTGGTAGAGATTAGCTCGCAGGATATGGGAACGCCGAGCCGGGTGCAACTGGGGCCCCTGGAGGGCCTGGGCTACACGCTCGCCAGGCGTCAATACCAGCCGGGGGAAACCATCGCCCTGACTCTATTCCTCCGGGCGACGGAGGCTATGGAGCGTGACTACCGGTTGAGGTTCCAACTGCGGGATAGCCAGGGGGTGGTGCGCTGGCAGTGGAATTCCTCGCTCGCCTACCCCACCAGCCGGTGGAAGAAGGGCGATGGAATTCGGGACTGGCAGGACCTTCCGATGTCCGGAAGGCTGTCCCCCGGGGAATACCGTTTGTGGATGGGGATCGTTCCTGCCGCGAATGAGCCGCTGGACTTGCCATGGGACCTGGGCTCGATTCAGGTACTGGACAGGCCCCGTCTCTTTGTCCCACCGCCTGTATCTCAACCTCTAAGAGCGGAACTGGACGGCAAGGTGGCCCTGCTGGGCTATGACCTGGAGGGTGAGTTCCGGCCCGGAGGCACCTTGCGCCTCAGCCTGTATTGGCAGGCCCTAAAGCCCATGGACGAGAGCTACACGGTTTTTGCGCATTTAATAGACCTGCGGAATCGCATCTGGGCCCAGCATGACGGCATACCGGCTCGCGACAATCCCACATCCGGCTGGCTCAAAGGGGAAGTCCTGGTGGATAAGCACGTGCTCACCATCCGCGGAGACGCCCAACCCGGGGACTACGTGCTGGAAGTCGGTATGTACGACGCCCTGAGCGGCCTCCGCCTGGAAGTGGGGGCCACCGGGGCCAGGGTGGTGGAGCGGGCCATATGGATTGGGGAGGTCATGGTGAGATAGTTGCCCAGCCCGTTTGTCCCGTCGCCAATGACATTAACAACGAGTACTCAGGAACGGTCACGGTTCTGCCCATCACGGGGCAACCTGCCAATAGAGAGTACCCTTTTGAAGTCTCCGTCCCAAAGGGCGTCGCAGGACTTACTGCAGATTCTCACATCAAGGCCAACGAGGTCCGGACTCTCGACAAAAGCCGGCTAGTAAGTCTTAGTCCAAATTTACCACCGGAGGGGTCATTTTACGATTGAAAGTGGCATAGCTGGCCAAGTTATGGGCACTACATCTTTCAGATGGTCAATCGTTTCTTCCTCAGGGGCTTGGGTGGCAGGCCCAGAGCTGTATGTATCTCATAATGGAAGGGTTCCGGGTCTGACGTATGCCGGATATGAATGCGCTCCCCCTTGTCATTGGTAATGGACGCCGTGGACCGCCTCTGGGTGGTCATCTGGTCCCTTATGGTCCTCCACCGGTGAGAGATACCCTTCTTCTTCAGATCTCGCTGGATGCTGGACAGAAGATGGTAGGCCAGTACGCTAATGAAGAAGTGGCCCTCCAACCTACGGTCTATCCGGTGGTAGGACGGCCTCAGACCCGACTCGCTCTTGAGTGAGCGAAAGGCATCCTCCACCTGGGTGAGCATCATATAGAGCGACCAGAGCTCCTTCTCGTCCAGGTCAGCCCGATCAGAGCGGAGGTAGTAGGAGCCGGAGAACCTAGCCCTTAGCTCCTCTTGCCGGTCTATGCCCCAGGCGACCTTCTTGGCGATACCCAACTCCTGTTCGACCTTTACTCGGTAGAATTGGGAGATGGTGGGATACTTCTCTCGCAGACGGCCCAGACGCTCCAGGACCTTCTCGTAGCTCTTGGCGCCACCCTTCTTGGTGAGGGAGGCAGCGATGGCCCCCAGCCCCTCCTCGAAGCCCTTCTGGAAGCGGGCCTTTATGGCCTCCTCCTTGCGCTCCCTGGCCGAGCTCTCGCAGTATAGTAGGACTTCCCCATCCCGGTCCAAGCGCTTGGCCTGGATGGTGGAATCCCGGCCTTCTTTGATGATCACGAGCCCTTCCTGGGGAATCTCCTTCGGCCGCTTCCGGCTGACACTGATATAATGAAAGCCTTCCCGGCGCACCAGAGCCAGGTTATCCTCCGTCCCGATCCCGGCGTCGATCACCACGGTGGGGGGCTCCTGTCGCAAGGGGAGCTGGGCCGCAAATTGGGGCCTCAGGGTCCCGAGAAACCGCTCTACCGTTCCCGGCTCGCTCACATTCCCCGGCAAGAGCCGGCTGGCCTTGGGGAAGCCGTCCTCGTCCATCACCAGGGCCAGGGTGAGCAGGGGACAGTCGCTCCTCTTCTCCTTGGAACGGCCATGATGGGCTTGATCGCTCTCATGGGCCCTCCCCGTGAGATAGCTGTTGGTCAGATCGTAGAGGATGATCTTCTCTCCCAAATGGAAGAGACCGCGCTCCCTTTGCGCCAGCTTCCTCTCGATCTCATCCCGATGCTCCACCACCCGGTCCGACACACGGTACAAGGCGTTGTTACCCAAATGCTCAAAATCAGCCCCCAGAAGCTCCCCCAGGGCGCTCATCTTCTTCCCCCACAGGGCTGTCCTCCTCTCGCTGCTGGGATGAAGCAGACGCCCAATGACCAGCAGGGCCGCTTTATCTATCTCTTCCCTGCCAAGGCCCATATCCGAGAGAATCTGGGGGAAATCCACCCTCTTCCAGAACGCATGGGCCACGGCTTCTCCCCCGATGCTCCGGCTCTCGCTCTCGGCAAGGGAGTTCAGGTCAACCTTCTGCCAGTCGGCTTCTTCCTTCTCTGGCGTGGGAAGGCTATACATCTCCTTGCGCCGCAGGAGTTGGGCATAATGCTGGGCCAGGCTTTCGATATGAGACGGCGGCGTAACAAAGGATTCCTGTCCCGAGAGGACCTCCTCGATGCGATTGGCCAGAGTCTTCCAGTCGGACCGGGGGAGGTCCAGTTCGCCCAGATTAAGGAGGATTCTCTGGCGGGGTCCTTTGGGGGTCCTGACGGACTCCATGAGGCGGTGATAGACGAAGTTCTTGGGGGAGCCGGGGTTCTTCTTGACGATCTCTCGGATGAACATTTGGCGCCAGGATAGCACAAAGGGGCGTCAATGTCAAGACGTATCTAAATCTATGGGGCACTACATTTACGGCCCAAACGTGAGACAACCCGACCGGAGCCAGCAGCCAAAGCTACGGCATACTTTATTCAGTTAGTTGTACACTCAAACAGTGGTAAACTTGGGTTAGAGGGTCATTGCCGCCCCAATACCTACCGAAAGTTGAGACAGCTCTCAAGATCCACCTCAATCTCAAATAGCAGTGGTGAAGCTGCCCCCGTGGCAGGGGGGAAGCGCTGGCTTACCCTCCTCAGGTGAGTCCCAGGCTCACTTTCAAGCTTTCGTCAATGGCCCTCATGGAGGTATCGTTGAATCGCCCTAGCTGCTTGGCCACGCTGGCTTTGGGTATCGTCAGGATGACTTCTGCCTGGACGACCGAGTCCCGGCCCAGCCCCGCGCCTTCGGCTTCGGCGGATTCCCATCGCATGATCACGTTTGTGGGATACTGGCGAATGGGGATCTGAGAGGAGATAGCGGCGACGATGAGGTTAGGGCTGAACCGGTTGCCCACATCATTTTGGACGATAACGGCCGGGCGCAGCTTTTTCCGTGCGGGATCAGTGACGTACGGCAAGGACACGAGGACGATATCGCCGCGACGAAACGTCCTCTGCTCACTCATCCCAGCGCCAGACCTCTTCGGTTGAAGAGGCTTGCAGGGACAGGCTTTCCGTAGCAATGGCGGCCGCTTCCTGGGCCATCGCCTGATAACCCTCAGCCAACAGCGCCTCGAACTGCTGGCGCCGTTGCCGTTCCAGCCAGTCTTGCAGGGCTTGGCGCACCACATGGCTACGCTTCCGCCCAAGGTGCCGGGCTGCCGTGTCTACCTCCTGCAACAGGTCCGGAGGCAAGGTAAGCATCACACGTTCCATACGAAAGAACCCCATTTATGCTGACATTCTCACCATTAGAGTATATACGATCTTGGCCTGAAAATCCATACCGGCCCCCGGTAACATTTTCATTTGATTTGACAGGTACCACGTACCGGATTGGAGAGGCATAGCACAGAGCTCTTATCACCGTGCGGCTGAGGGGGCCTCGCGGAAAGACCCTTGAGCGTCGGGGGATCATGTAGGATACCAGTCAAGTTCACCGTGGTCAAGTACTAGCCGCTGCCCGGTGTCGCTGCCTGTTCGGTGGACCCTAGGCCAGCCCCTGGGCCATCTGGTAGGCCTTACCCTCGGTGCGGATGGCAGGGGCGATGACCATCTCGACCTGCTGCATCTCCTTGATGTTGCGGGCCCCGAGCATCCCCATGCTCATGCGCAGGGCGCCCACCAGGTTCTGAGTGCCGTCGGTCAGGCTGGTCGGCCCAAAGAGGATCTGCTCCAATGTCCCCCTGGTGCCGACCCGAATGCGCGTGCCCCTGGGCAGGGCCGGATGTGGCGTGGCCATGCCCCAGTGGTAGCCCCGGCCCGGAGATTCCTGGCTTTGAGCGAAAGGAGACCCCAGCATGACCCCGTCAGCCCCAGAGGCAAAGGACTTGCAGACGTCGCCTCCGGTAGACATGCCGCCATCGGTGATGAGCGCCACGTAGCGCCCGGAGGACTTGAAGTAATGATCGCGAGCGGCGGCGCAGTCCATGGTGGCGGTAACCTGAGGAACGCCGATGCCCAGGACCTGGCGGCTGGTGCAGGCGGCCCCA
>Ga0082335_1004896_pt1 | contig 19353 bp, 20 predicted proteins | sample Subgrocontami58m_FD_72375 | JGI IMG/M metagenome (GOLD analysis project Ga0082335, IMG submission 72375) | Subsurface groundwater microbial communities from S. Glens Falls, New York, USA - GMW37 contaminated, 5.8 m (SPADES assembly) (version 2) ... | reverse complement strand
AGGCCGGGGGGACGGGCGAGGGGTATGTCCTTGAGAAAAAGGGGGGAGGGGAGTGGCAGGTGGACGGCATCCTCGTCTGGCTGCGGCGGCGCGACGGCATGGCCCGCGTCTCCTACCTGCCACAAATCGTCTGAAATGCTACAGTGCGGAGTGACGGGACGTAGTGTAACGGTAGCACGCGACCTTTGGGAGGTTGTAGTCCGAGTTCAAATCTCGGCGTCCCGATGATTCAGGGCAACTGGGCGGTAATGAGCGCCTCGAGCGCGGGTATCTGCGGAGCGAATGTGGCGACAGCAGCAGCTGTCGGTTGGGCGAGGAGAAGGTCGAGTGCCTCTCCCGTCTCGCTTGCATATTCGGCCCGGATGTATGAGGCGGTGATAGCGTCGAGCGCCCGCGTGTCGGTCGTACCCTTCACGGTGCTCGTGGTGATGGTGCCGACGAGCGTCCCCGAGGTGCCAGCGACGCCGCCGCCCGAGGACCCCTCCTGGGCAGCGGCCGAGCCGCCGAGCGCGAGCACGTCGATGGTGGTCGACGCGAAGGTGAACACGTCCTTCACCGAGCCGAACACGATGGTGGGGAAGAGCGCGAACTGGATTTGGCTCGCTTCAAGGAACTGCGCGCCGTACGAGGCGATGACAACCGGGGTACCCACGAAGGGCGGCAAGGTCGCGAGAGCGATATACGGGAAAGAGGTTGGGAGCGCAACAGAATTCGCACTCTTCGTAACCGCAAGGAAGGCGAAATCGGCTTCACCGGTACCGATCGGATTCGTTTTTGTGAGGATGCCGGGATTCGCCCGGAGCCAGACGGGGGAGATATAGATGAGAGCGGCCCGGTACCTATCGGTCGCCGGGCTCCCCGCACGGATAGTGCAGGAGACGCCGCGGTCAGCGAGGAGGAATCGGTCTGCGATATGCGCGTTAGTGAGGATGACGCCCTTCGGGTCGACGACGATGCCGCTGCCGGAGATGGAGCGCAGACCGCTCCCCGCGGGAGCGTAACAGATGATATTCACGAGCGCGGCGCGAAGCACGGAGGCAGCGGCGTCGAGCTCGGCATTCGTCGGCGCGGGCGGTGCTGCGGGAGCCGGGACCGGCTGGACAGGAGCGGAGACGGACGTAGAAACCTTCGGTGCCGGCTTCTCCGCCGACAAGGTCGCGGGTGCTTTCGTTGGAGAGCTCGACGCGACAGCCGGCGCCGAAGGCGCCGGCATTGAAGAAGTCGCGACGACGACTCCGGTCGTCGTCGCAACAGGAGAAGACTGCTCGATAACCGACACGTTCGGCAGTGTCGCGATGAAGAGAACAACCGCGAGAGCGGCGACAATGCCGAGATAAGGGATGAAGCGCTGCATTCGCATACGGTATATTAAAAATGGTATTCTCGCACTACGCGGACGTGGTCTAACGGTATGACGGCTGCCTTCCAAGCAGTCAGCGCGGGTCCGACTCCCGCCGTCCGCACAAATTTCTTGAGAGGAGTACCATAGCGGGATGGAACCGCTGGCAGCGAGGATACGGCCGCAGACGCTTGATGAAGTGGTGGGGCAGGAGCACCTGGTCGGCCCCGGGAAGCCTTTGCGGGTGGCGGTGGAGAAGAAACATCGCTTCTCCTTCATCCTCTGGGGAGCACCCGGGACGGGGAAGACGACCATCGCGCGTATCTACGCCCGCGCCCTCGACGCGGAGCTCTTCGAGCTCTCGGCGGTCTCGGCAGGGAAGGACGATATACGGAAGATAGTAAGCAGTAAGCAGAAGGCAGTAGGCAGCGAAAAACCAAAAGTGCTGTTTCTTGATGAAATTCATAGATTTAATAAAAGCCAGCAGGATTTTTTATTGCCCTATGTCGAGAGCGGGGAACTGACGCTTATCGGCGCGACGACCGAGAACCCCTCGTTCGAGGTCATCGCACCACTTCTCTCGCGCTGCAGGGTCTTCGTGCTTGAACCGCTCTCTGAAGAAGCGCTCCGCGCCATCATCAAGCGCACGAAGATGAAAGTGGGGAAGGACGCGTTCGATTGGCTCCTGGGATACGCGAACGGCGACGCGCGCAAGGCGCTCGGGATGCTCGAGGGCGCCACTTCCTTATATGGAAGTGTTTCGGTAGAGACATTGAACAAAGCGCTCGAGTCGCCGCACCTGCGCTACGACAAGAAGGGCGAGGAACACTACGATACTATTTCAGCATTTATAAAAAGTATGCGCGCGTCGCAGGCCGACGCGGCGCTCTACTACCTCGCGCGTATGGTCGAGGCGGGGGAGGACCCGCTCTTCATAGCTCGAAGGATGGTCGTCTTCGCTTCAGAAGACGTGGGGCTCGCGCAGCCGACCGCACTCGTGGTCGCCAACGCGGTCTTCCGCGCCTGCGAGACCATCGGCTACCCAGAATGCGCCATCAATCTCGCGCATGGCGTCGCCTATCTCGCGGGAGCGAAGAAGAATCGCTCCGCTTACGACGCACTCCGCGCAGCGCAGGCCGATGTGCACGCCTTCGTCAATCTCCCCGTCCCGAAGAAGCTTCGCAATCCGGTCACCAAGCTGATGAAAGAGCTCGATTATGGCGAAGGGTATGAAAAATATGATAAAGAAAGTTATCTCCCCGACAAACTCAAGAAAAAGAAGTATTTGAAATAAGGTCCAAAACAGGGATTATGTACAACACTGCTCTAAAGATACTTATAGGGTATTAAGATATCCACAGAGATACATATAGGTAAATTGACTTCCCTATATGCATCTGGTAAGATGACCATACTCCCTATATGAAACCGAGAGTTAAATACCATGAACCGGGATTTCTTCCCCTGGACGGGCTTAAGCTCGATGCCAATATTTTTGCAAGTGAAAAGTCGGAGGCTGAATATAGTCTCGGGCAGCTTCAGGGTTCTGGCGGGGACGGGCTTGGTAAAAGATTCTTCAACGCAAGACTTCTCGTTTCTCCACTGACTACTAAAGAGGCGGTTATGAGTTCTAAAATCGAGGGAACCATAAGTACCATATCAGATGTGTACAAATTTGAAGCGGGTCAAACGCCCCGCTTCTCCGGCACCGCCGAAGTGGCAAATTATCGTAAAGCAATATCACAAGCAATGTTTCTTGTTCAATCTGGGAGAAAAATGAATAAGACTTACATTAAAGCCATACACAGAACACTACTTTCTGGTGTAAGACACAAAGGAAACCTTGGGGATTTCCGCAAATGTGATGTGTGGATTGGCGAAAAACAGACGGATCCGATAGAAAAAGCGATTTACGTTCCTCCTATATATGTAGCAGTGGAGTCCTATGTGGACAACCTTCTGATATATATCGAGCGGGGAGTGGAAGATCCCCTTACGCGGGCTGCTTTAGCTCATTACCAATTTGAGGCGATTCATCCATTCGAGGATGGAAATGGGAGAGTCGGGAGATTACTTATTCCTCTAATCCTGTTCGAAAACGGGAGAATTTCTCTACCTATTCTATACATGAGTGGATACTTCGACGCACATAGAGACGAGTATCGTGAGGCTCTTCACGAGGCTGATACTTCTCTTAAATATGAAAAGTGGCTGAAATTTTTCTTCAACTCTGTTTCAGCACAAGCCAAAGAAACTCTAGCTCTAATCGCAAAGATAAACGCGTTGTACGAGAAACTTGAGGCTCAGGTTGAGGGGTCTAGATCTCCATTTCTTCTACCATTCTTGGGATATATGTTTGAACATCCTATTTTCTACCCCAGCGGAGTAATGGAAAGTCTGGGGGCCACATATCCTCCTATAGGTACACTTATTAAGCTTTTTGAGGAGAAAAAGATTATCAAGCCGAGCCTAGGCGCCGACAGGCGCATGAAAGTCTATAGCTTTGAGCCGCTGATTAACCTCCTGAATAGCGCATAAATACTGATCTAGAAAACAAGCCGCGGCGCCGGGAGGCGCCGCGTTGTTTTGGCATTCCTGCCAACTGCTCCTGCTTACTGCTATCTACTTCACCGCGTCCTTGAGGGCCTTGGCTGCGCGGAACTTCGCGGTGCGGGAGGCGTTAATGTGGATGGTCTCGCCGGTGCGAGGGTTGCGGCCCTGGCGCGCCGGACGCGCCTTGGTCGCGAAGATGCCGAGACCCGCGATAGAGACCTCGTCACCGCCTTTGAGGCCCTGAACGATGGAGTCAATGACCGTCTCGACCGCGCGTTCTGCATCAGCCTTCGTCGTGCCGAGGACGCCGTGTACCTTGTCTACGATGTCTGCTTTGTTCATATGAGTATAGTGAGCTAATAAGGGGACGAACAGATTTGAAGCGTTTCTGCGTTACGGGGCCCATTCGGCTCCTCCGCCGTACAACGGAGTACGTCTCCGTCGCCGAACCTCCCGCGCCTTGAATCGCACCAAATCTGTTCGTCCGTGGACTTCTGGTGTCGAAGGGCGGGGGACGTTAGAAAGTATAGGAAACGCGCCATTTTGTGCAATACCCTTGCCAACCCCACGTGGATAGCGCGGAATAAACGAACAAAACAAAAAGCCCCGGCAAATCCCTGTCTCTAAGAGATAAAAGGATTTGCACGGGGGCTGGGAGAACCTAGCTTCAGAAGAGCTCGGATTCAGAGTCTCCGGGCGGGCGCGAGGCCGAGGTCGACGCCGCGGCCGTTGCCCCAGACGCCGATGATGTCGATGCCCTGGAGGGGCCCGAAGCAGCCGACGTAAACGCGAACGTCGTGCGCGGCGAGAGAAGAGGTGCGAACGAAGGTCTTCTCGAAGAGCCGGACTCCGCGAACGCCGAATAAGGTCGCGACGAACCAGCTCATCTCAGCGGCGTTCGGCACGTATTCGGTGTCGGTGAGCAGTTTGTCCTGCTCCTCCATGCTCTTTTTCGTCGAGCCGTTGGCCGGGGTCTCCCTGGTGGCGGGCCAACCGGTGCCGCCGGTCAGGTCGCTCTTCGAGAACTGCTCCTGCTCGTACCATCTTCCTGTATTCTGACGGAAGCGGTCGGGCCAGGTCGCGCGGATGTCAACGAGTGACAGCTTCTTCGGCGGTCGTGGCATGAGACCGTAGCCGTAGCCCCCGAGCAGAGCGAGGGTCGTCTCCGCCGGGAGGGTTGCCGCCAGTCGGGCGAGCTGCTTGGAACCGTACACAACGTCCGGGTGTGTGACTGTAATCTCCTCGGGCGAAATGAAACTGTCGCCTAAGAGAAGCCTCGCGAGCGCGTAGTCCGGCTTGAAGACGACCGGGGATACCGTCATCACGTTCTCCTGCGTCCGAACCGTCGGACACGCGGCAGGTCTCCCATGAGACGAGCTTTTTACGGCCCGTAGATTGTAAAAGATGAGCCGTAAAAAGCTCGTCTCATGGGTCTCGACCCTATCAAAGAACTAACGCTAGTTTAGCACGCTTGTATAGTACTGTCAAATCATCGTGCAAATTCGACGACGCGGTTCTCGCGGATGATGTTTACTTTGATCTCGCCCGGATATTTGAGCTCCTCCTGGATGCGCTTGGCGATATCGCGCGCGAGCTTGTGCATCGCGAGGTCCGTGACCTTGCCTGGATTCACGAAGACGCGTATCTCGCGGCCCGCCGCTATGGCGTAGACCTTCTCCACACCCGGGAAGGCAGTGGCGAGGCGTTCAAGGTCGCCGAGGCGCTCGAGGTAGCGGTCCACCGTGTCGCGGCGAGCTCCGGGGCGGCTACCCGATATGGCATCCGCCACCTGAACGATGATTGCCTCCGGCGTCTCGTAGGGATATTCCTCATGATGCGACTGCATCGCGAGGACGACGCGTTTGTCGACCCCGAATTTCTCCAGGATGCGCCGCCCGATTTCAACGTGCGTACCCTGCACCTCATGGTCGACCGCCTTGCCGATATCGTGAAGGAGCGCCGCGGTGCGCGCGACGGAAGCGTCAGCGCCGAGTTCCTCCGAGAGCATGCCGGCAATGTGCGCCATCTCGATGGAGTGTTGAAGCACGTTCTGGCCGTAGCTCGTACGGAAGTGGAGCCGCCCAAGAAGGGCAGTGAGCTTCGGGTCGAGCCCGATAACGCCCGCTTCATACGCCGCCGCTTCTCCTTTCTGCTTCACAATCTCTGCAACCTCGGCGCGCGTCTTCTCTACCGTCTCTTCTATCTTGGCCGGTTGAATACGTCCGTCGACAATAAGCTTCTCGAGCGCTATCTTCGCGATGTGGCGACGCAGCGGGTCGAATGAAGAGAGGGCAATCTTGTCTGGCACGTCATCGATGAGGACATCGACCCCCGTGGCGCGCTCGAACGCTTTGATATTGCGCCCTTCCTTGCCGATGATCTTTCCCTTTATGTCGTCCGAAGGGAGGGCGACGGAAAGCGACATCACTTCCGCATTCACCGCATTCCCCAAACGGTGAATGGCGGAAATGAGAATGGCGCGCGCCTTATCTTCGAGGCGTTCGCGACCGTTCGCGGCGAGTTTCTGAAGCCGCAGGAGGATAGCCTCCTCATGGGCTCGTTCGATCTCTGAAAAAAGTTCCTCGCGCGCCTTATCGATAGATAGATGAGCGACCTTCGCGAGTTCCTTCGAGCGTTCGGTGGCGAGCCTCTCCGCTTCACTCTTGGCGACAACCGCCTGCTGCTCGCGGGCGCGCACCTCGTTTTCTTTTTCGTCAAGAAATTCTTCACGCGACGCGACGCGCTCTTCTCGTGCAACGAGCTTCTCCTCGCGTTCCTCGATGGGCGCCAGGCGTTCGGTCTCGATGACCGCCCCGCGGAATTCGGCCTCGGCGATGATCTTCGCCGCAGTCTCCTTGGCCGCGAGCAGCTTCTGTTTGGTGTCGAGCTCGACCGAGCCGCGGCTTGCAAGGCCAATGAGCACGCGCAGCACGTAGCCGAGCCCGATACCGCCGACGCCCGAAAGCGCAAGCATTATTAAGACGATTTTGAGTGACATACAGCCCGTTTGGTTATCCCTTCTTCGCAGAGCGAATCAGGGCAAAAGTTCTAAAAGTGGAAGTTCGGCGGTGCTTTCGTATCAGCCAATCAGCGAGGCGGTATAGAAGGAGCATATCACATACTGAACGAGAGTCTATTGTAGTGTATGTTTTCTTGTGTTATAGTGCTGCCTGATTTGTCCATTCATAAAGGAATTCGGATGATTAATTTCTATCCGGCATTCGTCCGCCAATGCTTGGCCGCAATCAAAGGAATTACACGAAGGCAGTCGCAGTCGCCGAACGCCGAAATCGACGCCCCTGTAGAGAGAGCCTGGCGAGAAGAACTCGCAGAGGCGAAGAGAACTCGAGCGTACGAGGAGTACCGTCTTCTCAAAGTCCAGCAGTATCGCGAGGCCGCAGAACTCTTACAAAAAGGTGTCGCGCTCGGTATCCCGGACAAAACGATGCAATCCATCATCGTGAGAAGCCACGACCTCGCACGCGAGGCCATCGCAAGGAAAGAGAGCGAGAACTCTCTCCTCAAGAGCTGAAAGGGGCGGGGCGCGATTCCATCGCGACCCGCCCTCTTTGTTTCTTTATTTTGACTAGTTAAACACCTTGTCGACGAGACCGTACTTCTTGGCTTCCTCAGCGGTCATGAAGAAGTCGCGCTCGACATCCTTCTCTATCTTGGCGAGTGGCTGGCCGGTGTTCTGCGAGAGTATCTTGTTCAGCACCGCGCGCAGCTTCAGTATCTGCTTCGCAGTTATCTCAATGTCAGTCGCCTGGCCCTCGGCACCGCCGTGCGGCTGATGAATCATCACCTCGGCGTTCGGGAGCGCGAAGCGCTTCCCCTTCTGGCCGGCCGAGAGGAGGATGGCCGCGCCCGAGGCCGCCATCCCGACGCAGACGGTCGAGACATTCGGCTTCACGTGGTTCATCGTGTCGACCATCGCGAGGGTCGCGGTGACCGAACCGCCGGGAGAATTGATGTAGAGCGAAATATCTTTCTTCGGGTCCTCCGCTTCGAGGAAGAGGAGCTGGGCGATGACGAGATTCGCGACATCGTCGTCGATGGGGCCGCCGAGGAAGACGATGCGCTCCTTCAGGAGGCGCGAGTAAATGTCGTAGGCGCGTTCGCCGAACTGACTCTTCTCGATGACCATCGGGACGAGCATCGACGCGCGCGGTTGGGTGTTTTTGTTCATGAATGTAAAGTTAATCAGATTGTGTCGTCGGCGGAGTGGTGAGCGCCTTCTCTTCTGCGATCCGCTTTCCCCACGAATAGAACGCGCCGATGACTATCATCAGCACGATGAGGATGATGGAGATAACCACGCCCCAGGACTGCTGCTTTTGTGACGGCACTCCCATTTGTGGGGCGGGCTCACCGGGCGGGAGCAGTTTTTCGGGTTCCATAGGTTAGTCCGTTAGTCTCGGTTTGTAGTCTTTTTCGTACCGAACCATACTTTCCTTCACCACTTCGATGGAATGTGGCGTATCGATGAATTCACTTACCTTACCGGTACCTGGCTTCTTGAGCGCTTTGTAGTTCTCCCAAAAATATTTCGTCTGCGTCTTGAAGTAATCACCGAGATCGTCGACGGACTTCAGATGACTGACACGCTTGTCGTCGGCAAGGACGGCGATGATCTTATCGTCTACCTCACCATCATCGATAAATTTCATCCCACCAATGATACGTGCTTCGACAAGCGAGCCCGGAATGAGCGGTTCGGTGACATTCGTGATGAAGATATCGAGCGGGTCATTGTCGAGGTCCCAGGTTTGCGGGATGGCACCGTAGGTGAAGGGGTGAACCATCGACGAATACCCCACACGATCGAGCTTGAGCTGCCCCGACTCGGTAATGAGCTCGTATTTATTGAGGGAGCCCGGAGAGATCTCAATGATGACGTTCACGACGCCATTCGCCTCGTCGGAGAACGCCGGGAGCGCATGCAGGAGGTTGAGCATATATCTCGACGGCTTGTGATCGATATTCGCCATATGCAGAGAGTATAACTTATTCGTCCGATGCTTTGTCGCGGTCCTCTTCCTTATCCGCGACGGTCTCGTCGCTCGCGGGGAGGATAGTCGACTCCTCTTCGGCCGGAAGTTCGGTCGTCTGCGGCGCTTCGTCAGTAACGAGTTCCACGCTCTCGGTCGGCATGATGCCCGCCTCTTCGGCAGGCGATGTTTCGGCCGGAGCTACGGCAACCGTCTCACCGTCGGACTCCGCGACCTCGTTCCCCGTTGATGCGGACACAATGTCGATATTCCAGCCGGTAAGCTTCGCGGCGAGCCGCACGTTCTGGCCGCCGCGGCCGATGGCGAGCGACTGTTCGTCTTCGGCGACCGTCACCGTCGCGCGATGGTCGGCCTCGTCGAGCACAACCTCGAGCGGCGTGGCGGGGGAGAGCGCCTCCTTGATGAAGGCCGCCGCATCGTCGTTCCACTCGATGATGTCGATGCGCTCGCCGCCGAGCTCGCTCATCACGGTCGAGACGCGCACGCCCCTCTGACCGACGAGGGAGCCGACCGGGTCGACGTGCGGGTCGAGCGAGGCGAGTGCGATCTTGGTGCGACTGCCCGGCTCGCGCGCGAGCGCCTTGACCTCGATGGAGCCTGCCGCGAGTTCTGGCGCCTCAAGCTCGAAGAGCTTCACGACGAACTTCGGGTGCGCGCGGGAGAGTCGCAGGTATACGCCGCGGAATCCTTCGTCCACCGCGTAGAGATAGGCCCGGATGCGCTCGCCCATGCGGTAGCGCTCGCCCGGTATCTGTTCCTCGTAGGGGATGATGCCGGTCGTACGCCCGAGGTCGACGAAGATGGCACCGCGCTCCATACGCTGCACGATGCCCGACACTATTTGTCCCTTCTTCTCGCCGAACTCCTCCATCATCGAGAGCTTCTCGGCCTCGCGCACCTTCTGGATAACCACCTGCTTGGCGGTCTGCGCGGCGATGCGGCCGAAGTCGTCCTGCGGCTCCAAGGGGAAGATAATTTCTTCGCCCACCGAGACACCGCGCTTGATGAGTTTGGCGTTCTCAAGGAGGATGTGTTTCTCCGGGTCGAAGCGCGGCAGCTCGCCCTCGGCGAGATGCTCTTCGTCAGCGTGAAATCCGTGCGCGTGCGCACGCTCCTCCGGCACCTCTTCTCCTTCCACGGGGAAGCGCACCGTCGTGTCGTCCACGACGGTCTTCACTTGTTCGAAGGCGATGGTGCCGGTGTTGAGGTCGAGCGTGGCGTGAACGACCTGTCCGCGCTTGCCGTATTCGCGCTTGTAGGCGGTCGCCATCGCGCTCTCGATGGCGTCGAGCATCGTAGCGCGGCTGATGCCCCTATCCTCGAACTCACCGAGCACCGCATTGATTGTTTTGAGGTCTATCATATGGATTGTGTATGTCGCCCTTTTGATAACGAAAGTCCGCGGCGCGGACGTTTCAGGTGCTTTCCAGTATACCAGATGCCTCCCGCACGTCAACAACAGGTGAAATGCGCGCAGCGAAGGGGCGAGACGCGCTATACTTTACTCTATATGCACGTTTCGGAGGGGGAGCTGAAGGAGTTCATCACCGACTCTGGCCTCGTCGCCAAGTCGGACATCGACGCCGCGGCGCTCGAGGCCAGGGAGCGCGGACAATCGCTCGGCGACATCCTCGTCTCGCGCGGCGCCCTGACCGAAGATGCGCTCCGGCGCATTCAGGCGTATGTGCTTGGTATCCCCTTCGTGAATCTGAAAGAACATCGCATCCAAACCGAGGTACTCGCCCTTATCCCGGAGCCGATCGCACGCACGCACAACATCATCGCCTACAAACAGGAGGGTGACTCGCTCGAGGTGGCGATGCTCGACGTCGAAGACCTCGCCTCCATTGAGGCGGTGCGTAAGAAGACGGGACTGAAGATATTGAGTCGCCTCACCGATACCGAGAGCATCAAGCATGCGCTTCTGCAGTATCAGAAATCGCTCAAGGCGGAGTTCGGCGACATTATTTCCGCCGAGGCGGGGAAGATACGCCTCATCGCGGAGGATAATAAGGACCTCACCGGCGACGACCTGAAGAAGATGGCCGAGGATCTGCCGATCGTGCGTATCGTCGACACGTTCCTGCGGCACGCCATCGTACAGGGCGCTTCCGACATCCATATCGAGCCGATGGAGACCGAAGTATTGGTCCGGTACCGCATCGACGGCATCCTCCACGACGCGATGACGCTGCCGAAGGCTGCCGCCGCGGGCATCGTCGCGCGCATCAAGGTGCTCTCCAATCTGAAACTCGACGAGAAGCGCCTGCCCCAGGACGGTCGCTTCAAGATGGAGACCGACGCCGACCGCGTCTCCTTCCGCGTCTCGGTCATCCCGACCTTCTTCGGTGAAAAAACAGTGATGCGCCTTTTGCGCGAGACCGGCGAGGGCTTCACGCTCGAGGTACTCGGGCTCCACGGCGAGAATATGGAGCATGTGCATCACGCCTTGAAGCAGACGAGCGGCATCGTGCTGGTCTCTGGGCCAACCGGGAGCGGTAAGACGACGACCCTCTACACGATGCTCGATATCCTGAACCGGCCGGACGTGAACATCTCGACAGTCGAGGACCCCATCGAGTACCAGATGAAGCGCATCACCCAGACGCAGGTGAACCCGGCTATTGGATTCACCTTCGCCAACGGGCTGCGCTCCTTGGTGCGCCAGGATCCGGACATCATCATGGTCGGCGAGATACGCGACAGTGAGACAGCCTCGCTCGCCATCAACGCCGCCTTGACCGGCCACCTGGTCATCTCGACCATCCACACCAACAGCGCCGCCGCCGCCATCCCGCGCCTTATCGATATGGGTGTCGAGCCGTTCCTCCTCGTGTCCACCGTCCGGGTCGTCATCGGACAGCGGCTCGTGCGCCGGCTCTGTGAACAGAAGGAGTCATATACGATGGATGCCGCCACGCGCTCGAAGATCGCGAGCGAAGAAGAATTCAACGCGGTGTTCAAGGTGCTCCAGGACGAAAAGCTGGTGAAGGAAGGCGTCCGTCTCGACGACCTCCCCTTCTACCGACCGGTGCCCTCGGCCGAATGTGCGGACGGGTACAAGGGCCGTATCGGCATCTATGAAGTCCTCACGGTCTCGTCGGCTATCCGCGAGACCATCCTCCACTCGAGCACGAGCAATGCTATCGAGGAACAAGCGAAGAAAGAAGGTATGCTGACGATGTTCGAGGACGGTCTCTATAAAGCCGCATGCGGCGTCACGAGCCTCGAAGAAGTTATGCGCGCCGTTATCGAGTGATCGCTGTATATACAAAAACGGCTTATATAAAGGGTAATTTGCATACGCCGGAACGAATTCCGCAAAAGGGCTTGACAGGATTGACCTAGTATGCTATCATGGTCTTAGTAATCAGATGGTACGAAACGCCCGAGAAAGTACCTTCAAACTCAAGTATAAAAAGACAATCTTTAGAGGAGAGAGTCTTTGGATAGCTTCGGCTGTTCAAATAACCAATCATTCGACCGGCTCATGACGAGTCTGTCCGAAGCAGGCGATTGGCTCCTCTATACCAGTAGAAGGGCTAATCGCTTTTTTCGTTGGAAGAAGCCGGTCGGCGGAAGTAACAAAGATAAATTGACTTCATCGCCCTCCGACTTCTCTCTGCGAACTCGCCTGGAGAGAAAGATTCTTGACACAAGAATAGGTAGCAAGGGATAACGCAGAACAACTGTCGCGCAAGCGACGACTGCATTGTTGTTCCTCGTTGCCGGACTGATTCGCAAGAATCGGTACGGTACGAGGGATTGTAATTACAATTCCTAAAAACTCGACGCTGAAATTGAGCGGATGATCAATTTCCCAACTTCAGGAGACAAGCATGAGAATTCGTGCGACATGTAGTACTCGCCACGATCATGTCGTGGTGGGAGCGGGGGACATCGTCCCCTTGCTCGAAAAGGGAGAAGAGCTCTCCCTTCAGTTCTTCCAGGGCCGCAGCGCCCTCAATGCATGGCTTGTCGGGCGCCGTCCGACGCTGGAGCGGGGGTTTGTCGACGTGTTCGACACCTTCGTTCTCACGGGGGACAACGGTGGTGAAGATTACCACCGCAACCCCACGCAGTACTTCGAGCTCATGAAGAAGCTCGAGGAAGTCAATCCGGCCGCAGTCATTCGCGGCTGGAAGGTTCAGGGATTCTATTCACTGATCTCCGCAGTTTGGGAGATCTCGAGGAGAAAAGCTCCCTGGAATCGCCACGGAACACCGTGGCGTGCAATTGGGCAGTACCTCCGCGCTTGTCGCGGAGAATAGCTTCCCTCTGTCACACCACACCGGTTCGGGTGAGTATCGGTTAACTCCGGTAGTTCACCCGCTTTATTCAGCTCGCAAGAAGTTGTTGGCTGATTGAGTTAAGAAATTACCCGACGGGGATATTGCCCGGATGATGAAAACTGGAGGGGAACGAAAATCTCAATCGTTGCCAGTACAATCCTCTACAAAATCCATTCCTCGTTGAGAGGCACCGCGTACGCTTTCATGAGCGTGCGGGAGATCGGTGAGTTCGAAAGGAAAATCATGACAGCAATAATGAAAATCATCGGTGCCCGCTACGAGAGGGGCACCGAAATAATTGCACACGGCGATGGCGACGGCACAATTTCCGCCGCCATCGTACGAATTCAAGGAGCAATGGGTGGAGGTTGCCTCACGGTGACCCAGCCGTTCCTACTTCACAAACTGCCGGACCTCACAGGTCCGACGGTGATTGTCGACATCGCTGTGGACAACAAAAACTCAGCGGCAACGCTGGAATGGGCTCGGCGCAATATCGAGAACATCGTCGAGTGGATCGACCACCACGCGGGTGGCGAAGCACTTGGTGAGATACTTGGCGAAAAATTCATCTATGATCCGACGGCCCCGTCGTGTCCACAGGTGATGTTCAATCGGGGATTCAGTTTCCCGGCCGAGTGGCTTGCCGCGGCAAATGCTTGCGACACGCCGACGCGCTTTGCGCCGACACCGCTGTCAGAACGTTACAATGCGGCTTTCAAGGTCGCACTCGTGGCGCTTCAAAACGGCGACCGCAAGGTAGTGGAAGCGGTGCAAGCCGCTTTTGTTGCCGAACTCGTCTCGGGCAATCCAAGCGAGCTGGTCACCGCGAATGCATCGCGGTACCCCGCCCTCAACGCCGCGACCAATGCGGCGGTCACGGGAATCAAAGAGTTCGACGCGGACGGAGTAGGGTACATCGACATCCCCGCCGGGCAGGCTTCCGTGGACGTCACACAGGTGATGGTCCGCGGGTACAAGTCTTTCCCGACGATCGTCGTCACGACGACCTCGGCAGAGGACGGCACGCCCATCACACTGGTTGGCACCAACCGAAAACCCGATGAGCTCAATCTCGTCACGGTCTTTGGCCTCGGCTCGGGCAATCCGAGTCGCGTCGTCCTCACGGGCGACAAAGCGGAACTCGCACATGTGCGCGACGTACTCGTGGCCAAACTCGGATATCTCAACTGTCCGTACTGCGGGTGCCGGGTGTCATATGGCGTCTGCTCCGGCTGCAAGGTCGGCGGATTGTAGTAGCACCGTGGGAAGGCCACTCCACCCACGATAAACAAAAGTGATCACACATCGGGTGAGTATCAGTTAACTCTGATGGCTCACCCGCTTTATTCAGCTCGCAAGAAGTTGTTGGCTGATTGAGAATGTGTAGCTTGAAGTCCCCAGAGGGCTATAGGTCATGCGACGGAATCGAATCAGAATGCAGTGCGAGTAAGATTAAAATCTCTCTCCTCTAACCACTGCGTTTTGACTCGTATCATTTCAGTCGTCTCGGCCTGTAGCCCCTTGGGGATTTTCTATTTCACCAAAAATCTCTTTCCATTCAAAGGAGGGGCGAAGAAATGTGGTACGATTATTTTGAATGAAATTCAACGTCACGATACGAAAAGAGGGGGCACCTGACCAGACGCGCGTCGTGGACGCGGTCTCGCGCTTCGCCGTCTACGACCAGATAGAGAAGGAGGGAGGCGTCGTTATCAACCTTCGAGAAGAGGAGGGCTTCACGCTCCCCGCATGGCTCCTCATCAATATTGGTACGGGTGTGGGGCGTTCTGAAATTATCCGGATGGCGAAGAATCTCTCCGTGATGCTCTCCGCCGGTCTCTCGCTCTCTCGCGCTCTCTCGGTCATCGAGCGCCAGACGAGTAATGCACATCTGAAAGAGGTCGTCGTGGGGCTCTCCGAGTCGGTCAAGCAGGGCTCCTCATTCCACGAAGCGCTGGCGAGCTACCCGAAGGTGTTCTCCGCAGAATTCGTCGCGATGGCGAAGGCGGGTGAAGAATCGGGTTCCCTGGCCGCCTCGCTTACCGTCGTCGCGCTCCAGATGGAACATGCGGAAGAGCTGATACGGAAGATACGAGGCGCGATGGTCTATCCGGCGATCGTTATCACGACCGTCATCGTCGTCGGTATCCTGATGCTTATCTATGTCGTGCCGACCCTGACCAGTACGTTCAACGAGCTCGGCGTGCAGGTGCCGCTCCTTACCCGCATCATCGTCGCTCTGTCGAATTTCTTGGTAGCCAACCTCCTGCTCGTGTCCTCGGCGTTCTTCTTACTTCTCGTGGGCGCTGTCGCCTTTTTCCGCTCGAAGTTCGGGAGCAGACTGACGCTTGCTGTGGCGCTGCATCTACCGGTCGTCGGAGAACTCATCCGTGAGACGTATGCCGCCCGCGCGTCCCGCACGCTCTCATCGCTCCTCTCCGCCGGCGTTCCGGTACTCGAAGCACTCTCCATAACCCAGGAGGTCGTACATGCAGAGGCCTTCGCGAAGGTGGTGGAGGAGGCAGGAGAACGGGTCAAGAAAGGGGAGCTGCTCTCCGCCTCGTTCACCGAACACACGCAGCTCTATCCTATTCTGATGAGCGAGATGCTCGCCGTGGGAGAAGAGACCGGCAAGGTCGCGGACATGTTGAAACAGGTCGCCGAGTTCTATGAAGAGGACGCTGGCGCGAAGACAAAGAATATTTCATCCGTCGTCGAGCCCGTGCTGATGCTCCTCATCGGCGCGGTCGTTGGCGTCTTCGCTATCTCGATGATTGCGCCCATCTACTCCCTCTCCGGAGCCTTTTGACCTCACTCCGAGAACATATAGGTGCCGGGTACCGCCGCCCACGGACTGCCCGGGCCGTGCCTGCCGGGCGAGGTCGTGCTCACGCTGACACGGATGACCCTCTGCGCGAGCGGGCTGACGCTGTCCGGCACGAAGCCACTCGCGGTGAGCCGTTTCGCACCGACGGCGCCTGACACCGAGACGCTGAACGTCCCGCCGCCGAGCGGGACATCGTTTTCTCCCGCATACGCTTCGTCCTCATCGAGTGCGGAGATCGCGTGGTCGATACCCGCCTCGGCCAGCGCGCGCGCCTGCGCTCCGGCGAGCGCGAATCGCTCTGCGCGAACGGCGCTCGCAAATTGGTTGAAAAAGGCGACGGTGACCGTCAGAACGATGGCGCTCGAGATAAGAACGAGTAGCAGAATCGACCCGCGCGAGAGAGGAAGGGGAGGTTTCATGGATTTCGCAGGCGGACCTGGCCGCGCAGATGCAGCTGCGCCGTCGCAGCGCTTGTCGTGGCATCGACCGTCACGCTGCGCACCGAGGGAAAGTCCGGATCATCGTAAGAAAAACTAATCGCGCCGAGAACACTCGTCAGACGTTTCTCCCCCGAGAGGCGCGCGCTCCCGGGAGCTGCGTCGGTGCGTCGGAACGCGCTCGCGCCGGAAGCGTCGACGACGACATAATCGTACGTGTCCGGCAGGACGGCGCCCTCGGCGTCGACGGCGGGGAGTTCGAACACCACCGCCGTCGCGCCGGAGGAGTACTCGACGCTGGAAAACGTGTGGGTCGCGACGACGCGGCGGGCCTGTAGGCCCGCCACGCGGACGGCGTCCACGATGGCGTTCCCTCCCGCGATAATTTCGATTGACGCTTTCTGGAAGAGGATGGTTCGGTCATAGAATACATTGAGCTGCGCGACCGCGAGCGCCAGGACCGTAAAGAGGACAACTGTAATCACTGTTTCGATGAGAGTAAAGCCGCGAGACATGGCTAGAAGCCGCCGGACGAAGCGACAAGGGTCGTGAGCGAGATGAAACGGGTACCCCCGTCCGCTCCCTGCCACGAGACGCCCGCCGTCACCCGTTTCGTCTCGGCATTCCAAACGCTGACGCTCGTGCTCGCCGAGCCCTGCGGCAGCTCCGCGAGCCCGGGGTCGTCGTAGGGGCCGTCGGCAGGTAGCGCGGCATACCCTCCGGCGCGCAGCGCATCGAGCGCGTTGTCCGCTATATGGGATGCGACGCTCTCGTAGGCCGAATCCCTGGTACTCTTCACCGTTCCCGCGACCAGCGCCACGAAAGCAACCGAAACGCTCAGGATACCGAGCGCGACGAGCATCTCTATCAGGGTAAATCCTCGTGTGGTGTGCGTGCGACTCACTCCCGAAGTATACCAAGTCCCCCGGCCGACGAGCTTGCTATACTGGAAGCTATGCTCATTGTTGCGAACTGGAAAGCGTATGTGGAGGAGCTCCCCAAGGCGAAAAAGCTTTTCGCGCTTGCAAAGCGTCTCGCGAGCCGGACGAAGGTGTCGCTGGTGCTCGCGCCGCCCGCGCCTCTCCTTGGCGCGCTCGCGGTGCGGAATAAGTCCGCGGTCGCCTTTGCTGCACAAGACGTTTCTGCTACCCCCGGCGGGGCGCAGACGGGTGAAATAACCGCGCAGACGTATGCGGCGGCCGGAGCGACGTACGCCGTTGTCGGCCACTCGGAGCGGCGGGCGGCGGGGGACACCGACGCGGTCATTGCGGAAAAGCTCGCCCACGCGCTCGCGCACGGGCTCACCCCCGTCCTCTGTGTCGGTGAAGAGGTGCGCGACGGCGAGGGTCGTTACCTCTCCCTCGTACGAGAAGAACTGACGCTCGCGATCGAACCGCTCGCGCCTAAAGAGCGCGCGAAGGTCATCGTCACGTACGAGCCCCTCTGGGCCATCGGCAAAACGGCTGACGCCGCCATCAACCCGAACGACCTTGCCGAGATGGTGCTCTATATCCGTAAGGTGCTTGCGGAACTCCTGCCCGGGAAAAGTGCGACCCGTTCGCTCGTGCTCTACGGCGGTTCGGTCGAGCCAAGCAATGCACGGGACCTCGCGGCCGCCTCCGGCATTGACGGATTCCTCGTCGGACATGCGTCGGTCGACCCTTCTTCCTTCTCGCTGCTGGTGAAGCAGCTCTCCTGACGATGCGGAGCATCCGCGACATACGGTTGTTCGAGAACATCCCGATACTGGTACGCGCGACGCTGAATGTCCCGTTCGCGGAGGGGAAGGTCGCGAACGACTACCGGCTGCGTCGCGCGCTGCCGACCATCCAGTACCTGCGCGAACGCGGTGCGAGAATCATTCTCATCAGCCACATTACCGGACAGGGGACCGAGACCCTGGCGCCGGCCGCGGCGGCGCTTGGCTCGCTTATCCCCGGCGTCTCGTTCTTCGGCGAGACTGTCGGGCCGCGCGTGCGCGAGGCCGTCCGCGGGCTCGCGCCGGGGAAGATACTCGTCCTCGAGAACCTGCGGCGGAACCCAGGAGAGGTGGCGAATAACCCCGCCTTCGCGCGGGAACTCGCCGCGCTCGCCGACGTCTTCGTCCAGGACTCGTTCGACGAATGCCATCGCACGTACGCCTCCATCGTCGGCGTTCCCGAACTCCTGCCCTCCTATGCCGGACTGCTGCTCGAAGACGAGATACGGGAACTCTCACGGGCACTGCGACCCAAGCATCCCGCGCTCGCCGTCATCGGCGGCGCGAAGTTCAATACCAAAGAGCCGGTGCTCGCCGCCTTACTAAAGGCCTATGACCGCGTCTTCGTCGGCGGCGCGCTCGCGAACGACTTCCTCAAGGCGTCGGGACGAGAAGTGGGGAAGTCGCTCGTCTCTCTCGCCGACCCGGCGTCCATAAAGAAACTTCTCGCGAACCCGAAGCTCGTCCTGCCGGTCGATTCAGTTACCGTGAACGATGTCATCCTCGACCATGGTCCGAACACGATTGCGCTCCTCGTCGACCTTGCAAAAAGAGCGAAGACCATCCTCTGGAATGGCCCGTTGGGGAAGTATGAGGAAGGGTTTGTCGACGCGACGAGCGCCTTCGCGCGCGCGGTCGCCGACTCGGGAGCGTACTCGGTGGTTGGCGGCGGCGACACTATCGCCTCTATCGAAGGGCTCGGTCTCCTCCCGCACTTCTCCTTCGTCTCTACTGCTGGGGGCGCGATGCTCGCCTTCCTCGCCCGTGGCACTCTCCCCGGCATTGAAGCCCTTGACACCTAGGCTATTTACGTAGTAGATTCCGCACAGAAAGCAACCATATTGGTCTGCTGGGAACCAGAAAGGAGCAGGAAGTGGACAACACCAACATACTCAATCGGATCCTCATCGT
>Ga0082335_1004895_pt1 | contig 19353 bp, 17 predicted proteins | sample Subgrocontami58m_FD_72375 | JGI IMG/M metagenome (GOLD analysis project Ga0082335, IMG submission 72375) | Subsurface groundwater microbial communities from S. Glens Falls, New York, USA - GMW37 contaminated, 5.8 m (SPADES assembly) (version 2) ... | reverse complement strand
CTGCAGGTCGTCGGAGGTGTTGAAGATCTCGTAGACCGCCCACGAGCTCACGCGCTCGGGCATCGGCGGCGGCGGTGCACCGTTCATCGCCGTAATGGCCAGATGCTGCCCCATCAGGAAGACGACCGATTCGAACAGCGCGCTCTCGACCAGCCCGCCCTTGCCCGTGCGATCGCGCTGCTTCAGCGCCAGCACCGTGCCGAAGGCGCCGAACATGCCGCCCACGATATCGACCACCGAGGTGCCGGCGCGCAACGGCCGGCCCGAAGGTCCGGTCATGTAGGCGAGCCCGCCCATCATCTGTACGACCTCGTCGAGCGCCGGACGTTTTTCGTACGGCCCGGGCAAAAACCCTTTCAGCGCGCAATAGACGAGGCGCGGATTGATCTTCTCGAGATCCTTCGGCCCCAGCCCGCGCTTGGCCATCGAGTCCGGGGCGAAATTCTCGATCAGCACGTCTGCCTTCTCGAGCAGCCGCACCAGCGTCGCCCGGCCCTCGGTCGAATCGGCGTCGAGCGCCAGGCTCTTCTTGTTGCGGTTGAAGTAGCCGAAGAAGCCGGCGCCGAAGCCGCGCAGCCTGCGCGTGCGGTCGCCGTCCACTGGCTCGACCTTGATCACCTCGGCGCCGAGATCGGCCAGGATCATACCGCAGGACGGTCCGAGGATGGTGTGGGTGAGTTCGACGACGCGGACGCCTTTGAGGGGTGGTTCAAAAGATGAGGTCATGCCTCATCAAATACCTCACCCCGAGGGGGTGAGCCACGTATCGATGTCCTTGGTGAGGGGCAGGCCGGCGCTCTCGCCCAGCACGCGGTGGCCGATGCCGGAGCCCACCAGGAATGCCTCCTGATGCGGCAGCGCGTTGGCCTTGAGCATGGTACGGATGGCGGGGCCGTCATGGCCCCAGCCGATCGCCTCGACCTTGCCGTCGAAGGCGCGGTTGAGGACAGCGAGGAATTCGGCGCGCTCGGCGTCGCTGAGGCCCGGCACGGCATCGATGTCGCCCAGGATGAACAGCCGGCCGCGGAATTTCGCCACCAGGTCGGCGATGCTGTTGCGCGGTTCGACGATGATTTCGCGGTTCGGACCTCGACGCACGCGGGCAGCCAGCGACAGCGGCAGGACGGCAGCCCCGAGATGGGCGCCCGAATCCATCAGGGCGGCGGTCAATTCCCTATAAGTGATGCCCAGCCGTTCGGCCCGTTTCAGGCGCATCATCGCCACTTCGGGCTTGGGCGTCTTCCAGGCCTTGGCGCTGGCACGACGCCACACCCAGGCCTCCCAGGACATGTCGAAAGTCGGGCCGTTGTTGTGCCCGATGCCTGGCCTGCGCAGCAGGGCCTCGACATTGGCATGCCGGACCCCTAGACGGTCGAAACGATCACCCATTGCGCTATTCTAACGCAAAGTCGGGGCCAAAATCGAGGAGCGGCCAAAAGGAGCGGTAAGTGGAAGATTTTCAGGTCGATGTTCTGGTGGTGGGCGCGGGTAATGCCGCTGCCTGCGCGGCCCTGGCCGCCCGCGACAAGGGCGCCACGGTCGCCATGCTGGAGGCCGCCCCCGAGGAAGAGCGCGGCGGCAACAGCACCTATACGGCCGGCGCCATGCGCGTGGTCTTCAATGGCGTGAAAGATCTGGTCGAGCTCTACGACCTCACCCCGGACGAACAGCGCGACGTCGACTTCGGCAGTTATTCGGCCGACGAGTTCCTCGACGACATGGGCCGGGTCACCAACTACCGCTGCGACCCCGAGCTTACCGACATCCTGATCGGCAGGAGCTTCGAGACGCTGAAGTGGATGCGCTCCAAGGGCGTGCGCTTCCAGCCGAGCTACGGCCGGCAGGCCTTCAAGGTGAACGGCAAGTACAAGTTCTGGGGCGGCCTCGCGGTCGAAGCCTGGGGCGGCGGACCGGGCCTGGTCGACCTCGAGCACAAGGCCGCGATCAAGGCCGGTATCCCGATCCACTATGAAACAGCGGCGGTATCACTGATCGAGGAGGACGGCGTCGTGCGCGGCGTCATCGCCCGGCACAAGGGCCGCAAGGTGCGGATCGGCGCCAAGGCGGTGGTGCTGGCCTGCGGCGGCTTCGAGAGCAACGCCGAGATGCGCACGCGCTATCTGGGTCCCACCTGGGATCTCGCCAAGGTGCGCGGCACGCGCTTCAATACAGGCGCCGGCATCAACATGGCGCTGGCGATCGGCGCCAAGCCGCACGGCAACTGGTCGGGCGGCCATGCGGTGGGCTGGGACATGAATGCGCCGGAGTTCGGCGACCTCGAGGTCGGCGACAATTTCCAGAAGCACTCCTATCCGCTCGGCATCATGGTGAACGCCAACGGCGTGCGCTTCGTCGACGAGGGCGCCGACTTCCGCAACTACACCTACGCCAAGTACGGCGCCGTGATCCTGTCGCAACCGCAACAGTTTGCCTGGCAGATCTTCGATTCGAAGGTGCTCGACAAGCTGCGCGACGAATACCGCATCAAGCGCATGACCAAGGTGCGGGCCGACACGATCGAGGAACTGGCGACCAAGCTCGAGGGCGTCGATCCGCAGGCCTTCCTGAAGACCATCAAGGAATGGAATGCGGCGGTCATGACAGAGGTGCCGTTCAATCCGGCGGTCAAGGACGGCCGCGGCACGCGGGGCCTCGCCGTGCCGAAGAGCAACTGGGCCAATACCATCGACCAGGCCCCGTTCGAGGCCTACGCCGTCACCTGCGGTCTCACCTTCACCTTCGGCGGGCTCAAGATCAGCAACGAGGGCGAGGTCGAGAGCACCGACGGCCACACGATCCCCGGCCTGTTCGCCGCCGGCGAGCTGGTCGGCGGCCTATTCTATCACAACTATCCCGGCGGCACGGGCCTGGTCTCGGGCGCGGTGCTGGGCAAGCTGGCGGGCGACGGCGCCGGCCGCTACGTTTCGGGCAAGAACTAGAAAGACCCAGTGGAGGAAATCATGAACAGGTTCACGCGCCGCCACGCGCTCGCCCTCGGCTCGACCGCTCTCTTCATACCGTCGGCGCTGCGCGCCCAGGCTGCCTGGCCGACCCAGCCGGTCAGCTTCGTCGTCGGCTACGCCGCGGGCGGCGGCGCCGACATCGTGGCACGCGAGTTGGCCCATCTGCTGACGCCGCTGCTCGGCCAGACCGTCATCGTCGAAAACAAGGGCGGTGCGGCCGGCGCCATCGGCGCGCGCTTCGTGTCCAACGCCAAGCCTGACGGCTACACGATCTTCTACGCCGTCGGCACCAATGTCGTGACCAACCCGCATGTGCTCAAGAGCTCGATCGACACGCTGGCCGGCCTGGTGCCGATCATCCAGACCACCGACTACCAGTACGTGCTGGCGGTCAATCCGAACGTGCCGGTCAACAACGTCAAGGAGCTGATCGCACTCGCCAAGAAGGACCCGGGCAAGCTCACCTATTCGTCGTCGGGCGTGGGCGGCAACAACCACCTCGCAGGCGCGCTGTTCGCCGACGCCGCCGGCATCGAGCTGACGCACGCCCCCTACAAGGGCACCGGGCCGGCGCTGATGGACGTGATCAGCGGCGTCATCACCATGAACTTCTCTTCGCTGCCGCCCGCAGTCAGCCAAATCAAGGCGGGCAAGCTCAAAGCGCTGGCGGTGACCGGCGCCAAGCGGGTGAGTTCCCTGCCCGACGTGCCGACCCTCAAGGAACAGGGCGTCGACGTGACGGTGACGGGCTGGCACGGCCTGTTCGCGCCGCCCAAGACGCCGGACGCCATCCTCGACCGCATCCACAAGGAGACGGTTGCCGCGATGAAGGATCCGAAATTCACCGGCGCGCTCGCCAAGGACGGCCTCGAATTGCCGCCCAACCGCAGCCGCGCCGAATTCGCCAAGTACGTGCAAGACGAGCACACCTTCTGGGGCAAGAAGCTGAAGGCGCTGAACATCAAGGCGGAATGAAAAAGGAGGGTCCCTCGCTTCGCTCGGGATGACAAAGTCGATGTCATCCCGAGCGAAGCGGGGGACCTTTCCTCATGCCTTCGGCTTCGTCGGGACCATGCAGAAGCCCTGGGCTTCGACGCCCAGGGTCGGATTGAACTTCGACCGGAAGTTCTCGAGCGCGATCGCTGCGGTCAGTTCCACGATCTGCGCCTCCGTGAAGTGCATCTTCACTTCGGCGAAGAGGGCATCATCGACCTGCTTGTCGGTGTAGGTGATGCGCTCGGCATATTCGAGGGCCACACGCTCGGCTGCGCTGAACAGCTTGCTGTCGCGCCAGTTCAGGACTTCCGCGACCTTCTCCAGCCCGCCTTCGTTTTCCGTCACACGGACGGAATTGATGTCAATTCAAAAGGGGCAGCCGTTGATCGACGCGACCCGTAGGTAGATCAGCGGCGGCAGATCCTTGGGCAGTTGTCCGGATTGCTCGATCGCCTGGCCGAGCAGACCGGCGGCGCGAAGGATCGGCGGGCAGTGCGCCATCACTTTCGCCGGGTTGAGCACAGTGCCGAACATCTCACGCTGTTTGTCGAAGATCGCCTTCAAGGTCGGATCGCCACCGTCCTCCTCGACTTCACTGACACGGGGCATCGGGCACCTCATTCATTGCTTGCGTGGAATGAAGATAGCGCTGCCTCGTCGGACGGCGCGAGAGATCATTTCTCATGATGCTCCAAGCTAGCCGATGTCTCGACCGGAGCGGCCTGTCTCTTCGTTCTATGCCATGTCGCCGATATGTCGGCGCAGCGCCGCGATCAGCGAAGCGCTGTTCGGCAGGTACTTCTCCTCGGCGTCGAGAATTCTGGTGAACCCCTTCTTCTTCCACGCCAGGGCCGCCGTGGCACTTTCGCCCGAACCGGTTCTAGCCGACTCGCAGACGATCTCCACCAGCCGATCGAAGGCATGCAGGCGCCCGAGCAGGTAGTCGTTCTCCCGGTAGGCGCGCGAGAAGAAGGCGGCAAAATGCCCGAAGCCCACCCCCCTGAGACTCTCCGGGCCGCTGAATCTTCCGAGGCTGCGGGCGTCCTGCGGGCTCAGCCGGTCGACCAGGATGCGATTGAACTCGCCGCTTTCGTGTCCGGCCATGACGGGGAAGGTCAGGACGTCCCAGAACGGGAACCCGAGATAGCCGACGAAAACCTCCCGGCGCGCCTGCGGGTGCCATTGGCGGGGATCCGTCCTGGCGAGCAGGACGTCCATGTCGTCCGAGGCAGAGGGAAGATCGATCGCGGCCGCCAAGCGCTCCATCAGTGCGTCGAGTTCGTGGCGGCGTCGCTCGGCGAACCGCCGTGCATAGCGACGGTTGTCCTCGACGCTTCCAACCGGCGGGGCGGCGGGAAAAAGATGATCGACGAGATCGCGGATATCCGGATCGTCAAGCGGACGTCGCTCGCAGCCGGCCACCGAGTCGAGGCGGTCATAGAACGCCCGCTTCAAGCCGTCGATGGCGCCCGGATCGACGCCCTCGAACGGCGGCCGGTCGACCATCTGGTAGAGCCGGTTCTGTCCTTCGACCATGAAGTGCAATCGCCGCCGGGCATAGTCGATGTCGAAACCGCGCAGGAACGCCGCCCATGGCGGCAGCGACGACAGCCCTCTCGCCTCGTCGAGCGACTTCAGCCCGTCGCGGCCATCGTAGTGCCGGCCTGTGAGCCCGGCCCAGGCATCGACGATCTCGGCGATCGATTGCGCCATCGGAGAGCGCGCCGGCACGCCGCGCAGGCCGGCAATCAGGCCGGCGGCGAAGGCGCGGGCCGAGGCGAGTTTCAGGCGGACATAGCCGTCATAGGCGAAGCCCGCGTCGCGGGCGGCCGCAAGGGTCGCCAGCTCCCGCCAGGCGCGAACCTGTTCGACGGAAAGCGGCGCATCGAACGAATTTGTCACGATGGCCGCGACCAGCCGGCTGACGTGAGGCCGGGCATCGTCGACGATCTCGCGCAGACGCTCGACCCGCTCGTTGAACTCGTCGATCCAGGTCAATTCGTCCGTCACGGGTTGGGTGCTCGGCAGATCCGACAGGGCGCCCTTCAGCATCGTGAAGAACCCGGGCTTGCTGTGATGGGCGGCCGCGCCCGGCGGCGCCGGATCGGGGTCGATGTAGAGAAGCCGGCGGTCGACCTGACGGTAGGCGGGACGGCCATGGATGGCCGATATGGCCTGACGGAACGGCCGGTTGTTGAGCACGCTGCCATCGACGAAATAGGCCAGGGCGGGGTTGATGTTGAGCCGACCGTAGGACGCGAACTTTCGCGCGATGAATGCCGCCCGCTGCGGCCACGAGGCGCCCTTCTGCGCCAGCAGGCGATCCATCTCGGCGATCTGGGCCGGTGGGAACATGCCGGGAAGCGACGACGTCGCGCGCGCGGCGAAGGCGAGCGCCGGCACGCCCGCCAGGTCGAAATCGCTGTCGACGTCGCCGTTGGGCCGGCGCTGGTAGCCGAAGCGCAGAACGTGGCGATGCTCGCGCTCGTGGATCACGGGCGGATGGTGGATGCGGACGAGCTGCTGATAGCCGTAATGGTCGGTGAGCGTGAGGAACAAGTCGAGTTTCTGTCCAGAGGGCAGCAGCGACGCCTCGCGGCTGCGCGGCGCTCCCATGGCGGTCATCGCCTCATGCATGAACTCCAGCATTCGCGCGCCGCTGAGCGGCGGTTTGAACCACCGCGAACGCATGAAAAGGGAGAGCTTGCCCCGGACCTCTGGATCGCCGATCTGCCGCCAGGTCCCCAAAGCACCCAGGCCCCACAGTACGGGCCGCAGGATCCACTTGCTCCAGACGCCGGCGCGCGCCTCGGGCGCCAGCAACTCGCCCACGTCGGCGCGATCGAGCCAGAAGTCGCGCAGGGCGCCCATCGGCAGATCGTGCGCGAGCGCCCGCGCCAGCATGGCGCCGTTGATGCCGCCGGCGGAGGCGCCGGCCACGATGTCGACGACGACCCGCAGGTCGATCGTGCGTCCGATGTCGCGCAGCAGGTCGAAGTAGACGGACTCGGTGTCGTATTCGCGATCGGCGGGATCGACCTTGTCCAGGAAGGACGCCTTGGCGCGCCGCCCGGGGTCGCGGATTGCGTGGAGCGCGCTCGAGGCGCGGACCAGCTTCAAGATTTCCTTGGTGACCCCGTGCATGTAGACGGCGAGCGAGACACCGCCGAAGCACACGAGCGCGATGCGGAGTTCCTTCTCCCTCATCGTGGCCGTCCGGGCTGGTTCATCGGAAGGATGGGCCGCGCGTGGCAGCTCACCGGGCGACGACGCGCACCCGGTCGGGCCGGGTGCGGGAGAGAGGAGCCGTTGAACGACATTGTCGACGCGCAGCCTACGCCGACTGACGGCGCGATGGAAACGCCGCCACGGACAATTGCGCCGCGCCGTGGGCTTCTAGAATCCCAGCACCTTCGCCTGCACCACGCCCTCGACGGCGGCTATCTTGGCGATCAGGTCGGCCGAGATCGGCTGGTCGACCTGCACCAGCGCGATGGCCGAGCCGCCCGGGTTGTCGCGGCCGAGATGGAAGGTCGCGATATTGACCTTGCTCTCGCCCATGAGCGTTCCCAGCCGGCCGATGAAGCCCGGCTTGTCGTCGTTGGTGATGTAGAGCATGTGCGGCGCGAATTCGGCCTCGATCTCGATGCCCTTGATCTCGACGATGCGTGGATGCTTGCCGCCGAACAGCGTGCCCGAGACCGAGCGGGTGTATTGGTCGGTGGTCACCGAAATCTTGACCAGCGTGGTGTAGTCGCTGTCGCGCTCGTGCTTGACCTCGGCCACGTCGATGCCGCGCTCGCGGGCGATCACGGGTGCGTTGACCATGTTCACCGAATCGAGCTGCGGCCGCAGCACGCCCATCAACGCCACCTGGGTCAGCGGCTTGATGTTGAGGTGGGCGACGGCGCCCTCGTATTCGATCGAAACGGCCTTGATGTCACGGTCGGTGAGCTGGCCCGCGAACGAGCCCAGCTTCTCGGCAAGGTCGAGGTAGGGCGCGAGCTTGGGCGCATCCTCGGCCGAGACGTTGGGCATGTTGAGCGAATTGGTGACCGCGCCGGTCAGCAGATAGTCGGCCATCTGCTCGGCCACCTGCAGCGCCACGTTCTCCTGCGCCTCGAGCGTCGAGGCGCCGAGATGCGGCGTGCAGACGAGGTTGGGGGCGCCGAACAGCACGTTGTCCTTGGCCGGCTCCTCGACGAAGACGTCGAACCCGGCGCCGGCGATGTGGCCGGACACCAGCAGGTCGCGCACCGCCAGCTCGTCGACCAGGCCGCCGCGCGCGCAGTTGATGATGCGCACGCCCTTCTTGGTCTTCATCAGGTTGGCGCGGCTCAGGATGTTCTTCGTCTGGTCGGTGAGCGGCGTGTGGACGGTGATGAAGTCGGCCCGCGCGAGCACCTGGTCGAGCGTGCCCTTCTCGACGCCGAGCTCGGCGGCGCGCTGGTCGCTCAGGAACGGGTCGTAGGCAAGCACCCGCATCTTGAGGCCAAGCGCCCGCTCGGCCACGATCGCGCCGATGTTGCCGCAGCCGATCAGACCCAGCGTCTTGAAGCTGAGCTCGGTGCCCATGAAGCGGTTCTTCTCCCACTTGCCGGCCTGGGTCGAGGCGTTGGCGTCCGGCACCTGGCGAGCCACCGCGAACATCAGGGCGATGGCGTGCTCGGCGGTGGTGATGGCATTGCCGAACGGCGTGTTCATGACGACGACACCGTGCGCGGTGGCGGACTTGATGTCGACATTGTCGACGCCGATGCCGGCGCGGCCCACGACCCTGAGCTTCTTGGCCTCGGCCAACACCTCGGCCGTGACCTTGGTCGCCGACCGGATCGCCAGTCCTTCGTAGTTGCCGACGATGGCGCGCAGCTCGGCCGGCTTCAGGCCGGGCTTGAAGTCGACGTCGCAGCCGCGCTCCGCGAAGATCTCGACGGCGCGCGGGGACAGCTCATCGGAGATGAGCACCTTGGGTTTCGCCATTGTCGTAGCTCCAAACTATGAGATGTTCAGGCGGCCGCTTTGCCGAATTCGCGCTCGATCTCGCCATAGGCCCAGTCGAGCCAGGGCAGCAGCGCTTCCAGATCGCTCTTCTCCACCGTAGCGCCGCACCAGATGCGGAGGCCCGGCGGGGCGTCGCGGTAGGAGCCGAGGTCGTAGCCCGCCTTCTCGGCTTCCAGGAGATCGGCCATCTTCTTGGCAGCCGCCGCCTGCTTGTCGGCCGGCAGCGCCGTGAACCATGGCGCCGTAATGACCAGGCACACCGAGGTGTTGGAGCGGATCGCCTTGTCGCTGGCCAGGAACGCCGCCCACGTGCGGTCGGCCACGAACTTCTCGAGCACACTGAGATTGGCTTCGGAGCGGGCGATCAGACCTTTCAGCCCGCCGACGCCCTCGCCCCAGCGCAGGCCGTCGATCGCATCTTCTACGCAGAGCAGCGACGGCGTGTTGATCGTGTCGCCCTTGAAGATCGCCTCGGAGAATTTTCCACCCGACGTGAGGCGGAAGATCTTGGGCATCGGCCAGGGCGGCGAATAGCTCTCGAGACGGGCGATCGCGCGCGGCGACAGCACGAGCATGCCGTGCGCACCCTCGCCACCCATCACCTTCTGCCAGGACCAGGTGACGACATCGAGCTTCGGCCAGGGCAGATCCATCGCGAAGACGGCGGAGGTGGCGTCGCAGATCGCCAGCCCCTCGCGGTCGGCGGCGATCCAGTCGCCGTTCGGCACCTTTGCGCCGGAGGTCGTGCCATTCCAGGTGAAGACGACGTCGTGCGTCCAGTCGACCTGCGTGAGGTCGGCGATCTGGCCATACGGCGCCTTGAGCACGCGCGCGTCCTTGAGCTTGAGCTGCTTGGCCACGTCGGTGACCCAGCCTTCGCCGAAACTTTCCCAGGTCAGCATGTCGACCGGACGGGCGCCGAGCAGCGACCACAGCGCCATTTCCACAGCGCCAGTGTCCGACGCGGGCACGATGGCGATGCGGTAGTCGGCGGGAATGCCGAGCAGCGCCCGCGTGCGATCGACCGCTTCGACGATCTTTTTCTTGCCGAGCTTCGATCGATGGGAGCGGCCCACGGCCGCATCTTTGAGAACTTCCGGCGTCCATCCGGGACGCTTGGCGCAGGGTCCGGATGAAAAATCGGGACGCGCGGGACGCATGTTCGGCTTCATCATTTACCTCTCCCTTACAGAAGAGCTGCACTCCGGTGGGGGAGCGTGGCCCGCCGCTCGTATAGGGGCGGCCGATGCGGCGGTCAATCCGGGATGATTGTCGCAGCCCGGCAAAACATGTGAAAAAGACCCATGAGTGGACAGGACAAGCCGGCCCGGAACTGGGCTCGGACGGTCGTCGCGACAGTTGCCGTTCTGGCCGCGTCGGCGTTCGCCGCGGAGATCGCCGCCCGCACCCTCTTCGGCCTCGAGACGTTGCAGTATCGGCGTCCCTACCAGCCGGTGTTCATCTCGGGCGACTATCATTACCTGATGCCGAATGAGGAGTTGCCGTACGTGCCCGGCGGGCCGGTGGCGCTGGGCTACCGCGAGGGCCTGTTCGGCCTGTTCTATGACGCGACGACGCCCCCTCCCCATTCCTCGACGACGCTGGCCGACTTCCTCTTCTCGCACCGGCATGCGCGCTACAACGCCGCCGAAGTCGATCGCATCACCTGCGCCGAGCCCGACGCCGTGCTGGTCCATGTCCTGGGCGGCTCGGTGGCCCAGGGCTTCTCGGCCGACGAGTCGCGTGACACCTGGCACGCCCGGCTCGAGCTGCTGCTGCGCGAAAAACTCGGCCGCCGCGACGTCTATGTCTTCAACGGCGCCATGGGCGGCTTCGTCTCGTTGCAGGAGCGGCTCGCCTATCATCTTGCCGTGGCTCCGCGGCGCGCCAGCCTGGTGCTGATCGTGAACGGCTACAACGACGTCACCATTCCGGCGAATTCGGCGGTGCGCCCGGGCGATCCCTTCCAGCTCGGCCTGCGGCTCAGCCAGCTCTTCAACGACGGCTTCATCTGGTGGTTCGCACGCCACAGTGCGATCGCACACACTCTCCTTCAGAACGAATTCAACGAGCATGTCGCGGCGTACAGGCGCCTGCTCAACACGGACGATGCGGTGTTCGCCAAGCAGGCCGATGCGATCACCGACATCTATGTCGAGAACATGAACGAGGTGCTGGGCGCCTGCGAGGGCCGTGGCCAGGCCTGCCTTGTCGGCATCCAGCCCGCCCGCTCCGTCACGGCCGCCTATCTCGGCGTGCGGAGCGACGACATCCTGTCCCAGGAACGGATCGTGCAGCTTTACCGCCTGCTGCTCGACAAGGTCGCGGCCAGTCCCCGTCGCGCCAAGTTCGTCGACCTCACGCATGTTTTCGACAAGGGCGAGAAGCTGCAGCACTACGCCGATTCCGTGCACCCCAACTATGCCGGCCAGCAGGTGCTGGCGAAGGCGCTGCTGGCGCCGGCTCTGGCGGCGCTGCATTCCGCCCCGCCCGCACCGGCCGCGCCGGGCCGCTGCCTCCGGAAGCAATGAGCCTCAGCGGCGCTGCAGCTCGTGGTAGACGCCGATGCGCCGCACGTAGAAGACCGGCGAGGCCACGTAGTTGTCGTGCAGCATCGTGTAGATCGCCTGCGCGCGATTGGCCGCCGAAAGACCGCTGAGCTGGCTCGCCAGTTCCGCCACATCCCAGTCCCAGAAGTCGGCCGCCACTACCTGGTAGCCGAGGTCGAGCGCCCGATCGATGTCGCGCTTCAGCGCCGCGGCGTGCTGTTCGGGAGTCCAAGCGGGATGGCGGATGCCGCCGGCGGTGATGGCGATCCACTTGAACTTCGGATCGGCCGACGGCGCAGGTGCGAGCATCGATGCCTGGTCGGAACCCCAGGTGTCGGAATCCCAGGTGTGGCTCCACAGCGCGAACTGCCATGTCGTCACGGACTCGAAGCCCCAATAGAGGAAGACCGTCGAGTCGGTCGGAAACCGACGCTCGAGCGCGGCCAGCCCCTTCACCATCACCGTGTCCTCGCCACGCCAGCGCACGAGCTGCCCCAGATTCCAGGCAAGCGGCGCCAGCGACACGATGCCCAGCACCGCCAAGGCGATCGACCGCGCGCCGATTGCGCCGCCGGCGGCAAGCAGCCGCGCCGCCAGCAGGCCCCACGCCACCGTCAGCCACGGCATGACGTTGATCTGCATCTGCGGATCCTGGGGCTGCGAATAGAAATTGAAGACCTCGCCGGCCCCGAAGGTGCCGAGGAAGACGATCGCGATGGTACGCAGGCGCCGGTCGGCGCGGCTCGGCCACAAGGCCGCGAGCGCGGCCGCCAAAAGCGCCGCCTGGATCAGGACCGAAACCGACAGGGGAACGACGGCCAGCCGGATGGCCGGCAGGTCGATCAGCGCGCCGAAAATCAGGAAATAGCTGCCGACGCCGGCCAGCAGCATCCAGGCCTTGTCCCGGTTCAATCCGGCCCAGCCCGTCTCGACGCCCTTGCCGGTCCACAGGAGGCCTTCCGGCCCGGCCGATCCCGGGTGTCCGATCGTCACCAGCGCCGCCAGCCCGGCCACCGCCGCGATCGAGGCGACCAATGTGCCGATCAGCGCCAGCCGCCGCCGCACGGTTCCCTCCGAGACCGCCAGCGCCAGGACCAAGGCGGGCAAGGTCGGGAAGATCAGCCGCCATTCGATCAGCCAGCCCACGCTGAAAACCACCCCGACGAGGACGACGCGCCGCCACGTCGGCCGGTCGAACCACAGGCCGGCGAGCGCCATGGCCGCGAACACGACGGTGTAGCCCGGCATGATGTCTTCGTTGATCGTGGCGAGGAGCAGAAAATAGCCGCTGCCGAGGTGAAAGCAGGCGGCCAGCGCCGCCGCATCGGCCCGCGCGGTCACGCGATGAATGAAGGCATAGACGAAGGTGACGCAGAGGCTCGCCCAGAAGGCATTCAAGTAGGCGAACTGCTGCCAGGCCGCGCCGCGCAGGAAACCCACGGCATCAAGCAGCCGGCACAGCAAACCGTAGAGCGGGAAGAACAGATAGTTCGACGGATCGAGGGGGGCATGCGCCGGATCGGCGATCCAGGGTTCGCCCTGGAGACTCTTGTACATCCCGTTGGTCGTCAGGACGTGGACGTTCTCCAGCCAGACGATCTGCCCGACAAGAACCGCGAGCGACGCGGTGAACGCCAGCACCAGCTGCCAGCGGAGCGCCGGAACCTTCACCGTCTCTCCAATCGCCCGGCGTGAATCTTCAGTGCTTGCGGCCGAGAAGAACCACCGCGCCTTCGGGGTCGTAGCTCTCCATGAAGGTTTGGGTGCCGCCGTCGCGCTTCAATTCCGCTTTGAATGCCGCCTGGTTCATCCACCCCTCCTGTCAGCCTGGCCCGTCAGACTGGTTTCCGGGCCGCCACGACATACTGCGCGCCGAGCGGCAGCCATGCCAGCACCCGGTCGATCGGCCGCAGGAACGCGAGGCCAGGCGGCATGAACATCAGATAGTCGGTGTCGAGGTCGTAGCGTCCCGCATCGAGCAGACCGTGCCGCACTTCCGTGGGATCGAGCAGGATCGCGTTCCTGTCGATCGGCGTGCGGGCAACGACGTGGCGCACCAGCGGATTGCGCGGATTGTGTTCGAAGACATAGAGCCGGCCGCCGGGCTTCAGCACGCGGCCGAGTTCGGCATAGACCGCCGGCCGCTCGGCCACCGGGACATGGTGCAGCACCGCACTCACGGTGGCGATGTCGAACTGGCCGTCGGCGAAGGGCGTGCTGGCGCCCTGCTGCGGCGCCAGAGCGGGCAGCGGCGAAAGCGACGCCGGCCAACGCTTCTCGACCTGGCGCAGCATGCCGGTGGAGATATCGCAGCCGGTGAAGCGGGCGCGCGCACCGGTGTTCACGAGCACGCGCATCAGGCTGCCGATGCCGCAGCCGTAGTCGAGCATGGCGAGCCCGCCGGTCTTGAGCGCCGGCTCGTGGCGCATCAGCCAGCGCGTCTTGACGGCAATGAACTGGTCGGGCGAATTGCCGAGCAGGCGTTTGATCGGATTGTCGAGGCCGCCCTCGTACTCGGCGGCGTAGTCGTCGAACTCCGCCGGTTCGCCGGACCACGACGGCGGATCGCTGGAGTTCATTTCCGCCCGCCGACGATGTCGCGGATCATGAACAGCGGCCGTCCCTTGTTCTGGTCGTACAGCCGGCCGAGATAGGCGCCGATGATGCCCAGCATCAGGAACTGCATGCCGCCCAGCAACCCCAGGGCCGCCATGATCGACGTCCAGCCGGGCAGATTCTCATGCAGCAGCCAGCCGACGATCGAATAGACGAAGAAGCCGAAGCCGACCATGGCCATGATCCAGCCGATGGTCATCGACGCCATCAGCGGCACGACCGAGAAGGCGGTGATGGCATCGGCTGCAAAGCGGATCATCTTGCTGAGTGGGTATTTGCTCTCGCCGGCGGCGCGGGCATGACGATCGTAAAGCAGCGGAACCTGCCGGCCGCCGATCCACGCCACCATGCCACGGATGAAGCGGTGGCGCTCGGGCATGGCCAGCAGCAGGTCGAGAACGCGGCGGCTGACGAGGCGGAAGTCGCCGGCATCGGCGGGGATATCGACATCGGTGAGCCGGTTGATCAGGCGGTAGAAGGCGGCGGCGGTCGCGCGCTTGAACAGGCTTTCGCCGTCGCGCTGGCGACGTTGGCCGTAGACCACGTCGGCACCTTGGTCCATCAGGGCCATCATGTCGGGCAGCAGCTCGGGCGGATCCTGCAGGTCGGCATCGATGATCATGATACGCTCGCCGCGACAGACCGAGAGTCCGGCGGTCAGCGCAAGCTGATGGCCGTGGTTGCGCATCAGGCGGACTGCCACGACCCGCGGGTCGGCGGCGGCGGCGGCCGTCATGATCTCCCAGGTGCGATCGCGCGAGCCGTCGTCGACCAGCACGATCTCGCTGGCTCCGCCCGCGGCGGCCAGGACCGCGCCGACGCGGCGCAGGAATTCAGGCAAGACGTCCTGCTCGTTGTAGCAAGGGGCCACCACGGAAAGCGCCGGACGGGGGAGTTCGCTCATAGGCGCGACCAATAACCCATCGGTGGACGGATACAAGCTCTCCCTCCCCTTCCCCGGCCCGATGGGCTATCAAGCGGCACCATGACAGCCAACGACAACGACCATCGCGGCCTCTTGCCGGCCGGCCTTGCAGACCTGCTGCCGCCCGACGCGGCCCGCGAGGCGCGCGCCATCGACCTCGCCATCGAGCGCTTCGCCGCGTTCGGCTACGAGCGGGTGAAGCCGCCCCTGGTCGAGTTCGAGGAGTCGCTGCTGGGCGGCCCGGGCGCCGCACTCGGTCCGCAGACTTTCAGGCTGATGGATCCGGTGTCGCAGCGCATGATGGGCGTGCGCCCGGACATGACCGTGCAGGTCGCCCGCATCGCCGTCACCCGGCTGAAGCACGAGCCCAGGCCGCTGCGCCTGTCCTATGGTGGCAACGTCATCCGCGTGCGGGGCAGCGCGCTGAAACCCGAGCGGCAGTTCGCCCAGGTCGGCACCGAGCTGATCGGAGTCGATTCGGCCGAGGCCGATGCCGAGGCCGTCCTGCTGGCCGTCGATGCGTTGCGCGCGATCGGTGTCGCCGACCTCACGGTCGATCTCAATTTGCCGACGCTGGTTGCAGCCGTCGCCGCCGGCCTGAAGTTGCCGGCCGAGCCCTTGCGCCGCCTGCGCCGCGCACTCGACCGCAAGGACGAGGCGGCCGTCGCCAAGGCGCTCGGCGACAAGATGGGGGCCGACAAGAAGACGACGGCCGATGTGTTCGTCGGCCTGTTGCGCGCCGCGGGACCCGCCGAACGCGGCATCGCCCTGCTCGCCGGATTGAAACTTCCGGCCGCCGGCGCCGCCGAAGCGGCGCGACTGGCCGAGGTGGTGAAGCTGGTCCGCGCCGCCGACACAGACCTGCCGCTCACCCTCGATCCGGTCGAATACCGCGGCCTCGAATACCAGACCGGCGTGTCCTTCTCGGTCTTCGCGCTGAAGGGCCGCCAGGAGCTGGCGCGCGGCGGCCGTTATTCGGCGGGCTATCCCGACGACGGCATCAGCGAGCCCGCCACCGGCTTCACCGTCTACATGGATGCGGTGCTGGCCGCGTCCGATGCTGGCCCGCAACGGCCGCGCCTCTACATGCCGCTGGGCGTCGCGTGGAGCGAGGCCTCCCCCTGGCAGGCCAAGGGCTATGCCGTCGTGCGCGCCGTCGTCGCAGCGGCCGAACCGCGCGCCGAGGCCAAGCGCCTGAACTGCAGCCACGCCCTGATCGACAAGGAGGCGGTGCCTCTCTAGGCGGCGAAAGTCCCGGCAGCCGTACGTTTCAGCGGGCGTACGTTTCAGTGGGCGTACGTGACGTCAGCCGCCGCCAGCCGCGCATCATGCGGAGGGTCGAGTTCGGCAATTCGTTCTTCGACCGCGAGCTCGACCAGGCCGACGAGCAGCATGAGTTCGCGGTCGGCGATCTGTTCAGCCTCCACCTTGATGTCCTGCACGTTGTGCCAGAAGCGGAAGAGGTGGGACTTTTTCTGCTTGGTCGAGACGCGACGCTTGCGCGGTTTGCCAGCCATTTTTCTATCCCCCGAAGATTGAGCATCGGGATGAAACCGCCAACCCCGCCGTCGCTCTGTGGCAAAAAGCACATGCCGGGCGAAATGCCTCTTCGTCCGCCTGCCCTGTCGTGCTATCCGACGTCACGCCTCTCCGGCATCGGCCCGGGGAGGCGTTTTCGTGTGTGAAGGGACTTGTGTCCAAAGGAATAGGGCAATGGCCAACGTGGCAGTGATCGGCGCCCAGTGGGGCGACGAAGGCAAAGGCAAGATCGTGGACTGGCTGAGCGAGCGCGCCGAGGTCGTGGTGCGCTTCCAGGGCGGCCACAACGCCGGCCATACGCTGGTCATCGGCAACCAGACTTATAAGCTCGCGCTGCTGCCGTCGGGCGTGGTGCGCAAGGGCAAGCTCTCGATCATCGGCAACGGCGTCGTGGTCGATCCCTGGCACTTCCTCGAGGAAGTGAAGAAGGTGACCGACCAGGGCCTCTCGGTCACGCCAGAGAGCCTGAAGATCGCCAACCACGCCGTGCTGATCCTGCCGCTGCACCGTGACCTCGACGGCTGGCGCGAGGACGCGCCCGACATCATCAAGATCGGCACGACGCGGCGCGGCATCGGTCCCGCCTACGAGGATAAGGTGGGCCGCCGCGCCATCCGCGTCGGCGATCTCGGCGAGCCCGACATGCTGCCGCTCAAGGTCAACACGCTGCTGGCGCACCACAACGCGCTGCGCAAGGGCCTCGGCCGGCCGCTGGTCGATGCCACCAAGCTGACGGCCGAGCTGCTCGAGCTCGCGCCCAGGATCCTGCCCTTTGCCGAGGACGTCTGGGAACGGCTCGACAATCTGCGCGCCGCCGGCAAGCGCATCCTGTTCGAGGGCGCGCAGGCCACGATGCTCGACATCGACCACGGCACCTATCCCTACGTCACCTCGTCCAACACGGTGGCCGCGCAAGCCATGATCGGCAGCGGCATGGGCAACGGCTCGGTGGGCTACGTGCTGGGCATCGCCAAGGCCTACACCACGCGCGTCGGCGACGGCCCCTTCCCGACCGAGCTTCTGGACGCGATCGGCCAGGGGCTGGGCGAGCGCGGCCGCGAGTTCGGCACCAACACCGGCCGGCCCCGGCGCTGCGGCTGGTTCGACGCGGTGATGGTGCGCCAGGCGGTGAAGCTGAACGGCATCGACGGCATCGCGCTCACCAAGCTCGACGTGCTCGACGGCATGACCGAGATCAAGGTCTGCGTCGGATACGAACTCGACGGCAAGCGCATCGAACGCTTCCCCTTCACCATGGGCGCGCAGGCCAGGCTGAAGCCGATCTGGGAAGAGTTCGACGGCTGGAGCGAAAGCACGCAGGGCGCGCGCTCCTTCGCCGAGCTGCCGGCGACCTGCATCAAGTACGTGCGCCGCGTCGAGGAATTGGTCGGTTGCCCGGTGGCGCTGCTCAGCACCAGCCCGCAGCGCGAAGACACGATCCTGATGACGGACCCGTTCCGGGATTAGAATCATGGTCATCTCTTCCCCTGCGCGGAGTCCGCGCAGGGGAAGTGCCCTCGTCTTACGAGGGCGATGGGGTTCATGACCCCCTCCGCCCCTGCGGGGCACCTCCCCCGTCGCGCCTATGAAGGCGCTGAGACGGGGAGGAGAATGATGGGAGAGGAGTCCATGGGACACGGGTTCACGTCGCCGCCCGCTCACGCCGCCTTGTCCAAGTCCTTGTCCTCGCTGGCCGAATCCGGTGTCTCTGGCTTCGGGTCATGGGACACGGAATCGCGTGTTTCACGTCGCTGCTCCATCAGGAGCAGGAGCCGTTCGGCCAGCGCCGCCTCGTCGATCGGCGCCGGGACGGGACGGGCGCGGAGCGCCTCCAACTCGCGGCGCTCGGCGCGGTCCTCGGCGCGGCGGCGGTCGGCGTCCATCCGGTTCTGCACATGCATCAGCATCCGCGTATCGACCTTGCGCCGTTCGCCCACCTTCTTGCCTGCGTACAGGATCGGCTGCACCTCGACCTGGCCCGCCTGCAGGATGATGTCGTCGCCCAAGGAGCGGCTCCGCTGGGCAATCGCCTTGTCCCACAGCTCGGCGAACCCGGGCAGCTCGTCGCGCCAGCGGTAGAGCGTGCTGCGGCTGACCTGGGCGCGCGCGGCCGCCTCGGCCACGAGCCCGCACATCCCGAGGTGATAGCGAAAGGAGGCCCGCTTGCGGGCCGGCGTGCGCAGCCGCGCGGGATTGGTGAGCGCCTTGTCGCGCAAGGACTTGGGCGCCTGAGATTGGGGCGCCGACAGGGGCTCGTTCGCCGGCACAGCCGCGGGTGCGGCCGGCGCCGGCGGCGTTTCGCGGCCAAGCAGGCGATCGAGCGGATTGTAGTTCAGCCGCGGCACCGGCATGCGGTCCATGGCGCTCGGCGTCGGCGGCTTGGCCTCCTCCGCGGCCAGGATGCGCAGGCGCGTCAGCCCCATGTCGCGGAAGATCGACGGGATGTGGGATCCGTCGCCGTGGACCTCCCAGCGTTCGAGGGCTTCCTGTGCAGTCATTCGATCCTCCTGTGGTTCCTCGCTTTCGGCGACAGGAATATCAGAAGGATAGGAATAGTCAATAGGCTTATATAATAGGAAGGCATGTGCGCGTGCAGGCATTTTGCTGGCAGTCGTGCCTTTCGGACCGCGCCCACTCTACCGCCTAAGATAGTGATGAGAAGATCGGTGCTATCGGGGGGGGGGGGGGGTCAAAGTTTGGGGATCTTGAAGCTGTAAACTGGCCCGGGCTCCGCGTGGGCGGAAGCGGCGTCTCGAACGCGGGG
>Ga0082335_1004893_pt1 | contig 19357 bp, 29 predicted proteins | sample Subgrocontami58m_FD_72375 | JGI IMG/M metagenome (GOLD analysis project Ga0082335, IMG submission 72375) | Subsurface groundwater microbial communities from S. Glens Falls, New York, USA - GMW37 contaminated, 5.8 m (SPADES assembly) (version 2) ... | reverse complement strand
TATCCTCTTTTTCTAACATCTTTTGAATTGCAATTATAACATTTAATGCTTTTCATTTTACACCTCCTTAATTTTAAGAAGATATTTGACTATATAAATGTGACGCTAAGTTGCCGATATCCCTTCTCGATCCCGCCAAAAAATTAAATTAAATTCTAATCAAGATTTTGTGGAGATAATAATAATCTTCAAGGAATGAATTATCCGCGCAGAGCCGGATAAGAAGGGAATTGAGAGTTTGTTTAAGTCCAATTGACGCGCTTATGAAATCTTAAGGCTTACTATAAAGAACATATCCTGGCCGAGTACTAGACTCAACACGCCTGACAAGTTCTTCAGGAATCAAGGCAAATCTTCCAGAAGTATTAATCGTATGCATTACATCTGTCAGTTCAGAAACAAAAGCTGCTGTTGGGCTTTCTCGATTCAGGGCATCATATGTTTTTACAGTTTTATAGCCTTTAGTCATAAGTTTTTCATGAAGCGTTCTTCCCATGAAGACAGGAATAAATATGGCTTTTTAATCATTTATATTCTAAGGTTATATCTTTAAAAACTTCATTTCATTAACTAATTTATGTCAAAAAAAATATGCAAAGAGTGCAAGAAGGAATTTGAAGCAGGCTATAGCGGCTCAAAATATCCCCGAAGATACTGCGACAAATGCGCTAAAGAAAGAAAAAAAGCCTATGCAGATATTCATAATATCTCTGCCGATGACTGCGAAGAAGAATAAATTGATGAAAAAAGAAGACTAAGCCGCCAAAGACCTTCTCTTCCTCATTTTTTGTGCAACTCCATTGTATTTTATTGTATTTTTACTTGCTTAACTATCTGTCCACTTTTAGGGGCGCACTCCTGAGTTCAAAAAGCAGATAATCTCTAAGTTTTAGCAAACTTATTAAAGTCAAGAGTGCTTCAACCAGAATGTCAAATTTTATAGAAGAAAAAACAAAAATTTTCGAGAAGCAAGTAAGATGTGAAATAATCAGAAAAGAAGGAATAGGCGCAATCGGCCTAAAACATCCTTTCCCGAACTGGGATAACTGCACGCATTATGATTATTGTCCGCTAAGAAAAAAAACTCCAAGAGGCGAAAGGCAAGTTGATTGCCGTAACAATCCTAAAAGGTTCAGATGCATTGCTTATGACTTTTATGAGAACTACTGCCTAAATTTAGCGCAAATTAGGACTTTTATTATAGAAGAGATGAAATATTATCGCACAAAAAATTAAGAACTGCTTGCTTTTTTCTTAGAAATTTCGCCATTTGCAATCATACCGCCAGTTTTTTTGCCATCAACTCTTTCACACTCGCAGCATTGGGGGCATTTCCAGCAATGAGTGCATATTGGTCCTTCTCTTTCACAATTTGAACATATACCGATTTTCATTGTCTATACTATAAAATCAGCATATAAAAACCTTCCTTTAAATTAAAAAAGTAAAAATAAATAAATAAATAATATTAGCCTAGCTGATTAAAATCTGCTTGGCTTAGGCATTTGAGAGTAGCATTCTTTACAGTACACTGGCTTGCCTTCTGTAGGTTTGAATGGAACTTCGCATTCTTTCTTACATTTAGAACAAACAGCTTTGTGCATTTCTCTAGGGCCGAAATTGTTATTTCCGAATCTATTATTGAAACCCATGTTTTCGTTGTTTTATATTTTCCTCCGGTATAGTTTATTTGTGTCGTAACTAAGCTTTCGCGTTGTTTTAATACTATAAGAAATCTATTCGAATACTTATGTATGTTTATTAACCATTTTATGCTTTTATAAACCTATGCACACTCTTTTTATTTTAAAATTGGGTTTAATACTAGGTGCTCTTGGTGAGCAATTGCATTTTTAGATAACTGGGGTAGATTCTAAAAAATGCGGTTGCGAAGAACAGAGATAGCAAATTTAGGCAATTTTTTTATCTTCTATTCATGGAGAAAGTTATTCCAAATTTATAGGTTTTGTCGTGTTTGCCTGGTTTGAAATAAGTACATTTTCGATAATTTCTCGTAGAGCATAGGGCTGCATTGCTTCCTCGTTTGTTGCATTCAATATGACTGCACTGTCTATAGGGAGATTTTATCATCTCTACCCAAGCCTTATGGCCATCTAACCCAAAAATAACGCCGATAGAAGCATCAAACCCAGGGTCATAAATTATCTCCATATTATCCTGAGAAAAAGATTTTTTGTACCACTTTTGCTCTTCATTTATTAGAGAGAGTTCGAGCTCAGTTTCATTTATTATAATTTCAAGCATAAGCCTTTCACGTTCGCATCTTTTTTTCATTATAATTATCTCATTACCTTATTTTTAAATATTTAGATATTCAGCTTGTTTTTACTTAATAGAGGAGGTTATAACTTTTCCAGATTGGACAAGGCTATAATAAAAATGAGCGAAATAGAAAAAGTAGGATTCTTATTAAAAAATAAATAAAAATAAAAAATAAATTTAAAATTTAAAATTGCTCGCAAAACTGCCTATTATTGGAAGCTCCTTTTCCTTATTATTAGCCGCATTTACTATTCCGATTATTAGCAAGATTAATATTACTAGCCATAGTATTTGTGCGATTATCCATCCGATGAATGGAATTATCACAACAACATAGACAATTAAATCTGCTATGAATAAAACCAAGCCCTGTTTTGCGTGAAATTTTGCAAACTTGCTTTTCTTCATCTTTTCATCTACAAAATACCAGATTATTCCTATAAGAATATAGCTAAGTATAGCGCAGAGCTTTTCGTTTCCAATTTCTTTACCTTTTTTAACCATAAAACACCTCCTTTATTCCACAAAGAAGAATTGGTATTTAAATCTTCCAAACTAAAAGATTTAACATTAACTCTAGAACAGGACACTAACTTACTCGAAACTTATGAAATATTTATGCTTTTGCATTACTGCTACAAGAGTTAGGGTATTTATAGACAGAGAGATATATCTATTCTATTTCAGCAATATTTAAATAATTGATATTCATTATTTTTCTATGATAGAATCAGCATTTCAGTTTGCATATACTCAAATTCTTGGACTATCTTTGATAACTTATTTAGGCGCAATCACTTTCATATTAGTCTTAACTGCTCTGATAATGAGCGTTGCATTGTCAAGAAATAGAATAAATCCAGTAACTTCTGAAACCGTTTCTTTCTTTGCAATAGTCATTCTGGCTCTTTATGCAATATTGAATCTTTTGCTGTTATTATAAATTGAGAGTTTTGAATAACCCTAAAATATCAAACTCTCAAAGCAGGACTTTGAAGATATTTCCTTCGGAAAGGGGGTAAATCAAAGTCCTCAATTAAGTCTTCTAAATGCTAGGCACATCAGGCACATTTACATCAGGAGGGTCATTTGTAGAATCGCTGCTCGCAGGAGGGCTATCTGGAGAATTAGAACCAGAGCTACCGCCGCCGCCAGAACTTGCAGGAGCGTTGCCTGCAGGAGGGCTAACTGGAGAACTATTCGCAGGAGTATCAGAAGGAGGATTATTTGTAGGAGCATCAATTGTAGAATCTGCATTTACGTCTGAAGATCCTGAAGCAGAAGAATAGGCCTGCGTAATTAAATAGTACCCGAGGATAACTAAAAATAGAATAATAATTCCAATAACTATCCAGGTACTTTTTTTCATTTTATCTTTTTAATAATTTTCGCAGATTAATTCATAATATGCCTGAGGATGATTGCAAGCAGGGCATTTATCAGGGGCATCTTTTCCGGTATGAATATAGCCGCAGTTTCTGCACTTCCAGTTTGCAGCAGAGTCTTTTTTGAAAACTTTTTTATTTTTCACATTTTCTAAAAGTTTTCTATAGCGTTTTTCATGCTGCTCTTCAACTTCTCCTATTTCTTTAAATGCTTTAGCAACATCTTCAAAACCCTCTTCTAACGCGATTTTTCCAAACTCAGGATAAATTGTTCCCCATTCCATTTTTTCCCCATTAGCTGCTTCAAGAAGATTATCCGCGGTTTTTTCGATTATTCCTGCAGGATACTCTACGGTTATCTCTACCATTCCCCCTTCTAAAAATTTAAAGAAAATTTGGGCATGCTCTTTTTCGTTATCAGCAGTCTCGAGAAATATAGCAGATATTTGTTCAAATCCTGCAGTCCGCGCCTCACTGGAAAAAAATGTATACCTATTGCGCGCCTGACTTTCTCCAGCAAAAGCTTTCAGCAGATTTCTTTCAGTTTTTGTTCCCTTTATGCTCTTTTTAACCATATTTCTTATTAAGAATAAAGACTATAAAAAGCTTGTCACTAAGATTCATTTATAGTAAATAACATTAATTTCCGTAAGTTTTTTGTTATTTACTAAATAGGAAATCACCGGTTAATATGTTCGATTATTAAGGTGATTTACTTTAACTTTTCTATCTTTTCCACTAAAGCAGTAATAATAGCCTTCAAAATTATTTTCTAGATGTATCGGGCATCCGCCGCAAATGCATCCCCTTTTTTCTTTTATGCATTTGCTTTTGCCGGTTAAGCAGAAAGCAATTTTCTCTTTGCATTCGACAAAGCTAGGACAATCTTCGCAGATACATTTTAGTTCAGATTTCAGCATTTTATTCTGAGACGGAAACAACTTTATTTTTAATTTTATCCTCAAGCTGAAGATTAATCATCTCTATAACATTATTCACAACTCCTTCAACATCCCCTTTAATTTTTTTGCTGGCTTTGAAATATTTATTATCCGCTTCAGCAGTATATTCTCCGCCATGAGTTTTATACGCAAATCCAAATGGAGCATATACGAACCCCATTTGCTGGAAATAGAGAAAAATATCCATAGAAGTTTTTACAGCGCCATCCTCATGCCCATTAATAAGCACTCCAAATATTTTTCCAGCTGTTAAACTCTTTTTCTTTAGAAGAGGCATATTCTCTATGCAGGTAGTTCTGTCAAGAAAGTCCTTTAGTCTTGCAGACATGTTGTTCCAGTTTATTGGAGATGCGATAATTACTGCCTTGCAGTCAACAATCATTTTATGAAGAGCAGGCATGTCATCCTGCTGGTTTCTGCACGGAAACGTGCAGGCGCTATCAGCCATGCTATAACAGCACCAGCAATGTTTTATATTTAATTCGTTTAAATTAAATCTTCTGTAAGAAACCTTCTTTCTTTTAAGAGCTTGTTCAGCAATATCTACAAGCATACCTGTGTTATGGCTTGAATGAGAGCTTCCGTTTATTAAAAGAATATCAAACTTCTTTTTATCATATTCCAATTTTTTTATATCTTTTTTCTCACAATATTCTTTCCAAGAGCTGCTGCATTGCGGGCATTCTTGCGGAGGCTTATCGCCTTGATGAATAAATCCACAAACAGAACATTGCCAGATTTTTTCAATTTTTTTCATTTTAAAAGGGATTACCATAATTTACTATTGCTAATACGGCATGTAAAAATACCGATAACAGAAATAATTTCCAAAATATGCAATGATGTTCATAAAGTTTCTTATACCAATTATATTTCCATAACATTTTTGAAAAGTTAGAGAGCGTGCATCGGCATGTTAATAATACTAGCGAAAGAAAAATCAAATTAGAAATTCCTAAAATAAATACTCCTTTTGCTAATAAATTTAATGGCAAGTACATTTAGATTCTATCCTATTTAACTTACAATAATCCTTCCTTCCATCGAAGGATGAGGCGTGCAATGATATTCATAAGCCCCACTAATCTCGAATTTATGGATGTAAGTTTCACCTTGTCCAAATAAAGGAGAGTCTAATTCAGTTCCACTATCTGAAGTAACTGTATGTTTAACTGAATCTTTATTAGTCCAAATAACAGTATCTCCTGTCTTAATTTCCAACTTAGCTGGGTTAAACGCAAAACCTTTGATTTCTATATTATAAGTTTGAGCTGTAGAAGTCGGAGTTGTAGGAGTAGCAGAATTTGCCGGAACATTGTTTCCATCAGAAGATGGTGATTCATTATTATTAATCGGAGGAGGTGTAATATATGTTGGTTTTGGAAGCAGGAAATATGCAGCTATAATTCCGATTATAACTATCGCAATTATAATCCAAATTAACAACCCCTTTTTCATATCTTTATCAGGATAATATGCTTTTTAAATATAATGAGGGCATTTTATTTTAAGCAATACTCAAACAAATAAAATTGTCTAAGCACTTTTCCAAAGTCCGTGTAGATTGCAGTATTCTTTTGCGTTTTTTACTTTAAATGGAAATTCTGCTTCAGGCTTATCTCCTGGCTTTAAAAATACTTTGCATTTCTCATTTTCATTTTCCCCCGTAGCTTCTATCCACATAATGTAATGTTTTTCTTCCATAGGATGAGCAATACTTCCAACTAAAACTTTTTTACCTTCAATTATTGGAACATGTTTTTCTTTTGAAGCAGAATCATCAGCATTTTCATTCATAAGTTGCATAGGCTGGTTACAGCAGGTAAGCTCACCGCCTCCAACGAAAAGAACTTCAATTATGTTTCCGCAGATATTGCACTTATAGATTTCGCCTTTCTTTGTCATAGTGTCTTACTGTTTTTCAACTTTTTAAATTATCTCTCTGATGGCCGATTAGCTGTTCTCTTTATCTTCTACAAGCTCCAGCTTGTGCTCCCATGGCCATTTGAACTCTTTTTTAGATTTTCTGTAATTAAGATTAATAATTTTCTCTCTTTCTTTTGCCAGGCTAGATAGTTTGGAAATTTTGCTGCCAATAACCCAAAAAGCCCCAAAGAAAACAATAAACAGGGGGTGGATATAAGCTGAAGTAAGTTTTTGAAGAGCGCATCCATAAACACATTCCGTCCCTGAGCTGCTTTCAATAATATTTCCAATCATCGAGGCAAGCATTAGGGTAAACGCGACTAAGAAGAAAATTCCTAGAAAAAACCCTTTTAGAATATCCCCCATAGCACTACATGAATCAAAGACTATAAAAACCTTGCCAAAGATATTCTAATATGGCAATAAAACCAATCTGTGATAAATGCAAAACCGAGTTATCAGAATTTGGAGCAATACTTTTCAGCCCGCCAGAAGGAAAGAATGTCAAAAAGTTTCATATCTGCAAAGAATGCTACGAAAAGATAAAAGAAGAGTGGAAACTAGAATAAAAAAGAAGAAATAAAAAAAGAAATAAAAAAAGAAAAACTATATTACTGTCACTCTTTTTGTGATAGGATCTACTTTTGACATTTTTGCTACACTAGGTGCTGTAGCTACAGGAGCAGGTGCAGGTCCGATAATAGGTCCTGTCCATCCATTATTAGCTATATCACAACAGTAGGCATATATCTGTGTAGGAGCAGTCCATGCGCCAGTATTTGCATCTACGCAAGTGTAACTGAGGCTATTTGGCAGCGTATTATCTGCCCAACCAGTTCCAACAATAACTCTAATATTAGCGAAATTAGAACAGTCTATATGCGTAACCTCTCCAATAAACTGATTACTATTACAGGTAGCGGTCATCGAATCTGAATAGACTATATTTCCATTGTTATCAGTATAACTCTCCCGCGTTGAGGATATGTTTAAAAAACATCTTCTAGGATTCATGTATGTCCCAATACTAGGTATTTTCAAACCAGTTATTTTAGAATTAAGCAGGGTTATCTGCGAATTAAGATTCGCTAAAGTCGCATCACTCTCCATCTTTGTATAGACATTATAAACGCCATTAGTATCTGCATTCAATTTAATAGTATTCCCTGTTATATTTGCAGTTATTATTGAAGCAACAACAGCAACAACAAGAGCAACACCAACAATCATCCAAATATTATTATTTGACATTTTTATTTATTTTTAATTACCCCCTTTCATCACTTTTTAGATTAAGTATAATTATGTGCAATTAGGCTGATTAAGTGATATTGTTCCCTAATTGCACAGATAGACAATTTGAATTTAATATTAACCTAATTATCCAAATTGTCTATAAACTATTCTTAACCTTGCTTTTTCAAGGGATATATATATATATATACCTTTTGTTTTTCTTAATATCCTATGATGAGGAAAGAAAAGGGCGATTAAAAATGCAAAATTTAAACCCAGAAGAATTAAATAAATACGCGGATGAGTTTTGGGATAAAGGCAGCTTTGTGCAATCACTTAGCTCGGAAGATTTGAAAGCGAAAGAAAGTACCTTTCATCAAACACCTAATGAAAATATGAATTTCAACTGCAAGAAATGCAGCATAAAGATTTCTGCTCACAATAAAGACTGGCATGAAGAGATGTGCGATGAGTGCTTTAATAAAATTTATTTCCCTATAGATAAGGAAGAAATTAAAGAATTGATAAATGAGCTCAAAAAGTATGATAATGAAAAGGGGTATAAACTAGAATATAAAAATATTAAGAAAAAACTTGAGCCGGTAATAAAAGCTTTAATAGATATTGGTGAGAAAGCTTTAGACTTTTTGCATCCTCTTTTAATGCATGAAGAAACTTGGAGCTCTTCATTTACCTTAGAAATATTAAAGGGTATTAAAAACAAAAAATCAATTCCATATTTAATTAATTTTATTGTTAAAACTGAAAAAACAGATTATGGCGACTACGGCGAAGAAGCAATGTTTGCATTGACAGATATAGGCGATTCGGCTGTCGAACCATTAATAAGAGAAATTAACAATCAATTTGAAAAAAAATTGTTTTATTTTTATCTTATAGGCGCGCTTACAGAGATTAAAAACGATAGAGTTTATAATTTTATGAAAGAAATAACAGAAGATTATATAAAAAACGAAGATAAATATGGTGAATGGTTTTGTATTGATGCATTTGTATCTGATTTTGAGAAGCAAGGAAAAAAAGAAATCCTTCCAGTTCTCAAAAAGCTTTTAACCCTTGAGCGAATTTCTAAACACGAAAGAATAGAAATTAAAGAACCTATAGAGATGCTTGAAGATCCGCTGGGTTATGAACAAAGATCCAAGGCAGAAATGGAAAGATTCAAATCCATAGCAGAGAAATATATGCAGGAAGGAGGGGGCATTAATAAAAAAGTAGACCGAAAGGAGTTTGAGAAGAGAATGTGGACCCCGGAAGAAAACTTGGAGATACAATTTAAATGCTTAGACTGCAATAAAAAACAAAACATTAATCCTGGAATAATAAAGATAATGGGTGCGAAGCCTTCTGAATTCAGCTTTGAAAATGAAATATTGTGCAAGTTTTGTTTCAGCAATAACATGAAACTTACAGATCAAGGCGGCAGGGATATCGTATTTCAAAGCATTGGAACATACAAGGGAAACAGAACGGGCATAGTCTCCGCAGAGGATCAAGTTTATGTTGAAAATAAATCCATTCCATTTAAAAAAACATACGATTATATTTTAAAAAGACTTATAGAAGAGCCGGAAAATGGCGAACTTTATTTAAGGGCAGGCAATATAGCAAGAAATTTTAATAAATATAAAGAGGCGATTAAACATTATGAAAAAGCAATAGAGTTAAATCCAAAATTAATTGCAGCTTATTTAAATTTGGTTGAGATATATGAGTTTAGAAATAAATATTATAAAATTGAAGATGCGAAAGTCACAGCGGTTTTCTATCTCAATGAAATGATGGATACTTTTAGAACAGGAGATTTCGACACCGCAACCCTAAAAAATAAGGGGGATGTTCTTCAATTTATTGGAGAAAAATCAGAATCCTTGGATGTTAAATTTCCAGAGTTAGTTAAAATTCCCATTAATCAATTCAAAGAAAAAATTGGAAGAAATGCTCCATGTCCCTGCGGTTCTGAAAAGAAATATAAAAAATGCTGTATGGAGAAATGATGAAAAAATTAAACAAATTTGGGAGGGATTAAAATAAAAAAGTAAGCGATTAGCGATCTTCCCAACCAATCACAGCATAAAGCCTGGTCAGCTTGAATAATCAAGCATTTTCCGGAATCGGTTCGCTTACATATTATACAATAAATGATGCTATATAAAAGTTTCGTTTTTGAAAGAATAATCCAAATTATACCAACGGGCGCTACAAAGAGCGTCGCAACCCTAGTTTACCCCTCCGGATTTACGGACGAATGCCCTAGCAGTTGGTACAATAATTGTATGTTTTTCGAGAATTTAAATCTTTCGTTTTCTATATCATAATGGAACCAACCCAAAAAAACGAGATGCTAAAAAGCGCAAACTTCAAATGCGCCAAATGCAGTTATTACTCGCCGCTCGGCGAAGGCTTAGAGATAAATAAACAACACAACGCTGTTTTATGCAGCATCTGCAATTCTTTTGCTCCTTCCGACAAGCAAGATTTTGAAAAATATCTTAAAGAAATAATTGAATGGCAGCATCTTGAGAGCTTCCGTAGGTTTGGTGCAAATAAAGCCAACCATTTTAATCAAAAACAAGGAATGTTAATTAAATCCCAACAAGGCAAGCTAATGGCGCGTCCGCCTTTCGGATATGATGTTGTCGAAGGAAATCTTGTTGCTAACGAAGATGGACAAAATGTGCGTTTAATTTTCGAAGAATTTTCAGCAGGAAAAAGTCTTAATCAAATCGCTCAAACTTATAGTATTTCGGTGAACGGAATAAAAAAGATTCTTAAGAATTTCTCGTATCTGGGCAAAACAAAATTTGCAGGAAATATTGTTCAGGGCTTTCATTCTTCACTGATAAGCGCAGAATTATTCAATCGAGTTCAGAGTAGGTTTGAATTTTTGAATAAAAAGAAAGATATTTCTGAGTAATATAGCCTAGTTAACACTCGGCTTAAATTTGCACTTCATGTAATTAAAAAATATTAGTAACCCTGTAAATCCCGAAACGACAAGGCTTCTTAAAATAAGTCTTGCTAAACCTTCCTTGCCTAGCCTACTTAAAACTACTGCTTCCGAGTTTATGCAATTAATAAAAATATCCTAGAATAAACGAAGTCTTACTAAAAGTCAAATTAACAAGACTTTTAAATCTCTTTTTCCTGTATAAATCATGGAAAAAGAGGCCGATAATGGATATCCCAGTTTAATAGAGCCAACACAAAAACAAGCTCTTAGAATTCAGGTTCCCTATTCGCTTAGATTTGCAATAATTTGGACAGTTTTCTTTTCTATTGTTGGAATAGTAGTTCAAATTATCCAATCTCGGAATCCAACATTTTCAGTTTCCAGTATTTTAAATTTTTTCGGAAGCGAATTTATAACTTGGCTTAAGTCTTTTGGAAGTTTTGCAAATACAACAGAGTATAATAGCGGAATGCAGCTTTTTAGCGCTTTAATGTCTCAATGGTATTATTTTCTTTACACAGGAGGATTGCTCGCGCTTCTCTGGGGAATTATAAGCTGGATAATCAATATAGAAGTTGTTCTTAGAAAAAGAAGGAAAAGTCCTCCAACTCCTATAATCCTTCAAGAAATTGTTCAGCAGCCTTCACAGCAATCACAAGAATCAGCTCCGCTAACAAAAATTCAAATCCAGATGCATCAGCAGGACATAAACGACTGGTTAGAGGAAGGGTTGTTTTTGCTTTCAGAAGGCAGAATAAGAGAAGCTGCGTCGATTTATGAGCAAGTCAAGCGTTATTACGACCCTGTTAAAGATATTGATCAGAGATTATACAAAAGAATCCTTGATTTCTATTATGAGATAATGGAGAAGAAAAAATAAGATTTTAAGTTTCGTAAACATCATTTTTCAAACCAAAAACTAATAATTATACACAATTCGGTTGATTAAGTTACTTCTTTTAGAATTGTGTAGATAGAAAATTTGGATTTTATATCAACACAATTATCCAAATTGTCTATAAACAAAAATCGGGACGAAGTTTAAGACATTATTAAGAACTTTCACGCGAAATTGCTTAACAAGTGAAGCAATCGAGGCGACAGATAAGCGAGGGCGATAGCCCGAGCGTAATTATTAATACAACTTGATTAATTATTTCAGATTTTGCTACTCAACCCTTTGAACGCGAAGCTTGTGGCATTAATAAGGTTTTTAAAAATAATCGCGAAGCAGTATGTGATAATTATTAATAATTGAGAGTTTGGAATAACCCTAAAATCCTAAACTCTCAAAGAGGACTCAGAGAATAAATTCTCTGATACATTCAACTCCCGAGGAGTTGAAGTCTTTGAGGATATTTTCTTCGAAAATGGGGGGAAATCAAAGTCCTCAATTCAAAAAATCTCAATCCGACTTGTTCAACTTCCTTAGACTTTGCTGCTCACAACTTCGAACGCGGAGGCATATAGAATTGAGAGTTTGGAATAACCCTAAAATCCTAAACTCTCAAAGAGGACTTTGATGATATTTTCTTCGAAAATGGGGGTAAATCAAAGTCCTCAATTACTAATATTTCAGAATAATGTTTACGAAACTAAAAATCCCAATTAACGATAGCTTTTTTGTCTCTTGCTTCTCGCTTTAGAATCGCCCGGTTTGTAAGGCTCTTTTCTTCGAATGTCTGCAACAAGCATGTTTCTATCATAGCTAACGAAAGCTTTCTTTAGCTCTGCAGATTTTGTGAATTTAAAAAGCGCTTTTGCAATAGCAAGCCTTGATGCTTCTATTCTGCTTTCCGTCCCCCCTCCACTCACATCAACACGAATGTCAAAATCAAAGTTTCCTAAAGTTTCTTTTGTAAGCGTTATTGGTTCGCTGATTAAAAGCTGCTGGAAGGTATTTAAATTTTGATAAGGAATTTTATTTATTGTAACCCTTCCTGTTCCAGCAATTATTCTTGCCTTAGCTATAGCAGATTTTCTTTTTCCTGCCGCAATAAGTGGTTGTATTAATTCCATTTTACGAAGCTTTACCTCTTAAAGCGAGTAATTGAAAATTTATTTTTTGAATTTTCATATTTTGTTTATGCTCTCCTGCTTAAATCAGCCAAGCTGATTGATTTTTTAATTGAACTTTCATGCTTGTCTGCTTTAACAAAGTTTTCTTTGGCAAATTCTTCAGGAATTCCGAGATAAGTTCTAACTTTTTTCCAGGCAATTTTTCCTCTTCCAAGCCGATAATCAGGAATCATTCCCCGAACAGCCCTTTTCATTATTCTTTCAGCGCCTTTGGATATAAGCGGGCCTTTTCCAGGTTTTAATGTGTTTAATTGCCTCATGAACTTGAAGTCATCAATAGTTTTTTCTGGTCTTCCGCTAATAATCGCTTTTTCAGAATTAAGAATAACCACTTCATTTCCGCTTAAAGCATTTTTCGCAGCTAGGCTTGCAACTCTGCCCATTGCTGTTCCGCTCGCGTCAATAAATATTTTTGTTGCCATGTTATATCGCCTCCTCCAGAGCCTTAAAAATTCTCTTTTCTGTATTTGCTAAAAATAATACAAATCCATAATGTTCTTGATTTACTTTTCTTACATCTCTTCTAAAGAATAATCTTGCAAACTCTGCGGTCAAACTTCCTGCAATTAATGGAGCAGGATTATTAATATATAAACTTGCACCAATACCCATGCAATGAATTAAATTTGGCAATGCAGAACAAGCAAAAAGTCCTACTGCCTTAGAAGAATGAGCAGCCGTATAATAATCCTCAGTTTCTCTAGAGTGATTTAAATTAAATTCTTGAAATTGTGCAATTGATAAATCATAACTTTTGCTAACATCTCTAGCAAAAACATAGTCCATAGTTTTGCCGCTTATCCCTTCCATTGTTTTTATAATTTTATTCATCGGATTATCTCTCCTTTTAATTTATCGCCTTTTTTTAGTGCATTTAATATAGTATAATATTCACAGCCTGCTTTTTTAAGCTTCTCTTCTGCTCCTTTGGAAAAATTAAGCGCATAAACTTTAACTTTTCTATTAATATTACCGTTGCTAAGAACTTTTCCAGGTATAATTACAACATCTGCTTTTATATCATTTAATTTTCCTACATTAACTGCTGCCTGTTTTTTAGTTGGGCAAGCAATCTCTCCGGCTAATTCTAGGTTTCCGCTTTTCTTTGCTAGAAATATCGCTTCTGCTAAATAGGTGTTTGTTTTCTGCCCTATTCTTTTAGTTATTGTTGTTTTACTGAGCATGTTTGTTTTGTTCTTTTGTGTTAGTTACAAAACGAAAATCTTTATTTTCTTTGAATTTAAATATAGTCCAACGTAGAAATCTTTATTACAAGATTCCCACTTACGCCGAGCTTTTAGACTGAGTGAAAATTTTATTCAAATCTTCGAGGTCTGGAAGCGAGTGGCTTGCAGGATATAAACTACTTATTTTAGTGGTTTATAAATCTTTATGCGGGAGAGAGGATTCGAACCCCTGCAGGCACTAAGCCACTTGATCCTTAGTCAAGTGCGTTTGACCGCTCCGCCACCCCCGCATAAGAAAGCTACAGAAATACCCTATAAAAAGCTTGTTAAGATGTTATGAGAAGAAACCCCATTACTTCCCCCAACTTACCCTACAGAAGAATTTGGAATATTAACGCAATAATTTCTTCAAGCAGAAGTTTCAAGTTAAGTTAGAAGTTTGTGTTAAGTTGGTTAACCAATGAAATTCTACTTCATTTCTTTAACCAATGCCTTAATTTCCTGATTAAGCATTTCAACAGATTCTGTGAAGATTTCTTTTGCTGGAATTTGCCCCCAAGATTCTATGAACATCATCAATTCTTTTTCTCCATCTTTTTTTGACTTTTCAACAAGCTTGTTAAAAGATTCGTCTTCTTCATTTTCGAGATCTTCAGAATACCTGTAAAAGATTATTCCAGGAGAGTGTTTTGCATGTTTTATTCCTAATCCCATTCGGGCAATTGCCACAAATTCTAATTCCTGGTCTTTATCAAGAATCGCTATTGGCATTTTATAAACGACAGAGTTTTTAGGCATTAATTCATCAGAATAAACTGTGCAAGGCCCGCTCGCGCTTAATTTAAGTTTTATTGAACATTTAGTGCAGCCATCTTCTTTTTCACAGCCACATTCAGCAGGCAATTTCAATTTTTCGTTTGCAAGAGGAATCAATCCAACCCTATGGGCAATTATTTCGTCATAAAGAGCAGAATCATTTTTGCTTATTTCGAGAGAATCAACCGCGAGTATAGGAATATGATTCGCGCTTCGTCTTATAGCATTTGCAAGGCTGATATTCATATCTGTCTTGATGCTTATCTTTTCGTTTGATTTGTTTATTAGTTTAATCATGTTTGTTTTGTTCTTTAGGTTCGTTACAAAACGAACAGATCAGGAAATTCCTAATTTCCTGAGATGTAAAAAACTTTTAACCTCGAACCCGAAGGGACGTTTTAGTTTTTTACTGTTTGTTTTTGAGTATTTTACTGTTTTTATTAGTTTTATTTGTCTTTTAAATCTATCTCAAGGGAAAAACTCGCGAAGAAAAACCGTTAGGTTGTTCTTACACACGTCTTCCACGCCTGCCGCCCTTCTTCTTGGGTCCGCCGCGAGGCGACTTAGTAATGTCCAAGATGCTTATTATTTTAAAATCATCTCTGCTCAAAGACTTTATAACTGCATGTGAAACCGAGCTTGGAGTTATTTCGCCTGTTGCTGCCTTTATTCTAACATAAAGATTAATGATTCCATGCTCTTTTGCGTCTTCTGCAATTTTTTTAGAAGCAAACATAGCAACAGTAGGAGAAGATTTCAACCTTGCCTGTTTAGTTGATTGTCCTCCTGAAGTTCTCGAAAGAGTGTTTCCAGCCATGTCTGTGAGCGTCAGGATTGTATTATTTTTTGTTGTTTGGATATTGAGAATCCCTATTCTTTCTTTTTTAGGCTTTTTCTCTTCTATTTGTTCTGCAGTTTGTTCCTTCATATTTTCGTCTTGAATGTCTGTTTCCTTCATGTTTTCATCCTGGATGTCGAGTTTTGTTTCTTCTACCATATTACCTTGCTTTTTCCTCCTTTAGCTTTTTGGGATTATGTTTTTCAGATTTTTCATGTTTTATTTCTCTTAATATTTCTTTTTCTGCGTCAGTTATAACTTTTTTATTTGTAGGAAGAGCCAAATTCATTTCAACGGTGCTTTCTTCTTCAACAGTAGTCAAATGCGCTGGTGAACTTAGGGTGTGTCCATTAATCTTTACATGCTTATGAACAATTAGCTGTCTTGCTTGCTTGTGCGTTCTGGCTAATTTTTTAGCTACAACAATACTTTGAAGTCTTCTTTTCAGCAAATTTTCTTTGTTTAATGCAAGAACATCTGCGATTGAATTGACCGCAAATCCTTTTTCTGCCTGCCTTTTTATGAATCCTTCTTTTTCTTTATCATCTGCAGTAATCAGCGTCTTGGCAATATTTCTTATTTTTCCAATTGCAAAATTAGCTTTCCACACCTCTCTTCTGTTCTTCAATCCATATTTTTTAATCAAATCATTTTCGCTTTTTATTAAGGCAGCATCGTAAAGTTTTCTAGGTCTGCTGTATTTTTTGTGTTTTCTTATGGGCATCTTGTTTTACTGTTTACCCCCACTAGTCGTTTGTCCTGCTACAGGTTTTGCTTTTAGTTTGACTCCAACTCCTCTCTTTCTATTGCTTCTGAAATGCGCTTTTGTTGATTGTCCTCTTGTAGGCTGGCCTGTTGCATGCCTTAATCCTCTAAACGACCTTATTTTCTTTAATCTTTTAATATCCAACTCTTCAGCTAACTCAAGATCATTTCCAAGTATGTGGCTGTCTTTTCCTGTGGCAAAATCATTCCTTCTATTTTGTAAAAATTTTGGAAATTTTCCAGCTTTCAAGAATTCTTCTATTTTTGCTATTTCTTCTTTGCTTAAACTCTCAATTTTTCTTTTCTTATCAAGTTTCATTAAGATGCATGTAGCATTTGATATCGCCCACGAAACTCCCTTTATTCTTGTTAGTCCTGCATAAATATTTTTATCTCCAGGAACATCTGTTTGCAAAATTCTAACTATCTTGCCCGCGATTATCTCTCGCGATACGATTGATTTTTTCTTTTCTTCCTGTTTCTTTTCAGGTTTTTTCTCTGCCCTTTGTTCTTTCTTTGGTTCTTGTTTTTTTTCTTCAGCCATGTTGTTTTTATATTTTTATTAGTATATGAAAAGCGGATGCCTTTCTTCTCCTTTTAATTCTTCCAATATCCTTTTAACCACCGATGTTTTTGGGTCAGGCAAGTTGGATACTCTTTTCTTCATATCTTCAAGGCTTTCAAATGGTTTCTTTGCCCGTTCGTCAAGTATTGCTTGTGTGTGTTTTTTTCCAAATCCTGGAATAAGCTCAAGTTGATGCAGCCGAGTATTTATCGGCTGTGCATTGTTAAAAAAATCAACAAATTTTTTCTCATCAGCATTAACTTGTTTTTCGATATACTCTTCAATAAACTTTTTCCCAGATTCGCTAATCTTGTTAAAGTCAAGTTTGCCAAGAATGTAGTATACCTTGTCTCGTTTACCTTCTCCAATGTATACTTCTTCGCCAACTTCGAGTTTTAATCCCCTTCTAGGAACTAATTCTAAAAGAGTAAAATTCTTTATGCCAATAGCCTGAGCTATGGGCATCATTTTCTTCTCGAGTGGATAACCGTAAGGCAAAAAATCTATTACAATCGCTTGTTCTTCTCGTTCTTTCATTTTGTCTATTTCGCGTTTTTAATTGTGTCAAGTATTTTATTTGTTTCATCTGCATCTAAGCTTGTCTCTGTAAATATTTTGTTTAACTCTGTAGCATTTTCTGGGCATATGTCTACTATTTTTACTATGTCTGATTGTCTAAGCTTTATCATATTCAGCTTTTCCAGAGCTTCTTTAAGATTTTTTGACTCTTTTTCATCAAGTTTTGCAAACTTTTTTATGAATGCTTTAAGGTCTTTGTTTCTATCAGTTTCTTTTAGCTCTTCAATAATTGTTTTAGCTTCATTCATTGTTTGAGGGACTCTCTCTTTAATCATTTTGTTTTAAGCAGGTGTATAGGTTTAATTATGTGAATTTTTTCAGCATTGCCGTCTTTAATTTTTATTATGCAGGCATTTCCCCTTCTTCCAATAACAATGCCATTTTTTCCCTGTATTCTCTCAGGAAATTTCGGCTCTTCGGACTGCTCCCTAACTATTGCCACTTTATCTCCTTCTTTTAATTCTTGAAAATACTGGCTAAGTTTAAGCTTTCCATGTGTTTTTGCATTTTTTCGCTTTATCATGTTGTTTTTATTTACAAAAATAACAATCAGAAAATCCAGGATTTCCGCGAAAATCAATGATTTTCGCGGCCCTAAAAATCTCTGAAGATTTTTCTGGTCTGAGTGTAAAAAACCTTTAACCTTGAATCCGAAGGGACATGTGGTTTTTTACCTGCTGTTTCGTATCCTTTTTTTAGATTAAGGACGTTTTTAAAGCTTACTGAAACGAAGTTTTAGGAACCAGTAGAAATTAGGAGACCTAGTTTAGAGACCCGTTAATGCAATTAGTGTATATTTCCTTGTTCGAGGTTGCCGTTTTCCTTGGCATCATTCATCTGAGAATCTATGGCTTCGTACATTTTAAGACCCCAAACTTTCACCCCGCATGACTTGCAAACCGAGAAGGCTTTGTTCGCAGAGAGCTCGCATTTACAGTAGATACATTGATGAACCATTTTTATTTTTCTAAATCGTGATATTATCTCTTTTTTTCTTTTTATTAATTTTTCTTGTCTATTTCTGTTTATAAACATTTGTATATTTTTCGGAAATAAGGCGCAGGATGAAAAGTAAACTTCATCGATAAGCCCATGAACAAAACCATTAATTCTCAAACTACATTTAAGTAAGATTACACTTAATATTTCAAATTTTTAACAGTTATTATAATTTTTTAAATTGTGTTAAAAATTTGATTTAGTAATCGTACAGTAATATTTAAATTGTTAGCTCTGGTCGTTAGTCGAGAGTTGTTGATTTTTTGTAGTCAGGAGTTAAGTTTAAGCCATAATTTGTCCCATAGCAAGTTTTAAAAAGCTATTTTATGAGGTATTATTAGGATAACTAGGAGAAAAATAACATTATAATACCAATCAGATGTATGAGCTGCGGTAAGCCAATTGCCCAATTTTGGGAAGAATTCAAGAATCGCGTTGAAAAGAAAGGCGAAGATGCCGGCAAAGTTCTTGATGAATTAGGGCTAGAAAGATACTGTTGCAGAGCAATGTTCCTCGGACAAGAAGATACTCTAGAATTAGTTAACAAGTTCAAGAAATTTTAGTTAAGCTAAAATTTTCAGACTCGTTCAGAATTCACATTCTGAAGATTCAAGAAGTTCTAAATCCAATTAGAAAAATTTTTTCTCAAACAGTAGATGAACATTTTAAGTTATAACTTTGAGTATTCTGTATTTAGCCTTATATTCTTTTAAATGTTTAATCAGCTTTTTGGGCTTGTTTTTGCAAAGAACTACCCCCTTTG
>Ga0082335_1004891_pt1 | contig 19367 bp, 16 predicted proteins | sample Subgrocontami58m_FD_72375 | JGI IMG/M metagenome (GOLD analysis project Ga0082335, IMG submission 72375) | Subsurface groundwater microbial communities from S. Glens Falls, New York, USA - GMW37 contaminated, 5.8 m (SPADES assembly) (version 2) ... | reverse complement strand
TGTAACTCTCTTCTGTGAATACCACGATGAGAAACGCCACAGCCAACAAACTGAGAAGCAACTGTTTCATGACAAACCTCTTGTGTTAGTGGGTGTTGTTGTTGATTAGTGATGATGGAGCGTAGAAATCATTCAATCCATTTCAATTGTCGAACCGGAAACTCGTCTCGACACCAAGCCACATGTTAGACCTTATGGTAGTACTGCTTGTCAGACCGCAGACACTTCCTCACTGCTTCACGAAGTTTATCGAGGTCCAGCGGTTTCAAAAAGAAATAATCAGCGCCGTAGGCTTTAGTGTCTTCTTCGCTTACGAGATCAGGGTGCCCTCCCACTGATGTTCTCAGAGACTGTAAGACAGAACAAGATAGATGATATGCGCGGAATACCCGGGCTGTCTCGCTCCAAGGAATACCGCACCCGATGTCGCCGGATCGAAAGGAATCATATATGGCTCCATCCCCTCTTGGTCGAAATACGACTCGGTGTAGCCTTCAAATCGGTACTCGAGTCGTGGAGTGAATTGCTCGGTGAGCCGGTAACCGACTGAAGCCCGCAACTGGCGAAGGATACTTCGTGAGTCCGGATAATTTTGAGCAGTCGTGACAAGAAACCGCGGGTCTGGATTGCCAAGCGCTTTTGTCGCTACTGTGCCCTTTGCATCTGAGTAACTGAAATCAAGCGAGAAATCAATCTGGTCCGGCACTGCAAGCCAGTTCAGCCCGAAACCAAATGTGTTTGCCAAATCTTTCAGGTCGCTGCTCCAGTCGTTATTCGTTGTGTCGTTCGCCCGCGTCGTTCCTACTTGAGGCACTCGCTGCCTCGACTTCATTGCATACTTGAAGTTTTCCGTTGTGTAGCTTGCAAAGAGTGCAATGTCATACGTCGGATTGAACGAGACATCAAATGATAGGTTGTTCGAGTTGTTCTTGCTCAAGCCGTATGCAGATTCTTTGAAGTCATCATTTGCCAAACCGAACGATCCGGTCAAGGAAAGATTATCGAATGGTGTAATTTGCGCGAGGATGTTCGCCCGGTTTCTGTCTCGAGTTGCAAGGTCGAATTTACGCAACTGCGGGAGTTGCCCCAGTGTTCCGGCAGGTTCTCCCGCGGGAAATGCTTCGTGTGCCACTTCTTCCCAATCATAATGAGGTGTCTTCTTGGCACCAACAGAGTAGGAAGTCCTCAGGAGAAGCCACGAGCGAGGAGTATAGTCTATCGAGGCTTTGTAAATATCTTCGTTTGTCTTCTCTGCATCTCTGTGGTTCCGATCCCAATCCTCTCGTTCATATCCCGCCTTCACTGAGACATCACTTATCGGGCGCACTGTCACATCAATCGAGAGATTTCGTTTCTTGTATCCGATCACAACATTACGACGCTGCACAGCAACGATGCTGTTGTCTGTCTGAACATAGCCCGGAAAGATGAGACTTGGAGTCTGGTTGTTATAGTCGAAGGACCGGTAGCGAGCGCTGAACCACACCGAAGAAAAAAAGCGATTGGTCAAAGTGAAATTGAGCAGCGTTGTACCAACCTTGCCATTGAGGCTCGATGCCGGCAGTGTCGGGCGAGTTCTCACTGTATCGAGCAGCGTGTTGATGCTGTAGGGAATGAAGTTGTCGTTCTGTCTCCGCCAGCCATAGGAAACTGTGGTCATCAGTCGCGTATCAAACGGAAGGTTCGCGGCTCCAGCAAAGCTCACGTTGTTCGCTGTGTTGTTTGGATAGAGATCGATCCTGCCGCGTGAGCCGGCGCCAATCGCGTCAATCTCGCGGAATGGATTATCCCACACAAGAACGTCAACGTTGTTGTCAAAGATTGACGTTGAGTAGCCGAGCTGGACGTTCCAGTCCTTCGCAGCATATTCGAAGTTTGCCCTTGCTTCTTGTGTGCGGTATTCCGTTGGCTCGACAAGCTCGACAGGATTGAAGCCAAACGTTCCTCCGTAAGGTTTCGTGCCGGACCTTCGCTCATTCGAATACTCCAGCCTGATGTCAAGTTCTTCGGTCGGCGAATAGATGGCACTGGCTTTCCCCTTCCCACGCTGCGACACAACCGCTACGCCACGTGCGGTGCCGAGTACTAAGCTGGTAATCGCTGCGGTATCGAACTGAACCCCTGGTACACTGGGATTGATGTCTGTGGTAAGGATTGTTCTCGCTCTATTCCGAACGATGACAGGCATCGTGAGCTCGCCGCTCCCTGTGCCGCTAAATACTGTTCTTGCGGTGTTGGTGTAATTGTGAGGAATCTGATCCCATTCCAAGTCCAACCTGAATTTTCCGCGCTCCCACAATTGAACAGCAATGTTTTGATCTCGTTGGCCGACATTTGAACCCCAAAGCGAGAGCGCATTGATATAGTCGGCATTCATGAAATTGAGGGAGAAGGAGTTCACAAACAATCCACCCGGCAGATCTCGATACTCGGTAAACTTCGAGGAACCCAACGAGCCGTTCAGTTGCCGTCCGCCGAGTTCTGCTTTTCCATTAGTAACGAATTGCGCGGAAACCCTCGGCGCGCAGAAAAACCCTAAGCTTACTGCTGCGAGAGTGAAAACTAAATTTTTCGTCTTCATGTGTTGATCTCCAATTCTAATATTGACTGCTGAATCACTATGTTCTTATCTATGGAATCTCACTCCAGATGGGCTGTTTGAGCCGTGGATCTGAGAGTGACAGTTCTGACATGAACGGTTGAACGCAAAGCGAGCCGTTGCAAGCTGCGGTGTCGTTGGATGCCGTGCCTCAATATGGCAGCGCTGACAAAGCCTTGGTCGATCGACAACTAAGAGCTTTTCATGGTTCGAGCCATGCGGCTCGTGACAATTCAAGCAGTTCTCTGCAACGGGCGGATGTTCCCAAAGGTACGGTCCGCGTTTGTCGGCGTGGCACTTGTAGCAATTCTCGTTCACTGTTGCTTCCGTCAGGAGTTTTTCGTTCGCCGTGCCGTGAGGGTTGTGGCAATCGCTGCACTTAATTTTTCCCTCTCGAAAAGGCATATGAGACGACCGCTGCATCTGTGCCCTCCGTTGCTGGTGACACTGAAAGCAAGTTTCCAGCTCGTTCACCTTTGCAAAGAGTTTCTGTGGTGATGCCGGCTCCATAATTTTATGACAATCAACGCAGGCGAGATTTTTCGATTCATGCGTGCTTCCCTTCCAATAAAGGCGAATACCCTTCTCATGGCATTGGAGACATGCGGCGTTTTTTTCCTGCACTGTGGAAGATGATTCTTTACTGAACTGGATGATTGCTTGAGGATCTCCGTAGCTCGCTGCGTGAGTCTTTCCGCTGCCGTGACAGCTAGAGCACACGATAACCTCCGATGTGCCCTTTCGCGTTGCATCCGCGCCGTAATGCGGGTTGGTCTTAAAATGTTCGGTGACGACGCTATGGCAAATTTCACAGTTGTTGTCACCCAGCATAAAGTCCGGCACGGGTGGACGTTCCATGCTGACCGGCTTCGGTTCTTCGCCCTCTTCCGGAGTGAGGCTTCTCAAGTACGCGACGAGGTCGTTGAGTTCTGCATCCGGGATTACACCGCGAAAGTAAGGCATGGAGAGCGGAGGCGTTGAGCCGTGTGGATCAGCCTTCTTCACCGGGGTCGGACCCTTGATAATTCTTTCTTTCAAATCCGCATCTTTGAAAGCTCGTGAAGTGTAGGTGAGTGCATTGACGAAGCCACCGGTCGCCGAATTCCTGTTTTTCACACCACCTGACCCTTCATTGCCGTGACAGACGAAGCAACCGTACTTCTCAAAAACCAGCTTCCCCTGTTCCGCTGCCTGTTGATTATCCACAGACCTTGAAGCTGACCGAGGTAGTGCGAACCCGGCAAGCATCACCAACAAGGCTGCGCCTGTACAAACAGCAACCAATGTTTTGGATTTTGGAATTGCCATAGTGTGTTCTCCCGTTTTTGTTTTCTCTAATGCTTGTGAATAGTAACATTGTTGAGATGCAAACACTTCCTCACTGCTTCACGAAGTTTATCGAGGTCCAACGGCTTCAAAAAGAAATAGTCAGCGCCATAGGCTTTGACGTCTTCCTCGCGTACGCTGTCTGGATAACCGGTAATGACGATGACTGGAATATCGGGTTGGGCCCCTTTCATCGCCATGAAGAGGTTCACCCCCGATTGGTAATTCAACCGGATGTCCGTGATAAGCAGATTTATATGATGATGCTCGATTTTTTTCATCGCTTCTTGCGTACTTCTTGCCGCAAGCATTGTGCAGCCTTCATTTTTCAGAAAACCCTTGAACGCAGATAGGATGTTCTCGTCATCGTCAACAACGAGAACCTTCGGTTGGTGCAACATGATCTTCCCTCACGCTACGACACTCTGGGACTCAAGCATCGTGCCAGGCGGAAAAAGATTAATCCATGCAAAAACAGTTTACATTATAGGACTTGTTGAGCCTTAAGGAGGGATGAAAACAAAAATGCCAACTGAGGCTTGGCAGTCTGTCAAGCACTTGTTGGCACTGAAAAGGAATGCTTATGCTCTGAACGGCTCGGCTCGAAGTTTATGCTTATTCATCAGCCGCTGAAAATTCTGCCGGGTCATCTTTGAAGTCTTCGCTGCCGCAGTCACGTTTCCGCGATGACGCCGAAGCTGCTCAACAAGGAACTGCTTCTCAAACATATTGATGACATGATCGCGGGACTTGCTGAAGGCGGGACTGACGACGGGAAGGGAAACTGCTTTGTCGGAATCCGAAGCCGTTATTTCACCGAGTGCATCCGGCAGAATCACCTCGCCTCTCGTCAACATCACGGCCCGCTCAGTGAGGTTCTCAAGCTCGCGCACGTTGCCCGGATAGGCGTATGCTTGTAGCAACGCCATCGCGTCGTCCGTGAATCCTTTTACCGATTTCTTGAGTTGGTCGTTGTACTTCGACAGGAAGTAATTCGCAAGCAGAGAAATGTCCTCTCTTCGTTCACGAAGAGGCGGCACGCGAATCGCAACAACGTTCAGGCGATAAAACAAATCTTCCCTGAAATTTCCTTTTTTCACTTCACGCTCAATATCTTGATTCGTCGCAGCGATGAAGCGCCCTTCAATGTGAATTGGGTCGTTCCCACCAACTCGTTCGAACTCACGCTCCTGGAGGACGCGAAGAAGCTTCTGCTGCAAGTTCGGAGAGAGATTTCCGATTTCATCCAGAAAGATCGTCCCCCCGCGAGCGATCTCGAATTTTCCAAGCTTCCGCTCGCCGGCACCCGTGAATGCACCTTTTTCGTATCCGAACAGCTCCGATTCCAGAAGCGTCTCCGGAAGGACTGTGCAGTTAATTCCCACAAACGGCTCGTTCGCATTTGCACTATTGCTGTGAATCGCTCGCGCAACAAGTTCTTTTCCTGTTCCGCTCTCCCCGATGATCAGCACTGAGGTGTGATTCGGTGTCGTGGAAACCGACCCGATGAGCTTGTATATCTCTTGCATTGCCACGCTGTTTCCGACAAGCTCGTATCGCTGGATGATGTCTGCTTTGAATGAAGCGTGTTGTTCGGCAGCAGCCATAGGGCTTCGAATGCTTGCCAGTGCTCGTCGCGTTACCTCTCGAATCTTGTCTACATCCAGTGGCTTCGTGAGATATTCAAACGCGCCCAATTGCATCGCTTTGATGGCTGTCTGCATTGTCCCGTACCCGGTGATGATGATGACCGGTATGAACGGGTTCTGCTCCTTGATTCTCCCCAGAGCATCAAGACCATCAAGCTTCGGCATCGTGATGTCCATAAAGACAACGTCCGGCGACATTGCAGACACTTTTTCCAATGCCTCCTCACCATTCCTTGCCACGATGCTCTTGTATTTCTCCTTCTTGAGCACTTCGCAGAAGGCGAAGACGATTTTCTCATCATCATCGACGATGAGGATTTTTGCTGGATCTGTTTTCATGGTTGTTTGTAGATTGGGCAACGTTCAAGCAACAGCGCAACGCCACACACTACACCTTTGCTTTTCGCGGCATAAATGAGTGTGGCCTTGAACGAACACCACTAAATCGAGAACAACTGAGGATGAACTCAGCCTCTACCAAACAAGTGAGTGTCGCTGTTGCGTTTGTTATGCGTTCGTGGACCGTCACCAATATGAGTTTTGTGGCACACTCATGCAGTTGGAGCGAGCAACTCAGGCATGATGTCTTCAAAGTTGATGTGAGCCCAGCACGCCTTCTTAATGGCAAAGGCTTGATTCTTGAAGCCAGCGTGAATGATGTGATTGCCCCGGCGTTGGATATACTCAATAGCTGGGACGAAATCTTCATCTCCAGAAATGAGTACGGCTTTGTCATAGACATTGTCAAGGGCGTAATGGAATAGCTCGATTGCGATCATGGTGTCAACACCCTTCTCGACGGTTCTGATCAACTCGTTCGAGCAGTGCGGACAACGTGTGATCTCCTTACGACAACCTTCATTGGGGCACTTGATGGGTTTTGCTGGTTTTCTTTCCTTGACATTGACTTTGTATCCTTGAAACATATCCATCGTTTGGAGAAACGAATTGAGTTTTCTGTCATTTGGGCTGCGTGGATTGATGGAAGCGTACACATGAGTACCGGCATAGGTTGCATTTGCGTCAACTCGACTAAGCAGAACCTTCGGAAGTGTTTCCTCCCATGGGATCTTGACAGTCTTCCCAGCGCCAAGTTTCTTGTGATACTCGTTCCAAGAGAGTTGCAGATTCCAGAAATCAATGAATATCTTGACATTCATATTGATGTGCCTCCTGGGTTGTTTGGATTTTTGTAGAAAAAGAAAACGGGGAGCCAATAATGACTCCCCGGGACTCTAAAGCTCACTCGAAAAAAGACAAGTGAGGGGCTGTAAGACTCGGAGACTTTCACTCCGAGGGATTTTGCACTGGTAAATATACGATACAGTGAATTTGATGTCAAGGGAATTCGTATCACGGTGCTTAAGCATGCTATTGAGTTACACTGATGCGTGTGCCACAAAACCATTTTACAACATATTTGTCATTCTTACCTCTGGTGGCGGCCATGACGCACAACCAAGCAAGGCGGTGAGTTTGCTCTTTCCGTTAGCTATTGGCTAACGGCAAGTAAATACTGAACGTCGTTCCGCGACCTTTCATGCTCTTCACCAAAACAATTCCTCCGTGTGCATTCACTGTTCGTCTCACCATCGGAAGGCCAAGTCCCGTGCCATTTGTTTTCGTCGTGAAGAACGGATCGAAGATACGACCGAGATGACTGCGCTCAATGCCGCAGCCTGTATCACTAATCTCGATTAACGCGCACTCGGTGCCCTTCCTCAGCTCAATCTCTTTTCCGATTGGACTTGCCTCACTCTCAACACTTTTCGCAATTGAAAAGTCATGAAGTGTTTTCGACAGACGCACTTTCTTTGTCAGAATCCGAATCTCCCCTTTGCGAGTTCTTTGACCGTCGCCCTCAAAGGCTTGCGCAGCATTCAAAAGGACATTCACGAACGCTTCTTTCAGGTGGGACGCGTCGATCAACAACGCGGGAAGTGCCGCGTCGAGCTTTTTCGTTGTGACGATACCATGTTTGTTGATGTGGGGCTGAGCTAATACCAGACTCTCGTTGACAATCGTATTCAAACGCTCGACCCGGAACTCCATCGGTTTAGGACGAGCGAAGTTGAGAAGCTCCGTCACGATTCCTTCCATGTGTCCAATCGAGTTGAGCGCAACAGCAAGTGATTTCTTATCGGAACGGCTGAGATGCTCCGACTCCTTCTGAAGCTGCATAATCATTTTCACGGAGGTCAATGAGTTCCGGAACTCGTGCGCAATAATCGAGGACATCTCCCCTACCGCCATAAGTCGTTCCGTGCGGAGGAGCTGTTCTTCAAACTGCTTCCGCTTGGTGACATCCGTGATGATTTCAAGAATCGACGTGACCTGCCCATCTTCATTCACGGGAATAGCAATGTGCTCGATGAACCGTTCGCCTCCCTTGCCGTCATCAGTACGATCAATGTGGCTCTCGATTGCGCCCTTGAGGAACGCTTCTCTGCACACGCACTCCTGACAAAACCCTCCCTTGCAGAAAACAGTGCGGCAATCCAATCCACGCACATCCTCGAACCGGAAGCCGGTTACTGCAGCGAAGGTGGCACTCGCCGATTGAATCCGGAAATCTTGATCCAGGAGGACAAATGCGCTCGGAACATTATCAAGAATGACCTGAAGCTTCGTCTTTTCTTCCACAAGCTCATGCGTGCGTTGCGCCACCATTTCTTCGAGTTTGGTGCGATGCTGCTGAATCTCTTTCTCATGAGCTTCAAGAGACGCAGCCATGGAGTTAAACTGGTCGGCAAGTTTCTCTATCTCATCGTGGGTTTCAACACGAAGCCTCTGTCGGTAATTACCTTTCGCAATTATTCCAGCTCCGCGCCACAGTTCTGCAATAGGCTTTGTAAACTGCTGCGTCGCAAGCAACCCCAATCCGATTGCACCACCGAGAAACAGCAGAAGGAACACGGCAAACGCCCACGCAAACGAGCGTACTGGTCCCATGATAGTATCGCGCGAGACACTTTCAAAAACAACAACAGGGACGATAAGACCAGAAGACGCATCCGTACCGCCTGCGACACTCTTCTTGGAAAAAAGAGGAGCGTAAGAAATGATTTCTCCAATCCCTTCCGTCAACGTTCCTTCATTTCCCGAAAGGATCATTGCCGCAACATTCAAGGGATAATCGCGCTGGAGATTATCCTCCTCCCTTGATGCCAGCAATTTGTTCCAGTCTCTCTTCTTCTCAGAATGGTAGAGATAGTGTCCATCACCCGCGACAAGAACAACCTTTCCTCCAATCTCAAGATGTCGCTTGCCCTCCATTATCTGCAACAGATTTTTCGCAAACACATTTGCGATGAGTATACCGTGGCGTTGTTTCATTCCAATGAGCGGCATAGCAAAACTGATGACGGGAAGGCGCTCGTTGGTTTGATTCACAAGCTCGGCAGGAGCAAAGGCGATTTGGTCTCGGACTAGTCCATCTATGAGAAGAAAATAAAAGGATTCGCGAGTATAGCGAAGCTCCTGCGGCGGAACAATGCGATACGCGTTTGCGGAATCCGCCGCATTCATGCTCTCGACACGAAGAAGCTCATCTCCACTTTCATCTACCATTCGGAGTTGATAGTAGATGCCTTTTGTCTTTGCAAAGGCTGACAGCTCACTGCTGATTTGCTGAAGGTCTGTCTCGTATGCACTTCGCGGAAAGCCCTCCCTCTTGCTGATGAATCGTTCGAGTACAGCGGAATTCCTCAGCACGCGCAAATCCGACTCGATGCTCTCGAGGAAGTTTGCCGTCTTCCCCTTTATCGTCTGCACATCATGGCTGAGATTCTCGAGGGCGATTTCCTGCATAGTGCGCACGTTGGAAAGAATCCCGTAGATCCCAACGAACGTAAGAGGCAAGATGGAAAGTCCCGCGAAGGCGATGAGAAGCTTGCTGCGGATGGAGAGCCAGGGAAAGATTTTGTTGGGGTTAACCATTGCGATGTAATCTAACAACTGTTGGTGTGACAGTCAATGAAATGAGTCGGTGAACGTACGAACGACAATCGTCTCTCTAGCGCAGAGGTGGGAAGCGTTGGCGCCCGAAATGTTTTTTGTTGAGACTTCGTGTAATTATCGGCGTAGAGACGTAGCAGTGCTACGTCTCTACTACTAATATTCCTCACTACGTTTTCTTCTTCCCCTTTTTAGTATCTAACAGGTGAAATGTTTGCAGAAAAAGCTCCGCCAAGGGCGGATGCGCCTCTGGCGCAAAAGACACTAAGGGCACCAAGGTTTCACAAAGAAAAACTTAGTGAACCCTTTGTGTAACTTTGTGACTTCTGTTGAAGGCATCCCTTCGGGAGTGGTTAAAGCATTTTTCTTTTGGTTGCCTACCCGCCGCTTCGCTTTGGCAGGCGGGCGGCTCCGCTCGACGAGTCAACGTGCATAGAATTCGTCGAGTCGTTGACCGCGTTAGGTCTAAAGAAAAATCCCGGCTCTTCGGCAGTGCTCGAATGTAGATAATCACGTTACCGATTTCATTTTCGTTCAACAGACATTCCGCCGGTTGCTGCACGTGCCGCTTCTTCGCCACATGTGTCATTGCAAGCGAGGAATGCTCTTCCCATAGCAGAGCCACAATGATGAGGAAAGCAGTGATTCGCAGCGAAGAAAACATGGCATGGACGTTGCGTAAGAAGTGGTTGCTCCTTTGTCGGGAGGAATGCATTTTCTAACACAAAATGGGGAAGGAAGAATCACAATGAGTAAACATATATTTATCTGTGCGATCGTCGGCGTAGTCGGAATGGCGGTAGGCTGCGGCGACAGCACAAGTCCGCCTACACAGACCGGCAGCCTCTCTTTGAGCGCAGGCTATTCCACGTCGCCGCCTTCGGCATATCAGAAAGTTGGTGTAGTTGCAGCGGTTGACTCAATAAAGATCAGCCGTGCTCGCTTTTCGCTGCGGGACATTACGTTCAAAGGTCAGGAGGACAGCCTCAACTACATCACTTCACCCTTCATACTTGAGGTGAATCTTTCCGGGGCACTCCAGAATGTTGCCGTCGTGAATGTTGCGTTTCGCACCTATCGAAGAGTTGAGTTCGACGTCCATAGGGTTGAACCTGCCGATCTCACCGGACTTCCCGACGGCGAACGGGCTCGGTTTGCAGACTTCCTTGCAGGTGATCGCTACAGCATCATTATCAACGGGACGGTGTACCCGAACGGCGGCGGTCCCCAGTCGTTCGTCTTCCGCTCAAGAATCAACGCAAGACAGAGAATTGACCTGGTTCCCGAACTTGTTGTGAGTGAGACTTCGCCCATTGCCAATGTCACCATACTTCTCAGCTCGGCCAACTGGTTCCGCAACGCAGGTGGTGTGCTGGTTGATCCTTCAGAGCTGCAGAACGAGTCGCTGATCTCGGAGAATTTGAAGAACTCCATTCGCGTGTTTAAGGACAACAACAGGGACGGCTCGAAAGACAACTGATGACCTGACCCAAACCCGCGATCTCTGAATAAAGAGGCGACCATGTGTCGCCTCTTCTATTTCGGCAGCGTTCGAATGTAGATAATCACATTCTCAATCTCATTCTTGTTCAGCACGTCTCTCCATGTTGGCATCTCAGCAGATTTGTCCACGGACGCTCCACCATTGCTGATGACCTTGAAGAGATAATCATTCGATAACTTGCTCATGAATGCGCTGTCGGCGTGATTTGCCGGCGGTGGATTCAGGGTGAAACTATGCAGCCCATCGCCTTCACCCGTCTCGCCATGACAGCCTGCGCAGTAGGTCCGATAAAGCCTCTCACCGATAAGTTCTCGACGGTCTACGACCTCGTAGAGGGTCGCCTCATTATCACTTACATTGGCTTTCTGAGCCGCGTTGTTTTCTGAACGACAGCCAACAAATAGCACCATACAAAGAGAACAAATCAGATTGCGGCAATCTGCAATCTGTAATCTGTAATCTGCAATCCGTGGTCTATCCTTTTTCATTAGTAACTCATGTTACGAACAGCGTACAACTGTATCCTTCAAAACAACCTTGAAAACATAACGCCGCATAGCAGCACCCAAAAAAGAAAAGCGTAAACCACAGATTGCACAGATTCTCACAGATTTTTTGTGTTGAATTCGTCGAGCGAAAGTCGTCATACCCTAAAGCAGTCTGTGTCAATCCGTGTAATCTGTGGTTGAAAAAGCTCTATTGCGTAACGTGAGTTAGTAACTCAACAGATACTTTGTAATCAACAGCGCTTCTTCATCGCTCAAGCCAAAGTTTGGCTCAACCGTCCTCGAATCCAATGCCTTTGGATTCTTGATCCATTTGAAAATCCATCCAGCCGGTCTTCGTAATCGGATATTGCTGTCGGATGAAACCAGCTCGGGTCCCATCGTTCCGCCTTCGTAATTAACCTGGTGGCACGACTGACAGCGATATTTCTCGTGATAAAGTTTTCGTCCTTGTTCAACCTCCTCGTTGGAAGACTTGACCTCCTTTGAGAAATCGGAGGGAATGGTATTGTTGATGAGTGTAGTCTTCATGTAATTCACAATGATATCAATTTCATTTTCCGGGAGGCTGAATTTTGGCATACGCTCGACCAAAGTTGGACGCAGTGTTGTTGGATTATGCAAGAAGGCTTTTAACCACCCAGCATTTGCCCGGCTTCCCTCATAGGAAAGATCAGGCGCCAGCGTCCCACCGCGCCCATTGATTTTGTGGCACGTCAGACAATTCAACTCGGCGACGAGTCTGCCGAATTCTCCCGGTGGTGTGTAGTTACCTTCAGGTTGTCTCGGGCGAACCAGGTTATCCGGTGGGTGCTCTTCAGTGAACCCCAAAAGAACAGTTGAAAGTAATCTCGCTTCTTTCAGAGTAAATCCAAAATCCGGCATCTTCAATTGAATTCTTTCCGTCGCGAATCCTCTCGGATTCTGCAACTTCGCTTGAACCCACGCTTCTCTCGTGCGTGGAAGATCGACCACATCACCAATATCAAAATTCTCAATTGGCTTGTCACCGAAGAACGTCACATCGGCGCCAACTTTTCCGCCGACTGCTTCCTGTCCAACAGGATCGTGGCAGCCAAGACATCCATACTCGGCGACAAGCTTCTCACCCTTTCTCACTTCTTCTTTTGAATAGCTGCTAACCTCTTTCCCTTCTTCCGACTCAGAATTTCCCAGCGTGCTCAGATAGATCACGATGAGTCTAATCTCCTGATCAGTAAACCGGTATTGCGGCATTTGGGTGTTCGGTTGATAAGCACGCGGATTCTTGATCCAGTTGAAGAGCCAATCGAGCCTGACCTTGTCAGCAATGTTTGCCAGATCGGGTGCGATTGTTCCGCCCGCACCGTTCAACGAGTGACAACTCAGACATCGAGCATAACCAAACAACGTTTTTCCCTGTTCCACTAACTCCGGCAGTGGGGTGCTCTTTGCCTGAACGAATTGTAATCGGGCATCCACTCCTTCTTCCAACGGTCGTGAAAGACTTGTTGCGAGAAGGTATGCTCGAACTGCACGTGCCTCTTCCTCAGAGAATCGGAAGTTCGGCATCTTCGTCTTCGGCAAATACTTCTTCGGATCCATAATCCACTGCTGCAGCCAAGCAGGCTTGACTTTAGCAGCAATGTGATTGAGCGGCGGACCGATGTTTGGAACTTTCACATAGCGTTCGACATTGTGACAACCCAAACACCCGGATGTTTCAAACAACTTTCTTCCATCCGAGAGTCTGGGCGCTTCGAGAAACTCGATTCCTTCCTGATGGCATTGTCCGCAGAGACGTTCACGAGCACCATCAGCCAAAAGTGGATTGGGCCAGAACTCTACTTCGCCATGCGCTGCCTTCACAGTAAGTGCAACACCCTGGCCTCCATGACAGGGAGTGCAGCCATATTTCTCAACCGGGTGATGCTCAGTGATGTAAGAATGTGTTGCATAGGGTTGTTGCTTATTCTCGAATCCCGGTTGCTCAACACCGAGGTGACACGTCACGCATCGCTCAACCCGAGCAATCTTTCCACCAAAATTGTTGTTGTCGAAATCCAGGAGAACAACTTGTTTTACTTCTATCGCTTTGTGCCGCACTGTCTCGATTTTTCTCTGCCAGAGGTTGATGTCGGCTTTCAATGCCGTTACACTGTCTCTGATCGCATCGACACGGCGATCAAAGTCCCGAACACGCTTTTCGACAGCAGATCGCCTCTGTTGCATCGAAGCGATTTCCTGTGACAGCTTCTCCTTTTCTCGTTCGAGCTTGTCAAGCTGTGTCTTTTCTTTCGCTGCCCGCCGTGGCGGGCTCTTGTGGAGAGCAGTTTTATAGAGATAGTAGACTTCATCAGATTCGCTGCGGACAAACTGGAGTTCCTGAGAAAGCTCGGAAAGTTGCCTCTGAAGGTCTTCAAGCTCCTTCAATGCTGTTCGATATTCTTCACTCTTGAGTGCTGCTTCAGCAGAATGTAACTGAGTTTCAAGAGCGGAATATTTTGACTGAACTTCGGGGCTTAGGAATTTCGCTTCAGCGTTGCGAAGATTCTCCTGAGCCTTCTCAAGCTCAAGCTTGTAGAATTCCTTTTGATATGCTTTCCAAGGACGTCGAACCCATACTTCATCAACCACAGCCCATCCAGTCGCCAGCGTCAGCAGGACAGACGCAAGCACGAAGATGGGTCCGTACCGGCGCTCTTCAGCAGGAGTCGAACGACGTTTTAGTACCCAGTTCATGTTGGATTACGAATTGCTGATTGTCCGAAGGACTCCTTGCGGAGGAGATTGCTGACGGCGAATGGCAGATGTCGGAAATCAGTATTCCCCAATCTGTAATCCCCAATCGGCATTCTGTCCTCTTTCTCTCGGTACCATAGTGATACATTCCCACGGGCATTCCTTTACACACAGCGTGCAGCCGGTGCAGTCCCCTTCAACGTCACGGCATACATTATTTCTCAGCTCTGGATTTGGATTGGGGAGGAGAATGATGCAGTCCACCGGACAAAACTCAATGCAGACCTCACAACCTGTGCACGTTTCCTCGTCAATGAGCGCAACAAGCTTCGATTGTTTCTTGACGATTGACCGCTCTTTGAGTTGTTCCGTCATCACTGCTGTCCTTGCCGAAGGCATCCCTTCGGGAAAATAGTTCGTTGACTCATTGAGAACCGCTGGTCTCAAACCTGATTTGAACTGTTTTCTGCCGACTGCGGATTGTTGAGATCAGCCCCCTTCAGGAAACCGCTCAAGCGGTTAGGCTACGTTATCTAATCTCATTAACACCCGACTTAAGTCGGGTGTTAATGAGAACTATGGTTCACAGAGCAAACCGTTTCAACGGTTTCCAAGAATCCTTCGCACAAGCAGAAGTATTTCGGACAGGTGTGTTCCGTCATATATTAAACCACGCTGTTACCCAAACGTATTTGATATTGAATGCAATGCGCAGAAACATCTTGATCGGCAACGCCAGCATTGTCAAGAGGAGTATGGCAACAGTGGAGTATCGCATGACGCCAAACTTGTTCATAAAGTTGGGCTGCTTTTTCTTCAAATAGAAATAGAAGAAGACGCCGAGAGAATAATATCCGGAGACTAATGCACCACCAAACACCGATGACCAGAAATACGATCTGAAACCGAACACGTACGGGAGATCAACATTGGTAATGGCAACGACACGATGCACGTCCCATTCTTCCCAAGGGAAAAAGAAATACCATCCAGGACCTCGGAAGAATGTGCCGATGATAATGAGAACCACCCAGAGCATGTACCCAAAACTAAAAACAAGAATAGCAAACTTTCTCCGCCGTAAACTATAGTGTCCACTGGCTTTTGGATTTGTGTCAAGGTAAGGAATAGCCATTAGTCCAACTATGATAAGTGCTGGAAGAACTACACCAGCAATCCACGGGTCAAAATAGACCAGCATTTCCTGTAAACCGAGAAAGTACCATGGAGCTTTAGATGGATTTGGGGTCTTGCTTGGATTCGCCATCTCCTCCAGCGGTGCATCAATTGTGATTGACCAAACCGTCAGCAGCAGCATGACGATGAGCGAAGCGAGAAATTCAACTCTGGTGAGGTAGGGCCAACAGTGAAGCTTATCAATGTCACGATTGACACCAAGTTGATCGTTTTTTACCGCCTGACTCATTCCCCACCAATAGTAATAGAGAACGAGGAACAACATTCCGACGATGGGAATGTTATCGGGGCGTGTTAGTATGTGAATGAATTGTTCCATGCGTTATGAGTAGAATAGCTACAGAGTACTGGACAACGGAATACAAAGGAGCTTCCTCATGCTAAGTTATTCTTCCTTTTCCGATGGTCTGGAAATCCCGCCGTCTTTCCTCACCCGCCAGAAATGAACAATCATGAATATCCCCGCAATCACCGGTAGAGCAATGCAGTGCAAAACATAAAAGCGCAGTAGTGCAGGTGGTCCCACTTGCGTCCCACCAAGCAGAAGGAAACGAATGTCATTGTCGGGCTTCATTCCGAGTTCAGGTCCGAACGGTCCTTCATAACCAAGAAGCGGCGTGGCACGTGCCATGTTTGTTCCGACAGTAATTGCCCACATTGCCAACTGATCCCATGGAAGAAGATAGCCTGTGAAAGAAAGCAAGAGTGTCAGGACGAGTAGCAGCACACCAACAACCCAGTTGAATTCTCTTGGTGGTTTGTATGAGCCAGTTAAGAATACCCGCAGCATGTGGAGCCACACGGTGATGACCATGAGATGCGCTGCCCAGCGGTGCATGTTCCGGAGAAACATTCCAAAGGGAACATCATGTTCAAGATACTTCATGTCGGCGTATGCATATTCTGCAGTCGGACGGTAGTAGAACATCAGAATCACGCCCGTTGCGGTCAGGACGATGAACAACAAGAACGAGATTCCCCCCATTCCCCACGTGAAGCGAATGTCTGTTCCATGTCTCCAGACAGATGTTGGATGAAGATGGAGGAACACATTGCTGACAATCTGATGCATCCGGTTCGGCTTGGTATCTTGGTAACCATGCCGGATTATCGAGCGGTAGATCTGCGAGCGCTTAATTTGTTCCCGGATATTCATAAAGTCTTCACGCGTTCACTCGAAACTACAACACACTTTTGCTTCGAGACCTGAGCTATCCCAGAAGCCTCAGTCAAATTTTCAAAAACGATCCTAATTTTCCCCACTCACCTTTTTCAAAGAGAAACGTCACGCTCTTATCAACAACGAGTTGGCCGCTTTCATCAAGCGTGATTTTCACTCGCTCCAACGGGCGTGGGGCTGGACCTTCAAAGTTGACACCGCTGCGATGAAAGCCGCTGCCGTGACAGGGGCATTTGAATTTGTTCTCTGTCTCCAACCATCTTGGTGTGCAGCCCAAATGTGTACACACGGCAGACAATGCATAGAATCCTTGTTCATCACGCACAATCCAGACCTTTTTTGATTTCAAGAATTTGCTGCCTACTTCACCCACAGCATACTCATCCGGGAAGCCCACCTTGAACACCGGAGCGGCTTCAAAGAGGACACGTGGAAAGAAAAATCGGAATGTCCCGAGAATTGCAGTCCCAAGAAATACAAAGAAAGCCAACCACCCGGATAGTGAAAAAAAATCCCGCCGTGTAATCCAGAGACCACGTGTCTTATCCATCGGGACGTCTTTCCGAATGGGGGTGATGTCTTGTCCTTGTTCAGCGGCCGTCATGGTACCCTTTTCAAACAAACTGCCTGGAGCGGCGGGCAGGCAACCAAAGAAAAACTGAACCACAGATTTCACGGATTTCCACAGATTGTTTTTTATGAATTCGATTCGACCAACATTCTACCTTTGCTTTGAAGTCTAATCTGTGATAATCTGTGTAATCTGTGGTTTCGCTTTTCCTGTTTGGCTTGTCCCGCCTTGCGGGATTGCTGAGAAAACAAGATTCTACAGGCTTGTTACATAGAGAAATAAGGACAGTCCAACTCCAGGCAAATGAATCACATGATTATGGATGTTACGAGAGAGTCATTTCATCATTATTACTCGTCCAAAAAGAAATCTGCCGTGATGCTGCCTTCCTGCGGTACCACAACCTCTGCTTGCTTCAGCTTGAATTTCGGATGCCAGACAACGAGAGTGTAAGTTCCTGCCGGCACACCTGAGATCGCATACTTGCCATTCTTACTTACCATGGTGTAGTAAGGATTTTGCAACACGAGGACAAAAGCCGACATCTCCGGGTGGACATTACAGAGCAGCGAGACAACACCCGTTTTGTCGAATGTAACTTTCTTCGTTATACCGGCTGGATAGGTTCCAAGGTTGAATCTCTTCGTCTTCGATAGGGAAAAAACATTGTGGCGCGTCGAATCGCTGTTCGGGAAATCGACTGTCGTCCCCGGCGTCACCGGCAGAACGTGCGGGGTGAACGTCATTCGAACCTGATCCACAACGGGATTTTTGGTTGGAGGGGAAAATGTCTTCCCCTCCACTTTCTCGATGTACACCACCACATGCTCGATGCCTTTGCCGCCAAGGACTTTCACTAAGCCCTTGACATCCCCAGCAGACATCTCATTCGTTGATAAGATGAATGCACCGGCAACAAGTGCGACAGCAGGTAACAGGAATCCTTTCATGAACTTCCCTCTCTCACAAGACAAACATGGCGTTCACCCGGAAGAGCCTGAAGGCGCGTTTCTCCGTTGGGTCTCTCTCCACACCACCGATCGTTCTCTTCTCATCAACCCTGAATCTACCCTCGATGCTGAAGCGGATATTCGCCCGGTAGAGAATAGTAATGTTGGGATTGATCTCCCAATATTTATCCCTCTCATCATTAACTAACTTCGACGTCGCATGATTCACCCTCATGATGCCAATCAGCCACGGGTAAATGATGTAATCTATCTCGCCAAAATATGCAGAGTGTTTGAGTTCCTTGGCATCGCCGAACGGGTTATCATCATCACCAAAAATCAGACCACCCGTTAACTCGAATCGCTCGTAGCCGGCACGAAGATCAAACCCAATGCGGCTGAAATTGTTATCCCAATTCTTGGTCGTCGTCGTTGATTTGATTTTGAATTTCGTCGGATTACCGCCGCTGCCTGCCGTATCAATAGTTTGGGTTGTAGATGTACTTCCCTTCGCGGTGTGGCCATTGTAGAGATACACACCAACAGTCAGTGCATTATCCACCCAGTTATCGCTCTCTTTGAGCTCAACATCGGCTCCTCCACCGTCCAGCCCCATACCGCCAATCTTGAAAGCAGCTCGTGCGAAGACATCCTTTCGGTCCTTAAAGGGAATCGTCTTCCCTTCGCCGTTGACGACGCCAACAGCGTATTCAAACTGACTCCCAAGGATACCGTTGAGCTCAATGCCCGCCTGATTATCACGTGGCCGCCAGTCGCCAGAGGCTCTGTAGTCGATCGTAATAGGGCGGTCAAGTGTAATACGGTTTGCTTGCATGTAACCGCTCGTGATGCCAGGCTCAAACCGGCCGACTTTGACGTTGATGGCATTGTTCGGACCAAAGACATCGTTAAACTGAAAGAAGAAGCGCTGGATTCCAACGGCATTCTGTCCCGCTTCATAAGCGATCCACTCGCCGAAGACACCCACGTCGTTGCCAAAGGCAGCGCCGAACAGCAATTCCAGCTCATGTGGCATATCAAACCCAATCTTCTGACCGTCGGGTTTCAGCGGGTCATATACGGTACGCGTATGAATATATGCCGCAAGAGGAAAGTCCGGCGGGATCACACCGGGCCACACTGCATCCGGAAATGCTTCTTTCCATCCCTCCGCTCCAAGGCTGACCGGTTCCTGTTTGATCAACTG
>Ga0082335_1004889_pt1 | contig 19372 bp, 29 predicted proteins | sample Subgrocontami58m_FD_72375 | JGI IMG/M metagenome (GOLD analysis project Ga0082335, IMG submission 72375) | Subsurface groundwater microbial communities from S. Glens Falls, New York, USA - GMW37 contaminated, 5.8 m (SPADES assembly) (version 2) ... | reverse complement strand
AATGGTGATAAAAAAGCTTAAAAAGTCAATTTCTACAAAAAAAACACTTTCAAATATTTTAAGAACATTATGCAACTATTTTTGCTTCTTCGACAAGAATTTTTGTTGGGGTAGGAAGTTTGTAGCCGGCTTTCTTAAGCGCTAATTTTGCGATTGGCACGGATTGCCTAAAGACTCGCAATTCAAATATTGTTTGCCCTGTATGCACCTGCGCTGCAGTGCCTACAGGCTTGCCAAAACTTTGCCTCATGCCTGTCTGAAAACGGTCTGCGCCTGCACCTGTGGCCAGCGCATTTTCTCTAAGAACATGGTGAGGAAAAATACGAATTTTCATGAAAAATGTTGAACCTTTTGTAAGTTTCTTTTCCAATGTCTGCACTACTACTACACGAGAAGCTTCAATAGCATTGTGCCGTATCTGTACAGTTCGCTTTGCATTCAAATAGACAACTGTATCGTACGCATCTTTTTTGCCATATTCAAACTGGGTTATTTTAGAAGCAGGAACTCCTTTTACGTATCCTTTTTTAGGGACTCTTATAGACTGACGTGTATAAGGACGTTTTAATTTTCTATAACATCTTCCAGGTCTTAAGCCCATAGTACATCCCTTTCTTGAAAGAAAGGTCTCTACGATCTGCAGAAAGCGAAGCTTTCTGAGAGCTCAGAGAACTCCGTTCTCTGCAGCAACCCCAAAGAACAGGGGTCTTATAGAACCTTATATCAAGAATATTATTTCAAATGCCTTTGTGAACCCCAAAGAAACTGGGGATCTTGAAGAACTTCAATTCAATAATTACAATCTTATGAATTAGGATCGAAATACTTATATAGTCGTTTGCGCAGCTTATGCTACATTGCGCTGCGCAACTCCTTATAGATATTTGATTATTGTTTTACATTTTCTTAATGTAAAATTTGAGCAGCAAAGGCGTTACTATCATGCTAAGCAGCGCAAATGCGACAATTATTGTGTACACCTGCGCTGAAATGAGCGCTGCTGCGAGAGCAATGTGCACAATAACTACAGCATATTCCCCTCTGGGCACCATTCCCATGCCTGCTAGAATAGCATCGTACCTGTCTTCTGAAAGAAATTTTGCCGGCAAAGAAACGCCTATTATTTTTGTAAAAGACACAACTAACAGCAACAGCAATATTATTCCTGATGATAGTATAGCAGTGGTTATGCTGAAAGAGAGAGCGCTGTATGCAAAAAACAACGGCACAAAGAAGCCAAACCCTATGGTCTTAATATTTGGCAAGACACGTCTTTCTGTATTATTTGCTTTGCTCATAGCAAAACCTGCCAAAAATGCTCCAATGAGTGCAACGCCAGCCTGTTCTGCAACAAATGCAACAAGGAACATTACAATCAATGCAGCCGCTGTTACCAGATGAGCATCTTTTGATTCTTCAAAAAAATGAAGCACCTTTGATGTAATATGTAAAAATTTGGATAAAACAAACACAATTATTACCGTTACTACAACAACCGCTGCCATCGGAACAATAACAAAGCCGAATGCAATTCCAGCCGACAGTGCTGCTATTATAACCATTGCAAATATTTCGTCAAACGAGTTCATCGCAATGACAATCTCATGAGCGTGAGTTCTTATCTGGCCAATGTTTATGTAGGAGTGTAGAGACACAAGAGTGCTGGTAGACATAACAGCTATTCCTATGATTAATGCAGACGACAAATCAAACAAATATAAGCCTAAAGCAAAGCCTCCTATAAATGAAAAGGCTGCTCCAAGTCCTGACATGACGCCAGACCTGTAATTAGTATGTATTTTTGTTTCCATGCCTATGATGAAAAAGAGAAATACTGCGCCCAATAATATGATCTGATCCATAAAAGGCGTTTTTGTTACAAGATGCAGCGCACCTATGACAATACCCGCAAATATTTCACCTACAAGCTGCGAAAGCCGAAGACGCTCTGCTATTTCACCAAAAACTTTTGCAAAAACCAGCAGTACAGCTATTTCCAGCAAAATAAATATTTCAAAGGACATTTTAGACGCCTTGTGTTTATTAGTCAACAAGAAATATAAGATAGTTAAGCTGCAACAGATTCCACTTTAAGCAACCATCTAGAAAATCCAACCAAAGCTTTTTCTGCCCGACCTAATGTTGGATAGCCATCATGATTACCAGAAACTGTTCTGTTTAAAGGCCATGAAAGTAGAGGTATTCCATCAGGATAATAAAATTTTGCTTCAAACCAATTAGGTGCATCAAAACCATCTTCAGTGTGCCCCACAACATAAGCCCTAAAAACTCGCCCGTCATCGGCAGGTACTTTGAAACGTTTAATTGTTCCGTAAGGTTCGTCCATTTTTATTAGTTAGTAAGAAAATTATTAAAGACGCTGGAAGTGTTTCCTTTCTTTGAATTCCTTTTCTACTGCCTTAGCATTTGAGCATATTATGTGTATTTATATATTGCACATAATATATTATTAGGTGGTTTAATGACAACGATGACGTTAGCTGTGCCAGAGGAGCTTAAACAAAAGATGGAAGAATTTCCGGAAATAAACTGGTCGGCAGTAGCAAGAGAAGCAATAAAAGTCAAAATTAATATGTTGCAGAAATTTAAACAATTTTCTAAGGACAGCGAATTGACAGAAAAAGATGCGTTAGAACTTGGTAGGAAAGTAAGCAAATCGTTAGCAAAACGGTATGTTTCTAAGAGGGGTTAAGATGGACCTTGTTGTAGACGCCAATGTTTTATTTGCGTCTCTTATCAAGCAAGGCTTGACAGCAGAACTTATGCTGAATGAAGATTTTCATCTATATGCGCCAGAATACTTACTCGAAGAATTTTCAAAATATGAGAATCTTATAATAGGAAAAACCAAAAGAAGCAAGAAAGAATTCGATGAAATATTCAACATTATCGAACAGCTAATAACAATTGTTCCTGCTGAAGAATTCGAGCAATTCACAGTAAAAGCTTCTGAAATTTGTCCAGACGCCGGAGATATCCCATACATAGCTTTGGCATTAAAGTTGAAATGTGCAGTGTGGTCTAATGACCGCCCATTAAAAGAAAGGCAGTCTGTTGTAAAAGTTTTTCCTACTGAAGAATTAATGAAATTATAATTTAATAAACATTGCAATAAAAATAAAGGCGCTGGGAGGGAACTTGCAACGAATAGTGCAAAGCTGGGTTTTAATACATTAAGATATTTAACATCATATGACTCTGAACGATACTTACACGCAACTTATTGAATTTCTTGATCAACATAAAGCAAATTACAGGTTGATTGACCATCCGCCAGAAGGCCGAACTGAAATTGTCAGCCCAATGCGTGGCAACAAAGTTTCACAGGCGGCAAAGTGTATTGTTGTTATGGTAAAAATCGGGAAAAAAATAACAAAGTATGTTTTAGGGGTTGTTCCTGGAGATGCAAAAATAAACTTAAACGCTGTTAAAGAATTGTTTCAAGGCACATACGTGTCTTTTGCTACTCCAGAAATCGCAGAAAAAATGGCAGGCAGTGTTTCTGGAACTATTCTTCCTTTTTCTTTCAATCCTGAAATGGAATTAATTGTTGACTCAGATTTATTAAAAAATGATGAAATCTACTTCAATGCGGCCCGTCTTGATCGTTCAATGGCATTGAAAACCAATGATTACATAGAGTTAGCTAAGCCGCGTCTTGAACACATAGCAAAATATCCTGAAGTTCAATAAATTATTGATAAACTCTGTCTCGCTTGTCTATTTTTGTGATAAGAACGACCTTTTCTTTTTCCTTAACTTTGTACAGAGCCCTGTAGCCGCCTACTCTGTACCTGAAGACTTTATCGCCTTCATGCCTGCCTATGAATTTTGAATCTGATGGAACTGGGTTTTCTGCAAGATTTTTCAGCCTTTCTTCTATTCTGTCTTTCAGATGTTTGTCTAATTTGTCTAAGAAATTGGTTGTTTTTTGAGAGAGTTCGACAGAATACATTCAGACCAGCTTTTTTGTTTTCCTTTCTTTGAAATCTTTTCCAGCTTCTTCCAATGATTCTAAATCATCGCATGTAAGGATTACATCAGCATCAACAATATGCTTTTTTATGTAATCAATATCGGACCTTATTTCTCTTATCTCTTTTAGAATTTGCTTGTTTTCATCTGCCATAGTATATCGTTCTTTTATGACTTTATAAAATTGATATTTTTGGAGCGCTGGGAGGGAGCTTGCAACGAAAAGTGCATAGCTGGGATTTGCTATGATTTAACCAAAAAATCCCGCAGACCTTCTAAAGCAATTTTATGGCCTCGTAATGCAAGAACTTCATCAGGTTTTATTTCTGCATAAGTTTTTTTGTAGCCTTGAGGTATGAAAATTGTGTCCCAACTCCATCCGTATTTACCTTTTGGCTTGTTAGGTATTGTACCGCTTACAATTCCATAGAAATGCTTCATAGTTTTGCCATCATAGTATGTTAATGTTGTTTTTGACACAATCTTTCTGTCCTTAAGATGCATAGCAATTTTACATATTTTTATGTGATTTACGGTTGAGAAAAACCATTTTATTAAAGGTCCCGGGAAATTATCAAGGCAACTGATAAAAATTGAAGAATCCCAAACAAATAACGGCTTCTTCAATTTAGCCCATGCCTGCTTAGCTTTATGCTCTGCTATCTTGTCAGTATCCATTTCTTGGAGCTCATCCAAATCTAAATCTATGTGTTTTATTTTGATACCTAGAATTTGCTCTGCTTCTCGAAGCTTGTTTTTATTTCCTGTTATAAGATAAATGTCCATAGTTCACTCCACTCATTATGATTTATTTTGTCTTCTCAAAAATTCTTTTGCCTGATCTTCTGAGAATTCAACGTCTCCACATTTTTCACATTTGTAAGCTTGGCTATTTTTATTGTCAGTATCCAATTGTACGATTCGCATTTTACCGCCGCATTCACAAATTTTCATGCCAAGTGATTTGTATAACTCTAAAATTTTCTTCAGTAATTTTTCTGCAAATTCTGCAGCTTCCTTTACTTCTGCTGCAGAACATTTTTTGCCGTAATATTTCATTCCATTTCGTTTTTTGCGCATGCGATCAAATTCTGATATCTCGTCTGCTGAAAAATTCTTGAATCTCTGAAGAAAAGAAATACTTGCTTCATGTGAAAATGACTTGAAGCCTTTTATTGCAAGTATCGAGTCTGCAGCTTCGCGCAACGACTCATAAACATTTTCATAAATATATTTTGCATTTTCTTCTATGAGTTTTGAATTTTTTGCATACTTTATTCTATATGTGCTATCGTCAACAAGAGACTTTGCAAGATTAGAATCAGAAGGTTGTTCTTTAACGTCTCCTTCCTGAATGAATATTTCAAAATTTTTCATGTTATAGCGCCTTCCATTAGAATTCCATTTATGAGATTATTATAAAATTCCTTGCTTACTTTTTTAATATCCATTTCATGGACGCTTATTTTTCTTGCAAGATTTTTTTCAAAAGACTTTAAATCAAGCTCTTTGTGTATAGTGGTTAAAACAGCCATATCGACATCCGATGTCTCAATATCATCGCCACGTGAAAAAGAGCCAAAAAGTATTATGGCTTTGGGGCTTTCATATTCATTGATTAAATAGTCCATAAGACCAGATTCGTATATTTTTTCCATATTTCTCACCCTTTTTGACCTGTAAAATGCAATTGTCGAAGAAGCTTTCACAATTTTTAGATTGCCCTTTTTGTGCGTAGTCAAAAATCCACGCTTTTCAAGCGCTTCGACTGCTAATAGTATAGTGGGCGCTGATATTTTTGCTATTCTGGAAAGCTCCCTTATATGAAATTCCCTTCTAGGACTATCAAAGAATAGCTCCAAAAGTTTATCGGTGTTATTTTTTTCTAACATATGTTAGTTTATTCTAACGATTGTTATTTAAAGCTAACAGTTATAGGCGCTGGGAGGGAGATTTGAACTCCCGCTCCCTTTCGAGAACAAGCTCTATGTTGTCTTTCTTTTCCCGAGGGTTTTCTTTCTCGAGAAAGAAAAGGCTCTTCCAGGCTTGCGCTTCCCACAAATCCTTAATATCTAGGCCTTTGTTTTCTTTGGAAATACAAAGACTTTCTTTTTCAAAAGAAAGGGTTTGTGTTGGACCATGCTCTGCCATCCCAGCATAAGCGAAAAACCTCTGTTGTTTGGACGTACCCGAGCACGTCGGTGCTTGTTTTTCTTCTTATCAGCTTCTTTTCCTATAAGAAATTTTACTATTTAAATAGGGGTAAAAGTAAGGTTATTTATGAATTGGCTTTTGGCCATTTCCTTTCAAACAGGTGTTTAAAATGAAATCAGATTTTGGAAAGACAATATCATCGGCAATCAGGTATTCTGCAGCGCCAAAGAGGATGCTGCCGTTTTTCATAATCCTGCTGCCATACCTTGCACTATTTTTACTGCTTATCGACAATGCAGCAATCATAATACAAGCTGTTATTACTAAAAACATCGGATCTCTGGTGTCATTGATGGGTTTTGCGCTTGGTTTTGTAGTTATTGCAGTCATCATCGGACTAATAACACTTTACCTTAACACGCTGGTTGTCGAGAATTCCAAAAGATATTGGCAGGGCAGCAAAGAAAGATTATTATCAGAGGAAAGAAAGGCAGTAAAGGGCACTTATTTCAACGCATTCATTGCAACGGTCGCAGTTATTGTCATAAGTTTTATAGCCGGCATGATACCTTTTATTGGCGGCATACTAGTAATAATTATAGATCTGATATTTTTAACATATCTTTCTGCATGCGTACTAAACAAAACAAATGGTTTGAAAGAAAGCTATGCTGTTTTCATGAATAACAAAATGGAAACATTTGTCTTTTGGATAGTTCTTGCAGTAATTACAATAATATTTGTCATAATAGCATTCATACCAGCGCTTATTGCATTGTTTATTGCAGCAGGCGGACCATTAGTAACTGCATTAACAACTGGCGCAGGATTTTCGGCTGTATTTGCTGCAATAAAAGCCAATTTATTGATAGTTGTAATTGGCGGCACAATAAGCGCCTTCCTGCTGTCATTCGTAACTATATTTGACACAGCTGCAAGAACAATGTACTATTTGCAAGTTTCAAAGAAGAAACACTAGAGCTAGCCTTTTTCAAAAGTGTATTGACGCCAAAGGCGTCGGTTCGTTCCTGAAAAAGTTTACCGTATCCAAAAAGAAATATAGAGAACTTTGATTAACCTATATTTTGTCAAAGTTCACAATAAGGGCTTTGAATGAAATATATGGTTATTCAAAACCCTCTATAGAATTATTTTAATACGATTCGGCTTCGTCTATAAGCATATTTGGTATATCCTTGTCTATAATACTGAAGCGTAATCTGCAGTTTTCGCATATTATTTTAGCCTTAACTACTTTTACCTTGCCCTTGCATTTTGGGCAGGCAAGTATTGCAAGCAAATCTTTACTGACCATAACATATGATAAAAGATGCAACTATTTAACTTTTTACGATCACTCTAACTTTTTACGATCACTCGGTCGATTTTAATTATTATGCCCTTTTCATTAATATTGTCTGCATTTACAATACCCAAAGCAAGAAGCTTGTTTTTGTTCATGACAGTTACAAGCTCGTCTTTTTCAACTTTGTCCAGTTTTTCTATTGCCTGGGCATATAAAGGAGAACCGTGAAGGACTGAAAATACAGCAGAGTCTTTAACTTCAATTTTTTTTACGTGCCTGACAGCTGATTCTATGGGTAAAACAAGCTTCTCAAGATTTTTGACATTTTCATTTTCTTTCCACTCTACGTATGCATCTGCAAGGTCATGAATTTTAACAACATGTTTTTCAAAAAAGCTCCCAACTTTCGTTCTCCTTAATTCTGCCATATGAGCACCGCCAAGCAAACCACCAACATGATGGCATATGACCCTTATGTAAGTGCCAGATTCTACATGGGTTTTGAATAAAACATTCCTATCATCTCTTTCTATTATTTCAAAAGAATAAACCATTCTTTCCCTTTCTCTGCCGGCGACTGCTGAGCGGACAGGCGGCGTTTGCTTTATCCGCCCGATAAATCTTTTTACTGCATTGTTCAGGTCCTTATCAGAAACATCCTTATGCAGGCGCATTATGCCGACGTATTCCTTGTCAAGCTTTTGCAAAGCCGGCATAATTTTTGTCGCATTGTTTATGGCTATGGGCAAGACGCCTGACACCTGAGGATTTCCTTAAATCAAATATTATTATTTGATTTCTAAGGTCCCAGAGTGTCCGGCAATTCTAGCATTTAGCACCTTTTTTACAGTGGCGGTGACATCTCTGCTAGTTGGTCCCTGCCATTTGTCAAGAATTATAATACCGTTTTCCAACAAGTCGTCAACACTTCTTTTAATGTACTCCATATTTCACCTCCACTTTACTTTGTATGCTTTTCGGTTTTTGCAATGTCATTAATATCAAACAAAATAAACCCTTCTTTTTTAAGATTGCCTTTTCCATCAATATTTTTTGCAATCAAACCAAAGTATTCTTTTTTCCTTGTGTACTTTACATGCTTTGATTTTTCTTTAAGCTCGAACATCAGTTGTCTAGCCTCTTTTTCTTTGATATCAGACCATTTACATTCTAAAAACAGAGCTTCTTTTTTATTTTCGTCTATGCACAACAAATCTATTTCGATATCTTTATCCCACCATCTTCCTGCTTTTGTAGGCTTAATTGGAATATCCATGACATGAATAGACTGCTTGCATATATTTTCAAACGTCTTGCCAAGAAACGAATTAAAATCTCTATCAATTACATGCTTTAACTTTTGAAAATTTTCTTCTTCAATATAAGAACGGTTTGGGTATACAAACTTAAACCAGAATCTAAAAAATCCGTCTTTTATTTCATAAAGAGATTTTTTGCTTTTTTGATTTTCTGTTATCGGCAAAAGTTTTTCTATTATATCAAGCTTAATGAGTGTTGTAAGATATCTTGGAAGTGACGTTGATGGCACGCCTACAAAATTTGCAATTTCAGATTGTTTTGAATTTCCAACAGCTATCGCTTTTAAAATAGACATGTATGTATCAGGCTCCTGCAGCTCCTGCTTTAACAAGCTTTCTCCTTCATCGTACAATACTTCTCCTTTTCTAAACACATAATTTGATATGTTTTCTTCCAGTGATTTTTTAATATCAAATTTTTCAAGATAAAACGGCACGCCGCCCGTTATTGAGTAATATTTTATCATGCTTTCAGCGCTGAATTTTTCCGGAAACATTTTTGTGAAATCTGAAAAATCAAATGGCGTAACTTTCCATTGACCTGTTCTTCTGCCGTAAATTGGCGACTTATAGCTTAGAGTTTCTTTTTCCATCATTGCTACGCTTGAGCCGCATAGGACCAGATAAACAGATGTGCCAGAAAGTTGTTCATCCCAGTATTTCTGAAATACAGAAGTTGTAGCGTTGTTTACCGATGCAAGAAATGGAAACTCATCTATTATAAAAACTATTTTCTTGCTCCCTGATTTTTCATGCAAATATTCAAAAAGATCGCCCCATTTTGAAAAAGGATTTATCTTCAGCGCTGTATCGCCAAACAGTTCGCCAAATTTTCCTGATATTTCCTTTACCTGCTCCGCTTCTGGCTCCTTTGAGCAAAGATAGTAGACATGATCCTTATTTTTAGCAAAATGCTTCAGCAGAAATGTTTTGCCGACTCTTCGCCTTCCGTACACAACAATCATCTGGGCTGAATTCAGCCTGTATTTTTCTTCCAGAAACTTCAATTCACGCTTCCTATTAACAAAAGTATGCTGCATAACATAATGTTTTATTGCATAATTATTTAAAGCTTATTTCCCATGAATCACTATAAGGGATTCTGTCTTGTCTACACTTTCGACTATCTGCAGCTTGCCCAGCAATACTTTATCAAATTCTTCTACGTCCTTTACCCTTACAATAGCTAACAAATCTGTGTGCCCTGAAACTATATCCACCCGCTCCACGAAGTAGAGCTTTCTTATCTCTTCTGCAAGGTCGTATTGTGTTTTACCTTTCTGTTTTAACATCTGTAGATTTGCTGATATCAAAATATAGGCAAGAAAACCTTTGTCTGTTTTTGACGGGTCGGTATCTATGGTAAACTTCCTAATTACACCTTCTTCTCGCAGTTTTTTGATCCTGTTGTATATTGTTGTTGTAGGGAGGTTGGTCTTTTTCGCAATTTGCCTTGTTGTATAGTCGCCATGCTCCTTCAGAACCGCTAGTATCTCCATGTCCTTCTGATCTAATTTATGAGTCATATAGGAACATATGTTCCAAAAAGTATTTAAAAGTAATAATTTAAGTGTATTTTACCCACTTTTTTAGTGATAATTTAATAAGTCTACATAGACAATAAGTTATTACTTTAAGGTGAAAATATGACCGTTGAACAAGATGTTGAAGATCACATAAAAGATGCATATGCAGCTTTCAGAGATGCAGGATTTTATGAATTGCTAGATGTAGACTTGAGAAGGGTTGTTGAATTGGACCAGAGAACTTATCTTGTGCCTTGTGTTGACCCAGAAACCGACGAGGAAGGGCAATGTTTTGCACAGTTATCATCTCGTCTCTTCATTCCAACAAGAGAATACGAAAAATCTGAAGAACAAATGCTTGGAAAGGTATCAAGGGCGTTTGATTGCTTATATTATCTTGCTGATCAAGGATTAGATGTTGTATGGGTTCCTGCATCGTTTTTTGAACTGCCAACCAGAGAATTTGCTGCTGCTTTATATGATGCACATTTTAGCGTTCCAGAACAAGCAGCTTATCTAAGAAGAGAATTTCTACACGTTGCAAAAGATGTTTATAAGGGCGATTTGAAAAAGCATGAAAAATCTGTGTGGCAGGAAATAGAAAAAGGAGTGAAGGACAGAATGAAGGGTTCTGGATTAATGGAAGTTTATGCCTACGAACCAAAAAGACCTGACAGAAAACACTTGAAAAGATTGAAACATATTGCAGATGGGGCATCTCAAGCTGTATATATTTCACCTGCAGAAAGGCAAGAGCTTCTATATACAGAAGGCGAATGTAGTCTTTTACATCCTGAACTCACTCGAATGGGTTGGTCTCGTTTAGTTTTGATTTCAGAACAATATTTGGAACAAGCTATTCGTTATGGATTTATGAAATATCTTGGCCTTTTGCATAAAATAGGAGACGGTTCTATAGATAGGCTTGAATGGTTTCGGGCTTTTCACGATGTTTCAGATTACATATGGGGCGGTCAACTGGAATATATGCATGGTGATGATCCTGATGTTAGAAGAAAGGTGACAATATGACAACAGACCATCTAGAAAGTGCAAAACGAGAATTAGTGAAAGCAGGTTTCTACGAGTTAGAACCTCTGGATTTTTCTATGCCTAAATCAATGCCGTTCTTCCCACAAGGTCTTGGCTTTACTTCATCGCCAGCATATCTGGCAGTTGAAGGAGAAATAAGCCACAAAACTTTCAAAGGTCTTGATATTTTAGAAGGCGCATTAGATGGCGTCTGGGATTCTGATGATATTTTTGAAGTGGAATATGAAACGTCTTGTAAGATGTTGTTCGATTCAATATTTGTTAACCAACCAAAAATAAGAAAATCAGAAGAAGATGCTATTGAATTTCTTAAAAGACAACGTGCGGTTCCGATATCAGAAGACGAAATTGCGTCGTCTGTTGCATTACATACTAAGTATTCCTTGGAACTAGGGGGTCAAACTAAAATTGTGGTTGTACATCACACTGATAACACGCCACTACACATGATGAAACTTAGGCATATGGCATATTCTGGCTTTTCTCATAAAATTTTAACGCCTGTTCCAAGAGATTGTATGTATACCGAAGAGGAAGCTAAACTCTACACAACAGCCTTGTTTATTAGGGAGGCTATTATTGACGAGTCCTGTTTGAGAGCTGCAGTAGAGACTGATTCACTACATTATTTAGGTTTATTGCATGCAACTGGTGATGAAAGAGCGCCTTGTCAGGATAGAATGAAAGCTTTTGGCGACTTAGCAGCTTATCTTTCTGGGAGAGAAACTTTTGAGTTCAGAAGAGGGTACTTTTAATAAAATTTATTATTTTTTCTCTACAACAATAATCATCCTAGCAGGAAAATCAGCATCGCATTTCGGCTCAAGAAATCTTTTAATTTAAAATCATTTTTCCAGCAGCTCTTCTGTTGTACGTTCAGGATATTGCATACCTTTTCACATTTCCATCAAAAACTTGTAGTTCTTTTTTAGCGTCTTAAAAAGAAAATCTATTATCATAGGGTAGTTTTTGTCATTCGACTTTCTTACAGCTTTAAGATAGTTACTCCTGTCTTTTACATAAATATTGATTTCTGGATATGTGTTCTTTTTCAGGATATAATTCATAAGAAGGCGCGAGCATCGGCCGTTTCCATCTATGAAAGGATGAATTGAAACAAACTTCATTGAAAACAGCGCTGCAAGCTCAAATGGGTGCATAGTTTTTTTGGCTAATTTGTACCACTTAATTAGATTTTTAATCATTTTTGGAATTTCTGAATAGTGTGGAAACTTGACATCCGAGCCTACAATAAATACAGGTACTTGCCTGTATTTGCCTGCACTGTTGTCATCTATATTTTTCAAGATTATCGAATGAAGTTTCATGATAAGATTTTCATTCACTTCGCCGACATATTCAAGCAAAAAATCCAGGGTTTCTTTATGGTTTTTCGCTTCATTAACTTCCCTAAGGCTGGCATTTTTTGGTACAATACCTTCATTAATTATCATAGAAGTTTCTCTTAAGCTGAGAGATGTGCCTTCTATTGCATTTGAGTTATAAGTTAACTCTGTAAAAAACCATTCCTTGAAATTTTCTATCCCAGATTTGCCGCCTTTTTTTAGATACACATCGAACCTAATTTTTATGTTTTCTATTGCTTCTGCCTGCTCTTCTGTGAGATATTTTGGTTTTTTAATTTCATTTTGAAATATTGCCATTTCCTTCTTCAAAATGCTTTCAGAAATATTGCCTTCCCCTACATACTTTCTTATCTTTTTTGTTTTTTTGCCTTCTCTTATACTGTACACTAAATAATTGTAAACCTTTCCTTTTTTTCCCTTAATTTCATGATATACCATAGAACTATACACGGGCACAAATATTTAAAGCTTAAAAAATGTGGACGTATATAGATGCACTGCCTATATTGCTATCTTCATCAGTCTTCTGGTTACAATCATTAGCGGGATAGAAGAAATGATGTACCAGCCAAGCCATCCGAAATTATTGCCAAAGTAAGGAAGCGTTATTGGCATGGTTGAAACTATACGGGCAAATATTACTTGATTATTATTTTCACTGACTTTCCACTTGTAGCCTGCTATATTGTCTGTTATGCAAGGCATGTTGCAGACAAAATCATTTATCTTCAGTTCATTGCCGTTTCTCTGAAGCGCAAAAGATTCAGAATCTATCTTCAATACACCCAGTCCTGCACTATCTATTGCAACAGGGACGTCATTGTAGAGCTCTGCAATAAGCGGCAAAAATATGATAACAATAACCATTGATACTATCATAGGCTTCATAGTAAGACGCATCATCTTGCTGTTTTCTTTCATTGCCTCTGACATCAATTCAGACGACCTTTTCATGTCGCCTGATTTTCTGGCCTCTTTTGACTGGCTTTGCACTTCCTTAACTCTTGCCTTGATCTGTTTTGCATGGTTTTGATTTACAAGAATTTTATAGAAAATGTTAATTATTATTGAAATCATAAGGGAGAAAAGCACTACTGATAATGCAGGCGGAAAGTTCAAAAGAAAGCTCAGGATAGGCATCTTATTCCCCTACAAATGCCTTTCTTGAAAGAAAGGTCTTTGTGAGCTCCAAATAACTGAAGTCTCTATAAGACCTTATGTCAAGATTATCTAATATTTTTATCATAAGAATCACTCCCCTGCCTTTTTCCACTCTATTTTTTTGATTCTGTAGCCTTCACCCAAACTATGCTTTTTATTGCATGTACCGCACTTGTAGCGAATATCTATCTTGTGCGTAGGCTTTTCCCTTCCTTTTGGGTTTTCTTTAGGAAATGAACCGTAACCGGCCAGCTTTCGCAAGAAGCGCCTCTGGCTTTTTGTGTCCTGCCTTCTCGGTCTGCGCTTAGCTTCTTCTAAAACATGCTTTGTGTGCTTTCTGCAGAATTTACAGAATCTTGTCTGGTTTTTTGGTATTATCATTTATCAATCACCAATTTGTTACTATTCTGGAAGGAGACGGTATTGTCAAAGGCTGTCCTACATAAGCTACGCCAAGCGCTACGATACTAATCGCTCCATTTCTATAAGAATTCACTGAAACTCTGTCGTGTTCAACCATTTTAAGATCACTCTTTTTTACCTCTGCTATTCGATAAACCTTTGTTCATCTATGGTGTAAACATTATAAGCTTTCTTTATACTCTTGTATTACGCCTTCCTTGAGCAATAATTCATTTAAAGGCTTCGGAATCTCCCTTATGTCGCCTTCTTTGAGCTCATATATGCTCATATCCAGACCAACAAAGGACGGCAGTGTATGAAGCACTTTATACAATACAGGGTTTAGGATCTCTGGTTTTTGCACTTCTTTAACTATAGACATTTCTTCAGGAACAGATTGAGGTAATGCTTGTTTTACCTCAGCCTTTACTATTTGTTCAATTTTATTTTCTTGTACAGCCTGTGTTTCATGAATTCCATTTACCTTTTCTTCTTTTCTGTTTAATTCAGAAAAAAATCTTTCCCTCTGATCTTTGAGTGCAGAGACAAGAAGCCAGAAAGCCTGCTCTTCCTGTGCATTGAGATTTTCAGGCACCATTCCTGTTCTTGCTGCATCCAGGGCTGATTCTGTTATTTTTTTCTCTCGCAATTCATAGAACCTTTTGATAGTTGACTTGACATTCTCAAGCTCCATAATATCTGAAGTTGTTTTTTCTGATATGTTTTCCTTTTTAGAAATATATTCTCCCAACTTTTGTATAAAATCCGGCGGCAATCTTTGAAGCTTACGGCTGTTCTTTTCATTTCTCTCAAGTTCTCTGATTGCTTCGAAAGTTAGCATAAGATAAAGATACCGAGAAATTATTAAAGAGTTAGTCGCCATGAGCCCTTGATATGTGCATGTTCAGGCCTTTCATGTTTTCATAAGCTGAATCGCAGCGGGAACATTTGTATTGCGGCAGGCCTTTCTTTTTCTTTTTGTCTTGGTCTGTTTGACCCCTAAGGGTGTCGGCTCGTTGCCTTTCTTTTTTCCTTTTTGACATTATCCGTATTGGATAAGCAATTGGATTCTTGATTGTAATATGATCTGTGTTGCTTTTACATATTGTGTCAGGCTGGCAAAGCCCTATTGATTCTATGAACTGGCCGCTGTTGCAATTGCCCGGCTTGTATTCATTTCGCATATAAGAACGAATTTGTGTGAGTATAAGATTTGTCTGCAAGGGAGGGATGTTTTTCTCGTTCCACTGTAGCACGCGCTCTTCTATGTCAGACCAAGACCAGTTCATCATGCGAAGGAAATTTGACAATGTAAAAACAGTCCGCTTCCTGCCGTCAGCCAGACCTTGAAATGCAAGCTGTATGCATGGCGGAAACAGTTCTTCAGGTATCTTGCTTTCATAAGATACTTTCTTTTCTTTTCGTGGCAATTCTTTTGGTTGTTTTGAATACCAGTCCAAAGCCTGTATAAGCAGCCCTTCTGCCTCGTTTTCCTGTCCCTTGAAAAACAAAGGATGGCTTTTCTGTTTTGCAACATTTTTTGGCAAAGCAATTGATTCTGAAAAGTCTTTTATCTGATTTTCGTTTATTGGAACAGATACAAGCCATTTTTTCTCATTTAAGCTGAAAGGCGCACGGAACATGTGGCGCGCTCCCCATGAATTTTCAACATCAACGAAGAAAAATGGCGACAATTCAGAAGGCGCCTCTCCTATTAGTTCAAGCAGTTCTTTTGCAGGCTTTACAGCAAGCAGAGCCTGCATAAGGGTTTCCTTGATATTTTCCCTTATGAAATTCACAAGTATTCTTGGTATATCAGGATACTGCTTTGCCAAAGGCTTGAAATTTACATCCTGAGGAAACATATTCCATGTAAGGCAAATATGAAAACCGCGGCTGCCCGAAAATTTAATTCCATAATTTTGTATTTTCATCCTTTTCAGGAATTTTACTATTTCAGCTGCACAAAGCTGCGACCCTATCATTCCAATTTTCGAATCCATGTCTATGATCAAGTCCCAGCCTTTTCTCAGCTCGTTGTACCTTTTGCTGTCCAAAGCCATAGGGCTGGTCCAGCGCTCTACAGAATAATGGAAAGAAGTTATGCCTTTTTTCACCAAAGGCATTATGTCTGATTTGTACTGCAAAACAGAGGGCCTCTGGTCGTAGGCGCCGCTTTCAAAACAAAAAGCAACTTCCCTGCTTTGCGCATTAACTGCAAGCTGCTCTGCAATAAAATCCGAGGAATAGTAATTGAAAATTTCTGAACGATTCATCTGACCACAATAATAATTAACAGAATAAAAATTAAACGTTACTTTTATCTACTTTGTTCATCTGCTTTTCCATTTTCTTCATTATTTGCCTCCTGAATTTGTATGTATTGGCATGCATGGCATAGGCATTCCATCCGCTTATTCGTTCCAATATTTCATTCTTATTCGTGATGCCATCTCTGTAAAGTTCAATGAAATGTTCTATTCTGTTTTTTAGCACTCGTATGTTGCTTTTCTTCGGAATCTTGTATTTGTAGAAAACTCTGAAGCCAAGAAACTTTACACCATTTCTAAGCGGCACTATTTTTGACTTCTCTGGGTGCAATTCCAGCTTTATTGTCTTCAGAAATTCACTTATGGCTGTCTTGTATGATTCAAGCTTTTGTTTTGAAGCATCGAGTATGATAAAGTCATCAACATACCTGATGTAATATTTTGCTTTCAGTCTATGCTTTACAAAATAGTCCAATTCATTAAGGTAAACATTAGCAAAGAACTGGCTTGTAAGATTGCCGATAGGCATCCCCTTGTCTGAGGCATGGTTATCAACTATTTTCTTTAGAAGCAGCAAAACTTTATCATCCTTAATTTTTTCTTGAATTATTTTCATGAGAACTTCGTGGTCTACAGAATCAAAGTAATGTTTTATATCTGCCTTAAAAACATAGCCATAAATTTGATTTCTATTTTTTGCATTAGGGAGAAGCATGCCGTTTCCTGAGACCTTTTTCGCAAACAAATCAAACCTTTTTAGCGCTGCATGCGTCCCCTTATTTTTTCTATTTGCATAAGAATCGTATATGAAAGTTTTGTCAAAAATAGGCTCGATTATATTGCATAGTGCATGATGTACAATTCTGTCTCGAAAAACTGAAGCAGAAATAACGCGTGTTTTTGGGTCACTTATCACAAAAGTCTTCATTGGTTGAGGTTTATATGTCATGGTACAAAGTTCTTTCTGCAATTGCAATAAATTTTTCTCCAAATGTGTATTAAATTCTTTAATATACCATTTTGCGCCCTTTCCTTTTCGGGCTTTTCTGTAAGCCTTGCGTAAATTTTTCATCAAACATAATTGCTCATACAAAGTGACTTTATTCATTATAAAAATTCCCGGCCAGTGAACGATTGAAGCGAACTCCGGGTATTACATCTCCCGTTCGAAGCCTCATAGTTGGCGTTTATGCTGGTAAGATGAATATCTTACCATTGGCATTCACACGCCTGTTGTCGTGATGATGATTCCAGTTGCCACGAACAACAGAAGCTCGTGTAGCCTTTTCACTAAAAGTCATACAACTCGCACTGTAGCTTTAGCAAAGCTATCGCTACTGTATTTTATGTCATCAAATTCAACAGAAAGTTGAATTTTCTCTGTGAAAAGGCATATGGTTCGGGCATTCTGCTGCTTTCGCAGTAAAATGCCATTACTAGCCGGGATTATAGAATTAGTATCTCTCTCTCTCTCTCTCTGGCTAAACCTCTATTTCCTGTGGAGATTTTGTACATAGGATATTATTAGAAATAAAACTATTTATTCTACTATAATAACAGCTGCGGGTGTGGGACAGAATTAGCCTCTATACATGTTGAACAAATTATGCAGAATATTTGAGCACGATATTGCCGTATCAATTCTGTCTTCTCTTCTTTGTCCAATTTTCCATCCGAACCATTTTTTGTCCTGAGCAAATCCAGATTCCGAATTTTCTCGCTTGTAGTACTGCTCAAGGTAAGAAAGAGTATTGCGTGCATAATCTTCCAGTGTCTTCTTCCACTTCAGCGAGCCTTTGACAGTTGCATTCTTCTTTGGAAGAATGTAGACTTTTGTATCGCCAAATGAATCAACAGACGATTGTGTGCTGTGATACTTGTCGAGCCGTATGCTGAGCAGCTCTACGCCTGTTTTGCTAAGCATTTGTTTGGCTTTGTCACATGCTTCTTTTTCACTCTTGAGGCTCATACCGTAAGCCACATACATCCATGTTGTCAAGTCAAGAATACTGAACGAATACACAAACTGCCGTCTTCCCTGTTTGTCTTTATTATCTTCTTTCAGTTTGTCTTTTTTCTTTACAGACTCTGATGCATAATGTTTTTTTACTGTTAACGAATAGCCTGTGCCATCGGCAGAGGCGTCAACTTTGTTGACGCCTTTCTTCTTCAATATCAGTACGTGCAAGTTGTGCAAAGCCATCTCAACTTCCGGGTCAGAATAAAGCCGTTCTACGGTCTTGTAACTTACATCTATGTCAGATAGCATAGAGAACAATGCCATCATTGATGCCATGTTTCTGTTGCTTCTGTCAAAGATTTCTTTTATCAGAAGTAGAATGACTTTCTGCTTTAATGTCAGCTCTGGCTCTCTTCCTTGCCCTTTCTCAATATTTATTGTTGCTATAGCCTCTTCCACAAGAGGCGTTATGCTTCTTGTTGCTTCTTTTACTTTGTACATCAGTTGTTGCTCGTATGTTCTCCAGTCTCTTTTTTTCTTTGGATGCGTTAGCTTGTACTCTGTCATCAAAAAGTCTTCAATGAAATTCAAGCGTTTTCTTAGCTCTTCTGTTCTAAGCATGATAATTTATTGTGTTTACAAGTATTAATACTTGTATATCCATAGATATCCTATGTCAAGGAAGCTAGAAATAATAAAAGGCAACCTAATACTCAAAGAAAAAGTAGAACTTATTTACGAAAAGCGCATTACAAAATTTGGCAACTCTGCAAAATTAGATTCTCCAAAAAAATATATCGGCAAAAGGGCTTATGTGGTTATTGTTAAGGACTAGGCTTTATTTTTGTCCCACACCCA
>Ga0082335_1004887_pt1 | contig 19376 bp, 19 predicted proteins | sample Subgrocontami58m_FD_72375 | JGI IMG/M metagenome (GOLD analysis project Ga0082335, IMG submission 72375) | Subsurface groundwater microbial communities from S. Glens Falls, New York, USA - GMW37 contaminated, 5.8 m (SPADES assembly) (version 2) ... | reverse complement strand
TGTAGAAATCGTCCAGGGTGTGGATCAAGCCCATATGGAGCGCCTTCTGCAACTTGAGAAAAGAGGTGGGCGTCACGGGGATGCCCTTTTCCCGCAGGGTATAAAAAAATCCGACAAACAAGCTTTATCTCCTTTACAAGCGAAAGCGGGAGGCCTGTTGCGAAACAATGGCCAGGTCACCGCTTTTCTTGAATAAAACACCAAGGTAAGGCATATTCCCCAGTACCAGGTTTTTTACCTTGAAATCGGGATCCGTCTTGATGGCTCTGATCCAGTTGATAAGTTCACGGGTGGCCGGTTTTTTCTCGATGCCGCGCAGTTCCCGGAGCCGGTAAAAAGCGGTTATACAGGCGCCCACAAGTTCATCGTTCAACCCCGGGAAGTGCACCCCGATGATGCGCCGCATCATGTCCGGCTCCGGGAAGGCGATATGATGAAAATTACATCGTCCCAGGAAGGGGTCGGAAAGGTCTTTCTTGGCATTCGAGGTAATGATGATGACGGGTCGATGTTTTGTCCGGACGGTCTTGTCGATTTCCATGATATCAAACTGCATTTGATCCAGCACATCAAGCATGTCATCCTGAAAATCCGTGTCGGCTTTGTCGATCTCGTCAATCAAAAGCACCGTGCGGGTATCGGCTACGAAAGCCTGGCCGATCTTGCCCATCTTGATGTATTCTTCGATATTGCTCACCTCGCGCTTGGAATCTCCGAACCGGCTGTCATTAAGACGGGTGAGGGTATCGTACTGGTACAGCGCTTCTAAGAGCTTCATGCTGGATTTGACATTCAGGATAATGAGCGGCATCTGCAAGCTTCCCGCAATGGCGTGGGCAAGCATCGTCTTGCCGGTGCCCGGCTCCCCTTTGAGCAAGAGCGGCATTTCCATGGCGATCGAGACATTGACAATTTGCGCCAGTTCCTCATCCAGGATATACCTGTCGGCGCCCTCAAACCTGCAAACTTTGTCCTTTTGAACCATAATTTTGACTCCTTAAAGAAAAAAGACCCAAACTGGGCCTTTTGTGATTTTGTTAATCCGGGAAACCCACCGATTGCCCATTAACATGTCTAACTAATACATTTACGGTAAAAATGCCACAGATTTCTCTGCTACTAACCCGGCTATAAAAAAATCCGGGCGCCGGCCACCAGCGAACCGAAGGAAAGGTCGATCGCGCCGGAAGCCTCCGCCACAGGCGTAAAACCGCAATCGTGACAGCAGATGCGGCCACGGTCCCTGGCGTAACAGCCCTGGGTAATATGGCCGTCCGGGTCAACGTTGATGAGGATGTCGTCATGGCAGCGCCATTTATTATCTATCATGGCCGCGAGACTGCGGCGGGAATTGAGGAGGGGGTATTTCTTCTGCAGGCGGAGGGCATTTTCGACCGCTGCCCTACGTTCCTCGGGCGAAAGGGCGAGGGGAGCCTCTCCCTGCCCATAGGGATAGAAAAGCTGCACTGTGACGCCGCGCACCACGGGCACTTCCCTGAGCATCTCCAGCAGTCCCTCCAAATCGCGCCAGTTTTCGCTGTTTATCGTGAAATGAACGAAGGTTCGGGGATGGGTTGCCGTCTTCAGGTTTTGCCAAATCTGTTCAAAGGAGCCGCTACGGAGTCTGTCATGGGTTTCTGGCAATCCGTCCAGACTGACCCACAGGATATCCGTCGGTACGTCGAGCGGCAAAGTGCCGTTGGTCGTAACGGCGACGGTGGTGAAAAGCTTTTTGGCATGAAGGACAAGGTCGTTGAAGCTATGCGGGCCATCTCGCCAGAGTAAGGGTTCTCCCCCTTCAAAAACAATAATGCGTGTACCCTTTAGCTTAAGGGTGTGCAAACCGGCAAGCGCCTGTTCCCAGGTAAGCTGGGCGTTGTCCGCCTGCGCCCGCAGGTGAAAGGGGCAGCCGCTACAGCGGAGGTTGCACCGGTAGGTCAATTTGAAGCTGGCCAGCAAAGGGATTTTTTGCCTGAAGATTATTCTGAAGCCGTAAAATTTCAGGAGATCGAGGATACGGCTCATGCTTCTTACGTTAATCGATCCTGTCCTTAAATTGGTAAAGGCGCCTCATTTTCATTGACAAGTTCCAAAGTTAGGAATTATAGCAAGCCCCGTTCAAAATCGGCCGGGCTTATGACCGAAAGCCCCGGTCTGTTCAGCACACGCGTATAGATCATAGCGGTGAGACATCCGCATGTCCCAATAGTTCCTGCACCGTGCGGATCGTTTTTGACTTTCTTCAATCATAAAATATATAAAATCAAGGTGGTTAAATCACAATTTACGACCTTATGCCAGACAAAATTATTATATCACCTCTCGAGCCACTATCGCAACATGTTGAATTTGTCCAATGTTTTTTCTAAAGGAGTCACACTTAAAATCTGTAGAATTGTGTAGAGACTTTGGTCCAATTTCAAGGATTTCTTCACAATGGCCACGAGAACATAAACCGTTGCATCCAGGAACCACTGAAGATTCCCGTTAGAGGGGTTTACTAACGCCGCGGGCAGTTTTTGCCGATGACACCCAGGATTGAGTATTTCAGACAATATGGCGTTCTTTTTCGCACCGGATACCACAAAGACGACGTGCCGGGCATTATTGATTACCGGCAAGGTCAAAGTGATACGGTGCGATGGTGGTTTTGGGGCATCAAAAACGGGAGCTACCCAGCAATCCGTTTCCTGTAAAAGTGGATGACCTGGAAAGAGGGAAGCAGTATGGCTGTCTTCACCAACACCCAGGAGAAGCAGATCGAACCTCGGAAACTGGTCGGCCTCGGGCTGGAAGACATGCATCAGTATAGACTCATATGCCGCGGCGGTTCTGCAATCAGGCGTGGAGCGATGATCTTTATGAACGAACCGCCTGAAAGTGCAATACAAAAACGTCCTCGCGCCGCCGTGGCCTGTGCCGCCAAGCTGACCACATAGCCCACCAGGGCAGCCGACAGTTCCTCAAGAGTAGGATGAATATTGATCACAGGCCTCATCTTTCCAATTCTTTCTCCTTGCATCCTGAACTCAGGAGCTGATGGTTCCGCCTCAGGTAAAACCTGCGCCGGCGGTGCACGTGTAGCAATGATCGGCGACAGCAATAGGGTTGCCTTCCGGCGGCGGGCCGGCCATTTCGGAAACATGCGTCTTTTGTTTACCCATGTGCAAGCCCTTGGCCAAGTTAAAATCGCAGTCGTAGAGATAACCATTCCATGAAAGGGAAACCAGGGTTCTGCACATGAGCCCCTGCACCGCGCAGGCATTGAAGTTTGATGCCAAACGCCTCAGATAAGATTCAATATCCCCTTTTTCTTCAAGCCAGTTGCGGAATCGCCCCAAAGGCGCGTTGGCAAAAGTAAAGAGATTGTTGAAGACAATTCCCCACTTTGTAAGGAGCGCTTCACGAAATTTCTTTGCAACCTGTTCCTGAGGCTCAGGGAGAAATGCTCCCGTGGGATTGCATACTAGATCAAGTTCCAGGGCTGTTTCTGCATGTCCATAGCCCAGACTATTGAGTTTCCGAAGGGCATCAATACTTTTCCGGAAAATATCATCCCCTCTCTGCGAATCAGTCTGTGCTTCATTCAAAGATGGGAAAGAGGCAACAATGACTGCTCGTCGGGCTTGCAGTAAATCAATTAGATGATCCATCTTCCCACTGTTCAAAGCAGTCAAGTTAGAGCGAAACATGAGCCGCGGAACACGGGAGGAGAGCCTTTCGACAAGGTTGACGATATTTGGATTTAACTCAGGGGCGCCGCCGGTAATATCAATAGTGTCAAAACAGCTCCTCTCGGCGTAGGCGATGATAGCCTCTGCCGTCGCAGCGTCCATATTTTCCTTTCGATCAGGTCCGGCACTCAAATGACAATGGCGACAGCTCTGATTGCAGAGAAGCCCCATGTTGATCTGAAGGGTTGTCGTCTTTCCCCGCTCCAGGCTGAGGCCATGCCGGGAAAGAGTTTGGCGGAAAGGTTCTGATATTGTTTCGGACATACTGCTTCCCTGCAAAGCACAGCCAACATTTATCCCCGTGCCCTCCTTACTAGGTTCGACACCCCTCATAATAGCCTGCTCGATGTTCCACACTGAGACTCTCCGCCACCGTGATGCACACATTATCGCTATATCGCCTGTTCCAAACCGGTTCGAAAATGGCGTTGGCAAAGCGAAACATCAGGATATTCTGCACCCACCGTCCCCTTGGCCAGGTAGTGGCCGATCCTTTATATCTGAGGTTCCTTAAAATGCTGATGAAGAACACCATCCAGGGCGGTGTTGTAAGCCACCACCTCGTGGCCGCTTTTGAGAAGCCGCCTTGCCATGTTCATACCCATTTTTCCCAGGCCAATTATCGCAATTTTCACCAAACTTCTCCTTTTCTTGCTATCCGCAGGCTCTTCCTTTCAGGTGAAAGAAAAATTTCAACCCCCGCCGGACGTTTTCAGAAAAAATCTTCGGTGAAAAGTAGGCGCCCGCCACCCGTTTATTGATTTCTCCGAGGGTGGGATATGGATGCATAGCGGCAGCCAGGGTGGAAAGCTTCACCTTCCCGTTCAGGACGGCGACCCACTCACTCAGCAATTCCCCGGCTTGCGCCCCGAGTATCTGAACCCCGATGGGTTTTTCATTCTTGTCCAGGAGCAGCTTGATCTTGCCCACGCTCTCTCCTTCGGCAAGGCTCCTGTCGTTATTCGCCAGGGCCTCTGTAAATACAGCACATTTGATCCCGGCCTCCTTGGCAGCCGCTTCATTCATCCCGATACTTGCCAGTTCGGGGTCGGTATAGGTGCACCAGGGCAGGAATGTGTAGTCAGCTTTCCTGGGAAGATGAAGAATCGCATTGCCCACCACAATGCCTCCTTCATAACCTGCGGCATGGGTAAATTGAAACTTTCCGGTTACATCGCCCGCGGCATAGATGTGCTTCTGCGAGGTTCTCATCCGGGCATCGACCTTGATGCCCCTGCGATCGAGTTCGACACTGATACCCTCCAGATTGAGGCCTTCAATATTGGGAACCCGGCCCATGGCGACCAGGATTCTTTCCGCTCGCAACGGTGTCACCAGACCACCTTTATCCTTGATGAGCACTTCGCGTTCGGCGCCCAGATCCTTGACGCTGAGCAGCGCCATATTCAAATGAAAGGCAACCCCTTCGGAAGCAAGAACTTGCATGATTTCGTCTGCCATATCCTTATCTTCTTTAGTAAGGATTTGGCCGCTTCTCTGAACAACCGCAACCTTCGTCCCCAGGCGGCAGAAAACCTGGGCCATTTCTATGGCAATCGGACCGGCACCCAAAATGACCATCGATGCCGGGAGACGCTCAAGGGAGAAGATATCCTTGTTAGTGATATGGGGGGTTTTGTCCAGACCTTCGATGCGGGGCTCACTCGGTGATGATCCAGTGGCAATAACCCATGTTTTTGCAGAAAAGCTCTGCCCGTTCAGCCGTATGCTGTGTTCATCGGTGAACGCGGGTTCGCCGAATTGCACTTTGGCTCCGAGACTGCAAAACCTTGCTTCCGAGTCATGTTTTTGAATGGTTGCAATGACCGCTTGGATGCGATCTTTTACTTTTACGAAATCAACGGGAGGTAATTCCATGTGGGGGAGCCCGAAGGCCTGGGCGTTTTTCATGATGTGATAGGCCTGGGCTGTGCGGATAAGGGTTTTGCTCGGCACGCATCCGAAGTGCAGGCAGTCCCCGCCCAGTGCCTTTTCTTTCTCAATGAGGATGGTTTTGGCGCCCAACTGGGCAGCGCCTGCCGCCACGGTCAATCCTGCTGCCCCGCCGCCGATGATTCCTATATCATAATCATATTTCGCCATGGCATTGCTCCCTTCCTTTTCGCCGGTGCTTATTGTTTCTGATGCAGTGTAATGCAGAGAGTTCTCGTATTATGAGACAGGCCCAAAAATCTGAAGGATTAAGTCAGGAAGAGTCTCTGCTCTTGCAAAAGGGAAAGGCAGTTGAATATGACGTCCCCAGAATTCCGTGTGCCCCCGATGCCTTCCGGTTTAGTATAGTTTCAGCGGAAAAGATAAAAAGATGCCAGCCCAAATGGATTCAGACTGGTAATCCTTATACGGGTAGTCCTTATCCTTGGGGATGAAATAAGACGCGTACACTTCCACCTTTTTGCTGATAATCCAGAATAGTCCTATCCCGTAGTTTCCGTAATCGCCGCCATAATAGTCGGCCAATAGTAAGAGCCTGTCCGGGACTATAAATGACGAAAATCCCACCATCGGGATATCTTCCGAATCAATGCCGAAGTTATTCCACATATAACCGGCAGTTAACTGGGTCTTAAAGTGGGGGATTGAAATCCATTTGCTGGCAACCAAATAATAAGCGGGATGTGAAGCCGAGGGGTGATGATATTTACCGGCAGCGTCAAAATATTTCCATGCATCTACATCATTCCTTCCACCCAGATAGCTGAAACCTATGGCCGCCGCAGGGGTAAATTTGCCGAATTGCCCGTCGTTTATGAACCTTACCTTGCCATTTAAAAAGGTATTATCATAATATTCCGAATCCGGCTGATAGAAATCGAGCCCGATATCCGAGTTTATTTCCCAATTATTTCCTAATTTTAACGTAGGCAACCCAAAAGAGACGCCGTAAATATCAATTTTAGTATCTTGAAAACTTCCTGCGGTACTGTTAGTAAGACCGTACACTGAATATTGAGGCCAGACAGTATCGGGATAGTAAGTGTTGGCGGTGGGGACATAGTTGATCATCCACCAACCCGCTCTTACCGGCGTAACCATAAAAAAGAAAACGACCAGCACGCAAAAAAAAGCTAATGTATTTTTTCTCATGATTCACCCCTCCTGCTGCTGATTTTAGCAATGTCAACCGTCGCCGCACTGCTCCGATTTTGGATATAATCCCTGCGGGCCATCCCGATAATAATCAATTTCGCCTTCCAAAGTTTGTGCTTTTTCACGATAGGACTATATGAGGAAGGATTTTGTGTGTCAAGATGATTTTGCCGCAAAAGATGGGGGCGTTATTGGTGCCGATGGAAGGCGCCTGTATGATGACTTCCGTCTTGCTGTCGTGCCCATAATAAATTGACATATTCGTTTTTTTAAGTAAGAAGGGACGATGATTGTTATGCAGACGAGCGTTGATGCGCAGCATCTGAAAAAGACCTACGGCGAACTGGTGGCGGTGGATGATGTTTCCTTCCAGGTGCGACCGGGGGAGGGGTTCGGCATTCTGGGACCCAACGGGGCGGGGAAGACTTCCATTATCCAGATGCTTTATGGCTTATCCCCCCTGACCGGGGGTGTCCTTAAGGTGTTCGGGATGGACACCCAGAGCAATATGCGGGCGATCAAGGCACGTCTGGGTGTTTGTCAGCAGGAAAACAGTCTTGATCCCGACTTGACGGTGCGGCAGAACATGGAAGTCTTTGCCCGCTATTTTAACATTTCACTTCCGGTGGTCAGGGAAAGGACGCAAAAGCTGCTTCGTTTCATGGCTCTTGAGCACCGCCAGGATGCCCGCGCCGTTGATCTTTCGGGCGGCATGATGCGCCGGCTGGTGATTGCCCGCGCCCTCATCAACGAACCGGAACTCCTGATCCTGGATGAGCCGACGACGGGTCTTGATCCCCAATCGCGGCATCAGGTTTGGGAAAGGCTGGAAGAATTGCGGGCCAACGGGTTGGCGATCCTTTTGACTACCCACTACATGGACGAGGCTTCCCGGCTCTGTGACCGGGTCGTCATTATGGACCACGGCCGCATCCTCGTCGAGGGCGAGCCGGCAGAGCTTATCAGGGAGCACATCGGCCATAACATCATTGAAGTTGCCGAACCTACGGCAGAGCTCCGGGAGCGCATCCGGGAGAAGCAGTGGCGCAATGAAGACCTGGGCCACCGGATTATCATTTATGTGGAAAATGATCTCCAAATGTTCCAGGAAATAAGCCGGCTCTGTGGCATAGAAGGTTGCTCAATGCGGATGGCCACCCTGGAGGACGTCTTTTTGAAACTTACGGGAAGGGATTTGCGCGAATGAGGACGCCTTTTGATCTTTCCTGGCTTTTCCGCCGCGTCTGGCAACGGAATTTCACGGTTTATCGGGAAAATTGGTATGTCAGTTTTATGCCGCCTTTACTGGAACCTTTATTCTACCTGCTTGCCTTTGGCTTTGGTTTGAGCGCCCTGGTGGGAGTGATCCATTATGAGGGACTTACAGTGCCTTACATGAAATTCATCGCCCCGGCCCTGATTGCCATCAGCATTATGAATAACGCTTTCTTCGAAAATACCTTTGCCTCTTTCGTCCGCATGTACTATCAAAAAACCTTTGCGGCCATGATGGCCACACCCCTCTCCCTTGAAGAAATCATCACCGGGGAAATCGTTTGGGGAGCCACCAAGTCCGTCATTGCCACCGCCATTATGATCACGGTAATCAGTTTTTTTGGCCTCGTCTCTTATCCGTCCTGTCTGTTGCTCCTTCCCGTAGCTTTTATCGGCGGTCTGGCCTTCGGCACAATCGGGATGTTTTTCACCGGCATCGTCAAGAATATCGAGCTTTTTAACCTGCCTATTTTTCTTTTTATTACCCCCATGTTTTTGTTCAGCGGCACGTTTTTTCCCATGAATACTTTGCCCAGGTGGGCGGAGTGGCTGGCCCTGGCCTTGCCGCTCACCCATCTGGTAAAGCTATGCCGCTACCTGGGGTGGGGTCGGTATGACATAGCGCTACTCGGGGAGGTCCTCTACTTTATTATTTTCCTCCTGATTTTTTTCCCCCTGGCGATGGCTGTGATGCGGCGGCGCCTTTTGAAATGACCGGGGGGCCAGGCTCATGATTTTGTATTATTTAAGGAAAACAAAATGTTAAATGCGAGAATGCCTTTTGCCGGCAATCTTTTAACCACGGGAATGGGCATTCTGCCGCACAAGGAAATGGAGCGTGCCCTGGATCTGGCGCTAAGTGTTGATGTGCCATTCTGGCCGCAACTGCCGCGGATGAGTTATTGCGAAGACATGTATGTACAGGCGGCGGAAAATTTCCCCGGCATGATTCTGGACCTGGAAAATCGTCGGCTTTCTCTGCAGACGGAAAAATTCTTCACCGAATTGGAAAACGCCCTGCTCAATCTGGAAAATGATGATTTCTTGCGGATGTCGCCGCAGTTTTCCGCCACCTATCACCACTTTTTAGCTTATGACTTATCTCACTATACGGCTATCCGTGGTCAACTGGAAGGCCCGGTGAGCTTTGGTCTGAACGTCCTTGATGAAAACAGGAAGCCGATTATCTTTAACGACGAGGTGCGAGCCCTCCTTTTTGATTTCATGGCCCGCAAGGCCAACGTGCAATTGCGGGAATTGAAGGAACGCAATAAGAATGCCTTTCTCTTCATCGACGAGCCGGGCTTGCAATCTGTCTTTAGCAGCGTTTCCGGTTACACCAATGACATGGCACGGCGGGATTTGGAAGGTTTCCTCGCCCAGATCGAACCCCCTCGCGGCATCCATCTTTGCGGGAATCCGGACTGGGATTTTCTGCTGAACCTCGATATCGACATTCTTTCTTTCAATGCCTATAACTGTGGCGAGATCTTCGTCAAATACCGGGACGGCATAAAAAGATTTATGCAGAAAGGCGGGATGCTTGGCTGGGGTTTGGTGCCGGCTAACTATGATGAATTCAGGCAGGAGTCCCCGGAACGTTTGCTGTACCATATAGAAAACCTCTGGCAAGAGTTGCAGAAGGCCGGGTTTGACCTTACGGAGATGCTTACCCAAAGCATGCTCATGCCCGCAACCTGCGCCCTCATGAATCCCGACGAGTTCAAAACGGTGGAAGATGCCTACGGCTGGTTGCAAAAGCTGTCCCGTGAGCTGAGGAGAAAATATCTTCCGGATGTGGTTGGCGCTTTGGAATAGAGGCTATTGAGGTATGTGTTGCAGAACATGAAGATAATGTTGACATCCCCGGAAGCTTACCCTATACTTCGCGCACTTTTCCGGGCGAATGGCATTGATTATATTACGAAGCGAGATAGCGTGGCGGGGTAAAAACTTAGAGATATTTCCCAAAGCTGAGAGAACCTGATGGGTAAAATTGGTATCGCAATTCTGGGAGTTGTTTTTGTCGTGGCTGCGTCGGTGACGTCCCCGTTGGCCGCAGAATTCTTGCGATCCTCCTATGCTTCCCGGGGTGCGGGACCTTCGGACTTCGTCCGTGATAACCGGAAGCCTGTGTTCAGTTCCGCCTCCGTTTTAGTTAAGGACCAGTTGACGGGGGAATTGCTGTTCCAGAAACAAGTAGCAGCGGTTTTGCCCATTGCCTCCATCACCAAACTCATGACGGCGATGGTTGTGCTGGATACTCGGATGAGCCTTCTGAAGTCGCTTACCATCGAAGCCAGCGATGTGGATACCTTGCGTCACAGCAGTTCCCACTTACCGGTGGGGACACGCCTCACACGCGGGGAGGCCCTGCTGCTGGCCTTGATGGCTTCCGAAAACCGCGCGGCCCATGCTTTAGGGCGGAATTATCCGGGCGGTCTCAATAGTTTTGTTACGGCGATGAATGCCAAAGCCCGCTCCCTGGGGCTTACGGAGACTCATTTTGAGGATCCCGCCGGACTTTCCAGCGGCAACGTTTCTTCTGCCCGTGACTTGGTGCAAATGATTGATGCCGCCTACAGCTATCACCTTATCCGGGAATTCACCACCCGCGAAGCAACGGCGATCAATTGCGGTCGGCGTAAGCTGGGCTTCTGCAACAGCAATCGTTTAATTCGCAGTTCCCGCTGGCAGATCGGTCTCTCGAAAACCGGCTATATTGATGAAGCTGGTCATTGTTTAGTGATGCAGGCCAATGTGGGACAACGGCCGTTATTGATCGTGCTGCTCGATGCACAGGGTAAATTGGCCCGTTTCAGTGATGCTAACCGCATCAGGCAGTGGATAGAGGGACCCACGCCGGGGCGGCACAATCGACGGGGCTAAGGCCCCGCCACCGTCAAGCATCCTGCCGCAGTCCCAACAACATGAAGGGGTGTTATATGCTCAAGGCCAAAGATATCATGACCAAAAAAGTTATTACGGTTTTTCCCGACACGGAGATTCTACAGGCAGCCAAACTATTGCTTGATAACCACGTAAACGGCCTTCCCGTGGTGGATAAAGCGGGGCGATTGCAGGGGATGATATGTCAGTCCGATCTCATATCTCAGCAGAAGAAAATTCCTCTCCCCTCTTTTTTTCTGCTCTTGGGCAGCGTTATCCCCCTGTCATCGCAACAAAATATCGATAAGGAAGTGCAGAAAATGGCCGCCCTTAAGGTGTCTGAAGCCATGACTTCCGCCCCTTTTACGGTTGGGTTGGAAGCAAGCCTGGAAGATATTGCCACCCTGATGGTCAAACATCAAGTGCATACGTTGCCTGTTTTGGATCAGGACAAACTGGTCGGCATTATCGGCAAAGAGGACATCCTGCGCACCCTTATACCTTGATGAAGGTAAGTAAGCGGAGCGGCGAGGTGGGACAGCAATCTCTTGACACAAAGGATAATCTGTCGTAGGAAAGAGGCGGGGAGATACTGCTTCGCGCGTATTGAGTCCATTCTACTGGATGTTAACGTTTTAGGAAACACAGGGTCTTCGTGGTGATTATCACCCTTATGGACCAAGTATTTAATGATGCGACTCCAGTCAAAAGACAAGACGGCAGAAGCGGTTCTCACCCTTTTCCTTGTTTCTGAAGTTAATCTGATTGTTGATCGTCACGGTCCACGTGTCGGTCATTGCCCCCCAACCAGTTTCCCCAGTCCCCCTGCTGTGTTGTCTGCTCCAGAGCGGCAGCTATGGTTTTTATAAAGGTCTGCCGTGGCATCAGTTCTGCACCCAAGCTCCGCAGATGTTGGGAGTCGTTTTGGCAGTCAATAAGGAGGAAGCCCCGCGTCTGTAAGGTGCGGGTCAGGGTGATCAGGGCAACCTTGGACGCGTTGCTTACCCTGGTGAACATGGATTCTCCGAAAAAGCAGGCGCCCAGGGAAATGCCGTAGAGACCGCCAGCCAGTCTGCCTTGCTGCCATGTTTCAACAGAATGGGCAAAGCCCCGCTCGTGGAGTCGGCAATAGGCCTCAAGCATCGCCTCTGTAATCCAGGTTTCCCCTGCCTCCTGTCGCAACTTGCGGCAAGACGTGATCACCTCCCGAAAGCACCGGTCATAGGTAACCTGGAAGTTGCCTTGCTTGAGAACATGCCGCATGCTGCGGGAGATGTGCAGTCTGTTGGGGAAGAGTACCAGCCGGGGATCTGGCGACCACCAGAGGATGGGGTCAGTTTCTCCGAACCATGGAAAGATTCCTTGGGCATATGCAGCAAGCAGCCGCTCCGGGGAAAGATCGCCACCCACGGCCAAAAGGCCGTTTGTTTCGCTCCATGCTACAGGTGGGAAAAGGGGTTTTTTAACAAGTCTGAAAACAGGCATTCATGCCCCGTTCTCCAGCACCGTGAGCTGGTAACGATATCTTATTGTTCCAGAGCGGGGGCCGTTCGGCATATTGATGGCCTGTGCCGGATGGAAAGGCATGGATGAAAGTACTGTTCAACGAACGCTGGCAGCTCATGGCCCGCTTCTATCACGGTGCAATTTATCAGACAAGCAAATTTACTCGCTGGTTAGCACATGATTGCTGGAAACCTGCCTGTTTTCCCCTTGACAGAAATTAACTGATGCTTTAATTACTACTAAAACACTAATAATAGTAGTAATTGAGAAGGATGCTGTTATTATGAGACTTTCCGCGCGCTCCCAGTATGGCGTCAGATTGATGCTTGCTTTAGCGTATAATTATGGTAATGGCTATGCCTACTTGAAGGATATTGCCAAGGGCGAAGGCATGTCGGAAAAATATTTAAGCCAGATTACCATCCCCTTAAAAGGTGCGGGCCTGCTCCAGGCCAGCCGTGGCGTGCGCGGCGGTTATGCCTTGGCCCGTCCCCCCACGGAGATCAATATCAGGGAGATTGTCGAGGTCTTGGAAGGGGATGGGGGGCTGGTGGATTGTATCCGGGATGTAACCGCCTGTCCGCGGGTGGCCGTGTGCGCAAGCCGCGACATCTGGGTATTTCTGGGTAGTAAGATTGCCGAGACGCTCAGCGCCTTTACCTTGGAGCAACTGGTTAAAATGAATCAGGAGAAAGCTGCCGCCGCTTTTTCGCAAAATATTTGATGTTAAAAACGGCCCTGGACCGATAAATTACAGGATGAATTATGAAACGCCTTTACCTTGATCATGCCGCCACCACGCCGACGGACCCGGAGGTTGTCGCCGCTATGCTGCCGTACTTCGGCGAGATATTCGGCAATCCTTCCAGCCTGCACACCTTTGGCCAGGAGGCGAGGCGGGCGATGGAAGAAGCCAGGGAGAGAGTGGCAGCGTTTATCGGCGCCTTGCCGGAAGAAATTGTCTTTACCAGTGGCGGCACGGAAAGCGATAATTATGCACTGATAGGAGGCGCCTTGGCTTTGCGTGATAAAGGTGACCACATAATAACCACGGTTATCGAGCACCATGCCATCCTTGAGACCTGTCATTACCTGGAAAGAGAAGGGTTCCGTGTGACCTATCTGCCCGTGGATGAGCAGGGGATCGTGAATCCGGAAACCCTGCGGCAGGCGATCACGGAGAAAACGATTCTGATTTCCGTGATGCATGCCAATAATGAGATCGGGGCAATCCAGCCGCTGGCGGAGATCGGGCGCATCGCCTCCGAACGGGAGATCCCTTTACACACCGATGCGGTTCAGACCTTTGGTCATCTCCCGATTAATGTTGATGACCTGGGGGTGACGTTTTTAAGCGCCTCAGCCCATAAACTCTATGGGCCTAAAGGCGTGGGCATCCTCTACATCAAAAAAGGCGCCAAGATAACATCGTTTCTGCACGGCGGCGAGCAGGAGAGGGGACACCGGGCTTCCACACAGAATGTGCCGGGGATTGTCGGCTTTGCCAAGGCCGTGGAGCTAGCGGAAAAAAGTATGCCTGAGGAGGTGGCGAGGCTCACCAGCCTGCGAGATCGCTTCATCAAGGGTGTCCTGGAAGGGATCGAGCACACCAGTTTGAATGGGCACCCCGTCCGGCGTCTGCCGAACAATGCTAACATATGCGTTGGCTATATTGAAGGAGAGGCGCTGATTCTACGGCTGGATATGAACGGCGTTGCCTGTTCTTCGGGATCAGCTTGCTCTTCGGCCAGTATGGATCCGTCGCACGTGCTTAAGTCCATCGGACTCGCCCCCGAGCTTGCTCACGGCGCTCTCCGCTTTTCCCTGGGGAGATCGACGTCTCTGGAGGATATTGATGACGTTCTCGAAATGTTGCCCGACATTGTGGAAAAATTGCGCTCCATCTCGCCGTTGTATAAAAAAGCGGGAAGTTAAGTTTCTTTAAATGTTAAAGAAAGTCATGGTAGCGATGAGCGGCGGCGTTGATTCTTCCGTGGCCGCTTTTTTACTGAAAGAAGCCGGCTACTCGGTGACAGGCGTAACCATGTGCCTGGGCGCCGGAAGCGGCGGGGAGTCGCGCTGCTGCGGTTTGGACGCCGTTGCTGATGCTAAAAGAGTGTGCGATCATTTGCAATTGCCCCACTACGCTTTTGATTTTTCCCGGGAGATGGATGAGAAAATCATCAGCCGTTATGTCGCCGAATACAGCCGGGGCCGGACGCCTAACCCCTGCATCGACTGCAATCGGCATTTAAAATTCGGGAGTCTTTTGGCAAAAGCGGAGGCTTTGGGGTTCGATTACCTTGCCACCGGACATTACGCGGCGATTGTCCGGGAAGAAGGGAAATTCTTTCTCAAAAGGCCACGGGACAAGGAAAAGGACCAGACATACTTTCTCTATGTCATTCCTTGCGAATCCCTGGGGAAGATACTTTTTCCTTTAGCGCCCCTGACCAAAGCTATGGTGCGGGAATTGGCCAGGAAGAGCGGGTTGCCGGTGGCGGAAAAGGCGGAAAGCCAGGACCTTTGCTTTGTCGGCAAGCATGCTTACCCAGATTTTGTCGCCCGGCATATGGGCGGCGCGGAGCCGGGTCCCATCGTCGATCGAGACGGCCGAAGGTTGGGTACGCACCGGGGCATCGTCCATTACACCATCGGCCAGAGAAGCGGTTTGGGGATTGCCCATTCCGTGCCGCTTTATGTCTTGGCCATTGACGCGCCGGGGAATCGCCTGATCGTGGGGGAGAAGTGGGCCTTAAAAGCGCCGGGGCTGTTGGCCGGGGAGGTGCATTTGCTGGCCAATGATTGGCCGCGGGAGGTCGAGGCCAAGATCCGTTATCGCCGCCCGGCGGCGTGTTGTGTGGCGGTTTGGGAAAACGATAAGGTGCGGGTGTCCTTTCCGGAACCGGAAGAAGCGATTACTCCCGGCCAGGCCGTAGTTTTTTATAACGGCGACTATGTGCTGGGGGGCGGGGTTATCGAAGAGGTTTTGCATGCAGTTAGCGGAAAAAATCAATAAATTAAAAAAAGAGAAGAATGCGGTGATCCTGGCCCATAACTACCAGCTTCCAGAGGTTCAGGATATTGCCGATTATGTTGGTGATTCACTGGGGTTAAGCGTACAGGCGTCCCAAACGGATGCCGAGATTATTGTTTTTTGCGGGGTCCATTTCATGGCGGAGACGGCCAAGATCCTCTCCCCGCAAAAGACGGTCCTTTTGCCGGATAAGAACTCCGCCTGTCCCATGGCGGATATGATCGACGTTGAACAACTACGCAAGCTGAAAGCGGCCCACCCCGACGCCAAAGTGCTATGCTATGTTAATACTTCGGCGGCCGTTAAGGCGGAGTGCGATATTTGCTGCACTTCCTCCAATGCGGTGAAAATCGTCCGGGAAGCCTTTGCTCCCGATGAAGAAGTAATCTTTATCCCCGATAAGTACCTGGCCCATTATGTGGCGTCCCAGGCGGGACGCGGGTTTATCGTGGGGAAGGGCTTTTGCCCCACCCATGCCCGCATCCTGCCGGAAGCGGTGTTGGCACAGCGGCGCCTCCATCCCCAGGCCAAGGTTATCGTCCATCCGGAAAACCGCCCCGAGGTCATCGCCTTGGCGGATCACGCGCTTTCTACTGGGGGAATGAGCAAATTTGTCCGGGAGGACGGGGCGCGGGAATTTATCGTCGGCACGGAGGTAGGTATCCTCCACCGCATGAAAAAGGAGAATCCGGAGAAGCTGTTTTATCCCGTTTCGGAGGTTGCCATTTGTCCGAACATGAAACGCACGACGCTGGAAAAGATCCTCTGGTCGCTGGAGGAAATGACCTTTGAAATCCAGGTGCCGCCTGAGATCATGGCGCAGGCCAGAGGCTGCATACAAAGGATGTTCGATTATTGAGCAGTTGCTAAAGCGGAGACCAGTTGGAAGAATTTTCGATCAAATCCTGGCGGGGAGGCGCCGTTGAGGAGAAAATGGACCGGGTGACGGAAGAGGCGCCTTTGACCATTGAACTAAACGGTCAGGAACTGGCTACTCTCTTGTGCAGTCCCTCGGACTTGAAATGCCTGGCGCTGGGCTTTCTCTACACATCGGGCATTATTGAGGATGCCGCGGCAGTAAAATCACTTACCCTTGATCAGGAGCGCTGGAAAGCCTATGTGGAGACCGTCGTGACCTTGCCCCCGGAGATGCTTTTCAAGCGTATTTATACATCCGGCTGTGGGAAGGGCATAATATTCCATAATACACTCGATCTGGTGCAAAGGGTTAGCCTGACCGATAATTTTACCATGAGCGGTGAGAGTTTAATCGACCTGATGAAAACCTTCATAACCAGTTCAGAGGAATTCCGCCAAACCGGGGGGGTGCATAGCGCTGCCTTGTTTAGTGCCGAGACAACCATTTTCAAGGATGATCTGGGCAGACATAATGCCATTGATAAGGTTATCGGCGAGGGGCTGCTGCAAAAGGTTGATTTTACTTCCCAGGTAGCGCTGACCAGCGGGAGGATTTCTTCGGAGATAGTGACCAAAATGCTTCGTTGCCGGATCCCCATCCTGGCTTCATCGGGCGCTCCCACGAATCAGGCGGTCAAGCTGGCTCGCGGAGCGGATTTAACGTTGCTGGGTTTTGTCCGGGGCCAACGTATGAACGTGTACAGTGGGGAACGGAGGGTTCTCGGCCGCAAAGCGGCGGCCGTAAATACCGGTTTCCCCATACCATAAGAGAAAAAGGAGGGAATAATGAGCAAGATAGACAGTAAATTAAGAGTGGAGTCATTGGCGCTCCACGGCGGCCAGGAAGCCGATCCGACGACGGGGGCGCGTGCCGTGCCGATTTATCAGACCACTTCCTACCAGTTCAGGGATACGGACCATGCGGCCAATCTCTTTGCCTTGAAGGAATTCGGCAATATCTATATCCGCCTGATGAATCCCACCAACGACGTCTTGGAAAAAAGGATCGCCCTGCTCGAAGGTGGCGTGGGAGGGCTGGCGGTATCCAGCGGTCAGTCCGCCATTACCCTGGCGCTGCTTAATATCGCCCAGGCCGGTGATGAAATTGTGTCCGCCGATAACCTTTACGGTGGCACCTACAACCTCTTCCATTATACCTTTCCCCGGTTGGGCATCAAAGTTAATTTTGTCAAATCCAATGATCTTGATGCCCTGCAAAAGGCAATTACTCCCCGGACCAAGGCCATCTACGGTGAATCCATCGGTAATCCCAAGCTGGATGTCGCCGACCTGGAAGGCATTACCCAGGTGGCGCACCAAAATGGCCTGCCCTTTGTCCTGGATAATACCGTATCTCCCTATATCATGCGGCCCTTTGATTTCGGGGTGGATATTATTGTCTATTCGGCGACCAAATTTTTGGGCGGTCACGGCACTTCCCTAGGGGGGCTGATCGTCGATTCCGGCAAGTTTGACTGGACGGGCGGGAAATTTCCCCTGATTACCGCTCCCGATCCCAGTTATCACGGCCTGGAGTTTGTGGAGGCCTTGAAGCCTTTGGGAAATATCGCCTATATCATCAAAGCGCGGACAGGGCTCCTTCGTGACCTGGGACCGGCCATGTCGCCTTTTAATGCTTTTCTTTTTTTGCAGGGGATAGAAACGCTGCATTTACGGATGCCGCGGCACTCGGAAAACGCCTTGGCGGTAGCCCGCTTTCTGGAAAAACATCCCCAGGTAAGCTGGGTCAATTATCCGGGATTAAGTTCCAGTCAGGAGAAGGCCAGAGCCGATAAATACCTCACCGGGGGCGCTGGAGCTATTCTCGGGTTCGGGATCAAGGGCGGGGTAGCGGCGGGGCAGAAGTTTATCAATGCGCTGGAGCTGGTCTCTCATCTGGCCAATGTGGGCGATGCTAAGACACTGGCCATACATCCGGCCACCACGACGCACCAGCAACTTTCCGCTGCGGAGCAACTGGAAACGGGGGTAACACCGGACTTTATCAGGTTGTCAGTGGGTATCGAACACATTGACGATATTATCGAGGATATAAGCCAGGCGTTGGAAAAAGAATAATGATGAGCAAAAGGAGGCTATAATGACGAGAATTTTCAGTGATATTACCAAGACCGTTGGCAATACCCCGCTGGTGAAAATAAACAAGATGACGGCGGGTCTGGGGGCGACTATCCTGGTCAAACTGGAGTCCTTTAATCCCCTCTCCAGTGTGAAGGACCGGATTGGCCTTGCCATGATCGAAGCCGCAGAAAAGGAAGGTTTGTTGACGAAAGATTCGGTGATTATCGAGCCGACCAGCGGCAATACAGGGGTTGCCCTGGCTTTTGTTTGTGCGGCCAAGGGGTACCGCCTGATTTTGACGATGCCCGATACCATGAGTCTGGAGCGTCGGCATTTGCTCAAGATTATGGGGGCGGAACTGGTGTTGACGGAAGGCGCCAAGGGGATGAGAGGGGCTGTGGAAAAGGCCGATGAGCTGGGTATGGAAATGAAAAACAGCTTTATCCCGCAGCAGTTCAACAACCTTGCCAACCCGGAAATCCACCGCCGGACAACGGCGGAGGAGATATGGCGCGATACGGATGGGCAGGTGGACTATTTTATTTCCGGAATCGGCACGGGGGGGACCGTGACGGGCGTCGGGGAGATATTGAAAAGCCGGAAGCCTGCCGTTAAAATAATCGGTTTGGAACCGACGGATTCTCCCGTTTTGTCCGGCGGTAAGCCCGGTATCCATAAGATTCAGGGTATCGGAGCCGGTTTTGTACCGGGGATATTAAACCGGGAGGTTATTGACGAGATTATGCAGGTTTCCCATGAAGATTCCGGTGAGATGGCGCGCCGACTGGCGCGGGAGGAAGGCATCCTGGTGGGTATATCCAGCGGGA
>Ga0082335_1004885_pt1 | contig 19377 bp, 19 predicted proteins | sample Subgrocontami58m_FD_72375 | JGI IMG/M metagenome (GOLD analysis project Ga0082335, IMG submission 72375) | Subsurface groundwater microbial communities from S. Glens Falls, New York, USA - GMW37 contaminated, 5.8 m (SPADES assembly) (version 2) ... | reverse complement strand
CTGGTCGCCCGCCGGCGGATAGGGCTGGTTCAGCCGGAACGGGCTGTTGGGAAAATTGACGAGCAAAGGTATAGAATGTTGCGCTGCAACGAAAACCGGATAGTTTAGCAGCTTGACCCCCATCGAGAAAAGACGATCCAACCATGACTACCAGCCTGCTCGCCCACGTGGAAATGGCGCCCCGGGACCCGATCCTGGGCGTCACCGAAGCCTTCGTCGCCGACAAGAACCCCAGGAAGGTCAACCTCGGCGTCGGCATCTATTACGACGACAACGGCAAGGTGCCGGTCCTGGACTGTGTGCGCCGCGCCGAGCGTGACCTCGCGGAAAAGTCGGCGCCCCGCGCCTACCTGCCCATCGACGGCCTGGCCGCCTACGACAAGGCGGTTCAGGCGCTGGTGTTCGGCGCCGACAGCCCCGCGCTGAAGGACAACCGCGTGGTGACCGTGCAGACGCTCGGCGGAACGGGCGGCCTCAAGGTCGGCGCCGACTTCCTGCGCCGGCTGCTGCCCGAATCCCAGCTGTGGATCAGCGATCCGAGCTGGGAGAACCACCGCGCGATCTTCGAGAACGCGGGCTTCACCGTCAACACCTATCCGTACTACGACGCGCCCACGCACGGCATCAAGTTCAAGGCGATGATCGACTGCCTGAACGGCCTGCCTTCGGGCTCGATCGTGCTGCTGCACGCCTGCTGCCACAACCCCACCGGCGTGGACCTCGCTCCCGACCAGTGGGAGGCGATCATCGAGACCGTGAACAAGCGCGGGCTGATGCCCTTCCTCGACCTCGCCTACCAGGGCCTGGGCGACGGCCTGGATCCCGACGCCGCGGCGGTGCGCCTGTTCGCCAAGGCCGGCGGGCCCGCGTTCGTTTCGAGCTCGTTCTCGAAGACCTTTTCGCTGTACGGCGAGCGCGTCGGCGCGCTGTCGGTGGTGGCCGGAACGACCGACCAGGCCGCGCGCGTGCTCTCGCAGGTCAAGCGCCTGGTGCGCAGCAACTACTCCAACCCGCCGACGCACGGCGGGCAGATCGTCGCGACCGTGCTCGCCGCGCCCGAGACGCGCGCGCTCTGGGAGCAGGAGCTGGGGCACATGCGCGAGCGCATCCGCGTGGTGCGCCAACAACTCGTGGAGAAGCTGCACGCGAAGACGCCCAAGGCGGACTTCGACTTCGTCATCCGCCAGCGCGGCATGTTCTCCTATTCCGGGCTGACCAAGCAGCAGGTCGACCGGCTGCGCGAGGAATTCTCGATCTATGCCATCGACACCGGGCGCATCTGCGTCGCCGCGATCAATTCGAAGAACATCGATTACGTCGCCGACGCGATCGCGAAGGTGATTTCCTAGCCCGCAGCGACGATCGGCGGCGACTACGGCGTCATTCCGAGGGCGAAAGTCAGAGGAATCTGCTTTTTCGCCGCCCTATTCGCGTTGACCCTGGACCGTCAAGGAATTAGAATTCGCCCTCTTCCAGATCCCCGATAGCTCAGCTGGTAGAGCGACGGACTGTTAATCCGCAGGTCCCAGGTTCGAGCCCTGGTCGGGGAGCCAGCACTTAGATGCTCGGTTCGAGCCTGGGCGGGCAAGTTTCTGCAATAGTTCGTTCCAGATGCGGCCGGTACGGCACGCTAGCCGGGACGCTAGCCTTGCGTTTTCGTCCTTTCCTGGTAGTCATTCCAGTACTTCTTCGCCTTCTTGATGTCCGCACGTTGCTTGCGCTTATCGCCGCCGAGCGGCAGCAGGACAACGCGGTTGCCCGCTTCAGCAGCTCCGGTAGAAACGAGGCGATCGGTTCCGGCTGTCAGGCTGCCTCCGGCGGAGGCGTAACCTCCGAATTCAGGCGTTTGCTTAACGCACGCGCGGCAACCTCAAGCTCATACTGCCCCTGCAGGTTCATCCAGGACTGAGCGTCCACGCCGAACAGGCGCCCCAGCCGCAGCGCCGTGTTCGCGGACAATGCTCGATGGCCCGAGCAAATCTCGTCGACTTGTTCAGACCTTCCTTGTAGCGGCCTATGCCGATCTGCCTGTATGCTGGTACGCTCCATCAAGACGTGCAGGAGACGAGATGAACGAACACGCCGGTAAGCTGGGAATCTTGCGCAACCTCGAATCCAACGACCTCATGCTCGTCGTGGGCGTGATCCTTCTCGCCTGGCTGCTCGCGTCTACCGTACGGCGGGTACTGCACCGCTTCGCCGAGTTGGCGCCGTTCGGCCTGCGGCTGCCGATTCTGCGCATGATTCCCATCCTTCGGCTGTGCGTCGGCATCGCGGCGCTTGCAGTGATCGTGCCGATCCTGATCGAGCCGAGCTTCCAGAACGTCGTGGCGATCGTGGCGAGCGTAGGCCTGGCGCTCGCCTTCGCGTTCAAGGACTACGCAAGCAGCTTGGTGGCGGGCGTAGTGACGATCCTGGAAGGCCCTTACCAGCCGGGGGACTGGATCAAAATTGGCGATACCTACGGCGAGGTCAAGCTGGTCGGGGTGCGCGCCGTCCACCTTGTGACCGCATACGATGACGAGGTCATCATTCCGCATTCGCGGCTCTGGTCGTCGAGCATTTCGAATTCCACCAGCGGCAGCCACAGCGTGCTATGCGTGGCGGACTTCTACCTGCACCCCGACCATGACGCCGAGGCGGCACGCCAGTGTCTCGCGCAAACCGGAGAGACCAGCACCTATCTCATGCCTGAAACAAAAGTCAGCGTGGTGGTGCAGGAGAAGCCCTGGGGCACCCATTACAAGCTGAAGGCCTACGTGAAGGAGAGCCGCGAGCAGTTCAATTTCGTGACCGATCTCACTATCCGCGGCAAGGAGAGGCTGCGGGCAATGAACCTTCGCTTTGTGCAGGCGCCCTATGCCGAGACAGGCAGCAAATGAGCTGCCATGCGTGCAGTGATGATGGAGTCGACGTTGACCTGTCCGGAGCCAGTTAACCTTAGGTCCTCCGAATTTCAATCGATATCGTCCAACGGTGCCCGATTTCGCCCTGGTCGGGGAGCCAAGTCAACTATCCTGGCTTTGCGCAGCGGAAATTCTAATCGGCCCTGATGTTCGCGGCCTTCACCACCGGGCCGTACCTGGCGATCTCGCTCCTGATCGTTCGCGCGAGCTGCTCGGAGGTGTCGCCCACCGGCTCGATGCCCATCGCGGACAGCTTTTCGCGGATGTCAGGCAGCTTCACGATGCGCATCACCTCGTTGGTCAGCCTGGCGGCGATATCGGCCGGGGTTCCGGCGGGCGCGAACGCGCCGATCCAGAGGTTCATCTCGTAGCCCGGTACCCCGGACTCCGACAGCGTCGGCACCTCGGGCGCCGGCGCCGCGCGCCTTGCCGAGGTCACAGCGAGGCCCTTCAATTGCTTCGCCTTCACGTGCGGCAGCGCCGGAGGACTATCGACGATGGTCATCTGCACGTCGCCGGTGATCACGGCATTGATCGCCTGCACGCTGCCCTTGTAGGGAATGTGCCTGATGTCGGTTCCGGTCATCTGCTTGAACATCTCGCTGGCGACCTGGAACGCGGTCGAGCCCGCGCTGTAGTTGAGCTTGCCGGGGTTGGCCTTTGCATGGGCGATCAGCTCCTGCACCGAATTCAGCGGCAAGGCCGGATTCACCGCCAGCACCAGCGGGAACATGCCGACCATGCTGATGGGCACGAAATCCCTGAGGGAATCGTAGGGCAGCTTCGAATACAGGACGGGATTCACGGACATGCCGCCGGTCGCGTTCACGAGCAGCGTGTAGCCGTCGGGCGCGCTCTTCGCCACGAACTCGGTGGCGATGATCGAGTTCGCGCCCGGCTTGTTGTCGATCACCACCGGCTGGCCCCAGGCCTCCTGCATTTTCGCGCCCACCAGCCGCGCGACGATGTCGTTGCCGCCGCCGGGCGGAAACCCGACCACGATCCGGATCGGCTTCGACGGATAGCCTTGAGCCGACGCCGCCATGGCCGCCGCGCAAAGCGCAACCAGTGCCAGAATTTTTTCCGCTCTCATGTCTCCACCCCCACGTATCCGTACGTTCCCGCGTTCAGCCGATCCCCTCGCCTGCACGCCGCCGCTGTAAGGATTCCCGCCTCCCCTCGACCAACGCTCGGGACGTGATGTCCCGAATTCACATTTCGGACAAGTCTATTACAGGAGGTCACTATGCACCACAAGCCACTCGTTGCGGCCGCGATCGCCGGCCTGTTCGCCCTCGGCGCGGCCTCCGGCGGCGCCCTCGCCGCCGAGCCGAAGGGCATGGAGAAGTGCTTCGGCATCGCCAAGTCGGGAAAGAACGATTGCGGCAGCAACAAGACCGCGCACTCCTGCGCCGGACAATCGAAGATGGACAACGACCCGAACGACTTCAAGTACGTGAAGACCGGCACGTGCACCAAGATGGGCGGAAAGCTCAGTCCTGCGTAAGCGCCGGCCCGGGACGACTGCATGGAAACGCGCGCGCAGCCCCGGCCTTCGGCCTTGTGCCTTGGCGCGGGTGTCGGGCTGCGCGCGCGTCACTACGCGGATTTTCTCGAACGACAGCCGGCAGTCGACTGGATCGAGGTACACAGTGAAAACTATTTCGGCGAAGGCGGCTACGATCGCCACGTGCTCCTGCGCGTGCGCGAGCGCTATCCGGTGAGCCTGCACGGCGTGGGCCTGGGACTGGGCTCGGCCGCGCCGCTCGACGAGGCGCACCTGGAAAAGCTCGCGCTGCTCGCGGACTGCGTGGACCCGTTCCTCGTCTCCGAGCATCTGTGCTGGAGCGCGCTCCCGGGTCGGCACCTGAACGACCTGCTGCCGCTCCCCTATACCGCCGAGGCGCTTGCGCTGCTCGCCGGGCGCGTGTCGCGCGTCCAGGACCGACTCCGCAGGCAGATCCTGGTGGAGAACATCTCGGCCTACCTGCGCTACCGGTCAAGCGAGATGTCCGAAGGCGAATTCATCGCCGAACTGGCGAGGCGCACCGGCTGCGGCGTCCTGCTCGATGTCAACAACCTGTATGTCAACGAGGTCAACCACGGCGCGAGCGCGCTCGCCGTGGTGAACGCCCTGCCGCGCGGCTGCGTGCGGGAAATCCACCTTGCCGGATTTCACACCAGGGAACACTGCCTGATCGACACGCACGGCGCGCGCGTCTCCGAGCCCGTCTGGCGCCTGTACGAGGCGGCGCTCGCACGGTTCGGCCGCATGCCCACCCTGGTCGAATGGGACACGGACATCCCCGAGCTTTCCGTGCTGCTCGAAGAAGCGCATCGCGCCGGTGCGATGCTGGAGGCCCGCCTTGCCCGCGCTGCTTGAGCTGCAGCGCGCCTTCGGCGCTTCGCTGCTCGATTCGGCCGAGCTGCCGGCACTGCTGCCGCTGGTGGATAACGCGCATCCGGTCCAGCGCCTGGCGGTCTACCGCGGCAACCTGTACGGCAACTGCCTCGGAGCGCTGGCCGGCGCCTATCCGGTGGTGCGGGCGATCCTCGGCGAGGGATTCTTCGACGCCATGGGCAGGGAATTCCTTCGCGCGTATCCTTCGGCGAGCGGCGACTTGAATGCGCTGGGCGCCGATCTGCCGCAGTTCATCGCCGCGTTTGCCCACACGCGCGACCTCCCCTACCTCGCAGACGTCGCGCGACTGGAGTGGCTCGCGCACCGCGCCTATTTCGCCGCCGATGCGCAGGCCTTCCCTATTTCGAAGCTCGCCGTCGCTGCCGATCCCGGCGCGCTGCGTCCGGTCCTCGCGCCCGCCTGCGCGCTGCTCGAATCGGCGTGGCCGGTCGCCGACATCTGGAACGCGCACAAGGACCCGGATGCCGATCCTTGTGCGGTCGATCTGAAAGCGGGCCCTCAGCGCGTGCTCGTCCACCGGCCCTTGTGGCGCGTCGAAGTCACGCGGCTCCCGCGCGGGGACTACCGCTTTCTCTGTGCGGCCGCCTCGGGCGTGGCGCTCGCCGATGCACTGGAAGCCGCGCTCGCCGAGGATGCCGGATTCGATCCCGGGTCGGCGCTCGCGAGATGGGTGTCCGCCCGCGCCGTCGTCGAACTCGCCTGAGGACAACAAGGCATGAACGCGTCACAGTCCCTGCTACGGATCACCGAGCGCGTCCGTCTGCTCTGCGCTCCGCTCGCCGACGTGCTGCATCTTGCGATCCGCCTGCATGTCGCAAACGTGTTCTTCAAGTCCGGGCTGACCAAGATCGAGGACTGGGACAAGACCGTGTTCCTGTTCCAGGAGGAGTACCGCGTTCCGCTGCTGCCCCCCGAAGCCGCGGCGTTCCTCGGCACGTTCGGCGAGCTGGCCTTCCCGGTCCTGCTCGCGCTGGGCATCGGCACGCGCTTCGCAGCGGCCTCGCTATGGGTGGTCAACCTACTCGCGGTGGTCAGCTACTGGCACGTGCTGGGCGGAAACGAGGCCGCACTGAACACGCATTTCTACTGGGGATTGCTGTTGCTCGTGCTGCTCGTCGACGGGCCCGGCAGGCTCTCGCTGGATCAATGGATCCTGCGCTGTGCAGGCTCGGCCGCCGCGACGCACCCGTCCTCCCCGCGGTGACGCGCGATCGCGCCCCGCGGTTCCGTCGCGCGCTACCTCAGTCGCGACCTTCGGCAGGCTTCCTCGGCAATTTCGCGGGCCTGGCCGGGCCCCACACGCGGCTGTAGTAGGTATCGGCCAGTTGCAGCGCGCCGACGGGATTGTGCGCGAGCACCCGGTCCTTGGTCACCAGCGTCGTCACCAGTCCCTTCGAGTGGCGGATGAACAGGCTGTCGTGGCCCACGCACAGTCCGACGAGCACGTTCAGCTCGCAGCCGCTGCGGTCGAGCAGTTCCGCCTGCGCGATCGGATTGCAGATCGGTTCGTAGGTGCCCGGGCGGATCTTCTCACCGTCCTTCAGGCCGATCTCCTCCTTGGGAATGCCGCCGTTCTTGCACGCGACCGAGGCCACCTCGAGGCCGTGGCTTTCGAGGATCGCGCTGAACACGCGCGAAAGATCGACGAAGCTGATGCAGGTCGCAATGCCCACTTTCCGGAAGCCCATTCGCTTCGCGAATTCGCAGATCTCCTCGACCCTCGACCATTTGCAGTAGCCCTCGCTCTCGACGATGGCGGCGACCCTCGCCACGCGCAGCGTGAAGGGATCCTCGTGGTAGGTCCGGGCCTCGGCGATGCCTTCGGGATCGACTTTGGAGGGGCAATACCCGGGGCCGCGCTCCTCGCCTTCGCCGTCGCGACACGCGCGCACCGTGTCCGGACAGTAGGCGCAGGCGGGTGTTTCGTATTCCATGAGATGTTCTCCAGGATGGTCGCGCTCCGGCGTTCACGCCTGCGGCGGTGATACGCCATTGCGGCGCGCAACGGGAGCGACTCTCTATTGCGGAAAGTATCGCGCGCCGCCAATCGCGCCGCACTGCCAAATATCACGCATTGCGTCGGTTCCCGGCAAGACGCACCCCTGTTCCGCGTCGCCTGGAGCTGCGCCGCGTGAACGCTGGGGCCGGAGGGTGTAGGATTTCCTCCATGATTCGAATTTCGCGCCTTGTTCCGGTCCTTCTCCTGCTCGCTGCCGGCTGCGCAGGAATGGTCTCCTCGTTCGCGCAGACCGCCGCCACCCACCACCACGGCTTCGGCGGCGCCGAGCATTGGGCGAGGGTCTTCGACGACCCGGCGCGCGACGCGTGGCAGAAGCCGCACGAGGTGATCCAGGCCCTCGCGCTCGCGCCGAATTCCGTCGTCGCCGATATCGGGTCCGGAACCGGCTATTTTTCCGTGCGCCTGGCGCATTTCGTTCCGAAGGGGCGCGTCTATGGCGTCGATATCGAACCGGACATGGTGAAATACCTCGCCGAGCGTGCCAGGCGCGAAGGCCTGGCCAACATCACCTCCGTGCTCGGCAAGCCGGAGGACCCGCGCCTTCCCTCCCCGGTGGACCTCGTGCTCCTGGTCGACGTCTATCACCACATCGACGACCGCGGCCAGTACTTCCGCAAGCTGCGGGGCTCGCTGAAGCCGGAAGGACGCGTCGCGATCATCGATTTCAACGAACGCTCGCGGAGCGGTCCGCCGAAGAGCCAGCGCATTCCACCCGAGAGGGTGAAGGCGGAGCTGGGCGCTGCCGGCTATTCTTACTCGAAGGAATTCGACTTCCTGCCGAATCAGTACTTTCTGGTCTTTCAGCCTGGAAAGCCTTGAGACGAAGCGTGGACATGAAATTGGTCAGCGCGAGGCTGCTGTTGGTCGCGATTCTGCTGGGGACGATGGTGGGCGAGTCCGCACAGGCGCGCAGCAGCCGCGGCGGTCACGATGGCAAGAGCGCTCAAAGCGGCAAGAGCGATGACGGCGGCAAGAAAGGCCGGCGCAGTCACCGTCATGCCCGTCCCGGAATCGTCGCAGTCACCCCGGTGTGGATACTCTTTCCGCCGTGGGGCTACTCCCATTACACGCCCGAATGGTCTGAGCCCGTGGTATATATCGAGCGGGATTCGGGCGCTGCCCGGCCTGCGGAGTACTGGTACTACTGCCCCGACGCGCAGGAGTTCCACCCCGAGGTCAAGGACTGTCCCGGCGGCTGGCAGGAGCTGGTTTCCCAGCCGCCTCCGGCCCCTTAGCCGCGTATCGCCATGAGCCGCAGCATCCTCGACGAGGCCCATATCCACCCGGCGATCCGCGAGATCGTTGCGACCCATCGCGCCGACATCGTGCGCGAAGTGCAGGAGGCCGTCGCGGCAAACGCCGTCGTCGTCGTCGGCATGGCGCAGAACCCGTTCCCGAAAAAGGCGCGCAAGGCGCTCGACAGAGCGGGCATCGCCTACAAGTACCTGGAATACGGCAGCTACCTTTCCGAATGGCGCCGCCGCAGCGCGCTGAAGATGTGGACCGGGTGGCCGACGTTTCCGATGATCTTCGTGAAGGGCGTGCTGATCGGCGGTGCGAAGGACCTGGAGCGCCTGATCAGGAGCGGCGAACTGGAGCCTATGCTCAGTGCGAGTCGCGAGTGAACTGCTTTATGCACGAGCGCAGTTCCTCGAGCATCTCGCCCCGGCTGCCCGACAGATCACAAGCCGCGTCGGGGCCCGTAGGTACGGCAGCAGGGCGGACCGGGGAGCGCTTTGCGGCTTGCTGGTTCGCCTCGGCCAGCTTCTGCTCGGCCTCGGCGAGTTCCTCCTTCAACTGGCGTATCTCCCCGACCGAGGCTTCGGACAGGGCATAGGCGCGATTCATGCGCTTGGTCTGGACGAGGGCGAGGTTCCAGAAGAGGCTGGCACCGACGATTGTCCCCAGGATCAGCCCTGCAAGGGCCGCATAGGCGTGCCCGATCGTCAGCCGGCGAGCCGGCTTCGGGGGCGCAGCAGGCGCGTCCTCGGCATGCTCGCTCTTCGAGTCCTTGGCGTCGCGGCGCGCCTCGCCCCGCGAACTTCCCCCGGGACCTTGCATGACCGCCAGGGCGGCCTCGTCGGCGAGAACCGGCTCGCGCCTGTCCTCATTCGCGTTCGCGTCAGCGGCGGTTTCGTCCGCTGCGGTCCCGGCAGCGGCCTTCTTCCCGGCCGGCAGGAGCGCTTTGACGCGCGCAATGGTCTGCCTGAGAAATTCGAGCGCGGCGGCGAGTCCGCTTTTCAGCCACGCCCATGACCTGCGGGCCCGGGACGGCCGCGCTTCGGGGATTGCGTTCCGGGCAGCCGCGTCTCGGCCCGCCGGATCCGCCGTAGCGTTCGCGGCGGGCTTGCGGGGAGCATTGGCGGCCTTGGCAGGGGTCATGTCCGTTCGCTATGGGGAATCTTGCCTGTTGGAAGTAACGGCTGAATTCGGCGAAACGTGAGCCCGGGCGATCCCACCGGGTACGGCTCGGCACACACCCGGCCTGACCTGGATCAAGCCCGCCCGTGCCGTCGCGATGCACCATGACCATGAACCGGCATGCTGGAGGGACCAAATGATGTACAAGCGAATCCTGGTCGCGGTAGACGGCAGCCCGACATCCAACGCCGGACTGGAGGAAGCCCTGAAGCTCGCGAAGGACCAGGGGGCCGCCATCGGGTTGCTGCACGTGATCGACGAACTGGGCATCGTCAGCGCCCCGGAAGGGCTGATCAGCGCGGGCGCGATGATCGATATCCTGCGCCAGGGCGGCGAGCAGATCATGAAGAGACTCGCGGCGCTCGTGCGCAAGCGCGGTTTCGAGCCGGAGACCAGAATCGTCGAGGCGATCGGAACGCGGGTTGCCGATGTGATCGTCCAGCACGCGAAGCGCTGGCGTGCCGATCTCATCGTCATGGGCACCCACGGCCGGCGCGGCATCAACCGCATGTTCATGGGAAGCGACGCCGAGCTGGTCGTGCGGACCGCACCGGTGCCGGTGCTGCTGGTGCGCGCCGGGTACGCGCGACGCAAGTCCGGCCGAACCCGCTCCAGATCCTGATCGCGCGACAGCCAGTCCTTCTTGCATCGCCCGAACGGCGGGTGCCTGATATGATCCGCACTGGCATGCGGGGGAGGCCATGGGAACGGTGGTCGCGTTGGCAGGGCAGATCGGCGGAGCCAAGCTCGCGGAAGGCCTGTACCGGCTGCGCGGCAGGGATCTCGCCGTGGTGGTCAACACCGGCGATGACTACGAGCAGTTCGGCCTCACGTTCTCGCCCGACCTGGATACCGCGCTCTATACGCTCGCGAACATCGGAGACCCCTCCAAGGCCTGGGAGCCGAAGGACGAGAGCTACGCGCTGTTCGGGATGCTGAAGTCGCTCGGCGGCCCGGACCGGCTGCCCATCGGCGACAAGTCACTTGCCGCCTGCCTGCTGCGCAGCGGCGGATTGAGCGACGGCCGGCGCCTCACCGAGATCACGCAGGGCTTCTGCCGCAGCCTCGGGGTGACCGCGCGGCTGCTGCCGATGAGCGACGACCCCGTGCGGACGTATTTCCTCACCGACAACGGCGCGGTTTCGTTCCAGGAGTATTTCGTGGACCTGGGCTGCGAACCCGTCGTCAAGGGATTTCAGTACGCGAATGCCGACCAGGCGCGGGTATCGGACGAGGTGATCGACGCGCTGTTCTCGCGCGACCTGGAGGCGGTGGTGATCTGCCCCGCCAATCCGTATCACGTCATCCGCCCCATCCTCGAGGTCAACGGCATGAAGGAGCTGCTGCGCAAGAGCGGCGCCCCGGTCATTGCGGTGACGCCGATCATCGGCGGCAAGGCCCTGAAAGGCTCGGCGGCCAAGATGATGCGCGAGCTCGGGCGCGAAGTCTCGGCGCGCTCGGTCGCGATGGAATACCTGCGGATCATCGACGGCTTCGTCCTGGACGCGTCGGATGCGGAACTCGCCGACGGAATCCGGGCCTGCGGCATCGAGGTCGTCACCGCGCAGACCATCATGCGCACCGCGGAGGACCGCGTCGCGCTGGCACAGACCGTTCTGGACCTCGCCGCCATGGTCCGCGCCGCGAAGGCGCTGGAGAGCGAGGAATAGCCCCGGCAGCGGTCAGCCCCAGATCCGGCGCGCCGCTTCCACGCAAAGACGGAGCTTCGCGCGCTCGTCGCTTTCGCTGACCGGGTTCCCGCCGACCGTGCTCGCGAAGCCGCACTGCGGGCTGATCGCCAAGCGCGCCGGATCGACGAATTTCGCCGCCTCGCCGGCGCGGCGCTGCAACGCGTCGATCGATTCGAGCTGCGGCGACTTCGAGCTCACCAGTCCGAGCACCACGCCCTTGTCCCCGGGCATGAACCGCAGCGGCGAGAAGTCCCCCGCGCGCGGCGTGTCGTACTCGAGCAGGAAATGGTTGACGTCGGCGCGCGTGAACAGCGTGTCCGCCACCGAATCGTAGCCGCCCTCGGAGAGGTACTTGCCCTTGAAATTGCCGCGGCACACGTGCACGCCGATCACGACGCCGGCCGGACGGTCCTTCACCGCCTCGTTGATCGCATCGACGTAGAGCTCGACCAGCCGCTCGGGATCCTGCCCGTCGGCCTGCACCTTCTCGCGCACATGAGGGTCGCAGAGCATGGCGAGCGCGACTTCGTCGAGCTGCACGTACCGGCATCCCGCTCCGGCGAGCTCGGCGATCTCCTGCCGGTATACCCTGCCCAGGTCGACGAAGAACGCCCTCGGATCCGCGTAGACGCCCGGCTCCGAGTAGCGGCTACCCCGGTGGAAGTGCATGGTCGAGGGCGACGGCATGGTGATCTTCGGCGTGCACTGCGTGATGGGCTTCACGAAAGCGAACTCGCCCACCGTGATCGACTGCCTGCGCTTCACCCTGCCGGCGACGTGCGGCGTCGTGTACTCGGCCTCGTGGCCGTGCGCGTCCCGGAAGCGGAACAGCGATTCCCTCACCGTGAGCCCGTCGGTCAGCTCGACGAAGCGGCTCCAGTACGAGGCGCGGCGGAATTCGCCGTCGGTCACCACTTGCAGGCCGGCATCCTCCTGCAGAGCCAGGACGTCGCGGATCGCCTCATCCTGGATCCGGCCGAACTCGGCATCGCCGAGCTTGCCGGAGGCGTGCAGCTTGAACGCCTCGCGCAGCTTCGCCGGGCGCAGCAGGCTGCCGATGTGGTCGGCGCGAAACGGCGGGCGGCCATTGGGAGCGATCTGCATCGGGTCCTCCGTGACTTGGTATGCGGTTTGCCCGCCGGACTGCGTCCGTATCCCGGCGGAGCAGCGCCGCCATTGTCACACAGAACTTCCCCGCTACAGGTAGCCCCGGTACTTGATGTCTTCCTGCAACAGATGGTCGACGAGAAGCTGTCTGAGGTGCAGCGCCTTGTCGACCCAGGTCGAATTAAGGTCCGTGGCCTTGATCTCATCAACCATCCGGATAAGCCGGTTCCGGATCTGCTTGTGCAGCAGAGCGTGCCGCGTCGCTTCGGGGTAGCCGAATTCGAGAAACAGCCGCTCCTCGTTCTCGAAGTGGCTGATTGCGTCGGCAAGGACCAGCCGCATCTGGCGCTCGATCTCCGCCTTGGCCTTGCGCTCGGCGACGAACGCGACCAGGTCGTTGACCAGCGAAAGAAATCGCTGATGCTCCCTGTCCACCTCCGGTATGCCGACGCTGAGCTTGCTGCTCCAATGAACCGGCAATGCGCTTCTGTCCATGCTGCGTCCTGGATGATCGCCCGCGGGCCGGGCCGCATTCGGCAGCCGGACTTCCTGGCATCTTGAGTTGTTATCGTCACGATATGCACGCGGCTTGAGGGCCGCCTCGCGCAGCGGACCTGCCCTGTTACGCCGCGAGCAGTTCCCGGGTCACCGATGCGATGTCGGTGCAGCCGAGCAGCGCAAGGTCGCGGTCGATCTCCTGGCGGAGGATGCCCAGGGCGTGCGCGACCCCGGCTTCGCCGGCGATCGCCGCGGCGAACAGCATCGGCCTGCCGACGAACGCGAACTTCGCGCCCAGGGCGAGCGCGGTCAGAACGTCGGTTCCGCGGCGAATGCCCCCGTCTATCATCACGACGGCGTCGCCCGCGGCCGCCGCCACTTCCGGCAGCGCGCGCAAGGGAGCGATCGCGCCGTCGAGCTGGCGCCCGCCATGGTTGGAAACGATGATTCCATCGGCGCCCGCCTCGCATGCCCTGCGCGCGTCACGGGCGCTCAGGATCCCCTTGAGAACCAGACGCCCCTTCCATTGGCCGCGTATCCATGCGACATCGGACCACGAGAGCGCATCGCGACCGGCGCGAAATCCCTGCCTGTCCTCCGCAATGATCCACCCGCCGCGCTCCGCCGCAATGTTCTCGAATCGCGGAATGCCGCCTCTCAGCAGGGTTCTTGCCAGTGTCCCGGCGAGCCAGCGCGGATGGGTCAGGCCGTCCAGCGCGAGTTGCATGTTCAATCGCGGCGGCATCGAGAATCCATTGCGCAGGTTGTTCTCCCGATTCGCCGCCACCGGCACGTCGAGCGTGATGACCAGCACCTCGTACCCCGCGACACGCAGGCGATCGAGCAGCCGGCCGACGCGCTCGCGGTCCGAGGGAATGTAAGCCTGATACCAGGTGCCCGGCGCCTCCCGGATGACCCGTTCGAGTGGAACGGTGGACACGGCGCTCAACACGCAGGGGACCCCCGCCGCGCACGCCGCGCGGGCGAGCGCAAGGTCCGCTTCGAACCGGCACAGGCCGGCCGCCCCCATCGGCGCAACGCCCACCGGCATGGCGCAGCGGCTGCCGAACAGGCTCGTCGCCTGCGAGCGGTTCGACACGTCGACGAGCACCTGCGGACGGAACGCGAAGCCGTCGAAGGCCTCGCGGTTCGCGCGTAGCGAGCGACCCTCCTCGGCGCCGCCCGCGACGAAGCCGAAGATGCTGCGCGGCAGCCTGCCGCGCGCCGCCGGCTCGAAGTCGCCGAGCGACAGGATGCGTTGCGAATTCACTTTGCCCTCCCGAATCCATGCACCATGTGTATTGCGTCAGCTTCATTACCGATCGACCTGAAGCATATTCGCGCGTCCCGGCTCGAAGCATAGCAGCCGGGCGGACGGATATCAGTGTCCGAACGCGGTCCATGGCGGGAATGCGTTCAATCCGTTCGTGTTAGTCTCTTATTACTCAACTGTCGACAGGCTTGGCGAAGAATTTGGGGTTATCAATGTCTCGCTATTTTGGGAAGTTGCGAAGTTGCAACTTCCCAAAATAGCGAGATGAATGAATTCCAAATAGAGGCTACCTGCCTGGTTCCGGCTGTGCCTGCTTAGGTATAATCGCCCGCCTAAGCCCCCGTTCCCTTTCCACTTTCGCAAAGCACCCGCGACATGGTCCCTGTTTTCTGCGCGTCCCGTATGCGGGACTGTTCCTCCGTGATCCGCGCGCTGCTCTGCGTGGCGATCGCCGCCGCGCTGGCCGGCTGCGGAAAGGAGGGTCCGCCGCCCGCCGGCACCGCGACTCAGCCGCCGCCCGCCGTGCAGGCCAGGGTGATCCAGGTCTCGCCGCAGCGGGTCCCGATCCAGCTCGAGGCGGTGGGCCAGGTCCAGGGTTCCAAGGAAGTGGAGGTGCGCGCGCGCGTCGGCGGCATTCTGCTCAAGCATCTCTACAAGGAAGGCGCGCTCATACGCGCAGGCGAGTCTCTGTTTCAGATCGACCCGGCTCCATACGAGATCGCCCTGGCTCAGGCCAGGGCGCAACTGTCCCAGGAGCGGGCCCGCAATGAACAGGCGAATCGCGAGGCGACACGCCTCAAGGAGCTGGCGGCGCAGAAGGCCATCAGCCAGAAGGAGTACGACGACGCCACTTCGGTGCTGAAGCTCTCGGGCGCGGCGCTGCAAGCCTCCGAGGCGAACCTGCGCCTGGCCGAGCTCAATCTCTCCTATACGCTGGTCACGGCGCCCGTATCCGGCGTCACCGGGCGCATGTTGCGCTCCGAGGGCAGCCTGATCTCCGCGGGCCAGGAAACGAGCCTGCTCACCAGCGTCAATCAGGTCGAACCGGTCTGGGTGCGCTTCAGCCTGTCGGAATCCGATCGCGCCAATCTGTCCGGCGCGCAGCTGTCCGTCAAGTCGGGCGCGGAGGTGAGACTCGTCCTGCCGGACGGATCCCGATATCCGGAAAAGGGCCGCATCAACTTCGCCGCAACCCAGATCGATCCTCAGCTCGCGACGCAGGAGTTTCGCGCCGAGTTCGACAATCCCCGCACCCAGCTCCTGCCGGGCCAGTTCGTCAGGGTTCAGGTCATCGCCGGCCAGCGCGACAACGTCTTCCTCGTGCCCCAGACGGCGGTGATCCAGACCGAAAAGGGCTTCCTGCTGTTCGTCCTGGACAACGACGGCAAGGCCGCGGTCCGGCCCGTGCAGGCCGGCAGCTGGATGGGCTCGGACTGGATGATCCTGGACGGGCTCAAGCCCGGGGATCGCGTCATTGCCGACAACCTTCTCAAGCTGCGGGCCGGCGTTCAAGTCACGCCCGTCGAGCCGGCGCAGACCAAGCCGGCGAACGCGAAGCCCGCCACAGCGGCGAAGTAAGGCACGGGCCCATGTCCCGCTTCTTCATCCAGCGGCCGATATTTGCGTCGGTCATCGCGATCATCATCACGCTGGCCGGATTGATGGCCTCGCGCATACTACCGATCGCGCAGTATCCGGAGATCGCCCCGCCCACCGTCACGATCACGGCCGTCTACGCCGGAGCGAGCGCCGAGACGCTGTCGAAGACCGTGGCCGCGCCCATCGAGGAACAGTTGAGCGGCGTCGAGGGCCTGATCTATTTCAGTTCCTCGTCCACTTCGAACGGGACGCTCACCATCAGCGCCACGTTCGAGGTCGGCACCGACATCAACAACGCGACCATCCAGGTGAACAACCGCGTTCAGATCGCGCTGCCACGGCTTCCCGAGGACGTGCGGCGCGCCGGCGTCCTGGTGCAGAAGCGCTCGCTCGACATCCTGCTCGTGGTCGGCGTTACCTCGTCCGACGCGCGATACGACACGCTCTACCTCAGCAACTACATCACCGTCAACGCCCTGGACGCGCTCAGGCGCGTGCCGGGGGTGGCCGACGCGACGATCTTCGGCGCGCGCGACTATTCGATGCGCGTCTGGCTCAAGCCCGACCGGATGGCCCAGCTCGGCGTCACGACGTCCGAAGTCGCCAACGCCCTGCGGGCCCAGAACGCCCAGTACGCCGCCGGAAGGATCGGCCAGGAACCGGCGCTCGAGGGCCAGTCCTTCGCCTACACCGTGACCACGCGCGGGCGGCTCGTGGACCCCGAGGAGTTCGGAAACATCGTCTTGCGCGCCCGCGCCGCGGGCGGGGTGCTGCGCCTGAAGGACGTGGCGCGACTGGAGCTCGGGGCACAGAACTACGACGCATTCACGACCGTCGACGGCAGGCCGAGCATCGGCGTCGCGATTTTCCTGCAGTCCGGAGCGAACGCGCTCAACGTCGCCAATGCGGTTCGCCAGACCGTGGCCGAGCTGTCGGCGAAATTCCCGGCCGGCGTGACGTACCTGTTCCCGTTCGACACGACGCGATTCGTCGAGTCTTCGATCAAGGAAGTGGTGTACACGCTGCTGGAGGCGGCGGCCCTGGTGCTGCTGGTCGTGTTCGTCTTCCTGCAAAGCTGGCGTGCGACGCTGATCCCTATCGTCGCCGTCCCGGTAGCGCTGATCGGGGCCTTCGCCGGGCTGTTCGTGTTCGGCTTTTCGATCAACACGCTGACGCTGTTCGCGATCGTGCTCGCCACCGGGATCGTCGTCGACGACGCGATCGTGGTGCTGGAGAACGTCGAGCGCCTGATGGCCGAGAAGGGCCTGACGCCGCGCGAGGCCGCCATCGAGTCGATGCGCGAAGTGACCGGGGCGATCATCGCGATCGAGCTGGTGCTGAGCTCGGTGTTCATCCCGGTCGCGTTTCTCGGCGGGCTGGCCGGACAGCTCTACAAACAGTTCGCGGTCACCATCGTCACCGCGGTCATCATCTCGGGCATCGTCGCGCTGACGCTCACGCCCGCCCTGTGCGCGCTGCTGCTCAAGCGCAAGCACGAGGAATCGCGGCTGTTCGCGCCCTTCAACCGGGCCTTCGCCGCGATCACTGCGGCCTACACGGGCGGCGTGCGCCTCGCGCTTCGCCACGCCGCGACCGCGCTCCTGCTCTTCGCGCTGGTCCTCGCGGCGGTCGCATGGCTGTTCAAGGTCGTTCCGGGAAGCTTCGTCCCCGGGGAGGACCAGGGGTACTTCTTCGGCTCGATCGTGCTGCCCGACGGCGCGACGCTCGGGCGCACCTTCAAGGTCGGCTCGAGCATGCAGAAGGCGCTCGGGGAGCACCCCGCGGTCGACCATGTCTTCCTGATCAACGGGTTCGACCTGATCGGCGGCGGCTACAAGACCAATTCGGCGACCCTGTTCGTCACGCTCAAGCCCTGGGAGACGCGCTCGGTCACCGCCGACGATCTGGTCAAGTACGTGTTCATGAAGGCAGCTGCGGTTCGCGACGGCCTGGTCTTCGCGTTCAGTCCCGCCCCGATTAGGGGTCTGGGAACGGCGGGAGGATTCGAGGTGTACGTGCAGAACCGCGTCGACGGCGATCCGGCGAAACTGCAGGACGTCGTCCAGAACTTCATGGGCGAGCTGCGAAAACGCCCGGAGCTGGCCGGAATCAATACGTTCTTCCGCCCGACCGTGCCGCAGATGTTCGCCGAGGTCGACCGCGAGAAGGCGATATCGCTCGGGGTGCCCTTGGCCGACGTGTACGACGCACTGCAGTCCATGCTGGGTGCGCTGTACGTCAACGACTTCAACAAGTTCGGCCGCACCTACCGCGTACAGATCCAGGCGGAGAACGTCTACCGCGCGCGGCCCGAGGACATCGGCAATCTCTACGTCCGCTCCGCCAGCGGGAGCATGATCCCGCTCAAGGCGCTGGTGAAGACGCGTCCCATCGTCGGACCCGACCAGATCGAACGCTTCAACGGCTTCGTCGCCGCGAAGGTGCTGGGGGGCAGCGCCCCGGGCCTCAGTTCCGGCCAGGCGATCGCGGCCGTCGAAGAGGTCGCCGCCAAAGCGCTTCCCGCGGGGTATACCACGGCCTGGACCGGTCAGGCGTTCCAGGAGAAGCGTACCGGCCGCGCGGCGATCATCGCGTTTGTCTTCGCGATCGTGATGGTGTTCCTCATCCTGTCGGCGCAGTACGAGCGCTGGTCGCTGCCGGTCGCCGTGCTGCTCGCGGTTCCATTCGCCCTGCTGGGTGCGCTGCTCGCGGTGCTCGTGCGGGGCATGACCAACGACGTCTATTTCCAGATCGGCCTGGTAACCCTCATCGGCCTCGCGGCGAAGAACGCGATCCTGATCGTCGAATTCGCCTCGCAGAACATGGCGCAGGGCATGAACGCCTGGGAAGCGGCCGTGCAGGCCGCACGCCAGCGCTTCCGTCCCATCGTGATGACCTCGCTCGCCTTCGTGCTCGGCGTGCTGCCGCTGGCGATCGCCACCGGCGCGGGCGCGGCGGCGCGCCGCTCGATGGGCACGGGCGTATTCGGCGGCATGCTCGCGGCGACCTTCATCGCCACGCTGTTCGTGCCGCTGTTCTTCCGTCTGTTGACGAGGCCAAATGAACCGGCCGTCGACGAATCGGCGCAGGAGGAGAAAAGGGCATGAACCTGCGCGCGTTCGCCTGCTGCATCGTGGCAGCCGCATTCGCCGGTTGCGCGGCGGTGGGGCCGGACTACGAGCGGCCCGCGGTCGACCTGCCCAGGAGCTACCCCGACGCTCCCGAGTCCGAGACCGCCCCGGGCCCGGACGCGCAGTGGTGGAAGCTGTACCGCGACCCGGCGCTGGATTCCCTGGTTGCGAGCGCGCTCGAGCGCAACGCCGACATCCGGCTGGCGGTGGCGCGCATCGAGGAAGCCGATGCCAACCTGCGCGAGGCCGGCGCTGCGTTTCTTCCCGAGATCGGCCTGGGGGGCACCGGCAGCCGGCCCCCGGCTCGCC
>Ga0082335_1004884_pt1 | contig 19389 bp, 18 predicted proteins | sample Subgrocontami58m_FD_72375 | JGI IMG/M metagenome (GOLD analysis project Ga0082335, IMG submission 72375) | Subsurface groundwater microbial communities from S. Glens Falls, New York, USA - GMW37 contaminated, 5.8 m (SPADES assembly) (version 2) ... | reverse complement strand
CAGTCCTCCAAGGACTCGCTACCCGGTGGCTGGCCGACCTTCCGGGGCGGGATTCACACCCGCTGAATTACACGACCTTGCCCGGCCGCACAAGTATCCTGTCCCCGGAACTGTCTGTCCCCGGAACTGTGAGTGTCGATGAAATAGCCACAAGAATGCGTAACTGAACCTGAATTATCGGCAAAGAAATCTAGTTCATATCCCCAATACTGGCATGTGGCTTCTGGAACTGATTCTGAAAAAATAAACTTCGAGAAGCAACTATTCTCGGTGATACCCTTGAGGACAGGCAATAGCTTTGATGTTACGGCATTTAGGTCTTTTGGTTTTATCATTGCGCCCCTCACAGATGTGATAGATTCAATTTGCCCAACGCAAAGCTAAGCCGGAGCGGCCCACATGGCCGCGATCGGCTTGAGCGCTGGGTTAAGTGCCTTTCTTCTTTAGTATTAAATCTTTCTTTTTCAATATTATGGTTTGAAACTCTTCTTGATCTTTCTTATCTATGTATAATTTGGCCACAATATCTAATTCGTATTTATATTTAGGATCTTGCCACGGTTTAATAAGCAAGAAGTTGTCCAGATCTGAGATGTCTGATACCCACCCGGCACCATGACCAGCCCCGCCTGACACAATTGGTTTCGATGGATATTCCAACTTAACTTCCATGCTCCAATCCATGGGAATATTGTTGATTGCCCGGACATAGCCATTTGTAATTGTTATTTCTATGGCTGCAAGGCGATCACCGCTTTTAAGGCTTGATTTCGGGAATGATAGGGTAAGAAGCTCCTCACCTTTCAATGCTGCGTTATTCGGCTTTTGTTCGCAGCCGCAGCATTGAAGAAAAAGCATTGCGATAATAAGGGTGGCAATATTTCTTCTTTTCATTTTATTAACTTAACAATTAATATACGTAAGCCGTTTTTTGTGGACGTGCGGTGCTGATTTTTGAAAACTGGCATAAGTTGTAGGCAACTTTATCAATAATGTCAAAGACATTTTGTTGAATAAAGCTGCAAAATATACTCATTATCAGAACAAGCGTACTACATATAAAACGAAATTTGATGAATTCGTAAAAAGTCGAATTCATCACGTTTTAAGTGTTACGTGTTAAGTGTTACGCTTTTGGAATATCGTGTTTATTAAGATACTTAAAACATAATACTTAAAACGTAACACGTCTCGTAAAATGTCAAAATACCCGCGGCTCCGGCTTTTCAATGACAGCTAAAAGGGTCTTTTTAGCTGTCATTGCGAGCGTAGCGAAGCAATGGCACGATGCTATGCTCCTTGCAATGACGGGCTTCGCTACTTTTTACGAATTCATCAACTTTAGAAACTGGCACATCTGGCATGGGAAAGGCTGAGAATTCTTGCCGCGAAAGTTGTGCAGTGGTGACCGGCAGGATGTTGCCGATCCTGGAGGAAGCGATGGTCACTCTCCGGGGAAAAACTGCTCCATCTGCCACATAACGCCTGACTTTGCCAGCGCTTCCCGGTACAATCCCCTGATTTCCGGATTTTCGTCGGCATATTCTATCTGGTCGCCGCCCAGTTTAATGTTTTTGTAGGACTGGGAATGGGGCATAATCCCCCGAAACTTTCTCCCCTCGCCCGCCTTCAGGGCCAGATAGCGGGCCGGCTCTTCCCCCGTGTTAAAGTGCTGATGGAACCACCAGCCGGGCGGCACCAGCATGCTTCCGGCCCGCCAGTCAATCCTGACCGGCGGTTGGTCGTCTTTCCACATTAAGGTATAACCTGTGCCGCTCAAAATGATCACATGGGCACCGGGAGAATGGCGGTGCGCTTTTTTGTAGGTGCCCACGGGAAATTCGGAAGCATGCGCTTCCATGACGCTGTCGGCCATGGCAAAGCGAATGTTGGTTCCTCCGGCACCCCGCGCGTTATGCATGGCGAGCTTGAAATTACGCACGTCAGGCACAAAGTTGGTCTCCCAGACTCTCTCCTGGAGAAACTGCCCCTTGCCGCTGAAGTAGTCCCCTTCTCCAGCGTACCTCTTCTTGAACTCATAATCGTTATGGAAGATGAAGTCCGCATCATTGAAAAGGTTCATATAAATGGGAGCCAACGTGACCCCGATAAAGCGGGTCGGTTTATTGCCCCGGGTGTTGAAATGCTGGTGCCAGGCATTCAAGGGCGTGGCAAAGAGGCTTCCCTCCTGCCACTCGATGATTTGTTTGGCCGAACTGTCGTTCCAGATCGTGGTCGCACCGCTGCCGCTCAGGACGTAGATCAGTTCGTCAAAAAGATGTTTCTGGGGATGGAGGCTGACCCCGGGGGGTATTTCACACAAATAGGCATCGTTGACATTTTCCGCTCCCGCCAATTGGATAAAGGCCCCCAATCCCCCTTTGCGCCGCCAGGGTTGCAAAGGTACCGCCAGCAGATCCTGGACGCCATAAGCTTTAAGGATGGGCAATCCTTCCTGTTCCACCCAATCCTGGTAAGTATCGATGAACCACTGTTTTTTTCCTTCGCCGTCTATAGCCTCTGACATAAATCCTCCTTAAAATAATCACTTCATCCACGGGGAATTACGGGTAAAAGCAGGTGGGACGGATATTCCGGCGTGTGATAGATGGTATGGGCTGTCGCGATGCTCGGGGGAATATGACTCACCGCACGGTAGCCCGATCCTTCCCAGGATGCGTCCTGGGTCTTCACCACCAGTTGCATGCGGTGCCCGGCGCGGAAGACATAGGATGCCTCACGGATCTCGATCGCATACTCCACAATCTTGCCCGGTTCGATGGCCACGGCCCGTTGATGGGGGTGGAAGGGCTGATAGGGCTTGGATTTACTGTCCTCGATCTCATGGTGGGAAGCCTTGAGCCAACCTACGGATACTCTCTTTTCCGCCCCGGTCGCCTCAACATCATAGAGCTCGATGAACCAGCTTGTATCCTCTGTGCTGATCGCCGCATAGAGATACAGGGCCATCGGGCCCGTGAGTTCCATATCGCTGGAGAGGGGCTCGGTCGCAAAGCGGAGGGCGGGAATCTTTTCTCCCGGCAGCAGGCCGATCGCCGTAGTGACCTGGTCCGGCCTTTCATTCCATCCCGGCAATTCCTGTTGCAGACTGCCCCGGGCCCCGAGATACACTTTGGTCCACTGGGTTCTCGCCAGAGGCCATTCGTTTTCGTATCTCCATTGATTGGTCCCCTGTACCAGGAGCCTGATGGGCGCCTCGTCCATGATCCCGGTGTCGTTTCCTTTCAGCCAGTGGTCATACCACCTTAAAATAATATCGTGGTTTTCGTGCCAGGGCCGGTTAAAGCCGACACCCGATTCCGGCACGGTGATCATCAGCTTCTTGGGCACATTGATGCTGTTGTAGGCACTGAAGGCGCCCGGGAGATGCAGATAAGGGGCGGCCCACCGGGAAAGCAGGTAGCAGGGAATGTTTATCTTATCGAATTTTGTGTAGGCGGACCGTTCCCAGTAGAACGGACCATCCAGGGGATGTACCAGGACATCGAATAAATGGGGATTCTTGTGGGGCCACCGGAGCGTTTTGTAGAGCCGGGGATAGCTCAGGATGTCAGGGTCTTCCAACAGCTCCGCGACGATCGGCTTTACGTCGGCCTCGGCAATTGGTGCAGCATCCACGCTATGCACAACGAGGCTGGCATCCCAGAACGTGGCGAGAAAGGACAGGTGCAGTATCCCGCCGTGATAAGCCCAGTGGCGATAGATGTCCGTGGCGGCATCAACGGGAAATATCGCTTTGAGGTGCGGCGGCCTCTGCGCGGCCACGAGCAGTTGGATCATCCCCAGGTAAGACATTCCCAGCATGCCCACATTGCCATTGCACCAAGGCTGCGCGGCGATCCATTCTACGAGGTCGTAACCGTCACGTTGTTCCTTGTCGGTAAAAACGCGGTAACTGCCCTCGGACATTCCTGTGCCTCGGGACTCGGCAATGACGTGCCCATAGCCCCGGGATACGAAATAATCCGTATCTCCCGCTTCGATGCCGCCGTTTCCCACATCCCGGTTCGTCGGAAATTCAAAGATGGGGAGTTTTTGCACATCTTTGGAATAGGGCAACAAACTGAGCAAGGCCGGAAATTTGCCGTCGCCGTCGGGCCGATATATATCTGCAGCGATCCCTATCCCGTCCGGCATCGTGACTAAGACATCTTTTTCGACCTTTACTCCGTATTGGGGCTGAGATACCAATCTATGCCAGTCTTTGTTCATCGCTCCCCCTTGCTCGAAAAGAGATTCAATACCCGAAATAGAGAGTTAAAATTTTACAAATTTGTTAAATTCACTTATAATATCAGCTGGTTGATTAAAAAGCGCATTGAAAGTCTCTAAACTCTTTTCGCCCGAAACATACTGCGGGGAGACATTGACTTTGCCGGCATCCTTGATGAAAGAGGGATCCTGGACCGTGTCCGCAAAGGCTTTCCGTAATATCTTCATGATATGGGCCGGCGTTCCCGGAGGCGCCGCATAGGGGCGTCCGATGCGATCGGGCAGGGAACGCATGCTCAAATATACTTTACCTTTTTTGTCACTCACCTGATCCTCGTCTACGGGCAGACCTTCTATCTCCGGTTCAGAGACGTTGCCGCGCAGGATCGGGCGCACCACGCCTCTTTTCACGAAATTTTGCAAGGAACTATAAGAACCCGCCCGGGCATCTACCTCGCCCCGTTCGATGGCAAGCAATACGGCGCTCCCACCGGGATACAGGACGATCTTAAACTTAACACCCGTGAATTCCTGCAAGAGGACCAGGAAAGAGTAGTCCGTCCCCGTCGTGCCTGTGCACCCGATATTTATGGGCGCGGTGGCTTTTCTCAAATCGGCAAAGGTCTTGTAGGGAATGCTGCTCCGGATTGTAAGGACGGTAGATTCCACGCTGGGTGAACCCAGCCATTGAAATTTCGTGAGATCGAACTTAATGCCCGGCGCCTTCTGTAACTGACCAAAGGAAAGCCCCCGGTTGAAGGTTGCAAAAGTCAAACCATCGGGCGCCGCAATATTATAGAGGTAATTGGCGGCAATGGTGCCGATGGCCCCGGGCATATTTCTCACAATTATTGTCGGGTTACCGGGAATGTGCTTGCCAATGTGCCGGGCCATGAGACGCGCCATGAGGTCATAACCGCCGCCTACTTCGGCGCCGCAAATCAGCGTCACGACCTTGCCCTTATAGTAAGGGGCCGCAAGAAGTGTTCCCTCAGCAAAGAGTGCGGAGATCGCGAGGAAGACAAATAATAAGCCGATGATTTTTCTTTTCATATTTCCCTCCTCTTTTTATGAAAATATAGTTGAGCCCTTTCCCTTCAATCAGTTAAGTCTAAATGCAAAACAGCCGATCTGCCCACCTGTATTTGATAAAGGGTGACGCCTGCCAAAAATGCCAGCCCCCCGGCAAAAAGCAGGTAGCTGGGTGCAATTATGTATCCCCAGAATCCCAGGAAGCTGGCCCCCAGAACCAGACGTTCCACCAGGTATGCCCGGCGGAGGTAAAAACCGTGCAGTACGGCGCAAAGAGAGAGGATTCCCAGGAAGAGACTGACCATGACCATCACCACCTCCAAGGCGGCATGGCCGGCAAATTGACCGAGAACGATCGGATTGTAGACATAGAGAAAGGGTATCAAATAGATCATGATGCCGATCCGCGAGGCTTGAACAGCCGTCATCATGTAAGGGCTCTCGGCAATGCCGGCAGCTACGAGAGCCGCCATGGCCACGGGCGGTGTGATGAAAGCGGAAACCCCTAAGAAGAGAACAAAGAAGTGGGCCGCCATGAGACTCACCCCCATCTTGATCAGGACCGGAGCGGCGGTGATGGAGACCACCACATAGATCGGAATTGTGGGCAGGCCGCAGCCCAGAAGGATGCAGATGAGGGTGGTGATCACCAGGGCAAGGAAGAGATGGCCCTGGCTCCAGATCTCCACCATGGAGGGCAGCTTGATATCCAGGCCGGTAAAACCGAGAATTTCGACGATGATGCCGACGCAGGCGCAGGCGATGGCGATAGGCGCCGCCGAAACAGCGCCGTCCACGACAACCTCCACCAGACGGTGCAGAGAAAGGCGTGTTTCCCGAAGGAAAAGGCTGACGACAAAGAGGGTAACAATCCCGGCCACGGCAGCGTACATGGGCGACAAGTCCATCATCAGCAACAGGGTCAGAGAGGCCAGAGGCACCAAAAACAAAGGCATCCGGACGAGCAGGAGCCGCATGTCCACGGGGTTTTCCTGCCAGACCATCCCCCGGCGCTTCGCCAGCAGCTCGACGCTGACAGCGGCACAGGCCACATAGGCCGCAGCAGGAATGACCGCCGCGGTGCAGATGTTGATATAAGAGATGCCCGTAAAGGCCGCCATCACGAAGGCAACGGCTCCCATCACCGGCGGGATGATCTGTCCCCCCGAGGAGGCGACCGCTTCGATGGCCCCGGCCACCTCAGGCGGGTAACCGGCCTTTTTCATCGCCGGAATGGTGAACGCTCCGGTGATGGCCACATTGGCGACGGCGCTGCCCGTCACCATGCCGACCAGGCCGCTGCCGATGACGGCCGTTTGCCCCATACCACCCGCCAGCCTGAGCTTATTTGTCAGGAGTTTTCCGAATTCGATAAAGAAACGCGTACCTCCCGTTTCATTCAGCAAGGAGCCAAAGAGAAGGAAAAGGAAGATGTAGGAAGCCGAAGCCGCCAAGGCTACCCCGTAGATTCCGGTGAAGCCGATGGTGAGGATGGAAATGCTTCTGTCGAACCTGATGGGCGCCGTTTGCAGGAACCCCGGGAGCAGATTGCCCAGGTAGAAATAGGCTAGAAAAAGACAGGCCAGACTCGTCAGTATCCATCCGTAGGCGGCGTAGCAGGCAACCAGCACGGCCGCCAGCAAGAAAACGCCCATGATGATGTCCAGCCTGGTCAGGGCGAAGACGCGGTCGGCGATGGCCCCGTAAAAGATTGCCACGTAAATAAGTGGTACGGCCGAGGCTAAAAGGAGAAGAAAATAAAAAGGCCAGGAGTGAGGCTTGCGCCTGATCCTGGCCAGGCAGAATATCGATAAGGCACCCAGGAGATGGGTGTTTTCCAACTGGATGACGTCGTGGAAGACGAATCCCACCATGGCAAACTGATACAGGACCCATAAACAGGCAACCAGGGCGATGACAACGTCGAGGTAACGGGTGTTTCTCTCCAGAAAGTTTCCGATCATAAAGGCGCCCTCCTTTTCGCCTCACGCATGGTCAAAATTTTCCCGTTGCTATCAGAATTTTATCTTCTCAGGCATTCCCATCTTAATTTTCTTCTCCTCATAAAATTTACGAGCCACGGGGTGGACCTGCTCCGGGGTCTTGAAATTCATCCAGGCAACTGTTTCCTTATCCACGCCCGCGCCGGCCGAATTGTACTCCCGGAACTTTTCCGCATTCTCGTAATATGTCTTGAGAATAGCCTCGACCACATCGTCAGGCATTTCCGGCCACATACCCCACATTACGGAAGCCCCCAAACCGCCAACAGGCTCCTTGGCTACACCCAACAGCGCCTCGGGCGGCAATTCCAGGTACCTGTATCCCATGCCCGTTGCCTTGTTCGCTCTCTCGATAACATCCCTGGGGATAGTCAAAAAGGAGACCTGACCCTTTTTCTGAAAGAGCAGCTCCTCTACGGCCGGGTAGCAGGAGATGTTTTTTCCCTTGCCGGTGTACACCCCAAAGTCACTGATCACATCGGTCATGCCGGCCAGCAGGGCGTCTTTGCCCTGGCCCAGAGTTATCTTTTGCTCCGTAACCGGAAAGCCGGCATTGGCTAGGACATCGTGGAGATAATTGGCTTTGGCGGAACCGGCCTTGTCCGTAACTACCTTTTTCCCCTGGAGGTCTGACCATTTCATGGGTTTAAGAGTCACAAAAAAGGTGGAACCCACAGACACCGCGCCAATCAGCTTCAGTCCTGTGATCTTCTCTTTAAAGTCCCACTTCCCCAGTTCTGCGGAAAATAAGGCCGTATCAGGCGTGTAAAGTACGGTCTTGGCCCGCCTTTTCTTGTCCTTATAGGTCAATAGGATGTTCTCCACACCGCCCCGGGTGGCCATGCTGGTGGCATGGAGCCAAGGCGGGCCGTACTTGTTGATGACATCGGCAAAAATATGCGCCAGAATATAGCCTCTGCCGCCCTGTCCCGCCCCCAGTATTTCAATGGAGACATCCTCGTGCCCTTTAGCCGCAGCCTTTGCACTCGCGGCTGGCTCCGCAGCCTCTGCCGTCTTGGGTGCGGCCCAACCGCAGGTCAACCCAGCAATCAAAATCGCCACCAATGCCCGTGTAAACCATGAGTTATTCATAATTTCCCCTCCCGATTTTTATGAATTTCCTACGATTCTCTCCGTCGCCATACCATCGGCTACGAGCAAGGCTCTATACCCGATAGACCTTGACCTTTACACAGCCGTCTACCCCCGTACTCACCGGATCCGTATCGTAGGGAACCAGCTTATTGAAGTTGGCGCCTTTGCCATAGGCGATTGGTTTGCCCTTGCACAAGCTGCCAAAATGACTGGATATGCCGATCGCTTCCGGGTGAATGCATTCCGTAACCTTGGCCATGCCGGTAACTTTACCCACGGCGGACTCAACGCAGATAGTGTCCATATCGCTTATCCCGCGGCTTTTCGCGCTCCGGGTATTGATCAGGATCTTTTGCGCATAGGGATTGAGCTCGGCAAACTCGGACAGCCAAGGATTTTGCGCTGTCCAGGACTGGGCATGCGTTGCCACCCGGAAGTTGCAGGCCTTCAGGTCAAAAGCATCGGCTGAAGCATAGGAAGCACAGGCCTTCCACTCCGGCAGGGCCTCATAGTCGGAGATATCCCAACCTTTCAGTCCCAGATCTTCCGCCGCTTCTTTTACCTGCGGCCCGGCATCCATGATATTCTCGTAATAGAGCGGGAAGCGGGCCTTGATCCAGGGCAAGGGGTACAACTCATCCACCGTCCTCTTGGCGCTGGTATAGCCATGCTCTTTGAACCATTCCAGTCCCTTTTCCTCACCGAACTTGGATTTGAAGCGCCGATCGCCGATCTCCTCCTTGGTGTATTTACGGGCCGGATCGAGCTTGTAGGGGTCTTGCAGACCATAGCGACGATTGTAGAGCTCATAGTAATCCCCCAGGAAACCAAGTCTCTCGGCCAATTCCAAAAGGACATCCATCCAGTCGCGCGCCTCCCCCAGCGGCGCGACGATTGGCTGCCTGATTCCATAGTAGAACTGCCCGGTGAGCACCGTCATGCTCCACACCAGCACATTGGGCATGAACTGCAATTTCTCCAAGCCGATCGCCTCGGGTAACACCAGGTCGGCGAAATCGCTCATCTCATCGAGGGTGATGCAAAAGGACGCGATAAACTTATAGCTCCTTAGAGCCTTGGCCGTTACCTCGTAGTCGCAGCCCCCCATGAACAGGTTGCGCCGGCAGGAAATAAGGACCTCCGGATGATAGGGCATCCCGTACTTATCAGGGTCGATACTGGCGGCCAGGCTCATGGGAGACCGGTTCGTACTGATGGGGTAAAGTTCCTTGAGGTCAACATTTTCCGGCATGCCCACCTTGAAGTTATAGTAGTCATCGCCATGCCCCAGGTCCGGATTTGTCGGCGGCATGATGAGGCCTTCATAGACGCCCGGACTCCACTCCCAGGCAGGACCGACCAGGTTCATACCCCGATGTCCACCGGGCACGTAAAAGTTACCCACGATCAGGTTGAGCAGCTGTACCCCTAAGGCGGCGCCGACGCCGTGCTTGTGGGCCCCGGCTCCCCGGTAGATATTGGCCGCCACCGGCCGATAGGGAAGTTCCACCCCCTCTATGGTGATGGTGGAGCCTATCCGGGCCTCGTTCCCGAATTCTTCAGCCAAACGGCGAATGGTGGCCCCAGGAATTGTGGTGATCTCCGCCGCCATTTCGGGGGTGTACTTCTGCACATGTTCCTTGAGCAGCTGAAAAGCCGGACGGCACTGGACACCATCGACTGAGTGGCTTCCTTCGAGGGCATAATCCTTAACCTCGGCATCATAGGGCGCTGCTTTCCCCGCTTCCACATCCCAGACCAAGGGTTTCCCCTCCCGCCTCAGGTAGTGGCCATCCGCTTTGACCAGGTAGGGACCGTTGGTATGCTTTTTGATAAATTCCCGATCATAAATATTTAATTCATTCAGGAGAACATTGATCATGGCCAGCATGAGAGCCGCATCGGTTCCGGGACGGATCGGCACCCACTCATCGGCCTTCGAAGCCGCCGGGGTGCAAACGGGATCGACCGCGATGATCTTCAGCCCTCCTTTTTTCCTGGACGCCGCAATTTTCTGTGCCGTAAGATTAGGATTCAGCCCGGCCCCGAAGCCCGCCTGGTTGCCGACTAATATCAGATAGTTAATTCGATCGGCGTCGAAATCGCAGTGAAAACTGCCATTGGTCAAGTACATCGAAGAATGGAGATACTGCCCGCAGTAGTAGCCTGACCAGTGGGTATTGGGCGTGCCGAAGGCCTTGGCCCAAAGCCCCATGGCTTGTGTGGAACCAGTATCGAAGGTGGTCAGGGCTAATTTCCGGGAATCTTCTTTTCTGACTTTGGCAAGTTTTTCCGCAAGCATGTCCAGGGCTTCATCCCAGGAGATGGGCACCCAGCCCGGATCGACACCCAGGCCTTTTTCGGGATTAGTACGCCTAAGCGGGGTCCGCACCCGGCTGGGATCATACAATTGCATGATGGCGGCACCGGCTTTGGAACATATTTTGCCCAGGCTGTTCGGGCAATCCGGATCTCCTTTGATATCCACCACCACTCCGTCCACCCGATGCACCAGTATGCCGCAGGCTCCCTCACAGACATCACAGACGCTGTGTACCCAAAGATCCTCTTTTTGCATACCACCCTCCTTTATCGGTTAAGCGACAGGAGCAGACATTCCCACCTTCAGTATGGAATATCTTAATATAAAAGCGCCGATTAATTCGGAAATACCGGCTATGGCCAGGGCTGATGAAGGCACCATGGCAAAGTGAACCAAGATGAAGATGACCAGCGGCAGGAGCAATCCTAAAAACACGACACCCCCATAGAATAAGAGGGCAAGGGGCCCCTTCAGTAGGTAAGTCAAGGACTCTTTGGCAGTGACAGAAGAATAGAAATTACCCGCCAGATAGACAAAAAGGAGCAGGGCCGTTATACTGACGCCCCAGGGCCCGGCTGCTTTCAGCAACTCCGGATTGCCTATGTCTTGGGGAGAAAAGGTGTGAATGATCTCGGCGAGACTTATCCCGCTCGCTATACTGACACTGACAAAAAGGATGGGGAGCAAGGGGTTGTTCCAGAAGGAGATCGGTCTGGAGGCCAAGAGCACAAAGCCCGTATATATAACCAGGCAGAAGGCAAAAAAGACGGAGAGGACCTGCAATGGCACCCCACCCATAAAATAATAGGCCAAGCCAAAAATTATAAAGAAAAAAACGAAGTATATGCCTCTACTTACCCAGGAGGTTTGGGGCCTCCGGAAAATCCTCCAAAACTTCCAGGGATGGGTCAGAAACATGAGATGAGCACTGCCTTTCAAAATAGCCGTGATGCCCACAGCGATCAGTAACCCTAAGCGCCAGTTAACCAGGACCGAGGCGATGAACAAACCTCCCCCCACACCGCCAAAGTAAATAGCTGCCAGTAGCCAGAGACCTTTTCCCTCTATCCAGTCCTTTTGCAGCTTGGCTCTCATGATAAATTCGTTTCTTCTAATGGTGGAATAAGGCATTTTTTTGTATCTCCTCCTAATAATTCAATGTCCTTGACTCAAGCGAAGTGTGTTACAAGCAAGTTTAGAAACATTTACGTTAAATAATATATGGAGGGGTTGGTCCCCAGCTCCTCCCTCAACCGCAAGCGTACCCGGGACTCAGCGAGGGCCAGGCTCACCTCGCTTTGCGGATCGTCCAGATCGCCGAAAACAATCGCCCCGGTCAGGCAGCCTTCCGCACAGGAGGGCTTGAGACCTTCGTCCAGCCGGCTTGCGCAGAAATCGCATTTCAGGACGGTACCCGCCGGATGACGCTTATAGGCCTGCTCTTCAAAGGGCGTAAGACCGTCCGGAAAATAGTTTCCTTCCCCCTCCCACAGGGAGCGGACATCGTAGGGGCAGGCCAGAATACAGGCCCGGCATCCCACGCATTTCTCCCCATCAACAACCACCAGGTTATCGGCGCGCTGGTAGGAAGCCCCTGTCGGGCAAACCTCGACGCAGGCCGGATTTTCGCAGTGCATGCAGCGCACCGGCCAGAATATCCGGCGGGCCGCAGGAAAAGTCCCCACCTCCTCCTCCAACACTCTGTTCCAAAAGACCCCCTGGGGCGTCCCATTTCTCATCTTACATAGCGACACGCAGGTGTTACAGCCGATGCATAATTTCAGATCGATGGCCATGCCCCAATGCATATAATCCTCCTTCTTTCTTATCCAAGGATAATTATACAATTTAGCAGTTTTATTAGTAATTTCCACATGTTGATCGTGTGATAAAAGCAGGGGAATTGACACCAGCTGCCGTTTGAGTCGCTATCACGAACAATAATCCTTGTCAAGACAAATCAACCATTTGGATGGGAAAGCAGAAGGCACGGCCGGGAAATCATTTCCTGCCGCTGGCCTTAAAGAAAGTATAACAGAATACCCCATCGGACTCCGTGGTGCGGCATAGGTCCCTAATGCCTTTTTCAAAGAGGTGCCGTTCCACCATGCCGGCCTCGATGGCCGCTTCACGGACACCCTCGATCATGGCCGTGAATGTCTTCTGTGTGAACCCCTCGACCAGATCCGGTTTACTGGAATCAACGTAGACCATGCGCGGGGACACCCGAATCGAGCTATAGCCTGCGTCGCACAACAGCGGATAGAGTTCTCTCCCGATCAGGGCATTGCCGCCGGCCCGCCGTTGCAGTTCCACCTGACACTGAATCGCTTTTTGTGCCGCTTCGCTGTCGGGATGAAAATAAGCCGAGCCATGGTCCCCTTCGATGACCGTGATGGTGCCGCCCGGGCGCAAATGGTTTTTCAATGCCCGCAGCGCCTCGCCGGGCCGGGAGAGATGTTCCAGGACGAAGCAGACGAAAATGTGATCAAAGGGGGCCAGCTCGCGGGGCAAATTGAAGATGTCCGCCTGTTGAAATTGCACATTCCTCAAGCCGGCCGCCGCTACCTTTCTCTGGGCTTCCTTGATCGAGGCTGCGGATATATCGACCGAAGTAATCAAGGCCCCGGGGCTGTTCCCCGCCAGGGTGACGGTTTGGGCACCCACACCGCAACCGGCTTCCAGAACACGGCTTCCTGCCGGATAGGAGGTATCGGCGTGCAGCAACTCGACCAAGGTGGAAGCCTGGTCCTGTAAACGGATGGCTTCCCGAGAATCGTAACCGTGCACGTATGCTTTATTCATGCTTCCTCTTGCCTACCGAACCCTTCGGCACCAGGGACTTCTCTTTCCCCGGACTTGCCGATTTCCCTGGCACTTCCCCGCGCAATGATTCTGCCCTCGGCCATAAGAACGCCGGAAGTCGCGAGTTTACCGGCAAAAAGGACATCATGAGTTACGATCACAAAGGTCGTTTCCGCCTTTAAATCGAGCAACCACTGGCCAAATTCATCGGTTGTATCCACATCGAGCGCCGAAGTGGGTTCGTCGAGGAGCAGGTACTGGGGCTTTAAAATAAGCGCCCGGGCAATCGCCACCCGCTGGGCCTGGCCGCCGCTGATTTGGGAAGGATAGCTTGGCCAAATTGTTTCGATCCCCAACCTCTTCAGGGTCTCCCGGGCCTCTTCCTCCGCCTGCCTTTTGTTTTTTTTCAGAACCTGCATAGGCGCCAGGGTCATATTTTCCATGACTGTCAAATGGGGAAAGAGATAGAGGTTTTGAAAAACAATCCCTACGGACTGCCGGAACCGGCGCTCTTCCATGGTAAAGATATCCTGGCCATGCAGCTCGATGCGCCCCAGGTCCGGTTTCAGGAATTTCCCGAGGCATTTGAGGAGGGTTGTTTTTCCTGAACCGCTCCGTCCCATAATGGAGAAGATCTCCCCCGGGGGAACGGCAAACTGAATGTCTTGCAGGGCTTTGCTGCCGCCGGGATAGGTATAGGAGAGCCCCTCGATCTTAAGCATGGGAAAAGCCTTTCGCCTTGATCCTTTTTTCCACCCGCTCGGACAATTTCATGAGGGGGAAGGAGATGATAAAGAACAGCAACCCCACGATGAAATAGTATTTGATCGGGTTATAGGTCACGCTGATGATGGATTGCGCTTCTCTGATTACCTCGGCCACGGAAATGACGGCGATGAGCGACGTGTCCTTGATCAGGGCTACGACGGCATTCATAAGCGGGGGCAAGGCGATGCGAAAAGCCTGGGGCCAGACCACAAACCGGAAGACATGAAATTTCGTGAGCCCCAAGGCAATGCCTGCCAGGTTTTGCCCGTAGTCAACGGCCAGCAGCCCGGAACGGATCACCTCGGCCATATAGGCGGAAGCATTGACCGTGAGCGTGATGATCGCGGCCTGGAGCGGCGAGAGCACAATGCCGATTTGCGGCGCTCCGAAATAGACAAAAAAGAGTTGCAGCAAAAGGGGGGTCGCTCTGATGAAATCGTTCCCGAACCGCAACAGGGCGGTAAGATAGTTGATTTTCCTGTGGAGAATGATCCCGAAGGGAATCGCCGCCAGAAAACCGAGGATGCTGGCACTCAAGCCCACCAGGAGGGTGATGCCGAAGCCCCGGAGGAGCTTGCGCATGATAACCGGCGCCTCCATCTGGGAGACCGCGCTCGCTGACTGTTGCGAGGGAGAGGCAAACCATTTATCGTGCAGCGCTTTGAGTTCCCCGCTTTTCTCCATTTGCCCGAGAGCCTTGTTGATTTTGCCCAACAGCTCCTCATTGTCCTGTGTGACGGGGATGGCCAGCTGCTCTTCATAGAGAAGAGGCCCTGCGGCCACAAAGGGCATGCCGCCCTGGCCGATCTGGTATAAGCCAACGAGCCGGTCCGTGACAAACCCGTCCAGCCGGCCGTTGAGAACATCCTGAAAAATATCGGTCATGCTTTTATAGGTCACCAGCTCGATTTCCGGATGCTTTTCCCGTAAAAACTGTTCATATGTTTCCCCGAGACCGACCCCGACTTTCGCTCCCTTGAGATCGTTTACATCCTTGATCTTGCTTTCTTTCTGCCGGTGGACAAAAAGCTGGGCACCGGAATAGGTATAGGGCTGTGAGAAATTTACTTTTTTTGCCCGTTCCGGCGTTCTCGCCATGGCGCCGATGATGGCGTCATATTTTTTCAGCAGGAGACCGGCGATGATGCCATCCCATTCCGTGGTGACGAGCACCAGCTTCCGATCCAAGTGTTGGGCAAGCCCTTTGGCCACATCGACGTCAAAACCGGCCAATTCCCCCTTTTCCGAGTAAAAACTAAAGGGGGGAAATTTGCCGGTCAGGGCGACCGTAAAGGTCGCTGTTGCCCCTGCCAGCAGGAGCGGAGGCCGCAATATTGTGCCGTAGATCATGAAGATAATAATGAGGATACTCAGAAAACCGCACTTTTTTGCTCGGGAATGGTAAGACGCCACGCTTCTTTTCTCTCTATTGCGATATGTTATAGATCTAAAGATTGCCTTATGGTGCTAAAGATTGCAACATCATTCTGGGGGTAACGGCGAGTTGACCGGCGGCACGAGCCTGCCAAAAACCATGGGTTCGGTATTTGATGCGCAGCATGTTGGTGAACCACTCCGAATTCCAGATCGGGTTGATAAAATTATCGGGCGGCCTTTAATTTACTGCCGCTATGACTTTTGCTAAATCTTTTTCAGAAGCCCCCAAAGTCAACAGAGACCTGACCAACAAGTCCAATGAAACAGTCGGGTCACCTGTTTCCATTTTTGCAACACGCGACTGGCTTGAACTCATCATCTTGGCCAACTGCTCCTGCGTAATTTTTTGCTTCATACGCTGTTTCTTCAGATGTGCACTAAGCGCCAGTTTCAATTCGATATACCTGGCTTCTTCCGACGACAATCCCAGAAATTCAGTTGTTGTTCCAACTTTCCATCCCTTTTTCTCAAGCATATGCTTTTTGGTTTTTTCCATCATCGCCTTACCCTCCTGCTCACGACTCATACTCTTTTAATCGCTTCTTGCATACATCGATAACTGGCTTCGGTGTACGATTTGTTTTCTTTTCGAATACCTCTAAAATCACTATCGCATCCGGTTCAATCAGGTACACGATTCTCCAATTCAAATTCTCGTCTACTATCCGTAGTTCGTGACAGCGCGCCCCAATGGAAGGTATCGGGCGGGACTGCGGTAGGGATAATTTCTCACCCCGCTGCAAGGCACGAAGCAAATAACCTGCCTCCAGACGCGCTGTCTTCGAAAATGGAGGTGTTTGCACCTCACCGTGCAACCATACCAATGGTTTATCATTCGGGCTCATCATTATCTATCCTATGTCATTTATGACATATTGTCAAGTGCATTTGGAGCATTCTTTTTGGCTTTGGAAATTCATTTGAAGCTTATTGGTTTAGCGCTTCGCGCCGGCCCGGCCCCGGATCCTGTCGGCGACGGCAAGGATCGTGTTCACATAAACCGTGCTGTTATTATAGGCAAAGATGACTTTCCGGCGGTCTTCCCGGCCGATGTTGCCCTGCCAGCCGTGCTTCTGCAGGTAATTGGCGATGCTGTGAATGGCGTCGGTGGTGACAAAGGGGTCGATGCGGCCGTCCTTATCCCCGTCTACACCGTAGGAGAAGATATTGGAGGGCATGAATTGACAAAGACCGATGGCCCCGTAGATCGAGCCCCGCAGGTCGAGAGGATCGAGGCCGTTTAGGGCGGCATAGTTAAGCAGGGCTTTTAGTTCATTATAAGCCCAATCCGACTTCTTACGCAACCAATAGCGGGCATTATCCTCATTGGCCGGGTTGACAGCACCGTTCAGGTAGGGTCGGATAGGCTCGAGGTCGGTGCAAAAGGCCATGCTGGCAAGCCTGTTGAAGACAAGATCCCGGCCCGTGCTCCTTCCCAGGCGGGTCTCCACGAGGAGGATGGACACAATGATTTCCTCCGGGACACCATAGCGGGCGCTGGCGTCCTTCAGGGAGGCCCGGTTTTCCCTCATGTAGGAGCGGGCCCTGGCAATTAATCTGGAGTTCCCGTAACCCTTATATACTTTGTTGTGATTGACGGGACCCGGGATAGAGGAACTATCCTGATACTTGCTCGCCAGGAGGGATATCTTGCCGGCCATGGTCAGCGGTTCAAACCTCACCTCCGGCCGGGAAAAAAGCATTTGGAGGTGGTGCTCATCGAAGCCATCGGCAATCAGACGTTCCGTCAGGGGCAGCCAATATGCCTGCGCGGCGGCGGGGACAAGGAGGAGGAAAAGGGTGAAACAAAGGATCCCGAAGCGCCAACAAGGCCTTGGGGCGGGTGTTTCACCTCCCAATAAGGGCAGAGAATATACCTCGGGCAGGTTCATAGAATACTTTCCGTCCTTATGCCAGCACCTAACTCAGGTCTTATTTATTGTGCTTTTGTGTGCAGGAACTCTATGGGAAAGCTGATCCCCTGTCAAGAAAAAATGACAGGAGAAATACGCCGCTGGGAAAGCGGGGATTTCCCTCGCAGCTTCCCACAGTTCACCGGGAGCCGGATTACCCGGTGATCCGGTGGAGCGATTGGTTCCCTGCCTTATCGGTTTTTCAGATACTGTTTCAAGACCCGATAGTAATTTTCATGAGGGCCGATCATAAGAAGTTCCAAATCCTCGCCGACTTTCCGATATGCAAGCAGATACTTTATTGTTTTGAGCTTAAACTTGTGAATAAATACTCCTCGCAAGTCGCCTTTCTTTTCCTCCCCAACGCTTGGGTCGTTGGCAATATTTCTTATTTCCCGATCCAAAGAATCCTTTTCCGGCTTCGACATCTTCTTTACTTTTTTCTCAAACGACTTTGATTGGTAAATTCTCATAAGGCTCTATCCAAAGGTGTATTCGGTTTTCTCACCCTGTTCTAACTCGTCCAGCCCAATCAAAATTTCCTTTATGAGGGAATATGGTAAATCCGGATTCTCCTCGGCACACTTGCCCATGCGTGCCCAATGTTCGATCTGACCGGCCAAAGACCGGTGATCAATCCGCCCATATTTTTTTGCCTCATCTGCGAGTTCTTCGGATATTCTTACTGCTGTGGCCATAATACTTGTTCCTCCAAATATCTTTATTGCAATGTGCTGTCATTATAGCTCTGATAGTTGCATAATGCAACCAAATGTTGCAATATAATTTTGGGGTAACACGGAGCTAACGAAATTTAAATGGTATCTCCTTATGCCGCCCGCAACAAGAATTCAACTTTCACAGCTTCGAATGGGAAAACGATGCGTCCAGCGTCCGTGCGATCTAGAACTCCAGCATTAAGAAGCGCAGTCACATCGCCGTGCACGGCCTTAACATCGCGCCCAACGCGCCGCGCAGCTTCGCGGATTGATACGGGACCGGCTCCGCAGAGAGCCTTAAGTAGCGCCCACCGCTTTGGGGTTAACACTCGCCAAAGCAATTCTGGTGTAGCGAAGCTGATGCGCGCGGACTTTTCGGCTTTACCTGTTTTCCAAGCACGTGCAAAGTCCGCCATCGAATCGCCGGGCGTTCGTACATCAAGAATTAAGGTTTTCATAGTTCCACCTCGCGATGTCATTCTGGAAGTCATCTATCAACTGCTCCGGTGTCGTGAACAAGTAGGCGCTTTCCTTTCCACCAAAATGCCGGTGATCGCCCTTCCCAACTTCGTTGTCGTACCGCAAAACGCATTCTCCACGCACGATGAACGCCAGACTGTACTTGAATCCGTGTAACGACCCTCCGAGCGGCTTTGGAAGACGCCACAGTACTAACTCCGCGAATGAGGACTCAGAGTAAGCGATGCGTGTGCGAAGGAGTTCAACGGCTTTCATGTTGGAGATAATACCAACATTTGTGATCGTTGTCAATTATTCCAGCAACAAGGGCGGCCACAAGCGACCGAACGCAAAGATAACCTGCCGGGGCCAGAGTCCTGGCGGAAAAATCACAGACCGGAATTCCCCGGTCGGGTTGATTGACTGGTTAGCATTCAGTCTTTAGACTTCAAATGGTTAAGAATATCCTTTCGCGTAGAGTGTAAGCGCTTAATCAACCACATCTTTTCATAGCAGTCCCGCCGTGTCATGATGCCCTCCAAAATAATCGCCCCAAGGAGGCATCATGGAAGAAAGTATTACATCAAAGCAAAGCAAGGAAG
>Ga0082335_1004882_pt1 | contig 19392 bp, 18 predicted proteins | sample Subgrocontami58m_FD_72375 | JGI IMG/M metagenome (GOLD analysis project Ga0082335, IMG submission 72375) | Subsurface groundwater microbial communities from S. Glens Falls, New York, USA - GMW37 contaminated, 5.8 m (SPADES assembly) (version 2) ... | reverse complement strand
CGTTGAAGCCGAGCGTGTCGAGGTACGGCGTGAGGCCGGCCGCGTCCAGGTAGCGCGTGACCACGCGCGAGCCGGGCGCGAGGCTCGGCTTGACGGTGGCCGGCACCCGGAGGCCACGCTCGACGGCGCGCTTCGCCAGCAGCCCCGCCGCGACCATGACCGACGGGTTCGAGGTGTTCGTGCACGAGGTGATCGCGGCGAGGACGACCGACCCGTCCGTCACCGCCGCCTTCGTCGCCGTCGCCGCGACCGCGGCGGCATTCGCCTTCTTCGGGCCGGCCGCCTTCTCGAACGAGCCGCGGACGCCGGCCAGGCCGACCCGATCCTGCGGTCGCTTCGGGCCGGCCAGGCTCGGCTCGACCGTCCCCAGGTCGAACTCGATGAGCTCGCTGAAGACGGGGGTGGGCGATGCGTCGGTGCGGAAGAGGCCCTGCGCGGTGAGGTACGCGCGCGCGAGCGGGACGGCGTCGCCGCGACCGGTCGCCTCGAGGAACTCGAGCGAGCGCTCGTCCGCCGGGAAGAGCGCCGCGGTCGCACCGTAGTCCGGGCACATGTTCGAGAGCGTCGCGCGGTCCGGGATCGACAGGCTCGAGAGGCCGGCGCCGCAGAACTCGACGAACTTGTCTACCACGCCGTGCTTGCGGAACAGCTCGGTGAGCGTGAGGACGAGGTCGGTCGCGGTCGTGCCGGGGCGGAGCGACCCGCTGAGGCGCACGCCGATGACCACCGGGGCGGGGAGGTACATCGGCTGGCCGAGCATCGCGGCCTCCGCCTCGATGCCGCCGACACCCCAGCCGAAGATGCCGAGGCCGTTCACCATCGTCGTGTGGGAGTCCGCGCCGACGAGCGTGTCGTAGATCGCGACGCCGGCCTGTACCTGGACGAGCCGCGAGAGGCGCTCGAGGTTGACCTGGTGGCAGATGCCCATGCCCGGCGGGACGACGCGGAAGTTGCCGAAGGCCTGCTGGGCCCAGCGGAACAGGGCGTAGCGCTCGCCGTTCCGCTCGAACTCGCGGTCGAGGTTCCGGGCGTAGGCGTCCGGGCTGCCGAAGGCATCGACCTGGACCGAGTGGTCGACGACCAAGTCCACCTGCACGAGCGGATCGATCTTCCGCGGATCCTTGCCCGCGCGCTGCATGGCCCCGCGCATCGCGGCGAGGTCCACCACCGCGGGCACGCCGGTGAAGTCCTGGAGCAGCACGCGGGCCGGCGTGAACGGGAGCTGCGCGCCCTCCGTCGTCGCCGGCCACGCCGTCAGCGCGCGGATGTCCTCATCGGTCGCGCGGCCCGCGACCTGCTCGCGCAGCAGGTTCTCGAGGAGGATCTTCACGGTGAACGGGAGCTTCGAGGGATCGCCGAGGCCGGCCTCGCGGAGCGCGTCGAGCCGGTGGTAGCGCAGGGTGGTTCCGGGGAGTGGACTGAGGGTGGAGGTCATGCGGCCATGCTAGGTCGAATCCATTTGTCATACCATTCGCCCATTCCCCGCGACTTCGAGTGAGGTGGAGCGATGGCCGACGACGAGCGCACGTTCCTGCGCGGCATTGCGAGCGAGAGCTACGGCATCGGCGAGTGGCGCAGGAAGCAGCGCTCGGCGCCGCGCGTGCGCTCGGCGGGCACGATCGTGGACGACGCGAGCGTCGGGCACTCCGGTGATTCCGACCAGTCGCAGACCTCGTGGATGCTCGGCCCAGGCGACGAGCCCTTCCTGACCCAGACGCTCCAGGTCCACCACGTCGAGCTCTTCCCGGGCGGCGCGAACCACGGGCACGGCCACCAGAACGAGGCCACCTTCTACATCCTCGAGGGGACCGGCTACGAGATCCACGACGGCAAGCGCTACGACTGGGCCAAGGGCGACTTCGCGATGGTCCACGCCGAAAGCAAGCACCAGCACTTCAACGCGAGCACGACCGAGCGCGCGCTCGCCCTCGTGATCAAGGCGAAGTGCGCCTGGATGTACCTCGGCCTCATCCAGCAGGGCCGGAGCGGCCCGCTCAAGGATCCCGAGAAGTACGGCCCCCGCGAGGACTGGTCCCAGCTCTGGACGCCCGGCTCGAGCGAGCAGACCAAGGTCGTGAAGCAGGCGGACACGAAGTGGGAGCGCACGCGCGACGGAAAGGTCCGGATCATCACGTCCCCGGCGCGGACCGACCTCCGCACGCACAGCGTGGACATCTACGAGCAGGAGATCGCGCCAGGCGGCCGGTCGGCGAAGCACTGGCACATGGCCGACGAGGTCCTCTACTGCATCAGCGGCGGCGGCTACAGCCTGCACTGGGACGTCGAGGCTGAGATCGACGACCGCTACTACGCCCGCGTGGCCAAGGAGCCGACGCGCTGGGAGTTCAAGAAGGGGGACCTCGTTTACGTTCCCCAGAACACCGTCCACCAGCACTTCGCGACCGGCGGCGCGCCGCTCCACATGCTGTCGGGCCAGAACCGTCTCTTCAAGCTCCTCGGCTACGACAACGTCGCCTACCTCGAGGACGCGCCGAAGGGCTAGCCGTCAGCTGAAGTCCCACCGGCCTTCCCTCTTCGCCCTGCCGGGCTACCGGCTGTTCTGGATCGGCATCACGCTCTCCACGATCGGCAGCCGAGCCTCGCTCACCGCGAACCTCTGGCAGGTCCAGGAGCTGACCGGCTCGACGCTCCAGGTCGGCCTCGTCGCGCTCTTCGAGGGCATCGCCGTGCTCGTCGTCGGTCCGCTCGGCGGCACGATCGCCGACCGCGTGGACCGTCGCCGGCTCGTCCAGCTCGCGCAGGGCCTCGCGCTCCTCACCTCGCTCGCGCTGGCGATCCTGAGCTGGCTCCACCTCGTCGTGCCGGCCCACGTCTTCGTCGCATCGCTCCTCGTCAGTGCTCTCGCGACGTTCGACGTCCCGGCGCGCCAGTCGCTCATCCCGGCGCTCGTGCCGCGCGAGCGGATCGTCGAGGCGATCGCCCTCGCGATCCCCGGGCGGAACGTCGCGCTCCTCGTGGGCCCCGCCATCGCCGGCATGCTGATCAGCCTCGCGGGCGCCCAGCTCGTCTACCTCTTCGACGTCGTGACGTACGTCGTCCTCATCGTCACGCTCGGCCGCATCGGCTTCGAGAAGATGGATCCGCCGAAGGTGACGGCCTCGCTCTGGTCGAGCGCCGGCGAGGGCTTCAGCTACATACGGCGGCAGCCGCTCATCTGGCAGCTCATGGCGATGGATCTCTCGGCGACGTTCTTCGCCGGGTACCGCGTGCTCCTGCCCTCGCTCGCACGCGACGTCTTCGACGTCGGGGCCGCCGGCTACGGGCTCCTCGCGGGCGCGCCCGCCGTCGGCGGCATCCTGGGCTCGGGGGTCGCCTACCGCCTCGCCGCCTACCGGCGCAAGGGCCTCCTCGCTCTCGGCGCGACCGCGGCGTACGCCGCGGTCGCGATGGCGCTTGGCTACGTGCCGTGGTTCGTGCTCGCGGTCGTGCTCACCGGCCTCCTCGGCCTGACCGACACGGTGGCGCAGGTGATCCGGCAGGGCGTGGTGCAGGCCGAGACGCCGAACGAGCTGCGCGGCCGCGTGACCGCCGTCTACCAGATGGTCTCTCGGGGTGGGCCGGCGCTCGGCCAGGCGCAGCTCGGCGCGAGCGCGCTCGCGCTCGGCTCGCCCCTCGCGCTCGCGCTCGGCTCGCTCGTCCCGCTCGCGCTCTCGCTGTGGTTCGCTCTCCGCGGCAGGACCGTGCGGGAGTACGAGGGATGACGCCGCCGTAGCGCCGGCGACATCGCGGCTGCGTGCGCCGCGTCCCGGCTCAGAACGGCGGCCAGGGGATCGCCGGCCAGCCCGGGCTGGGGAACGGGAAGGCGCCGCTCTCGAGGAGCCGCTCCACGCGCCCGACCGTGGCGCGGATCTCCGCGCGCGCGAGGAGGCCGCGGAGCGCCGCGCCGAGGTCGGCGTCGAGCGCGGCCCGCACCGCGTGGAGCGCGGCGACCTCCTCCAGGTCGAAGGGCCGGCCGCGCCAGCCCCAGAGGATCGTGCGGAGCTTCGGGTGGATCGAGAAGCACACGCCGTGATCGACGCCGTGCAGCCGGCCGCCGGGTGCCGGCAGGAGGTGCCCGCCCTTCCGATCCGTGTTGTTCACGATCGCGTCGAAGACCGCGACGCGGCGCAGGCGCGGGTCATCGGCGCGGAGCAGCTCGCCCAGGTCCACACCCTCGTCCACCTCGATCCAGAGCTGCGCCATCCCCGGTCCGTACGGGCCGTCGCCGCGCAGGACGGTCGGCGGCACGATCCCCCAGCCGGTCGCCTCGGAGACGAGGTACGCCGCGACCTCGCGGCGGGCGAGGGTCCCGTCGGGGAAGTCGTCGAGCGGCCGCTCGCCGGCCGTCGGCTTGTAGACGCAGCGGGCGACTGCCATGCCGTCGAGGCTCACCGAGCCGCGGAACGAGGCGTTCGAGGCGTCGACGAGCCGGCCCTCGAGCTCGATGGAGCCGTCGCGCAGGAGGTGCTCCAGCTCGGTCACTTCACTAGCCTAGGGGGGTGGTCCGCCGCCCCCTCGCCGCGCTCGCGAACCCGAACTTCCGCCTCTACGTCTTCGGCCAGATCGTGTCGCAGAGCGGCGCCTGGATGCAGCGGATCGCGCAGGCCTGGCTCGTCCTCGACCTCACCGATTCGCCGGTGGCGCTCGGCACGCTCGCCGCCCTCCAGTTCCTGCCGATCCTCGTCTTCTCGCTGTTCGCCGGTGTCGTCGTCGACCGGCTGCCGAAGCGTCGCTTCCTCATGGCGCTGCAGCTCGGCGCCGTGGCCCAGGCGACGCTCCTTGCCGTCCTCACGCTCAGCGGGACCGTCCAGCTCTGGGAGATCTACGCGCTCGGCCTCCTGCTCGGGGCGATCACCGCGTTCGACAACCCGACCCGGCAGACCTTCGTGAGCGAGATGGTCGACCGCGAGCAGCTCCAGAGCGCCGTCGCGATCAACGCCTCGGTCTTCAACTTCGGGCGGATCGCCGGACCCGCGATCGGCGGCGTCATCGTCGCGACCGGCGGTGCCGGCTGGTGCTTCGCGGTCAACGCGGTCTCCTACTTCGCCGTGCTCGGGGCGCTCGCGCTCATGCGCGCGGATCGCCTCCACCCGGTCGCGCCCCGCGCGCACGCCACCGTCGCGACCGAGCTCCTCGACGGCCTTCGCTACGTCCGGAGCGAGCGCCGCCTCACGATCCCGCTCGTGATCCAGGCCTTCATGGGCGTCTTCGGCTGGAACTTCGCGGTCATCCTGCCGCTCCTCGCGCGCTACGCGTTCGACGTCGGCCCGGTGGGCTTCGGCACGCTGAACGCCGCGCAGGGCTTCGGCGCGGTCGTCGGCTCCGTCGTCGCCGCCGGCGCGGGACGTCCGCGTACGCGCACGCTCGTGCGCACCGCGGCGGTCTTCGGGATCGTCCTCGCCGCGATCGGCCTCGCCCCCGTCTTCGGCGTAGCGGTCGCCCTCCTCGTGCTGCTCGGCGGCGTCTCGGTGTTCTTCCAGGCGACGACGAACACCTCGCTCCAGCTCACCGCGAAGGAGGAGTACCGCGGTCGCGTGATGTCGGTCTACCTGCTCCTCTCCGCCGGCGCGACGCCGATCGGGAGTCCGCTCACGGGGGCGCTCGCGGACCTCCTCGGGGTGCGCGCCGCGGTCATGGTCAACGGCGCGCTCGTCCTGGTGGGCGCGGGCACCGGCTGGCTGCTCTCCCGCAGGAGCCGGACCGCACGCTAGGCTCCCGTGATGGGGAACAAGGCGGACCGGCCCTACGGCACCTTCCGCACCGCGCCGTCCCCGGCCGTCGCGGCCGCCTCTCCCGCGCGGCCGCCCCGGTCGCGGCTCGCGCGCGTCCGTGCCGGGCTCCGCGGCGCGGACCGCCGACAGGTGGGAGCGACCGTCCTGCTCGTCGGCTTCGCGCTCTGGCTGCTCGCCTCCGCGGCGAACCCCGCCCCCCGGCCGCTCTCGCAGCGCCAGGTCCAGGGGCTCGTGCAGCTCGCGCTCGCCTCGGCGACGCCGCGGCCGAACCCGGCCGTCGCGATCTACGAGAAGCTGCGGCCGGCGGTCGTCTCGATCCGCTCGCGGCTCGGCACGATCGACGGCCCCGAGGCCGCCGGCGCCGGGGTCGTGATCGACGAGTCCGGGGACATCCTCACGAGCCTGCACGTCGTCGCCGGTGCCGTCCGCATCCGCGTCATCTTCGACGGCGGGCAGGAGTCCCTCGCCGGCATCGTGGCGCAGGTCCCCGAGAACGACATCGCGGTGATCCGCGCGGCGACGCCGCCGCTGCCGCTCGCACCCGCCGTGCTCGGTGACCCGGGCGCGCTCCGCATCGGGGAGGACGTCTACGCGATCGGCGATCCCTTCGGCCTCGCGCGCTCGCTCAGCGCGGGCGTCGTCTCGCAGCTCGGCCGGACGATCAGCGTCCCCGGGCGCCGGCAGCCGCTCGTGAACCTCATCCAGTTCGACGCCGCGGTGAACCCCGGCTCCTCCGGCGGGCCGCTCGTCAACGGTGACGGAGACGTCATCGGCGTCGTCACGGGGATCCCGAACACCAGCCTTTCCGGCAAGGACACCTTCGCCGGCGTCGGATTCGCGGTCCGCATCGATACCGCGGCATCCGCCGCGGGCTCGCCACCGTACTAGCGCAAGGCACTGGAGGAGAGCATGAGCGAGCGGTCCGGCACCATGGAGCAGCTCCTCTTCGAGCTGAAGAAGGTCATCGTGGGGCAGGACCACCTGCTCGAGCGGATCGTCGTCGCGCTCCTCGCGCGCGGCCATCTCCTCGTCGAGGGCGTCCCGGGGCTCGCGAAGACCCTCGCCGTGAAGACGGTGGCGGAGGCGATCCACGGCGAGTTCAAGCGCATCCAGTTCACGCCGGACCTCGTCCCGGCCGACCTCGTCGGCACCCGCATCTACAACCAGCGCACGGGCGACTTCGTGACCTCGCTCGGGCCGGTCTTCACGAACCTCCTGCTCGCCGACGAGATCAACCGCGCGCCGGCGAAGGTGCAGAGCGCGCTCCTGGAGGTCATGCAGGAGCGGCAGGTGACCATCGGGCGCGAGACGCACCGCGTGCCGGAGCCCTTCCTCGTGATGGCCACCCAGAACCCGATCGAGACCGAGGGCACCTACCCGCTGCCCGAGGCGCAGGTCGATCGCTTCATGCTCAAGGTCCTCATCGGGTACCCGAGCGAGGTGGACGAGTTCGTCGTCGTGCAGCGGATGACCGGCGTGCTCCAGCCGGTCGTCCCGGTGCTCACCGCCGCTCGGCTCGTCGAGCTCCAGCGCGAGGTGGACCAGGTCTACGTGGACCCCGCGCTCATGGAGTTCGTCGTCCGCGTCGTCACGGCGACGCGGCAGCCGGCGGACTTCGGTCTGCCCGAGCTGGCCAAGTACGTCACCTTCGGCGCGAGCCCGCGCGCCTCGATCAACCTCGTGCTCACGGCGCGGGCGCTCGCGTTCATGCGTGGCCGCACCTACGTCTTCCCGCAGGACGTGCTCGACATGGCGCTCGACGTCATCCGCCACCGGCTGGTGCTCTCGTACGAGGCGCTCTCCGACGGCGTCTCCGCCGACGACATCGTGAAGCGGGTCCTCGCGCGCATCCCCCCGCCGGCCACGCCGATGCGGGAGCACGTCGCGCTGCGTGCCTGAGCCGACGGCGACCTCGTCCGCACCGCACGAGCCCGCGTCGGCGGGCCGGGCTTCGCCCGGCACCGCCGCCCTAGGCTTAGAGGACCCGGAACGGACGCTCCGCCGGCTCGAGTGGACCGTGCTGCGGCGGCTCGACGGGCTGCTGCAGGGCGACTATCGCACGCTCTTCCACGGGCAGGGCGTCGACTTGGCGGAGCTCCGCGAGTACACCGCCGAGGACGACGTCCGGCACATCGACTGGAACGTCACCGCGCGGATGGACACCCCGTACGTCCGGACCTACCACGAGGACCGCGAGCTCACCGCGCAGTTCCTGCTCGACCTCTCGCCGTCGGTGGACTTCGGCACGGCGCGCCGCGAGAAAGGAGCGCTCCTCGTCGACTTCGTCGGCGTGCTCGCCCGGCTGCTCACGCGGCAGGGCAACCGTATCGGCGCGGTCCTCTACGGCGACGGCGTCGAGCGGGTCGTCCCGGCACTTCGCGGGCGCCGCCAGGTGCTCGCGCTCCTGAACGACCTCGCCCGGCGCCGGCGGCTCGCGCGCGCACGGCTCACCTCGCTCGGGGCGCTCCTCGAGGCGGGCCTCCGGACGCTGACCCGCCGTTCGCTCGTGTTCGTCGTCTCCGACTTCATCAGCACCGCTGGCTGGGAGAAGCCGCTCGGCATGCTCGCGCGACGGCACGAGGTGCTCGCGATCCGCCTCGTCGATCCGCGCGAGCGCGAGCTGCCGGACATCGGCCCGGTCGTCCTCGAGGACGCCGAGACCGGCGAGCAGCTCGTCGTGGACACCCGCGACGGCGCCTTCCGCCGGCGCTTCGCCGACGCGGCGCGGATGCGCGAGGCCGCGCTCGCCGCGACCTTCGCGCGCGCGCGGGTGGACGTGCTCACGATCTCCACGGACGACGACCTCGTCCCGCAGATCGTTCGGTTCGCCGCCGAGCGCCGCCGGCGGGCGCGCCTCCGTGCCGGTGCGGTGGTGGCCTGATGCAGTTCCAGTGGGGACCCGCGCTCCCGGCGCTGCTCTTCGTTCCGCTCCTCGCCGTGCTCTACGTGCGGGCGCAGCGGCGCCGCCAGCGCTACGCGCTCCGCTACGCGAGCCTCGCACTCGTCCGCGAGGCGGTCGGCCCCGGGCCGGGCCGCCGCCGGCACCTCCCGCCGGCGCTCTTCCTTCTCGGGCTCGCCTTCGCGCTCGTCGCGCTGGCCCGCCCGGTGGCGGTCGTCACGCTGCCGAACGAGGAGGGCGTCGTCATCCTCGCGATCGACGTCTCGGGCTCGATGATCGCGCCGGACGTCGAGCCGAACCGGATCGAGGCGGCGAAGGACGCGGCGAAGCGCTTCGTCGAGAGGCAGCGCTCGAACGAGAAGGTGCGGGTGGGCGTCGTGTCGTTCTCGGACGCCGCGTTCATCGTCCAGCCGCCGACGACCGATCGCGACGCGACGATCGCCGCGATCAACCGCCTGCGGCCGCAGCGGGGGACCGCGATCGGCCGCGGGATCCTCACCTCGCTCGACGCGATCGTCGAGGGCTCGGACGCCGAGCTTCCGAGCGCCGGCTTCCAGGTCCGGCCGGGCGGGCAGGTCGCCGTGCCGAGCGCGCCGCCGCCGCTTCCGAAGGGCGTCTACGCGCCGGCGACGATCATCCTGCTCAGCGACGGCGAGAACAACCAGCCGCCGGCTCCGCTCTCGCTCCTCGACCAGGCGATCAACCGCGGCGTGCGCATCTACACGATCGGACTCGGCAACCCGGAGGGGACGGTCATCCACGTCCAGGGGCGGGCGATCCGCACCCGCCTCGACGAGACGACCCTGCGGAAGATCGCCGAGGGGACCGACGCGGAGTACTACAACGCGACGAGCGTCGAGGACCTCCGGCAGGTCTACGACAACCTCGGGACCCAGATCGTGTTCCGCACCGAGAAGACCGAGATCTCCGCGGCGTTCAGCGCGCTCGCGGTCGCCCTGCTCCTCTGCGCCGGCGGCCTCTCGCTCGCCTGGTTCAACCGCCTGCCCTGAGCCGGTTCAGGCGGGGCGGAGTATCTTGACGCGACGCGGCCGTCCGGCCGCCCCAGGGGAGGACATGCGATGCGACGTCTCGGTGCGATCCTTGTCACGACACTCACCGTCCTCGCGGCATGCGGCGGTCCGGCGACCTCGACCCCGGCCGCGTCGGCCGCCCCGGCGGTGGCGGCAGCGACCGCCGCTCCAGCCGCCGCCACACCGGCGAACAGCGGTCCCTGTGGCCCGAAGGGCTCGGGCAGCCTCACGGTCCTCGGCACACCCCAGGAGGAGTACATCCAGGCGGTGACGAAGGCCTTCACGGCCGAGTGCGGCATCAAGACGACCTACGTGCGGCTCTCGTCCGGCGAGGCGCTCGCGAAGCTGCGGGCCGACAAGGCGAACCCGCAGTTCTCGGTCTGGTGGGGCGGCCCCGCCGACGGCTACATCGCGGCCGAGAAGGACGCCGTCCTCGAGAGCTACGTCCCGAAGAACTCCGACAAGATCCCGGCGCAGTACAAGGACGCCAAGGGGCTCTGGACCGGGATCTACGTGGGCGCGCTCGGGCTCGCGGTGAACACGAAGATCCTGAAGGACAAGAACCTGCCCGAGCCGACCTCGTGGGCGGACCTCGCGAAGCCGATCTACAAGGGTCAGATCTCGATCGCGCACCCCGCCTCGAGCGGCACCTCGTACACGTTCGTCGCGACGCAGATGTTCCTCGTGAACCGCGACCTCGAGAAGGGCTTCGCCTACCTCAAGCTGTTCCACCAGAACGTGCTCCAGTACCAGAAGACCGGCGCGGCGCCGGCGCGGCAGGCGGGTCAGGGCGAGGTCGCGATCGGCATCGTCTTCTCGCACGACACCGTCGCCGCCATCGAAGAGGGCTTCAAGGACCTGAAGGTCGTCTTCCCGTCCGAGGGCACCGGTTACGAGATCGGCGGGATGGCGCTCGTCGCCAAGGCGCCGGACCCGGTCGCCGGCAAGACCTTCATGGACTGGGCCGCCACCGCGAAGACCCAGGAGATCGGCCCGACCGTGAAGGCCTACCAGATCCCGACGAACTCCGACGCGAAGGTCTCGGACAAGTCGGTGAAGCTCGCTTCGGTGAAGACCGTGCTGTACGACTTCCAGTGGGCCGGTGCCCAGAAGAAGGCCATCGTCGACCGGTTCTCGAACGAGATCGCGCCGCAGCCGAAGTAGCACTCGTGATCCGGGCGATCCGGCGCGAGCCCGCCGCCGCCGTTCTCGCGTGCGGCGTCACGGCGGGCCTCGCGCTGGTGCTTCTCTATCCGCTGTTCAACGTCCTTCGCGAGGTCGTCGTCGGCGACGAGGGCCTCGACGTCGCGCCGCTGGTGCGCGTCCTCACGAGCCCGGTGTCACGCACGACGATCGGGAACACGCTCCTGCTCGGCGTGCTCGCGGGCGCGCTCGCGACGCTCGTCGGCCTCGGCTTCGCCCTCGCCGCCGCGCGGGCGGCGACCGGGGTGTTTCGCACCGCGCTCCGCTACGGTGCCCTGCTCACGCTGATCGCCCCGCCGTTCGCCCTCGCGCTGTCGACGATCTTCCTGTTCGGCCGCCAGGGTCTCGTCACCAAGCATTTCCTCGGCCTCGAGGTGAGCGTCTACGGGCTCGTGGGACTCCTCTTCGTCCAGGTCATCACGTTCTTCCCGGTCGCGTTCCTGGTCTTCGACGGCCTCGTGCGCCAGCTCGATCCTGCGCTCGAGGAAGCCGCCGCGAACCTCGGCGCCTCCCGCCTGCGTACGCTCTTCACCGTCACGCTCCCGCTCCTCCGGCCGGGGTTCGCCGCGGCGTTCCTCGTCATCTTCGTCGAGAGCCTCGCCGACCTCGCGAACCCGCTGCTCATCGGCGGCGACTTCAACGTGCTCGCCTCTTCGGCCTACCTCGCGATCATCGGCGAGTACGACACGCGGAAGGCGGTCGCCTACGCCGTCGTCCTCATGACGCCCTCGGTGATCGCCTTCTTCGCGCAGCGGATCTGGGTCGGCGAGACCTCGGTCGTCACCGTGACCGGTCGGCCCTCCGGCGGGCGGCTCGCGCCCTTCGGTGCGGGCGTGCGTCTGCCGCTCCTCGCGGTCACCGGCTTCGTCACCGCGCTCGTCGCGCTCCTCTATGCCGCGATCGTCGCCGGCGCGTTCACCAAGCTGCTCGGGATCGACAACACCGTCACCCTCGACAACTTCCGCTTCGTGCTCTTCGGCATCGGCAGCCGCGCGATGAGCGACACGACGTTCCTTGCGGCCGTCGCCGCGCCGCTCGCGTCGCTGTTCGGGGTGGTCGTGGCTTGGCTCGTCGTGCGCACGCGCATCCCGGCGCGCGCCGCCTTCGACTACACGATGATGCTCGGCGCCGCCGCGCCGGGCATCGTGCTCGGCCTCGGCATCCTGCTCGCCTTCAACCACCCGCCGCTCCTCCTCTCGGGAACCGCGGCGATCTTCATCATCGCGTTCGTCGTGCGCACCGCGCCGCTCTCGCTGCGCTCCTCGGTCGCGGCGCTCCTGCAGATCGACCCGCAGCTCGAGCAGGCCTCGGCCAATCTCGGCGCCGGCGCCGCGACGACGTTCCGGCGGGTGACCCTCCCGCTCGTGCGCGGCGCGCTGCTCTCCGGCGTCATCTTCTCGTTCGCGCGGAACATGACCGCGCTCTCGACCATCGCGCTCCTCGTGACGCCCAACTGGCGGATCATGACGTCGCAGATCCTCAACGAGATCGACGCACAGCGCCTCGGCTCCGGCGCGGCGTACTCGACGATCCTCATCGTCATCGTGCTCGCCGCCGTCGTCGTGCTGCAGCGCGTCTTCGGGCGCGCCGCGCTCGAGGTGGCGGCATGACCGGATTCCTGAGCCTCCGCGGCCTGCGCAAGCGCTTCCCCGGGGGGACGGTCGCCGTCGAGGACGTCGATCTCGACGTGGCCGAGGGCGAGCTCGTCGCGCTGCTCGGACCGTCCGGCTGCGGTAAGACGACGACGCTCCGATGCATCGCCGGCTTCGAGGACGCCGACGCCGGCACGATCGAGCTCGCCGGCCGCCGGATCGACGGGTTGCCGCCGGAACGGCGCGACGCGACGATGGTCTTCCAGGGGTACGCGCTCTTCCCGCACCTCTCCGTGTTCGAGAACGTCGCCTACGGACTTCGGGTGCGTCACGTCGGCGGGGCGACGCTGCGAGGTCGGGTCGAGGCGGCGCTCGGGCTCGTCGGGCTCGCCGGCCTCTCCGGTCGCCGGCCGCAGCAGCTCTCGGGCGGACAGCAGCAGCGCGTCGCGCTCGCTCGTGCGCTCATCCTCGAGCCGAAGCTCCTCCTGTTCGATGAGCCGCTCTCGAACCTGGACGCGAAGCTCCGGGAGCAGATGCGGCTCGAGATCAGGACGCTCCAGCGCCGGGTCGGCATCACGAGCGTCTACGTCACGCACGACCAGGCGGAGGCGATGACGATGGCCGACCAGGTCGCGGTCATGGACCGCGGGAGGATCGCGCAGCTCGGCACGCCCCGCGAGGTCTACGACGAGCCCGCCTCACGATTCGTGGCGGACTTCGTCGGGCACGCGAACTTTCTCCGTGGGACGATCCGCGACCACGCGGGGGCGGACCTCGTCGTGGAGGCGCTCGGCGCCGTGCGACAGGCCACCGCGGCGCCCGGCTCGTATGCGGACGGCACGGCGGTCGAGGTCATGGTCCGCCCGGAGGACGTCCGACTCGACGCCCCCGGCGTCGGCGTCGCCGGCACGATCGTGAGCGCCTCGTACCTCGGCGGGCAGGCGATCTACCAGGTGGCCTTCGGCGAGGTCGTGCTGCTCGCCGTCGGCGCGACCGAGCGCGGCGCTCGCCTGCCGCAGCCCGGTGAGGTGGTCGGGCTGCGCATCGTCGAGCGAGCGCCGCGGGTCTTTCCACTTCGCGAGTCCGACGGAGCGAGCGCGAGCTAGGAGTCGGCGAGGAGGCGGGAAGCGGGGGCACGCGCGGGCGTGCGTGCTGGACGTGTTGTGAGCCGGCGACCGTTCAGCCGGCGAGGTGGCGGCGGAACCAGCCGCTCGCGAGCCGCGCGACCTCCTCGAGCTTCCCCGGCTCTTCGAAGAGGTGCGTCGCGCCCGGGACGACGACGAGCTCCTTCGGCCGAGCGCCGAGGGACGCCAGCGCGTCGCGGTTGAGCGCGACGACGACCTCGTCGTCGCCGCCGACGATGAGGAGCGTCGGCGCGCGGACCTTCGCGAGGTTGGCGACGCCCGCGAGATCGGGGCGACCGCCGCGGGAGACGACCGCGCGCACGAGCGATGGCCGCTCGGCGGCCGCGACGAGCGCGGCGGCCGCTCCGGTGCTCGCGCCGAAGAGTCCGATCGCGAGGTCCTTCGTCGCGGGCTCGGCGGCGAGCCACTCCACCGCGCCGGCGAGCCGCCCCGCGAGCAGGGCGATGTCGAAGCGGAGCTCACCGGTGCGGTCGTCGAGCCGGCCTTCGTCCGCGGTCAGGAGGTCCATCAGCAGCGTTGCGATCCCCGCCGCGCCGAGCGTCGCGGCGACCTCGCGGTTGCGTGGGCTGCGCCGCGAGCTCCCCGAGCCGTGGGCGAAGCACACGATCCGGCGCGCGCCGGGTGGGAGCGCCAGATCGCCGTCGAGGCGGACGTGGCGGTTCGCCGCGATCCGGACCGCGGTCGGCGCGCTCACCGCGGGTGCGCGGTCGCCGCCGTGCTCGCCAGACGGAGGAGCTCGACGACCTCGTCGTCGCTCACCTGCGGGAACTCGCCGAAGTGGAGCCCGACCGCGTAGAAGCTCGAAGGCGTCACGAGGCAGACGACGTCGTCCACCTCGCCGCGCAGGGCCTCCAGGGTCTCGGGGGGCGCGACGCCGACCGCCAGCACGATCCGCTCCGGCGCGAGGGCGCGGATCGCCGAGAGGCTCGCGCGCATGGTCACGCCCGTCGCGATCCCGTCGTCGACGACGATCGCGGTCTTCCCGCGAAGGTCGGGGAGGGGTCGCTCACCGCGGTAGCGCCGCAGTCGCCGGTCCAGCTCGGCGCGCTCGCGCGCCGAGATGCGGTCGAGGTCCGCGCGCGTCGCGCCGGCGAGCCGCACCGAGTCGGCGTCGAGGATCTCGACGCCGCCGGGCGCGATCGCTCCGATGCCGAACTCCGGCTGGTCCGGCGCGCCGATCTTCCGCGCGACCATGACGTCGAGCGGCGCGCCGAGCGCGCGCGCGATCTCGTAGCCGACGACCACGCCGCCGCGCGGGATGGCGAGGACGACCGGGTGGCGGTCGCGGTACCGGGCGAGCCGCTCCCCGAGCTGCCGCCCCGCCTCCCGGCGGTCCGCCAGCACGGCGGTCCAGCGCGAGCCGCCCGCCTGCCTGTCCACGTTCCTTAGGAAAGCGTACCCCGGCGCGCCACGCTGTCGGGCAAGGCCCCTCGCACGCCGGATCGTCGCCGGGGCCGGGCAGGTCGCGCGACCGGCGGGTCCCGTCTGGCTCAGGCGGCGAGCGCGGCGAGGACCTCCTGGGCGTGGCCGTCGGCCTTCACGAAGTACCAGGCCTTCTCGATCTTCCCGGTCGTGCCGATGAGGAAGGTCGAGCGGATGACGCCTACGCCGCGCCCGGGCCGCTCGCCCCACGCGCCGTAGGCCTCGAGCGTCCTCTTCTCGACGTCGGAGAGGAGCGCGAAGCGGAGGCCGAACTTCGAGCGGAAGCGCTGGTGCGACTCGGCGCCGTCGGGCGAGACCCCGATGACCGGGACCTTCGCCCCCTCGAAGGCGGCGAGGTTCTCGTTGAACGCGCAGGCTTCCGTCGTGCAGCCCGGCGTGTCGTCGGCCGGGTAGAAGTAGAGGACGTAGCGCGACCCTCGCAGGTCGCTCGACGAAACGGTCTTTCCGTCCTGGTCGGGCAGGCTGAAGGCGGGCGCGCTCGCGCCGGCGGCGAGTGTGGTCATCGATCTTCCCCCTCTGTATCGCGGGTAATGGTCGGCAACAGCCTATCGCGCCTAGCCTCACCGGCCATGGACGGATTCCACATCGAGGCCCGCGTGCCGCACGACCTGCCCGCCGCCGAGATCGACGCGGCGGTGGCGCTCCAGCGCGAGCTCGACCTCGAGCGCGCGCCGGACGAGCCGCTCGCCCCGGCCGAGGTCTACCGCACCCGCCTCACCCACACCGGGAGCGACGCGGCGCGGCAGGCATGGGTCGCCTTCGATCCCGCGGGCGGCCTCGCCGGGACCGCGGGGCTCGAGCTCCCGCTCACGAGCAATCAGCACCTCGCCTTCGGCTGGGTCGGCGTGCGCGCGGACGTGCGCCGGCGTGGCCTGGGCCGCGCGCTCGCGGCGCGCGCCGTCGCCGCGGCGAAGGACGGCGGACGGACCGTGCTCATGACCTTCACCGACGACCGGCTCCCCGGCGGCCTCGCGTTCGCGACGGCGCTCGGCCTGGAGATCGGCAGCGAGATGCACACCAACGAGGTCGTCCTCGCGAGCGTCGATCGCGCGCGCGTCGCGGCGCTCCGCGAAGAGGCGCGCGCGAAGGCGGCCGGCTACGCGCTCGAGACGGTCGCGCGGCCGACGCCCGACGCGCTCCTCGGCGACGTCTGCACGGCCTTCGAGCTCATGAACGGAGCCCCGCGCGACCGGATGGCCTGGGGTGACCAGCGCTTCACGCCCGAGCAGATCCGCGAGCGCGACGGGCTCCACCTCCAGCAGGGCCGCGGGGGCTTCCTCCTGCTCGCGCGCCGGCGGAGCGACGGCGCCGTCGCCGGCTTCACCGAGCTGACCTGGCTCCGGGCCGTGCCGCAGGTCGTGCAGCAGCACGGCACCGCGGTCGATCCGGCGCACCGCGGGCAGAGCCTCGGGATGTGGCTGAAGGCGACCAACCTCGAGCGCGTCCTCGACGAGGTCCCCGGCGCACGGGTCATCCGCACCGGGAACGCCGACTCGAACGACGCGATGCTCCGCATCAACCGCGCGCTCGGCTTCGGACCGGCGTTCGCGGCGTTCGTGCTCCAGGGACCCGTCGAGACGATCGCAGCGAAGGCCGCGATCGAGGCGCGGATCGGCTAGACCGTCGGGGCGACGGCCGCGGTCGAGGAGACCATCCGCTAGGTTCTGCGGGATGCGCCCGCCCCGCGCCGCCGGACCCGGCCTCCTCCTCGCGCTCGCGCTCGCGCTCCTCGCCACCGCGCTCGCGGCGGGCGAGCGCGCCGTCGTGGGGCAGGCGCTCATCGAGCCGCTCGTGCTCGCGCTCCTCCTCGGGGTCGCCGCCCGGAACCTCCTGCCGGCGCCGTCCCGCTACGGCCCGGGCACCGGCTACGCCGCGAAGCAGGTGCTCGAGGTCGGCGTCGCGCTGCTCGGCGCGGCGGTCGATCTCCGGCAGATGCTCGCCGCGGGACCTGCGCTCGCCGCGCTCGTCCTCGCCGGCGTGGCGGGCGGCATCGCGGTCTCGTACGGCGCCGGCCGGCTGCTCGGGCTCTCCGGCACGCTCGCGGTGCTCGTCGCCGTCGGCAACTCGATCTGCGGCAACTCCGCGATCGCGGCGGTCGCCCCCGTGATCCGCGCGGAGCGGAAGGACGTCGCCAGCGCGATCGGACTCACCGCCGTGCTCGGGGTGTGCCTCGTCGTCCTCCTCCCGCTCGCGATCGGCCTGTTCGCGCTCTCGCACTACCAGTACGGCGTGCTCGCCGGGATGAGCGTGTACGCCGTCCCGCAGGTCGTGGCGGCGGCCTTCCCGGTGAGCCAGCTCTCGGGCGAGGTCGCGACCCTGGTCAAGCTCATGCGCGTCGTGCTCCTGGGGCCGGTCGTCCTCTTCTTCGCGATCCTGTACCGCGGTGGTGCCGGGGCGGGGCGCTCGTGGAAGACCTACCTGCCGCCCTTCGTCGCGGTCTTCCTCGTCCTCGCCGCGCTCCGCTCGACGGGCCTCCTTCCCGACGCGCTCGCCGCGCCGGCGCAGGAGTCGAGCCGCGCGCTGACCACCCTCGCGATGGCCGGTCTTGGCTTCGGCGTCGAGCTCGCGGCCGTGCGGAAGGTCGGCCCGCGCGTCGGCGCGGCCGTCGTCGTCTCGCTCGCGTTCATGACCGGCCTCGCGCTCACGCTCATCCGCGCGCTCGGGATCGCCGGCTAGGGGAAGCCGGCCCCTACCCGCCACAGACGATGAAGCGCATCGGGTAGCCGTGGAGGCGCTCGGTGCCGGTCCGTGTGATCCGGACCGTCTCGCCGATCTGCATCCCCATCCGCTCGTCGGGCGTGACGACGTTCGGCTGGAGCGTGACGACCATGTCCTCGCGGAAGACGAACCCCTCGTCGATCCGCCCCCGCGCGGTGCGGCGGGTCTGGAAGATCGGCGGGAGCTGCCCCGCGCCGTGGAGGAGGTCGTCGTAGATCGTGTAGCCGCGCTCGTGGATGACCTCCGCGGCGTCGAGCGCGGCGCCGACCGTCGCACCGTCCCGCAGCACGGCGAGGATCCGCTCGTAGGCCTCGACGCAGACGTCGTGGAGCCGCCGGTAGGCCTCGGTGGGCTCCTCGCCGATCGCGTACGAGCGGTGGATCTGCCCGCCGTAGCCCCAGTAGTCGGCGGTGATCTCGGTGATCAGGACGTCGCCCTTCTCGAGGACGCGCGTCGAGAGGATCTGCCCCGGGACACCGACCCGCGGATCGCGCATCGGCGTCGTCGCCATGAAGTGGATGCCCGGCTGGCCGCCGGCTCGCCCGATCGCATGCTCGACGATCGCGCCGAGCTCGAGCTCGCGCAGCCCCGGTCTCGCCTCGCGCTCGAGCGCGGCCATCGCGAGGTCGGTGAGCCGGGCGGCCTCGCGGTAGCGCGCGAGCTCTTCCGCGCTCTTGATCATCCGGAGCTCGCGGATCGCGGCGAACTCCTCCCAGGCCACGGCGGGGAGACGCTCGGCGAGGCGGCGGGCGTACGTCCACGGCAGCGCGCCGACGAGCCCGATCCGGCCGAGGTCGAGGCCGCGCTCGGCGAGGACCGCGGCGACGGTGTCGAGCGCTCGCAGCCCGGGCTCGCCCGCCCAGCGGACGTCCGTCAGCGCCGCGGTGCGCCGCGCGTTCGGCACGTGGTTGTAGAGCTGGACCAGGAGGCAGGGCTCGCCCGCGAGCGGGAAGAGGAGGAACGACTCGCGCGACCCCGGCCAGCCCGAGAGGTACCCGACCTCGGCGGTGCGGCCCGCGCCGTACACGAGGATCGCGGCGAGGTCCTGCCCGGCCATCCGCTCGCGGACGGCGCGCCGGCGCCGATCGAACTCCGGGTCGCTGAAGGTCGGATAGCGGTCCGGCTCGGCCATCGTGCCTGAGCCTAAGCCGCGGGCGGCGCGGGCGCCGCAGGGCGGGCGGCGCCGCGGGGCGGGCTACTCGCTGAAGGCGGGGGCGGTCACCGGCGGCGCCTCGGTCGGGCGGTGGGCCCGGCCGCGGATCGGCACGTCCTTCAGGAACACCGAGACGACCGCCGCGACGAGGACGATCGCGACGCCGTACATGAAGATGTCGTGCGTCGTGCTCGCGAGCGCGAGCTTGATCGCGCCGAACACCTGGTCGAAGAGCGGCTGCGCCGGCGGCGGGAGCGCCGCACGGGTCGCCGCCAGAAGGACCGGATCGAAGAGCGACTGCGCGGCGCCGGCGCCCTGGGTGTTGAAGAGGGCGGCCGCCTGCGGCGGGAGGTCGAGCGCCGCCACCTCCGAGGCGATGCGCTCGGGCAGCCGGTGCGCGAGGACCGAGCCGAGCATCGCGACGCCGACGGTGCCGCCCATGCTCCGCCAGAACTGGATCTGGCTCGTCGCGGCGC
>Ga0082335_1004880_pt1 | contig 19400 bp, 16 predicted proteins | sample Subgrocontami58m_FD_72375 | JGI IMG/M metagenome (GOLD analysis project Ga0082335, IMG submission 72375) | Subsurface groundwater microbial communities from S. Glens Falls, New York, USA - GMW37 contaminated, 5.8 m (SPADES assembly) (version 2) ... | reverse complement strand
CGTCGTCGTGCTCGAGGTCGATGCCGAGCGCCGCCGCCTCTCGCTCTCGCTGAAGCGGGTCGAGGAGGGCGCACAGCCGTTGCCGCGGCCGGACGGCGCGCCGTCGGTGCACGAGACGCCGCACCTCCAGCTTTCCGAGGAGGCGTTCCCGGCCGGCTCGGCCGTCATCGAGGAAGGCGAGGAAGGCGAGGAAGCGCCCGCCGCCGAGACGGAAGCCGAGGTCGCCGAGGCCGAGGCCGCATCCGGCGCCGTCGAGGTCGAGGCCGAGGCTGTTCCCGCCGAAGTCGAAGCGGAGGCAGAGCTCGCGGAGCCCGTCGCCGACCAGGTCGCGGATTCCGAGCCCGAAGCCGCCGAGCCCGAGCCCGGCGAGACCGCGTAGGGCCCTTGCGGCCGATCGCGGTCGCGATCACCGGCTCGATCGGCGCGGGCAAGAGCGAGGCGCTGCGGGCGTTTGCACGCCACGGCGCCGCCGTCGTCTCGAGCGACGAGATCGTCCACCACCTGCTGTGCGAGGACGAGGACGTCAAGCGTGCGCTGGTGGAGCGCTTCGGCGAGGACGCGCTCGGCGCCGACGGCCGTCCGGACCGGGGCCGCATCGGCCGCCTCGTCTTCGGCGACGGCGAGGCGCTCGCGTTCCTCGAGGGCCTGCTGCACCCGCTCGTCGCCCGCGAGTACCTCGCGTGGCGCGAGCAGCTCGCGCAGCTGCCGAGCCCGCCGAGCGTCTGCGTGACGGAGGTGCCGCTCCTGTACGAGGTCGGGGGCGAGTCGCGCTTCGACAAGGTCGTCGTGATCACGGCGCCGGCGAAGCTGCGGGACGCTCGGCGCACGGTTCCGCGCGACGACCGCGACGCGCGGCTCAGCTCCGACGAGGAGAAGGCCAAGCGGGCCGACTTCGTCTACGTCAACACCGGGTCGCTCGAGGAGCTCGACGCGTGGGTCGTCGGGGTGCTGGGCGAGCTCACGTCGGAGTGAGGCGGCTCGCGCTCCTGCTGGCCGCGGCGCTCGTCACGGCCGGCGGTGTCCTCTACGTGCTGGAGACGGAGCCCGCGTGGTACGCGCGCCTGCGCTACCCGCTCCGCTACGAGCAGATCGTCACCGGCCACGCGCGCAACTACCGGCTCGACGCGCCGCTGCTCGCGGCCGTCATCTACCAGGAGAGCAAGTTCGACCCCAGCGCGAAGTCGGCGCAGGGCGCGATCGGGCTGATGCAGCTCCTGCCCGACACCGCGAAGGGGATCGCGAGCCGCACCGGCGGCGGCGGATTCGTCGTCGCCGACCTCTACGAGCCCGAGCTCAACGTGCGCTACGGCGCCTGGTACCTCCGCCACCTGCTCGACAAGTACGGCGACGAGGAGACGGCGCTCGCCGCCTACAACGCGGGGCAGGGTCAGGTGGACGAGTGGCGCGCCCACGGTGAGGGGATCGCCTTCGCCGAGACGCGCGCCTACGTCGCCCGCGTCGAGCAGCTCAAGCGGATCTACGCGCGCGCGTACGCGAGCGAGCTCGGGGCCGGATAGCCTCGTCCACGAGCCGGAGCAGGTCCTCGGCGTCCTCGGTCGCAAAGCCGGCGGCGGTGCGCAGGGCGAGGCCGTCCGCGACGATCCCCATGAAGCGGCCGAGCGTCTCGATCGGGACGTCGTCGCGCAGCTCGCCGGCGGCTCGCAGCTCCTCGAGGCGCGCCTCCAACTGCCTCTCGACCTCCGGTGCGCGGCCCTCGAACCGCTTGCGGTAGGACTCGTCGGTGCGCAGCCGCCGGCTCGCCTCGAGGTAGACGCCGAGCCACGCGGGATCCTCGGCGAGGATCGCCCGCAGCAGCCCGGTGAAGCCCTCGTCGAGCCAGAGCCGGCCGAAGCGCTCGGCGTCGCGCTCGGCGAGGGAGAGGAAGAGCTCGTCCTTGCTCGCGAAGTAGTTGAAGATCGCCCCGCGCGAGAGCCCCGACTCCCGCTCGAGCCGCGCGACCGTCGCGCCCTCGTAGCCGTGCTCGCCGAAGACGCTGTGGGCAGCGGCGAGAATCTGCTCGCGCCGGCGCTCCTTCTGCTCGTCGCTCGTCTTCGGCATGGCTGGACTTTACAAAACCGTACGGACGTCTTATTATAGCCGCCGTGACCGATCCCCGCGATCTCCAGTACGCCCGCCTGCTCGTCGAGGACTGCCTCGACGTCCAGCCCGGCTGGCAGGTCATCCTGCTGTCGTCCACGCTCGGCCGGCCGCTCGTCGAGGAAATCGCCGGCTGCATCGCGCGCCGCGGCGCGTACGTGCTCCCGCGCATCTCGTTCGACGGCACCGGCCTCTCGCCCTTCAGCTGGCTGCGGGAGGCCTCCGACGAGCTGATCTCCCGGCTGCCGCCGATCGAGGAGCACGCGATCCTGAACTGCGACGCCGTGCTGCAGGTGCAGGCTCCCGAGAACGCGCGCGACTTCTCCGAGGTCCCACCCGAGCGCCTCGCGCTGCTCCAACAGGCGACGCGGCCGGCGATGGAGCGGCTCGTCGGAGGAGGCCTCCCGTGGGTCGGCTGCCAGTATCCGACGCCGGCGCTCGCGCAGGAGGCCGGGCTGAGCACGCGCGAGTTCGCCGACTTTCTCTACGGCGCCTGCCTGCTCGACTGGGCGGCCGAGCGTGAGCGGATGCAGCGTTACGCGGACCGCTTCGACGCGGCGAGCGAGGTTCGCATCGTCGGCGAGGGCACCGACCTGCGGCTCTCGATCGCCGGCCGGCAGATGAAGGTGGACGCCGCCGGCGCCAACATCCCGGGCGGCGAGTTCTTCTGCTCGCCGGTCGAGGACTCCGCCGAGGGTGAGATCGCCTTCACCGAGTTCCCCGCCGTCTACGGCGGTCGCGAGCTGCGGGGGATCCGCCTGCGCTTCGAGGGCGGCACCGTCGTCGACGCCTCGGCCGAGACGAACGAGGACCTCCTCCTGGCCCAGCTCGACTCGGACGAAGGGTCGCGCCGCCTCGGCGAGCTCGGCATCGGCTGCAACCCCGGGATCACGCGATACATGCGCAACACGCTCTTCGACGAGAAGATCGACGGCACGGCGCACCTCGCGCTCGGCCAGGGCTTCCCCGACATGGGCGGCACCAACGTCTCCACGATCCACTGGGACATCGTCAAGGACCTGCGCTCCGGCGGAGCGCTGTACCTCGACGGCGAGCTCGTGCAGGAGAACGGAGCCTGGCTGATCTGATGCTGCGCAAGCCCGGGCTGCTCGCGCTGCTCGTCGCCGAGAGCGTCTCGTCGCTCGGCTCGCAGATGACCTTCCTCGCCTTGCCCTGGTTCGTCCTCGTGACGACAGGGTCGCCCACGAAGATGGGCGTCGTCCTCGCGGTGGAGCTGCTGCCGGTCGCGCTCCTGGGCATCCCCAGCGGCACGCTCGTGTCGCGCCTGGGAGCGCGGCGGACGATGATGGTGGGCGACCTCGCGCGCGTGCCGCTGATGGCGAGCCTGCCGCTCCTGCACTCCGCCGGGCTCCTCGGCTTCCCGGTCCTGCTCGTGCTCGTCTTTGCGATCGGCTGCTTCCTCGCGCCCTACTTCGCATCGCAGCGGCTGATCCTGCCCGAGCTCGTGGGCGACGACGAGCGGACGATCGCGCAGGCGAACGCGATCGTCGAAGGCGTGCAGCGGGCGACGTCGCTCGTCGGCCCGGCCACGGCGGGCGTGCTGATCGCCGTCATCGGCGCCACGAACGTCCTCTACGTCGACGCGGCGACCTTCCTCTTCTCCTTCCTGGTGCTCGCGCTGTTCGTGCCGCGGCGGCCGCCCCTGCCCGCGACCGAGCAGAGCAAAGGCCTCTTCGCGGGCGTGCGGTTCATCCGCCGCGACCGGATCCTCGCGTCGCTCGTGCTCACCGCCCTCTTCGCGAACATGTTCGGGCAGATGCTCGGCGCCTCGATTCCGGTACTGGCGTACGAGGAGTACGGGGGCAGTTCGCGCCTCGCAGGGATCTTCTTCGGCGGCTTCGGCCTCGGCGCGGTCGTCGGCACGGTGATCGCGGTGCGGATCATGCCGCGCTTCGACCCGCTCCGGCTCGGGGCGGTCGCGTTCATCGCGATGTCCTTGCCGCTCTGGCTGCTCGGCCTGCACCTGCCCGCCGTCGCCGTGGTGGCGGTGCTCGCCGTCTCCTCGCTCTTCGGCCCGCTCATCAACGCCCCTCTGATCGGGGTGATCACGGCGCGAACGCCGGAGGCGCTGCGACCGAAGGTGATGACGTCGGTGCTCACCTTCGCGCTGCTCGCGGGGCCGGTCGGCATGCTGCTCGCCGGCCCGATGCTGGAGGGCTGGGGCCCGCGGGTCGTCTTCCTCGTCGTCGCGGGCGGCCAGCTGCTCGCGGTCGTCCCGTTCGCGACGGTCGCGCTCAGGCGCCGGGATGTCGCGCCGGCGGATGCGTCGCTCGCCGACGCCTAGGCTAGGGCGCCGTCAGCCGCGCCCAGAGGTTCTCGAGCATCCTCCGCACCGGCCAGATCGTCGCGCTGCCGCCGAAGTCGAGCACACCGGCGGCAAACACTTTCGCGCCCGCGAGGGTCTCGTAGTAGGTCATCTGGGCGGTGAAGCCGGGGCCGAAGAGGTCGGGGATCTCGGCGAGCACGACGGTTCCCGGGGGAGAGTCCTTCGTCAGCCCGTCGATCTCGATCCCGTAGCCGCCGAGCTGCTGCCCGAGCAGCGCCCCGTCCGTGAGCTCGGTGCCGTCGAAGAGCCACGGGGCCACCGTTGCTCCCCTGATGAGGAACGGGCGCTGGCGGGTGCCGTCGTCGTTACCGCGGTACTGGACGCCGATCAGCGCCGCCTCGGGCCTCCCGCTCTCCCGCCAGAGCCGCGTGCGCCGCAGGACGCCCTGCTCGCGCCGCACCTCCCAGAAGAAGTTGTTCGCCGAGAGGAAGGCGAGGTTGCCGCCCACGTCGCGGTAGCGCTGGATCAGGTCGTACTCGCGCCGGGTCACGTACTCCGTGTGGCCCGGGAAGACGACGAGGTCGTAGGCCGCGGCGAGCTCGTCGCCCGACCCGATCAGATCGAGGTCGGACTCGGCCAGCAGGTCCACCTTCTTGCCCGTCCACTCGAGCCAGTGCAGGAAGGCGAGATCGTACTTGCGGAACTGCGGCGGGACGCCGCGGCGCAGGTACGGCCGGCCGAGCCGGACGGTGCTCTGGGCGCCCTTCGCGTACCAGGTGTCACCCCAGCCGTTGCCGTCCTCGTCGCGGAAGTTGTACGCCTGCCAGGTGTTCGTCGGCAGCACGACGGCGACGCGGCTCGCATGGCCGAAGAGCGACGCGCGCACGACGAACGGGGCGTAGCCCACGCGGCCGTCGTCGGCGGTCAGGCGCAGGAAGTAGAGGCCGCTCTCCCAGGCCCCGATGCCGAACGTGACCCGGCGCGGCTTGTTGCGCCAGGCGCTCCAGGGCAGCGTGATCGTCTCGCCGGCCGGTACGCCGTTCATGACGTTGTCGGCCGGCGTCGGCACCTTCTCGGGCCCGGCGCGGAAGAACTGAGCTTCCAGCCAGTTGGCGTCCGAGGAGACGACGAGGTCGGCCCTCTGGCCCGGCGCGTAGCTGTCGCGGGTGAAGCCGGCTTCGACCCCGAGCACGCGAACGACCGGCCCCGACGGGATGCGGCCGCTGCGGGCATCGCCGGCGCCGTAGGTGCGCCGGTTGCCGGCCACGTCCCGGACCGTGAGCCGGACGAGGTAGGTGCGCGGCCCGACCTCGGCGCCCGGCGCCCAGCGCAGCTCGTGCCGGCCGGCGGGCAGGGTCGCCGTCAGCTCGTAGATCGGGAACGGAGCACTCACCGTCCGCGACACCTCGAGACGCACCGTCGCGCGCTCGCTGAGCCGGAAACGGACTGTCGCGGCGTCCCGTAAGCCGTCGCCGTTCGGGCTGATCGTCGCCAGGAGGCCGCGATCGCCGGCGAAGGGGGCGCCGTCGCTCTCGATCAGCAGGCCGGCCAGCGTGGGAGCGCTGCGGTCGATCGTGAAGGGAGCCGACGCGAGCTTGCGACCGGGGCCGACGAGCCGGATCCGGTAGCGGCCCGATGCGACCGGCACGCCGTCCAGCCGGCCGTTCCAGCGCAGGCGGATCGCACGGCGCACCGCAGGCCGGGCGAGCCAGCCGACCGGCCTACCCGACGCGGTGGTCAGCTGGACGCCGACCTTCCCCGGCCGGCCGAAGTCGGCGCTCACCGCGAGCGGGCGCGCCGCCGGGGCGAAGTCCTGGGGCGCCACTGTCAGGTCGCCGCCGTAGGCGGCCGGCGCGAAGGCGAGCGCGAGCGCGATGGGTGCCAGACGGCGCAGCATGGGGGCGCGAATCCTAACGGCGTTTCCGCGTCTGCGACCGGGTCAGGGCCGCTTGCAAGCTCTGTTGCTCCGCGTTCAAAGCGCTCTTCGAACCCCTTTCGCGCTGTGCCGACATGGCCTGGCAAAGGTTCGTCCGTAGCCGCGGCATTCCTTGTCGGGCGCCCCGCAGGCCGCCGGATACTCTAGGTCCGTGCTCGAGCTCCGCACCGCCGCCGCCTACCGCCCGACCGGCGACCAGCCGCAGGCGATCGAGACGCTCGCCGCCTCGCTCCAGGCCGGGGAGCGCTACCAGACCCTCCTCGGCGCCACCGGCACGGGCAAGACGGCGACGATGGCCTGGATCATCGAGAAGATCCAGCGCCCGACGCTGATCATCGCCCACAACAAGACGCTCGCCGCCCAGCTCTGCAACGAGTTCCGCGAGTTCTTCCCGGACAACGCGGTCGAGTACTTCGTCTCCTACTACGACTACTACCAGCCGGAGGCGTACGTCCCGCAGGCCGACCTCTACATCGAGAAGGACAGCTCGCGGAACGACGACATCGACCGGCTGCGCCACAGCGCCACCTCGTCGCTTCTGACGCGCCGCGACGTCATCATCGTCGCCTCCGTCTCCTGCATCTACGGCCTCGGCTCGCCGGAGGAGTACGGCGAGCGCGTCGTCGTCCTGAACGTGGGCGAGGAGCACGACCGCGACGCGATGCTGCGGAAGCTGATCGACGTCCAGTACGTCCGCAACGACACGCTGCTCTCGCGCGGCCGCTTCCGCGTCAAGGGCGACGTGGTCGAGGTGCAGCCCGCGTTCACGGAGTCGGCCTACCGCATCTCCCTCTTCGGCGACGAGATCGAGCAGATCACCCACTTTCATCCGCTCACGGGCGAGGTGTACGGGAAGCTCGACACGCTGACGATCTTCCCGGCGACCCAGTACGTGACGTCGAAGCCGACGATCGAGCGGGCCGCCGACGAGATCCGGGCCGAGCTCGAGGCGCAGGTGCGGACGTTCGAGTCGGAGGGGCGGCTGCTCGAGGCGCACCGGATCCGCCAGCGCACCGAGTACGACCTCGAGATGATGCGCGAGCTCGGCTTCTGCAACGGGATCGAGAACTACTCGCGCATCCTCGACGGGCGGCCGCCGGGGTCGGCCCCGTACACGCTGCTCGACTACTTCCCGTCCGATTTCGTCGTCTTCGTGGACGAGTCGCACCAGACGGTCCCGCAGGTCGGCGGCATGTACGAGGGCGACCGCTCGCGGAAGCAGACGCTCGTGGACTTCGGCTTCCGGCTCCCGTCGGCGCTCGACAACCGGCCGCTGCGCTTCGACGAGTTCCTCGGCAAGGTGCCGCAGCTCGTGTTCGCCTCGGCGACGCCGGGGGCGTACGAGCTGCGGCACTCGCAGGTCGTCGCCGAGCAGCTGATCCGCCCGACCGGGATCGTGGATCCCGAGGTCGAGCTGCGGACGACCACGAACCAGATCGACGACCTGCTCGGCGAGATCCGCAAGCGGGAGGCCGCCGGCGAGCGCGTCCTCGTCACGACGCTGACGAAGAAGATGTCCGAGGACCTCACCGACTACCTGCTCGAGTCGGGCGTCAAGGCGCGCTACCTTCACTCCGAGATCGACACGCTCGAACGGATCCAGATCATCCGCGAGCTTCGCCTGGGCGAGTACGACGTGCTCGTCGGCGTCAACCTCCTCCGCGAGGGGCTCGACCTGCCGGAGGTGTCGCTCGTCGCGGTGCTCGACGCCGACAAGGAGGGCTTCCTGCGCGGCAAGACGGCGCTCGTGCAGACGATCGGGCGGGCCGCGCGCAACGTCAACGGCCGGGTGATCCTCTACGGCGACAAGGTGACCGAGGCGATTGCGGGCGCGCTCGACGAGACGAACCGCCGCCGCGCCAAGCAGCTTGCCTACAACGAGGAGCACGGGATCACACCGGAGACGATCGTCAAGGGCGTCTCCGACATCGCCGAGTTCCTCTCGTTCGAGGCCCCGCACGTCCCGAGGGGCCGCCGGCGCGGCGCCGCGAAGGTGGAGGGGCTGAGCCGCGAGGAGCTGGAGAAGCTCGCCGTCACGCTTGAGGAGGAGATGTTCGCGGCGGCCGAGGAGCTGCGCTTCGAGTACGCCGCGAAGCTGCGCGACGAGATCAAGGACCTGCGGCGGGAGCTGACCGCGCTCGCCGAGAGCGCCGCCTCCTGACGGTATCAGCGCGGCTGCGGCACGATCCGGATGTAGGGTCGCGGCTCCTTCCAGCCGTCCGGATAGGTCTCCGTGGCCTCTTCGTTGGAGACCGAGCCGGCGATGATCACGTCCTCGCCCTGCTGCCAGTTCACCGGCGTGGAAACCTTGTGCTTGGCGGTCAGCTGCAACGAGTCGATCACCCGCAGCACCTCGTCGAAGTTGCGGCCCGTCGTCATCGGGTAGACGAGGACGAGCTTGACCTTCTTGTCCGGGCCGATGACGAAGACGTTGCGCACCGTCTGGTTGTCGGCCGGCGTGCGCGCGAGCGGGTCGCCCGAGGTGTCGGCGGGAAGCATCCCGTACAGCTTCGACACGTTGAAGTCGACGTCGCCGATCATCGGATAGTTCGGCGCGTGCCCTTGCGTCTCCTCGATGTCGGCGGCCCACTTCGCGTGGTTGCCGACCGGGTCGACCGAGAGCCCGATGATCTTGACGTTCCTGCGGTCGAACTCGGGCTTGATCTTGGCCATGTAGCCGAGCTCGGTCGTGCAGACCGGGGTGAAGTCCTTCGGGTGCGAGAACAGCACGGCCCACGAGTCGCCGATCCAGTCATGGAAGTGGATACGCCCCTCCGTCGTCTCCGCCTCGAAATCCGGTGCCGTTCCGCCAAGTTGCAGAGTCATCTTCCTTCTCCTCTCGAATCGCCCGCGCTCGACCTACAGTCTGTATCAAACGCCGCGAAGCGCGTCCTTCTTCCCGCTTTCAGGCAGCTGCGAGGGCGCCGAGCTTCGACTTGAGGTAGCGCACGTACGGGCCGGCGTCGATCCCGCTGCCCGTGATCCGCTCGAGCGTCTCCTGCGGCGTGTACTTGCGGCCGAGCGAGTAGAGGTTCTCGCGCAGCCACTCGTGCAGCCGCCCGAACTCGCCGCGCTCGAAGTCGTCCTCGAGGTCGGGCAGGGCGTCGCGCACCTTCTCCCAGATCTGGAGCGAGACGATGTTGCCGAGCGAGTAGGTCGGGAAGTAGCCGAAGCCGCTGCCCGACCAGTGCACGTCCTGGAGGATGCCGAGCCGGTCCTCCGGCACGTCGATGCCGAGGTACTCCTTGAAGCGCGCGTTCCAGGCCTCCGGCAGGTCCCGGAGAGCGATCCGGTCGTTGACGATCTCCAGCTCGAGCTCGAAGCGCAGGATGATGTGGAGGTTGTAGGTCGCCTCGTCGGCGTCCACGCGGATGTACGAGGGCCGGACGCGGTTGACGGCGCGGTAGAAACGGTCGAGCTCGACGCCGCCGAGAGCATCCGGCAACGCCGCCTGCAGGCGGGGGTAGAACCAGCGCCAGAACGGCTGCGAGCGCCCGACGACGTTCTCCCACATGCGGCTCTGCGACTCGTGCAGCGCGGAGGAGACGCCGTGGCAGAGCGGCGTCCGCTCGAGCGTCTCGCTGATGCCGTGCTCGTAGAGCCCGTGCCCGCACTCGTGCATCGCCGTGAAGAGCGACGTGAGGTCGTCCTCCTTGTAGCGGGTCGTGAGCCGGATGTCGTTGCGGGCGGAGCTCGCGGCGAACGGGTGCACCGTGCGATCGAGGCGGAAGTGGTCGTCCTCGAAGCCGAACCGGCGCACGAGCTCGAGCGACAGCTCGTGCTGCGCGCCGACGTCGAAGGGGCCGCGCATGAAGTCGTCGTCCGTCTCGTTCGCCACCTCGGCGATCAGCGGGATCAGCTCGCGCTTGAGGTCGTCGAAGACGGCGTGCACTTCGGCGGTCTTCATCCCCGGCTCGTAGTCGTCGAGCAGCGGGTCGTACGGGTCGTCGTAGGGCGCGAAGCACTCGATGTAGCGGCGCTTCAACTCGACGTTGCGCTCGAGCGCGGGCAGGAATGTGGCGAAGTCGGAATCCTGGCGCGCCTTCGCCCAGATCTCGTGCCCGTCGGCGGCCGCCCGGGTCATCTCGGCGGCGAGCTCCGCCGGCACCTTGCGCGCCTTGTCCCAGTCGCGGCGGGTGACGCGAATCAGGCTCGCCTCGTCGGAGTCGTAGTCGAGGCTCTCTTCGAGCGGCCGCAGCTCCTCGAGCAGCGCACCGATCGCGTCCGAGACGAACTTCTCGTGCGCGATCCGGTCGAGCGTCTCGAGCTGCGCGCCGCGGACGGGCCCGCCGCCCGGCGGCATGAACACCGTCTGGTCCCAGAACAGCAGCTCCTGCGCGCGCCGGAGATCGTGGATCTCGGCGAGGCGTGACTTCAGCTCGGCGAACTTGCGCTCCATGGGCCGGCAGGACTCTAGCTTCTCGACGCGGTTGCGCGTGCGTATTCGCGCGCCGCGACGGGCTCGAACGAGCTCCCGTGCCACACGTAGGTGACCACGCGCAGGGTCTCCGCCGTCGCCTCGTAGACCTGGGTGCCCTGCGCTTCGCCGCTGCGGCCGGGGCGCGGGCGGCCGAGGCCGGGCGCGGTGGCGACAACGACAGGACCGGCGCCCTCGTCGCCGGCGACGAGGAACTCGCGCCGGTCGGCGGCCGCTGCCTGGTGGATGTGGCCGCCGACGATCAGCTCGGCGCCGGCCGCCGCAAGCTCCGCGAGCACGAGCCCGCGGCGGGCGACGGGCCGCTTGCGGGCCGCGCGCCACGGGGCGCCGAGCAGGTGGTGGTGGAGGACGGCGACCCGCAGCGCGCCGGGCGCCCCCGCGCGCAGCCGCGCGGAGGCGCGCGCGAGCCGGCCGCCGCCCAGGCCGCCGGACTGCTGGCGCCACGGCCGCACGGAGTTGATCCCAACGACGTGCAGCCGCTCGGAGGCGTGGACGGGCTCGCTCGTCTGCCAGAGCCGCTCGAACTCCGCCCAGGGGCTCGCGAACCGGGCCGGCAGCGTGTACGGGACGTCGTGGTTGCCGGGGACGGCGAGCAGCGGCGGGCCGAGCGAGCGGAGGAAGGCGGCGGCGCGCTCGTGCTGGTCGCGGCGGCCGCGGTGCGTGAGGTCGCCGCTGGCGATCACGAGCTCCGGCGCGAGCTCCTCGACGAGCCGCGCGAGACCCCGCTGCGCCTCGGGCGACTCGTGCCGCCCGAAGTGCAGGTCGGAGACGTGGAGGACGCGCGTCGTCACGCCCGCGCAGCCTAGTTCTTCCGGCTTGACCGCGAGTGCAGCGGCTCGGGCGGAGCCGGGTTTATCCCGGCGCAGCCCACGCTCCGGCCGGAGCGCGAGAACCGGAGAAGGAGGGGGCTCGTGGGGGAACCCCGGGTTCCCCCACGCTTCTCCCGCCGATGCGCCAGCTACACTCGGCGCGTGGCCGAGGAAGCCCCGGAGATCTTCGACGACCTGTACCTCGGGCTGCGCGCCGGAGGGGCGTTGCGCAAGCAGCGCCGCGGCGAGGAGCTGACGACCGAGGAGCAGGAAGTGCTCGGCCGCTGGCAGCGTCTCTCGGTCGCGCGCAAGGCACTCGCGCTCGGCGCCTTCGCCGTCGGCACCTTCGGCCTCGGACTCACGCTTGGCGGATTGATCTTCGGGCGCTGGAGAAAAGCCAAGGCCTAGGCTTCGGTTGGACTCGCCATCCGATTCGCCATCTTCTCGGCGAGCGAGAGCGTGAGCCCCGCGAGGCTTGGAGCGGCGCGGAGGGAAGACCGGCGCATCGACCGAGCACTCGCACCGGCGCTGCCGTTGTCGATACCCGACCCAGGCCGCCGGTTAATCCCGCGTTTGCGTTGGAGGGAGTACCGTGAGGGCCGTGAGGGTGCGGTCACTCGTCCGCGTCGAGCGGCATCGCGTCGGTCCGCGGGCGTACGTACTCGGCGTTCGCGTGCATGAGGTGGCGGTCGGCCTCGCCGTGCTGCGCCGCGCGACCTGGCTGCCGCGGCTCGCGGCGGCGGTCGCCGGGATCGCCGCGCTCGTCAACCTCGCCTCGGCGCTGACCCCCAACGTCGCGTGGCGCGGGCACCTGCTGCTCGCCCTCGAGCCGGTCGAGGCGTTCCCGGTCTTCCACGTCCTCGCCGTGCCGGCCAGCGTGCTCCTGCTCGTCGCGGCCTTCGGGCTCGCTGGCCGCCGCCGCCGCGCCTGGCAGGCCTCGATCGCGCTCCTGCTCGTGCTCGGCCCGCTCAACGTCCTCAAGGGCCTCGATGTCGAGGAGGCGCTGCTCGGCTGGGCCGCAGCCGGTCTGCTCTGGTGGGGCCGCGGCGCGTTCGTCGTCGAGCACGAGCCCGTGCGGCTGCGGGCGCTCGCTGCGCGCGGAGCCGTCGTCGCCGGCGCCGTCGCCGCCCTCTCAACGTTCGCGGTGTGGGCCGCCGCGACACCGGCCGACCCGGGCCTCGGGGCCGTCCTGCACGAGACACTCGACCTGTTGCTCTGGAGGAGCGGGCCGCTCGCGTTCAGGGACGGGCTCGGCTGGGTGCCGGACGGCGCCGCGCTCGCCGGTCTCGCCGCGGTCGTCGCCGGCGTCGTCGGCCTCCTGCGTCCGCTGGCGCCGCCGCGGCTCGCGCCCGCCCCCGAGGTACGCCGGGCCGTCGCGAGCCTCGTGCGCAGCCACGGCAGCGACACGCTGGCCGCATTCAAGCTCCGGCGCGACCTCCAGTACGTGTTCAGCGGCGACGGCCGCGCGTTCGCCGGCTACCGGGTCGAGAGCGGCGTCCTGCTCGTCGCGGGCGATCCGGTCGGGCCGCCCGACGCAGTGCCGGACGTGCTGCGCGAGCTCGTCGAGCTGGCCGGCCGCCACGACCTCCGCCTGGGCGCCATCGGCGCCAGCGCCGGCGTCGTCCCGCACTGGCGCGAGCTCGGGCTCCGCGCCATCGACATCGGGGGCGAGGCGATCGTCGACACCCGGTCGTTCTCGCTCGAGGGCCGGGCGATCCGGAAGGTGCGGCAGTCCGTCTCCCGGCTCGAGAAGGCGGGCTTCGTCGCCGCGCTGGAGCGACCGGCCGACGGGGAGCTCGAGGCGGTCTCGGAGCGCTGGCGCGCCGGCGCCGCGGAGCGAGGCTTCTCGATGGCGCACGACGACCCGCACTTCGGCGAGATCGTCGCCGCCCGCGACGGCGACGGGATGCTGCGTGGCTTCCTCCACTTCGTCCCGGCGTACGGGCGACCCGCCATGTCGCTCTCGCAGCAGTGCCACGACCCCGGCACGCCGAACGGCCTCAGCGAGTTCCTCGTCGCGCGTGCGATCGAGCTTCTGCGCGAGCGCGGCGTGGAGGAGCTGTCTCTCAACTTCGCCACCTTCGTGCGCCTGCACCACTTCCCCGAGGGCCTGCGCGATCGCCTCCTCGGGCGGCTCATCGGGACGCTTGACGGCGTCTTCCAGATCGAGAGCCTCTACCGGTTCAACGTGAAGTTCGGCCCGCGCTGGGAGCCGCGCTACCTCGTCTTCGAGAGTCCGCTCGCGCTGCCCCGGGTCGGCCTCGCCGCGATCTTCGCCGAGGGGCAGCTGGAGAAGCCGCTCCGGGGCTGGACGAACATACGTTCGATCAGCTAAACTAGCGGCCGAATGGGCGCCGACGAGCTGATCGTCCACGGTGCGCGCGAGCACAACCTCAAGGACATCACCGTCCGGTTGCCGCGCAACGCGCTCGTCTGCATCACCGGGCTCTCCGGCTCAGGGAAGTCGAGCCTGGCCTTCGACACGATCTACGCCGAGGGCCAGCGCCGCTACGTCGAGTCGCTGTCGGCCTACGCGCGCCAGTTCCTGCAGATGATGGAGAAGCCCGACGTGGACTCGATCGACGGGCTCTCGCCGGCGATCTCGATCGACCAGAAGACGACCTCGCGCAACCCGCGCTCGACGGTCGGGACGGTGACCGAGATCTACGACTACCTGCGCCTGCTCTATGCGCGCGTCGGCCGGCCGCACTGCCCGGTCTGCGGCCGTCCGATCGCCGGCCAGAGCCTCGACCAGATCACCGAGCAGGTGCTGCGGCTGCCCGAGGGGACGCGCTTCACGGTCAACGCGCCGGTCGTGCGCGACCGCAAGGGAGAGTTCCGCGACGTGCTCGAGGAGCTGCGCGCCGACGGCTTCACGCGGGTCAAGGTGGACGGCGAGCAACGGCTGCTCGAGGAGCAGATCGAGCTGGACAAGAAGTTCAAGCACACGATCGAGGTGGTCGTCGACCGGCTCGTGCTGAAGCCGGACCTGCGCCAGCGCCTGACGCAGTCGGTGGAGACGGCGGTCGCGCTCGCCGACGGGCTCGTCGTGATCGACGTCGTGGACGGGGAGCCGATGACGTTCTCCGAGAAGCTCGCCTGCCCCGAGCACGGCGTCTCGCTGCCCGAGCTCCAGCCGCGCGTCTTCTCCTTCAATTCGCCGCACGGCGCCTGCCCGCGCTGCACCGGCCTCGGCGCCCAGCTCGAGATCGACCCCGACCTCGTCGTTCCCGACCCGTCGCTCGCGATCTCCGAGGGCGCGCTCGTGCCCTGGTCGGTCGGCAACGCGAGCTTCTACGAGTCGGTCGTCCAGGCGATCGCCGAGCGCTACGAGATCGACCTCGAGAAGCCGTGGGGGGAGCTCTCCGAGGAGCAGCAGGCGAAGTTCCTCTACGGCACCGACGGCGACAAGATCTACGTCACGTACCGCAACCGGATGGGCCGGCGGCGCCAGTACACGATGGCCTTCGAGGGCATCGTCGCCTCGCTCCAGCGGCGCTACAAGGAGACCGACTCCTCGCTCCAGCGCGAGCGGATCGAGGAGTACATGAGCTTCCGGCCCTGCCCGCAGTGCGAGGGCGCGCGCCTCAAGCCGGAGGTGCTGGCCGTCACCGTCGGCGCCAAGTCGATCCACGAGTTCACACGGCTCTCGGTGACGGGCGCGCTCGAGTTCGTCGACGCCCTCGACCTGACGGCGACCGAGGAGCTGATCGGGCACCGGATCGTGAAGGAGATCCGCGAGCGCCTCACGTTCCTCGACAACGTCGGCGTCGGCTACCTCCAGCTCGACCGCGCCGCGAAGACGCTCTCCGGCGGCGAGGCGCAGCGGCTGCGGCTGGCGACGCAGATCGGCTCGCAGCTCGTCGGCGTGCTCTACATCCTCGACGAGCCCTCGATCGGCCTCCACCAGCGCGACAACGGGCGCCTGATCGGCACGCTCGAGCGGCTGCGCGACCTCGGCAACACCGTGCTCGTCGTCGAGCACGACGAGCAGATGATGCGCAGCGCCGACTGGCTCGTGGACATGGGCCCGGGAGCCGGGGAGCACGGCGGCCACGTCGTTGCCGAGGGCTCGGCCGCCGAGATCGAGCGCAACCCGGCCTCGCTCACCGGCAAGTTCCTCTCCGGCGAGCGGCGGATCGCGATCCCGCCGCGGCGCGAGGAGGACCGCGGCTGGTTCACCGTCCGCGGCGCCGCGATGCACAACCTGAAGGGGATCGACGTCTCCTTCCCGGTCGGCAAGTTCGTCTCGATCACCGGTGTCTCCGGCTCGGGCAAGTCCACGCTCGTGAACGAGATCGTCTTCAAGGCGCTCGCCAACCGGCTGAGCCGGATCCGGGTCAAGCCGGGCGAGCACGAGGCCGTCGAGGGGATCGAGGTCTTCGACAAGGTGATCGACATCGACCAGTCGCCGATCGGGCGCACGCCGCGCTCGAACCCGGCGACGTACACCGACCTCTTCACGCACGTGCGCGAGTTGTACTCGTTGACGCCGGAGGCGAAGGTGCGCGGCTACAAGCCGGGGCGTTTCTCGTTCAACGTGCGCGGCGGGCGGTGCGAGGCCTGCAAGGGCGACGGCACGATCAAGATCGAGATGCACTTCCTGCCCGACGTCTACGTGCCGTGCGAGACCTGCCACAGCCGGCGCTACAACAAGGAGACGCTCGAGGTCCGGTTCAAGGGCAAGTCGATCGCAGACGTGCTGGAGATGTCGGTCGAGGAGGCGTTGCAGTTCTTCGCCAAGATCCCGAAGATCCGGCGGCGGCTGCAGACCCTGCACGACGTCGGGCTCGACTACATCAAGCTCGGGCAGCCGGCGACGACGCTCTCCGGCGGCGAGGCGCAGCGTGTCAAGCTCGCAGCCGAGCTCTCCAAGGTGGCGACCGGGCGGACGCTCTACATCTTCGACGAGCCGACGACGGGGCTCCACTTCGCCGACATCGAGAAGCTGCTCGAGGTGCTGCAGCGGCTCGTGGACGCGGGCAACACGGTGCTCGTGATCGAGCACTCACTCGATGTGATCAAGCAGTCCGACTGGATCGTGGATCTCGGGCCGGAGGGCGGCGACGCCGGCGGCGAGGTCGTGGCGACCGGGACACCGGAGCAGGTGGCCGAGGTCGAGGGCTCCTACACCGGGCGCTACCTGCGCGCCGTGCTGGCGGCACCGGCGGCAGCCGCGGCGTAGCCTTGCCGCGATGGCGGTCGAGGCGGAGGCTGAGGAGACGCGGCTCCAGCGGGAGTGGTGGCTGCGCGTGCTCGCCGTGCTCGTCGCGCCGCGAGCCGTGTTCGCCGCGCTGCGCGAGGAGGCCCGGGAGGACATCGAGGCGCGGCAGGAGCCGCTGCTCGCGATCGTCTACCTCGCGGGGATCGCCGGCGTGCTCGCGTCCACGGTCGCGGGCCGCCTGTTCGACGACCCGGAGCTCGACGGGCTGCTCGTCGCCGTCTGGGCGGTGATCGCAGGCGGGATCTACGGCTTCGCCACGTACTTCGTCGCCGGCGCCGCGGTCTACCTCGGCGCTCGCGGTCTCGGGAGCCTAGGGAGCTACCGCCGGGCGCGCCACGTGCTCGGCTTCGCCGCGGTCCCGCTTGCCCTGACGCTCGCCCTCTGGCCGCTGAAGCTCGCCCTCTACGGCGGCGACTCGTTTCGCTCCGGCGGGTCGGACTCCGGCGCCGGCGGGGACGTCTTCACCGCGCTCACGCTCGTCTTCGCCGCGTGGTCGCTCGTCCTGCTGGCCGTCGGTGTGAAGACCGTCCACGGCTGGAGCTGGGGCCGCGCGCTCGCGGCGCTCGGGCTCGTCGGCGCGGTGCTCGTCGCCTTCGCCGTGCTACCGACGCTGTTCTAGCAGCGCCTCCTCGAACGCGGCGAGCTCCTCCTCGGGCATGGCGTAGGTGTGCTGCTCCTCGGGGAAGCGCCGCTCGCGCACGTCTGCCGCATAGGCGACGAGCGCGCGCTGGATCTCGGCGGCGAGGTCCGCGTAGCGCTTGACGAAGCGCGGCGAGTGTCCGTCGTAGAGGCCGAGCAGATCGTGCCAGACGAGCACCTGGCCGTCGCAGCCCGCGCCGGCGCCGATGCCGAGCGTCGGGATCGAGAGCAGCTCCGTGATCCGCGCCGCGACGGGGGCCGGCACGGCTTCGAGCACGAGCGAGAAGCAGCCCGCCTGCTCGAGCGCGAGCGCGTCGTCGACGAGCCGCCGCGCCTTCTCGGCGGTCCGCCCCTGCGCCTTGAAGCCGCCGAGCGCGGTCGCGGACTGCGGCGTCAGGCCGATGTGACCCATCACCGGGATGCCCGCGCCGACGATCGCCCGTGCGCGCGAGAGCGACGGGCCGGCGCCCTCGAGCTTGACGGCGTCGGCCTGCGCCTCCTTGACGAAGCGGATCGCATTCCGCAGCGCGTCCTCGTCCGAGACCTGGAACGAGCCGAACGGCATGTCGGCGACGACGAGGGGCCGGTGCGCGCCGCGCGTGACCGCGCGCGTCAGCACGAGCATCTCCTCCATCGTCGCGGGCACCGTCGAGTCGTGGCCGAGCACGGTCATCGCGGCCGAGTCGCCGACAAGCACGACGTCCACGCCGGCGGCGTCGGCGAGGCGCCCGCTCGGGGCGTCGTAGGCGGTCACCATCACGATCGGCTGCCGGCGCTTCTTCATCCCGGCGAGGTCGGTGATCGGCAGCTTCCCCGGTGCGGGCGCGCCGGGCGCGGGGATACGAGGGCGGGTGCTCATGCGGCGTCTCCTTCGATGGCGACGTTGTCGATCAGTCGGGACGAGCCGACGCGGACCGCGGCGGCGAGGACGGGTGGGTCGAAGTCGGCCACCTCGACGTAGTCGACCGCGATCCCGCCGGCTGCGGCGAGCGCCGCGCGGGCGGCGGCGAGGTCGCGGGTGGCGAGGGCGCGGGGGAGGGCGAGCGCGAGCTCCCGCTCCCCCGGGTCGAGGTGGGCATTGCGGGACGAGAGCGCGAGCCCGTCGGCGTCGCGGATGGTCGGGCAGGTGCGGATCTCCAGCTCGAGCGCCAGGTCGCGCACGAGCCGCCGGACGACCGCGGCCTGCTGGGCGTCCTTCTGGCCGAAGTAGGCGCGCGCGGGGCGGACGATCGAGAAGAGCTTCAGGCAGATGGTGGCGACGCCGCGGAAGTGTCCCGGCCGGAACTCCCCCTCGAGGATCGAGCCCAGCTCCTCGACGTCTACCCACGTCTGGAAGCCCGGCGGGTACATCTCCTCCGCGCCGGGTGCGAAGACCACGTCCACGCCCGCCTCCTCGGCGAGGCGCAGGTCGCGCTCCTCGTCGCGCGGGTAGCGGCCGAGGTCCTCGCCCTGCCCGAACTGCGCGGGGTTGACGAAGAGGCTCACCACGACGACGTCGTTCTCCGTGCGCGCCGCGTGCAGGAGCGAGAGGTGGCCCTCGTGCAGCGCGCCCATCGTCGGCACAAGCCCGATCGAGCCCTCACGCAACGGCGCGAGCGCGGCGCGGACGCCCTCGATCGTGCGCTCGACCCTCACGCGTACGCCTTCGTCGTCTCTGCGAGCACCGCGTACATCTCCTCGAGCTCCGGGCGCGCGGCGCGGATCGCGGCCACGTGCTTCTCCACCGTCTCCCAGTCGCCGCGGGAGATCGGGCCCGTCAGCTCGAAGCCGTTCTCGATCGTGCGCCGCATCAGCGGGTCGAGCGCGCCGGGCGGCGCCCCCGCGGCCTCGAGCAGGTCGCCCGCGGCGCGCCGCAGCGTGACGAGGTAGTTCGAGGCGATCGCGGCGCCCGCGTGGTAGAGCGCGCGCCGGTCGTCGGCGAGCGCGAACGGCTCCAGCCCCCGCGGGGGCGCGGGGGGGAACCCCACCCC
>Ga0082335_1004879_pt1 | contig 19408 bp, 21 predicted proteins | sample Subgrocontami58m_FD_72375 | JGI IMG/M metagenome (GOLD analysis project Ga0082335, IMG submission 72375) | Subsurface groundwater microbial communities from S. Glens Falls, New York, USA - GMW37 contaminated, 5.8 m (SPADES assembly) (version 2) ... | reverse complement strand
ATTGGGGGCGCGCTCCAGGAGACCCGCGCGCGGGCGCGAGGGAAGCTCGGCGGGATGCCGTTCCCGCTCGTGACGAGCCTCCGCAGCCGTCCGCTCTGGTACGACGTCGGCGATGTCGGGCCCGCGGACTTCCTCCTCAATCGCTTCATTGGCGACCGCTACCTCGTCCCCACCCCGCCGGCGAACGCGGCGGCCGGGGACGTCTTCTTCGCCGGCCGCTTCCGCGAGGGGGTCGACGCGCCGCTCGCGCTTGCCCTTCTCAACTCCGCGATCGTCTTCCTCTGGATGGAGGTCCTTGGCAGGAAGACGTGGCGGCAGGGGGTTCTCTACTTCTACGGCCCCGAGGTCGGCGCCCTGCGCGTCCCCGACCCGGCGCGGATCGCCGGAGCCGACCGGCGGAGGATCCTCTCCGCGTTCCGCTCCCTCTCGCACCGCGAGGTGGGTCCCTTCCCGGAGGAGGCGCGCCTCGCGGACCGCGCGGCGCTCGACGACGCGGTGCTGCGCGCGATCGGTCTCGACAGCACGTGGCGCGAGAGGATTTACGACGCCCTCTCGGAAGAGATCGACCTCCGCACCCGCATCCTCCCGGGAAAGGCCTCGCGTCGTCCGTCCTTGCTTCCCGATCGCTGAAATGCAGAAGCGCGCCTCTCCATCCGTCCCTTCTCGCTCCGTTGACCCGGGTGTATTCCTGCGATACGATGCGTCCGCTTTGGGGGCGGCAGCGGGGAGACGATGCGCGACGGGGCCAAGATCCTGGTCGTGGACGACGAGAAGGGCGTCCGCGACGCCTGCATCGCCCTGCTCCGCAAGAGCGGCTACGCCGCCGACGGGGCCTCGCGGCGGACTGCACCCCTTCAATTGTCGGCGATAGAATCGCGGTGTACGATGCCTCGAGGAGGAACCTAACCATTACCGTCGGAGACTGACTTGTGCCGGAGCTGAAGAGCCTGCGACTCGCCGGCTGGAAGTCGATCAAGGGCATGGAGACCCCACTTGAATTGCGTCGGCTCAACGTCATCATCGGCGCTAACGGTGCGGGTAAGTCGAATCTGCTCTCCTACTTCAAGTTGCTCAACGAGATGGTGGGTGAGCGCCTACAGGCATTCGTCGGCGCATCGGGGGCCGAATCCCTCCTCCACGATGGAGCCAAGTCGAGCCCGTTCATCGAGGCAGATCTGAACTTTGATGTCAACGGGACGCCGAACCGGTACTTCATGCGGCTCGTGTATGGCGCGGTTGACACGCTGTTCTTTTCGGAGGAACGCATCGAGTTCCACAGGGCCGGCTGGAACCAGCCCAGGGTGTTTGTGCTCGGCGGTGGTCATCGCGAGTCTCTCTTGCGCGTGAAAATCATGGAGGGTAACCTCGCTTCTCTCGGGCGCGTTCAAGACGCGGAGCTTCAGGCGGCGGGCAGGACCGCCAAACTCTTTCAGTACCTGCTCAGTCAGTGTCGCGTTTTTCACTTTCACGACACCTCCGCGAAGGCGCCGATTCGACAGTCGTGCTACATCGACGACAACCTCCACCTCCGGCCCGACGGGGGAAATGCTCCAGCGATGCTGAATGCCTACCGCCAGGGTCATCCTGTCGTGTATGAGAGGATCGTCTCCGCCATCCGGAAGGTGGCCCCCGGGTTCGGTGACTTCGACCTGGAGCCCCGGCGCCTCGATCCCAAGTCCATCCTCTTGAACTGGCGACCGCGCGAACGGTCCGACCTGCTCTTCGGGCCGCACCAGTTCTCGGACGGGACGCTGCGGGCGATCGCGCTCACTACCTTGCTGCTCCAGCCCGAAGCTGACCTGCCCGCCCTCATTGTCCTCGATGAACCCGAGCTCGGTCTGCATCCTCATGCCATCGGGATGATCGCGGGCCTCCTCAAGGCCGTATCCCTGAAGTCGCAGGTCATCGTGGCGACGCAGTCCGCCGCATTCGTCGACGAGTTCGATGTTGAAGACGTCCTCGTCGCTGAGACTGCGGATGGTTCCAGCCGCTTTCGGCGGCTGGATGCCGAGCCCCTTCGCGACTGGCTCACCGAGTACTCGATCGGCGATCTCTGGCGGAAGAACGTGATCGGGGGGGGGCCGGTCGCATGAAGGATTTGTACGTCTTCTGCGAGGGGGCGACCGAGCAGGGCTTTGTCAACCAGGTATTGAGGCCGCATCTGTATCCTCTGGGCTTCACGAACGTGCCGACCATCCAGGTGGCCTTTTCGAAGCACCACGGTGTGGTCAAGCGAGGCGGGGTAAGAGCCTACGGACCTGTGCGGAAGGACATCCTGAACCACACCAAGCAGAGAGGCACGTCGCCCGGCGTCTTCTACACGACGATGATCGATCTCTACGGGCTGCCGATGGACTTCCCGGGCAGGCAGTCCAACGTGCGAGACACGGAGGATCCGATTCCCTACGTCGAGGCACTCGAGGCCGCGTTCGGGATAGACATCGGCGACCGTCGGTTCATTCCGTACCTGCAATTGCACGAGTATGAGACCCTGCTCTTTTCGGATCCGAACGCCTTCGCGGCCACGTTCGAGAACGCGGAGCCTGCGATTGCCCAGCTCCACTCGATCGCCGGCTCCGTTTCGAGCGTGGAACTCATCGACGATGGGGAAGAGTCCGCTCCATCGAAACGGATCATCCAGCATCTGCCCGCGTACAAGGGACGGAAGAGTTCCGCGGGGCCCGACGTCGCAGAGCGCATCGGTCTGGCGGTGCTTCGGGCCAAGTGCCTCCATTTCGATTCATGGATTCGGAGGCTCGAGGCGTTGGAGCCCCTTCCTCCGTCCACGCCTCTCCCAGTGTAGGAGCGCGCGGCCGCCCCTTTGTCTACCGTCCCGGCATCCTACAAGGCGTTCCTCGGAGGATTCCTCGCGACGCTCCCGCCCGAGGACGTCGAGGGGCGTCCCCGACCCGTCGCGCATCGGAGCGGCCGACCGGCGCAGGATCGTCTCCGCGTTCCGCACCCGCATCCTCCCGGGAAAGGCCTCGCGTCGTGCCGTTCCGCTCTATGACCGCTAAGCACCTCGCGCCAAGCAATGCGGGATGCAGATTACGCCGGCGCTGGAGTCGCGCCCGCAAGGGCGCCGGCCCGCTGCACGCGCGCCCCGCTGACAGCCGCAAGGCGTCAGGCCGCGTCCTGACGCCCTCGCGGGCGTCAGTCCAGAGCGCGCTTGCGCGCGCTACTCACGGCACTCGTCCCGTTCCGCTCCATTGACCCGGGTGTGTCGCTGCGATACGATACGGCGGCTTCGGGGACGGCAGCGGGGAGACGATGCGCGACGGGGCCAAGATCCTGGTCGTGGACGACGAGAAGGGCGTTCGCGACGCCTGCATTACCCTCCTGCGGAAGAGCGGCTACGCCGCCGACGGCGCCTCGAGCGGCACCGACGCGCTGCAGCTCATTGAGCTCGACCGCGACCTCGGGATCGTCATCACCGACGTCCGCATGCCCGAGATGAGCGGGATCGACCTCCTCAAGCGGATCAAGGAGCGTCGCGCCTCGATCGAGGTGATCGTCGTCACGGGGCACGGGTCGATCGAGGGGGCCGTCGAGGCGATCCAGCTCGGCGCGGCCGACTACATCGCGAAGCCATTCACGCGCGAGAAGCTGATCGCGGCGATCGAGAAGGTCCTGCAGGTGCGGTCCCTCCACCAGGAGGTCGACCGCCTGAGGAGCGAGCTGCAGGAGAAGTACCGCTTCGACGGGATCATCGGCCACAGCGCGACGATGCTCGAGGTCTTCGAGCGGATGAGCCGCGCCTGCGTCTCGGAGAGCACCGTCATCGTGCTCGGCGAGAGCGGGACGGGGAAGGAGCTGGTCGCCCGCGCGATCCACTACCAGAGCGGGCGGGCGAAGGGGCCGTTCGTCCCCGTGAACTGCGCCGCGCTGCCGAAGGAGCTGATCGAGAGCGAGCTGTTCGGTCACAAGAAGGGGGCCTTCACGGGCGCCACGGCCGACAGCGTGGGGCTCATCCGCGCGGCGAGCGGAGGGACCCTCTTCCTCGACGAGGTCAGCGAGATCCCGCTCGGCGCGCAGGCGAAGCTGCTGCGGTTCCTGCAGGAGAAGACGGTCCGTCCCGTGGGCGGCACCGACGAGACGCACGTCGACGTGCGGGTGATCGCGGCGTCGAACCTCGACCTCGAGGCGGCGGTGAAGAAAAACCTCTTCCGGCAGGACCTCTACTATCGGCTGAACGTGATCACGGTCCACCTGCCGTCGCTGCGCGAGCGCCCGGAGGACGTCCCTCTCCTCGTGACGCACTTCCTCGCGAAGCTGAACAAGTCGAACAAGCGCGCGATCACGGGGCTGGACCGGGACGCGATGGAGGCCCTGCGGCTCTACGCCTGGCCTGGGAACGTTCGGGAGCTGGAGAACGCGATCGAGAGCGCCTTCGCGTTCTGCTCGGGCGATCGGATCGGCCGGACGCACCTGCCGCGGTACCTGCAGGCCCCCGCGGAGGCGCGCGGGGAGATGTTCGGCGGGTCCTCCGCGGTGCCGACGCTCAAGGAGGCGCAGAAGATCCTGATCCTGAAGGCGCTCCGCGTCTACCGCGGAAACAAGTCGAAGGCGGCGAAGTCGCTCGGGATCTCGCGGAAGCGGTTCTATCGCTGGCTCGAGGAGTATCACATCCCCGTCGACGAGGGGAAGGGCGGGGAGGACGAGGAGTAGATGGCAGCGCGGAGGAGACCTGGCGAGGAGCATCCGTTCGCGGCGTTCGAGGGCGCGATCGCGTCCTTGAAGCTGCCGGAGGCGGTGTATCTGTTCGCCGGCCCCGAGCGGTACTTCCTCGGCCGCGGCCCGGCGCTCCTCGCGGAGCGGTTCGGATACCCGCCCGACGCGGTGACGCGGATCCACGGCGACGAGGCGAGGCCGGCGGACGTCCTCACGGAGCTGTACTCTCAGACGTTCTTCGCGCCGAAGCGGCTCGTGATCCTCGACCGCGCGGAGTCGTTCGCCTCGCGGGGGAGGAAGGCGATCGAGAGCTACCTGGAGGCCCCTGCGAAGCAGACCTGTCTCGCGCTCGTCGCGGAGAAGTGGGGGCCGCGTGTGGAGGAGGCGCCTGCGGAGGGGGAGGAGCGGGGCGGGAAAAAGTTCTACGACGACGTGAAGAAGAAGGTGCGGTTCGTGGCGTGCGACGCGCTGGATGCGGCGCAGGCGCCGTCGTGGGTGATCGCGCGGTCGAAGGAGCGCGGTTGGCTGGTGACGCCGATGGGGGCGCGGGCGCTCGTGGATCGGGCGGGGATCGACCTGGCCGCGCTCGACAGTCACCTTGCGAAGCTGGCGACGTACGCGGGGAAACGGGCGATCGACGTGCCGGACGTGGAGGCGCTCGTCGGGCGGGACCGCGAGTACGAGGCGTTCGCGCTGGTCCGCGCGTTGGAGGGCGGCCGCGCGGAGGAGGCGCTGCGGGTGCTGGAGCGGCAGCTCCGCGAGGAGCACGACCCGAGCGCGGCGCTGGGGCAGCTCGTGTGGTACTACCGGCGCACCTTGACGGCGCGGCGGATGCTGCGCGCGGGGAAGGCGCCCGCGGACGTCCTCGTGCGGGCGAAGGTCTGGTACAACCAGAGCGAGTTCCTGACGCAGGCGCGCGGCATTTCCCTCGCGCGTCTTCGTCGCGTCTTCCGCTGCCTCCTCTCGGCGGAGCTCAACGTGAAGCGCGGCCTCCTCGACCCCGAGACCGCGATGGAGTCCCTCGTCGCGCAGCTCGTGCGGACGTGACGCCGCAGCCCCGAAGGGGCGCTGCACGATAGCCCAGGGCGAAGCGAAACGGAGCCCCGGGATCCCCTCATCCCAAAACGGATCGGAGCCCTGAAAGGGCGACAGAAGGCGCCGCCTACCTCGCTCGCATGACCCTCGTCGCGCAGCTCGTGCGGACGTAGGGTGGCTCGGACGCTATCGCGTCGCCGCCTGGACGAGCCGGAGGGAGCAGCCGAGGAGGGGGCTCTTGAAGAACCCGTCGGCGTCCTTGCGGATCGGGGAGAAGACGCCCTTCTTCAGCGCGAAGCCCGACGCATCCTCGCCGTCGGGCCACGTGTAGTAGTACTCCTTCACGCCGCTCCGCTGGTACGCGAGGAACTTCACGCCGTTCGGGCCGACGTCGCGTCGCCAGGTCCTCTTGGCGAGGATCTCGATGACCAGCTCGGGGACCCGACCGACTGTCTCCGTTCCAGGAAGATAGTCCGCATGCTCGACAGCGTGAATGGCGATGTCGGGATAGACCACGGTGTGCGTGGGCGCGGGAAGGCGGTGCCGTGAATCTGGAAGGATGTCCCAGCGGTTTGCCGAGATGATCGAGTGAAGCGCCATGCTGATTCGATAGGTCGAGCGGCCCGAGTCGGCATTGATCGGCGCCATCGGCAGTACCCACCCTCCGATCAACTCCTTCGGGTTGTCCTCGTCGTCGCCCCAGGACTCGAACTCCTCCGCGCTCACGGGGCCCCATCCCTCAGGGAGCATCTCCCCCCACTCGGCCTCGGCGGGCATCAGGGGCTTGCGCTGAAGGGTGGTCTTCATGCCGCTACGGTACCACCGCGCAGGAGGCGAGGCAAGGGCACGCGCGGGGAGCGATTCGACAAGCGGCTCGTGCGGACGTAGGCGGAATGGGGAGGAGGCCCCGCGAGGCAACCCGCGGGGCCCCCTGTGGTCTACGCCTGCGGCTTCTTCTCATCCGTCTGCGTCTCCTTCGGCTTCCGCCGTGGCGACCGGGTGGAGAACCCGTAGTCCTCTACGACCTTGTCCTTGTCGGAGTACTTCGCGTACACGACCCGGCGCACGGCCCTCGAGGTCTCCCGCGCCTCCGCGAGGATCGAACGCTGCGCCTGGGTGGCCTCATGGTAGGCCGCCTTCGCCGCCTGGGTGAGCGAAAGGGCCGCCCCGAGGTCCGTCAGCGACGCGTCCAGCCGATCGCGGATGTCCTTGGATAGCGGGTTGTTGTCCGCATGCTTCACGTCCCCGTCCTGCATGTGCTTCATGCGCAGGAACAGGTCCGCGTTGTTCTTCGGTATGCTGTTCGACATGGCACTCTCTCCTTTCTCCACGGCTTTCCCTCGGGGGGTCGGCACATCGCCTTCCTCGGGCCCCGTGTGCGTCTCCGTGGTGCGTCGCACGTGGATCTCTATGGGCGAGGGAGGTGCCAGGAGCCGGATTCGATCCCGAATCGTCGCAAGTAACGAGGATGCTGGAGGAAGCCGCGATCGGCGCCATCGTGTCGCTCGAGGGGACCTGTTCACGGCATGAACGGGTTCCGTCGGAGCCGTTCAATCCATGGACGGGTCCGGATTCGCAGCGGACCCGGATCATCTGGAAGCGACCGATCCCGGACTGGAAGCGATCGATCTCAACCGGAATCGGAGAGCGGATGATCTTCCCGCGGCCGGAGTCGATGAGGATCAGGGAGGGGAAGATCGGAAAGCGACCGAACCCGGACTTCCCAGGTCTCGCGCTGACATGGGATCGGGCGATCCCGGACTTCCCGCGGGTGATCCCGTCCTGGCTGCCGTCGAGCCCGGGCTTCGCGCGGTTGATCCCCGTTCGATCCATGGACATCTTGAACTCACCGGCACTGGATCCGATCCATTTCGGAGACGGCAAGATTGGCGGATGTCGTGGGAAGATCCTCCCACCTCCGATCCCGGTCAAGATCGGTCGCGGGAAGTTCAAGATCAGTGGAGGCAAGAACGAGAACGGTCCCGGGAAGTTCAGGATCGGGGCTGGGCTGAATTTCTGCGGTCGCAGGATGATCTTCCGGAGCGTGAGGCCGGCACTCCGGGATTCGATCCCGGTCTTCGCGGCTCTTGCGCCGATGAATTTCGGTCTCGCGCAGTCCGGGATCGACCGCGGCTACTCCGGCGCTCGCCCGAGCACGTTGTAGATCCACCCCGGCGACTTCCCGAGGCGTCTTGCGGCGGCGCGCTTGTTCCCCGCGCAGGCCTGCAGTGCGGCCTGGACCTGCTCCCACTCAGTGGTGCTGAACTCCCGCACCTCCCCCGGGCAGCGGACGGGGGCCTCTCCCCCACTCGTCGCCCCCTCGGCGATCGCGGCGCGGACGAGCTCCGCGTCGATCACCTCCGCCCCCCTCGCGTGCAGGGCAATCCTCTCCGCGACGCCCTGCGCTTCGCGGACGTTTCCGGGCCACGAGTGTGCGAGGAGGGCCTCCTTCGCCTCCTGCGACAGCCGAGGTTCCCTCCCCAGCTCGGCGTTCAAGAAGCAGGCGACGAGGAGGACGGCGTCGCCTCCGCGCTCGCGCAGGGGCGGGAGTGTGACGCGCAGGTGGGCGACGCGGAAGAGGAGGTCCTCTCGCACGCCGCCGTGCATGGCGGACGGCTGGGCGGCGGCGACGATGCGGACGCTGGCGCGGCGGGGGCGCGGGTCGCCGACGCGTTCGTACGAGCCGTCCTCGAGGAAGCGGAGGAGCTTCGCCTGGACGGCGAGCGGCGTCGAGGGGAGTTCGTCCAAGAACAGGGTGCCGCCGTCGGCGTTCTCGACGAAGCCAGGAGTGTCCTTCACGGCGCCGGTGAAGGCGCCTTTCACGCAGCCGAAGAGCTGGGCGTCGGCGAGGGTGTCGGTGAGGAGGGCGCAATTGACGGGCTGGAAGGGGCCGTTGGCGCGGTTGGAGGAGGCGTGGATGAACCGTGCGACGATCTCCTTGCCGGTGCCGGTCTCGCCGACGACGAGGACAGACTTGTCGGTGGAAGCGACGAGGGAGGCGTCGTCGAGAGACTCGCAGAACGCGGGCGAGGCGCCGAGTGGCGGCTCCACGCGGGCGGCGACGGGGCGCGGGGCGGCCTCGCGGACGCGGCTCGCGGCCTGCTGGGCGGAGAGTGCGAGCAGGAGAGGCGAGGCGAAGCAGCGGAGGAGGTCGACATCCTCGCGGGTGAAGCGAGCGACCTCGGACGAGAGGACCTCGAGGGCGCCGACGGGGTGTCGGTCGGAGTCGAGGAGGGGGACGACGACGACGGAGCGGGTGGAGAATCCGGTTTGGGCGTCGATATCGCGGAAGAAGCGCGGGTCGTCGTGGGCATCGGGGATGAGGAGGGGCGCGCCGCTGCGGACGCACGCTCCGACGAGGCCCTCGCCGATGGGGCAGTGGAAGGAGGGGACCTCGGGGCCTGCGCTGACGAAGGCCTCGAGGGAGGATGCGTCCTGGGACAGCAGGAAGACGGTGGCGCGTTGGGCGCCGGTGAGGGTGAGGACGCCTTGGAGCGCGCTGTCGATGAGGACCCGCCGCGGGAGTCGGGCATCGAGGGTGGAGAGGGCCTCGACGAGGGTGTTGTAGCGGACCTCGGGGGACTCGGTGAGGTTCGGCATGGCGCGACTCCCGTTGGCTCGTGTCCTGATCGCCACGGGCGACATGCCCGTGCGCTGCGCCTCAGGTTGGGCATGGGACGCGCCAGGGGAGCAGGAATCCGACGAAATCGCCACATCACGCAGGTTTGCAATCACTTGCGGGCGAAATGGGCGCCTTTCCCAAGACTCCAAGATGTCGGACTTCCCGACACCGCCCCTGATGCTGTGATGGGAAAGGCGACAGTTTTCGAGCACCAGTTCCCGGATCGCCTCGCACGTCCAGGGGGCGGTCACGCGGGTGGGGTGGCCGGCGGAAGGACATCCTCTCCGTTTGCGATTTCAGCGAGCTTGCGGGTCAGCTCCTTGAGGTGGGTCTTGTCCCGCAGATACTCGGTGCAATTCAGTTCTGGGATGACCATGTGCCCCGGAAGTGGATCGTCGGGTCTCTCTGCGGGGCTCAGTCGGACCCCCAGGGCGAGTACCGCCCTCGCAGAGAGTCGCACGACCGCATAGTTCTCAGGCTTTCCCCTTTCGCCCTGAACCTGCTGTGCGCTCACGCGGGAGGCGCGATAGAGCGAGATACCGTCCACGTCGCTCGGGGTCGGCTTGAACGCTCCGCGGTCGATGCGCACCGGGGCGTTTGGCTTGTAGTATTGAAGATGGACCCGGCGGAGCACGATTTCCTCGGGGTCGATGGCATCCAGCGGTTCGGCCATCGTGCATTTCCCGGGGCATCACTGCGCCGGTCACTCCTCCTGGACGTACCAGCCGGAGGGATCATCGATCGTCTCGTGCACGGTCGGCAGGCCGCGGCGCTCCCACATCGTCTCGGCGCGCATCGGCTCGCGGAACTCGAGTTCGAGGTAGCACGACTCGGACTCCCACTCCACGGTGATCTCTCCCATCGTTCCGGGAGCGACGTAGGTCGGCGGCACGGCCTTCGGCTGGTCCATCGCGAGAATCGCCCAGCGCATCGCCGCGTTCACATTCTCCCGTCTCGGAGGAGAGGCGCCCTGCCCGTCCCAATCGTCACCAAGGCCACCAAGCTCGCGAATCCGTTTCACGACACGGGTCCATTCCTCGCGGCGACGCAGAGCGGCAGCGGGCGAGAGCGGTCCCGTGACGGCGTTCTCCTCCGGGAGATAGGGAGCGTAGGGGGTCATCACCTGGGACATCTAGCTCCTCCTACCCCAAGCCTTCTGGGCCTCGGCGGATGTGATCCGCAGGAATTCTCGAAGGCAGGCTGCATGGCCAAGGGCAATCCCTCTGGCCGCGTTCTCTTGGTCGTCGGGGCGAAGCGGACCCCGGGCCGTCAATTGCACGACCAGGGCCTCATCGCCGCTCGGCCCCAGGCGAGCATGCTGAACGAGCAGATGCAGACGCCCCTCGCGCTGCGAAATGACGCAGTGTCGCTGAAGGCTGAGGCTCTCCAACGGCAACGCCGCATCGTCGGGCTCGGCCGTGAGGAGGCCAGGGAGAACAGCGCTCCAGTCCTCCGGCTTCGTCCAAAGGCTCCCCTTGGCGATCCTGTTCACGTACGTCACTTCCCACTGGTTGAGGGTGAGGGGGCCGAGGCCCGCTGCCGCGACGAACCGGCGAAAGGTGTCGAGATGCTCGCCGAACTCGACGCATGCCTGGTCGTGCGAGGGATATGGCCCCTCACGCTTCCTCCAGTTGTAGAGGAACCGTGAGCGCTGGATCTGGATGGAGCGGTCGCCGTCGGCGTTGCTGAATTGGACGCGACCGGGCTCTTCTGGCGCACGGAGCTTCAACTGGAGGCTCGGGGGACGCCAAGGGCTCGATGGCTCGAACTCCTCGAACTGGTCGGGGAGCTCGGGCACGGTCAGCACGCCGGGCCAGTCCTTGGTCAAGTACTCTCGCCAGAACCATCCGAAGTGGGCGCTCGTGAACCCCGCGAGGGGGCCAAATTGCACCCCGAGCACCATTTCGACGAGCGGCGGGTGATCGAAGTGGACAGTATCCAGGGCGGCAACATCCGCGGAAATGGTGGGCATCTCGTCCGTCGGCTCCTCGGTAGGCGAGGGACCTCTACAATCCTACTTCGGCATCCGGCGGCCTGCAACCGCATTCGACCCCACGAGTCGCTCCCGTCCAAGGATGCTCGTGGGGCTCCGCTCGCTGCCTGGCTGTCACCGCCGTTGGCGGCCCGTTCTTGGTCCGACGCACCGCTCGGTCAAGGGGGCGACGGGCCTGCCGTCCGTGCCGATCCTACGTGGTCTCGTCCTCGCTGTCGCGGCAACTCGCTTCGCCTCGGCATGTCCGGCGTCACCTTCTCTTGCGAGTTGCGGCAGTCCGGACGATCATGTGCGCTCGCTCTCTCGCACCAGGAGGGCCTTCGATGGATGCGCGGGGAGTTCGAGGGCGGTCGCACGCAGATGGTGTTCACCGACTTCCAGGCTTCCTACTACGCCCACGAGTTGACGAGGCGCTGCCCGTCGGACAGCGTGGAGAAGCTCGCAGCGGTGCTCGCGGATGCCCAGGCCCAGGTCGACCTGAATCCTCACCAGGTCGAGGCCGCGCTCTTCGCCTTTCGCAACCCGTTCTCCAAGGGGGCCATCCTCGCCGACGAGGTGGGGTTGGGGAAGACGATCGAGGCGGGTCTCCTCCTTGCGCAGAAGTGGGCCGAGCGCAAGCGACGTCTGTTGGCCATCGTGCCGGCGAACCTCCGCAAGCAGTGGGCGCAGGAGCTGGCGGAGAAGTTCTACCTGCCTTCCTGCATCCTCGAGACTCGGACGTTCAACGAGGCTGTGCGCGCGGGGAACTTGAATCCGTTCCTGCAGGACGGCGTCGTCCTGTGCTCGTACCAGTTCGCGAAGACGAAGGACGCCTACATCCGTCAGACGCAGTGGGACCTCGTCGTCATCGACGAGGCTCACCGGCTGCGCAACGTCTACAAGGGATCGAGCAAGATCGCCGCCGCCATCAAGGATGCCGTCGCAGCCTCTCCGAAAGTGCTGCTGACGGCAACGCCGCTGCAGAACTCGTCCCTGGAGTTGTACGGCCTCGTCAGCATCGTCGACGACCTTGCTTTCGGAGACCTGAAAAGCTACCGGGCCCGATTTTCGCGATTGACGTCGGAGGCGGACGCCGAGGCCACCAGCGTCGAGGGCCCGCCCACGGAGCTCTCGAGCGACTATGAGGCGATGGACCAGTTGGCGGACGAATGGGACGGCGACTCGGAGGACGCGTCCGTAGCGGACCGCGCGGCCCTCGGGGCCGGCGAGTTGGCCGAGCTGCGCGAGGAGCTTGAGCAGCTCCGCGGCTTCCATGCCCTCGCGAAGTCGATTGCAAAGAACTCGAAGGGGGAGGTCCTGCTGACCGCCCTCCGTCGCGGTTTCGAGGCAGCCGCGTCCGCGCAGAAGAGCCGGGGAACCCCGACACTCCAGGAAAAGGCGGTCATCTTCACCGAGTCGCGCCGAACGCAGGAATACCTCCTCCGACTCCTCGAACAGGCGGGATTCGCCGGAAAAGTGGTGCTGTTCAACGGGACGAATGCGGATTCCCTTTCGAAGGAGATCTACCGGCGCTGGATGGAGAAGCACGCGGGCACCGACCGTGTCTCGGGATCCCCGACGGCGGACATGCGCGCGGCCCTGGTCGAGCACTTCCGGGATCACGCCTCGATCCTTGTGGCTACCGAGGCCGCTGCGGAGGGGATCAACCTCCAGTTCTGCAACCTCGTGGTGAACTACGACCTCCCCTGGAACCCGCAGCGGATCGAGCAGCGCATGCCCGTTTCGAGGAGAAGGGATACAGCTTCATGCTCCTCTCGAATCCCTTCCCCGGCGAAGCAATCCACCCTGGGCCCTATCGGATCGGCAAGGGAGTCGAAGACGCCAATACGTATCGCGTGGGCCACCCGCTTGCGCAGCGCGTCCTGGATCGCGGTCGGATGCTTGCCCCGCGCCCCGCCGAGGCGACGTTTCAATACACCGGGTCCGGAAGGAACATCGCCGGGCTCGCGCCTCGCGTCGGACAGGGCGGTTGGCTGGCCTGTTCGCGCCTCACCCTGATGGGAATCGACACGGAGGACCACCTCCTGCTTGTTGGGCAGTCCGATGACGGTGCTCCCCTGGACGAGACCGACTGCCGCCGCATGCTGGACCTCTCCGGAGAGAGCGGTCACCCGTGCGACGTGCCGTCTTCGATCGTCGCAACGCTGAAAACAGCCCTCCTCGGACGGCGCCAGCAGATCGTGGAGCACGCCTCCGAGCGGGGCAGCCGCTGGTTCGACACGGAGATGGACAAACTCGACCATTGGGCGGAAGATCGCCGCACAGCCCTGAAGTCCGAGGTGACCGATCTGGACGAGGCTCTGAAGGAGGCCAAGAAGGTGGCGCGACAGGCGCCGACGCTTCCCGAAAAGTTGCAGCGTCAGCGTGTGGTCAAGACGCTCGAGGCGAGGCGTGACGAGGCGTGGCGGGCGTTCGATCAGGGAAGCCGGGAGATCCTGGCGAAGAAAGACGCGTTGCTCGACGAGATTGCCCGCCGGCTCGAGCAGGCGATCGACGAAGACGCGCTCGTCACCTTGCGCTGGCGGCTGGCGTGATCGGGATGGGGACATGAGATTCTCGCGTCTGAAACTGGAGAACTGGCGGAACTTCCTGGCTGTGGACGTGCCGCTCCGTCGCCGGATGTTCGTCATCGGCCCGAACGCGAGCGGCAAGTCCAACCTCCTCGATGCGTTCCGCTTCCTGCGGGACATTGCGAATCCGCGGGGAGGGCTTCAGCAGGCAGTGGAGCTGCGCCAGGGGGTTTCACAGATCCGTTCCCTGCATGCGCGGGCTCAACCGAATGTCGCAATCCACGTCGAGGTCGATCTGGCCGACGGGGAGCCCTGGACGTACCGGCTGGAGTTTGCGCAGGACAAGCGCCATCGGGCGATCGTCAGGCGCGAAGAGGTTGGCCATGGCGGGACCAGTATCCTGCGCCGCCCCGACCCCCTCGACAAGTCGGACCCGAGCCGGCTCACGCAAACGCACCTGGAGCAGGTCAATGCGAACCGAGAATTTCGCCCCCTTCAGGAGTTCCTCGCCAGGGTCCAGTACCTCCACATCGTTCCCCAGTTGATCCGCCAGCCGCAGCGTTGGGAGAGCCTCCCGGACGACCCGTCTCGGACGGGACGCTCCGGCTGTTCGGACTCCTCTGGGTCTTCATGGACGGCAAGTCGCCGCTCCTGCTGGAGGAACCCGAACTCTCCCTCCATCGGGCGATCATCCGGCACATGCCCTCCATGCTTGCGGGAATCGCCCGGCGCATGGATCGGCAGGTGCTCGTGAGCACGCACTCGGCGGACTTGCTTGCGGACGAAGGTGTCGCAGGGGAGGAGGTCCTCCTGTTGATCCCGTCGAAAGAAGCGACGAAGGTCAGCGTGGCCGCTGACGACCTCCAGATCCGGACGCTGATGGAGGGCGGGATGTCGGTCGGCGAGGCGGTGCTTCCAAGGACCGCTCCCAAGGACGCCTATCAACTCGCGTTGTTCGGCGAGTAGGGATGGATGGGATGCTCGTGACCGTGGCGGGGCCGTCGGACGAGGTCGTGGCACGCAGGGTGATGCAGACGGCCGGCCTCGCCGTACAGGACGTTCACGTCCAGTACGGCAAACACCAACTCGACGCCCATCTCGCGCGATACAACCGTGCGGCGCAGTTCGGGCCCTGGTTCGTCCTCAGGGACCTGAACTCGGATGCGGATTGCGCGCCGGCGCTCATGACGAGGCTGCTTCCAACTTCTTCGGCCGGCATGCGATTTCGTCTGGCGGTGCGCACGATCGAGGCATGGCTGATGGCGGATTCGGAGAAGCTGGGTGGCTTTCTTGCGATCGACCGTTCACTTCTCCCCGCGAGGCCGGAGAGCGTCCCCGATCCGAAGCTGGAACTGGTGAACCTGGCGCGGCGATCCAGGAAGAGGGAGATCCGCGAGGACATGGTGCCGGAGGAGGGCGTGGCGTCAAAGGTCGGAGCCAGGTACGCAGCGCGCCTCATCGAGTTTGCCTCCCGGCACTGGCGGTCCGAGGTCGCGGCGAAGAGGAGCGACAGCCTTGCGCGGTGCATCCGTGTCCTGAAGGAATGGGGGCGCAAGTGAGCGACGAGCTTGAAAGACTGGACCTGCGTTCGGCGGATATTCCCGCGGAGAAGCGCGAGGACCTGCTGCGCCTCTTCCCCGAGATCCGCACGGAGGGCGGCAAGATCGACCTCGAGCGCTTGAAGCGCGTCCTCGGCGAGACGGTGGATCCTGGGAAAGAGCGCTACGGCATGAACTGGCCGGGCAAGGCCGAGTGCTTCAAGACGATCCAGACGCCAAGCGTCGCCACGCTGCGCCCCTGCCCCGAGGAGAGCGTCAACTTCGACTCCACCGAGAACCTCATCATCGAGGGGGACAACCTCGAGGTCCTCCTGTTCCACCCGGGCGTGCCACTCGAGTACGTGCGCGGGGTCTTTGGCGTGATGGCCAGGGCGCATTGGCATCGGTTCCAGGTCCTGACCAAGCGTGCCGAGTGCCTGGAGGAGTTGAGCGCACAGCTTCATTGGGCGCCGAATATCTGGCTGGGGGTCAGCGTCGAGACGGAACGGTACAAGAGCCGCATTGATCACCTGCGCGGCACCGATGCGCGGGTCAAGTTTCTGTCACTCGAACCGCTCCTCGGGCCGTTGCCGGGTCTCGATCTGCGCGGCATCGATTGGGTCATCGTCGGAGGCGAGTCGGGGCCGGGGGCGCGACCGATGGACCCCGCGTGGGCTACGGACCTTCGCGATCAGTGCCGCCAGGCGAACGTGCCCTTCTTCTTCAAGCAGTGGGGCGGCAAGAACAAGAAGCAGGCGGGGCGCGTCCTCGAAGGCCGGGTATGGGACGAGATGCCCGTCACCGGCGCAACGGGGATCGGTGCTTCCTAGCTCGTCCATGTTCCGCGAAGATCTTCGAGAGCAAACAGGCCGTCTTCAAGACGGTATAGGAGCAGCGATGCCCGAAATCTCGCGCTTCCTTGGAATCGTGATCTCCATGTTCTTCAACGACCACAATCCGCCGCACTTCCATGTCGGATACAATGAGCATCGGGCCTCCATCCACATCGAGACACTCGGCCTCATGGAAGGGAAACTGCCGCCCAGGGTGCTGAGCCTGGTCGTCGAATGGGCAAGCCAGCATCAAGCGGAATTGCTCCAGGATTGGGAGAGCATCAGGGCGACCGGCGCGTATCATCGCATCGAACCGCTCGCTTGAAGAAGGAGGCGAACATGTTGCTCATCTCCGATGCCGAATACCTGGGAGAGTACCGGGTGCGCTTCGTTTTCGACAACGGGCGCGAGGGCATGGCCGACCTGCGCGCGATGGTCTTCGACGATCCCAGGTCGGCTTTCGCCCCATTGCGGGATGTGACCGTCTTCCGGCGCTTTGTCCTCGAAGGCGGCGTGCTTTGCTGGCCCGGCGATCTGGATGTCGCACCGGAGTATCTCTACTTCCTGACCTTTCGGAATGATCCCGGCCTGCGCGGGCTGTTCGAGGAGTGGGGCTACGTCAAGGCCCATGTCGCGGTCTGACCCCACGACAACATGAAGCTCCAGTTCGACGCGAACCAGTCGTTCCAGCTCGACGCCGTGGCCGTGTCACGGCCGCTGGGGGAATTCGGGGAGCAGACGGTGGGGGAGATCCAGCGCTTGATGGCGCGCTTCTTCAAGGAGTGCTTTGGATCTACTTCGCGCTGGCCCCGCGCGGGGGCAGCGAAGGAGCATGGGTGGGCTCAGCGGCGCTTGAAGGCGGTGAATCGAGATACCGCCAGCCTCGGAAGCGCGGGGTCGGGGTGGGCCGTATCGGCGTCCAACGAGATGCATCGAAGATGATCGCGTAAGGAGCCGAGGCGTCGTCGGGATTCCAGAGGACCTCCCCAGACAGCGGGAAGTACCCCACCCAACGGCCCGCAGACGCCACCCAGAGTCGATTCGTCCAGCCCGGCGTTAACCGCGACGGCAACCGTCGCGTGTTCCACGTCGCCTCCCGCCGGCCCAGAGGGCGCCCCCGCTCGCGCGCATCCTCCAGCTTGTCCTCCAGGACCTCCGCGCCCATCGTCACCCCGAGGTCCATCCGCAATTCCTCCGGACAAAACCCGTCCAGAGTTCAACTCTCCCTCCCCAACAGGGAATCCGCAACTTCTTTTTTTGGAGCGCGCACCGTGAGCCCCCAGACCCTCGACCGCTCTCCCGTCGACCCGACCCGCGTGCGGACGCTTCCGCCACACTTCGCCTGGATCGGGGGTGCCCGCGCAGCGGGCCGGCCTGCGCGACCGACTCGCCGAGCTCTCCCTCGAGGAGATCGCGCTCTTCTTCTTCCTCCACATCGCCGCCGACCGAATCGGCTGCTCCTTCTGGGCGGACTCCACGATCGCCAAGAGAGTCGGCCTCCGCGAGGGCGACGTCATCCAGGCCCGCTTCCATCTCGTCGGACGCGGACTCATCGCCTACCGCTACCCCCTCTACCAGCTCCTTCCCGTCGAGGACCGCCGCTCGTGAGCCTCGTGACCGAAATCCCCGTCGCCTCCCTGCGGACCTCGCTCGCGACGCTTCGTGGTCCACACACGGACCGCGACACACAACTCGCCCCGCTCCCGATCCGCGTGGCCCCCAACGCGGACGGCTCGTTCGAGGCCCTCGACGGCTTCAAGAGGCTGACCCAGTGGAGAGAGGACGGACGCGCGACCGTCCCCTGCGTCCTCGAAGACGCCCACGGCCCCGCCCGCAAGGCGCGCATGCTCGCCGCCAACACGCCCCGCAAGACCGCCGGCCCGATGGACGAGGCGCGCGTTGTGCGCTCCCTGGCCGACGATGATGGGCTCTCGCCGCATGCCATCTCAGGCCTCCTCGGCCGCGGTCCTGGATGGACCGAGCGACGGCTGACGCTCGCGAGGAGGCTCGCCCCCGACCTCGCCGCCCGCGTCGATGCCGCTCGACTCACCGCCACCGTCGCCTACGCCCTCTGTCCGCTTCCCCATGCCGACCAGAGACGGCTCGCCGACGCCATCCAGCGCCATGGCCTCCGCACCCGCGAGGCCGAGGCCGCCATCGCCTCGTGGCGCGCCGCCTCCGACGACCTCACACGCGAGACGCTCCTGCGCGACCCGGGCGGCGCCCTCGCAGAACGCACGGACCCGTGCTCCTCGCCGCTCTCCCCGACGGCCCAGGAAATCGAACGCCGCTTCGACGAGGTCGAGCGCGCCCTCGACGCGCTGGTCGGCCTCGACCTCTCAGGCTTCTCCGACGTGGAACGACGCGTGTTGGAAGCGCGTCGGCGTCGGTTGTCCGCGCAGATCCTGCGCCTGGCCCATTCCCTCAAGGAGGAACCGCATGCTCACCCCCGAGGAACAGGAAGATCTCAAGAGACTCATCGAGCAGGGGATCTCGATCCGCGCGATCGCCCGGCGCCCTGGCAAGGCCAGCTTGCTGGTCGGCCGGGACCCGAAGACGATCCGTCGGACCCTGGGACGCAGGCGTCCCACGCCCCCGCCGCCCAAGCTGACGCCGTTCCAGGACCTGGCTCGGGACCTCTTCTCGAAGGGGGCCCGCTCCCCGCGCATCCTGAGGGAGATCCGGGCGCGGGGCTACACGGGCGGCCTCACGATCCTGAAGGAGTACCTCCGCACGCTGGCTCCCCCCCGCACGCCGAAGCAGCCGTTCCGCCGCTTCGAGACGCGGGCCGGCCTGGAGGCCCAGTCCGACTGGAGCCCGTACCGCGTCTCGATCGCCGGGGTGGAGACGGTCATCCACGCGTTCGCCCTCATCCTGTGCTCCTCGCGGAGGTACTTCGTGATGTGCTTCAGGAACGAGCGCCTGGCCACCCTGCTCTGGGCCCACCAGGAGGCCTTCGCCTACCACGGCGGCGTGACGAGTCGGATCCTGTATGACAACCAGACCGCCGTCACGCTCGGGCGCCTCCATGGCAAGCCTCTCTGGAACCCGACGTTCCTCGACTTCGCCAAGGCCTACGGCTTTGCCCCGGTCGTGGGCCGTCCTCGGAAGAAGGAGCGCCGCGGAAAGGTCGAGCGCCCCTTCCGCTACTTCGAGGAGGACTTCCTCCCGGCCCGCACCTTCGCCTCGTGGGACGACCTCCACCG
>Ga0082335_1004876_pt1 | contig 19427 bp, 18 predicted proteins | sample Subgrocontami58m_FD_72375 | JGI IMG/M metagenome (GOLD analysis project Ga0082335, IMG submission 72375) | Subsurface groundwater microbial communities from S. Glens Falls, New York, USA - GMW37 contaminated, 5.8 m (SPADES assembly) (version 2) ... | reverse complement strand
GTTAGGCGAGCGCAGCCGTTCGCGCACGGCCTGGGCCGGGGCGGCCAGCCGCGCCCAGCCTTTGGCCGCGGCCTCCAGCGCCTCGGCGGAAAAGTCGATGGGGCTGCGGTAGCTGCCGGAGAGGACGAAGAAGCGCAGAGCTTCGGGGCGGTGCTTCTTGAGCAGATCGCGGATGGTGACGAAGTTGCCGAGGCTCTTGCTCATTTTTACGCCGTCCACGGTGAGTGAGCCGGTGAGCAGCCAGTAGTTGGCAAAGGGCTGGCCGGTGGCGGCTTCGGCCTGGGCAATTTCGCATTCGTTGTGCGGGAAGATGTTGTCCACCCCGCCGCCGTGGATGTCAAAAGTGTCGCCGAGGTATTTGGTGGACATGGCCGAGCATTCGACGTGCCAGCCGGGGAAGCCCCAGCCCCACGGGCTGGACCAGCGCAGGATGTGTTCGGGGGCCGCTTTTTTCCACAGGGCAAAGTCTTCGGCGTTGCGCTTTTCTTCCGGCACGGGCTTGCGCGTGCCCTCTGCCAGCTCCTCCACTTTGCGCCCGGAGAGTCTGCCGTAATCGGCAAAAGAGGTCACATCGAAGTACACGGAGCCGTTGGACTCGTAGGCGTGGCCGCCGGCGATGAGCGTTTTGATCATTTCGATCTGCTCGGGAATGTGGGCGCTGGCGCGGGGGGAGATGTCGGGCCGCTGCACGCCGAGAGCGTCCATATCGTCAAAGTAGGCGCGGGCGTAACGCTCCACGATTTCCATCGGCTCGATGCGCTCGCGGGCCGCGCCCTTGAGGATGCGGTCTTCGCCGCTGTCGAGCAGGTGGCCCACGTCGGTGATGTTCTGCACGTAGCGGACGTTGTAGCCGCTCCAGCGCAGGTAGCGCACAAGGGTGTCGAAGGCCACGTAGGTTTTGGCGTGGCCGATGTGCGAGTAGTCGTACACGGTGGGGCCGCAAACGTAAATGCGGACGCGGCCTTCGACCAACGGCTTGAACTCTTCTTTTTTGCGGGTGAGGGTGTTGTAAACAACCAAACTCATTTTATTTTTCCGGTTTGGCAAAAATCATTCTTCCGGCGGCGGTCTGCAGCACTTTGGTGACGATGACGTCCAGTTGCTGGTTCATCAGGCGGCGGCCCTCTTCGATGACGACCATGGTGCCGTCGTCGAGATAGCCCACGCCCTGCCCGGTCTCTTTGCCTTCCTGAATCACTTTGACCATCATGTGTTCGCCGGGCAGCACGATGGCTTTGACGGCGTTGGCCAGATCGTTGATGTTGAGCACGCTGACGCCCTGCAGCCCGGCCACTTTGTTGAGATTGTAATCGGTGGTGAGTATGGCGGCGTGCAGTTGCTTGGCGAGGATCACCAGCTTGTCGTCGGCCTCGCGCACGCCTTCGACGTTCATGTCGGTGATGCGCACCGGAGCGCCGGCTTCCTTTTGCAGCCGGTTAAGAATATCCAGCCCGCGCCGCCCGCGATTGCGCCGCAGCATGTCCGGCGAATCGGCGATGTGCTGAAGCTCGTTGAGGATGAAACGCGGCACGAGCATGGTCGCCGCGATGAAGCCGGTCTGGCTGATGTCGGCAATGCGGCCGTCGATGATCACGCTGGTGTCGAGCAGCACCGACGACGGGCTGTTGCCGACGGCGGCGGTTTCGCCGGCGGGCAGGGGGCCGAGGCGATCGCGGAACAGGGCAAAGATGTCGTTCTGGCGAATGACGAACACCGAGATGCCCAGCCAGCTAAAGACCAGCACGGCCACAAACGGCATCACCTGGCCGACAGGCCGGGGCAGCAGCGAGAGCGGCAACGAGAGCAATGCGGCCACGACGAGTCCGACGACGAGGCCGACCATGGCCGCTACCAGCATCTGGGTGGGCAGTTGGCTAATCAGGTTGCGCAGCCAGCGGGCGGGGCGCGTGGTCACGTAGGGAGTCACCACCAACCCGATGAGCGCGCCCACGAGCGCGAACACGGTGGCCCACAGCTCGGGTGTGGTGTCGGCAAGCTTGGAAACGACCACGCCGAGGTACAGCCCGCCGATGCCGAGGGCCAACATGCTAACGAGCCGGAAGAAGAATTCGATACTCATGAGTTTTGTCTTTGGCAAGAAACAAAAAAGGCGAATACCCCGGCCAGGGCTTCACCTTTAGGTTTGTGCGTTGTGATTTGCGATGCGCCATTCCGCCCAACAGTGCGGGGCGCCGCGCAGTCATGGAACTTTCAAAACCACAAATGAGGCCGGGGGCAGGAAAATAAAAAGATAAAAGGACCTGCTTGAGAAGTATCTTAACACACGTGATAGGAAATGTCAAAAAGGGACGGCAGGAGAATTACGGGCTAGCCCGGTCCACCCGTAACGTGGGGCACGGCGGCGAAGGCTCGCACAGGGAATGTGCCGAAGGCTTTGACTTTGACAGGCACGGCGAAAAAACGAATGTCGGACGGGGGCAGTTGGTCGAGGTGGCAAAGGTGTTCGACCACCGGAATATCCGCCCCTAGCAGCGCGGTGTGCACGGGGCGGCGGCCATCGGCGGTGTCGTCAATGTTCAGCGAGTCGATGCCTACGATGACTGCGCCGGCCTCTTTCAGTAGTTGCGCGGCGTCGGCGGTAAGGAAGGGGTGGCCTTCGAAATACTGATCAGTGCGCCAATGGGCATCCCAGCCCGTGTGCACCAACACGGCTTTACCGCGCACTTCCAGCCCGGCAAATGCGGCGGCCGTGATGGCCCGCTGCGAGCGCTCTACGGCGCGGACGACAACCGCTTCCACGTAGGCCAGCGAGGCAAGTGGCAGCTCTGACAAATCCTTGCCGTGGGCAAAGCGGTGAAAAGGACTATCCACATAGGTGCCGGTGTTGGCTATCATTTCGATCTGGCCGATGTGAAACTCCGTGCCGTCGCTGTAATGGCTGCGCGAGTCTTCACGGCTCAAGTAGTCACAGATAATGGGCGCGGGCAGGCCTTTGTAAGTGATCATGCCGTGCTCTACCGTGTGGCTCAGGTCTATAAGCTGATGAAGGGTGGACATGGGAGGAGGCCTTTCAGTGTTCGCGCCCGGCCGGTTTGCCCAGGGCCACATCCAGCGCCTCGCGCAGCGAGCGGGCCTGGATGATTTCGATGCCGCCGGGGAACGGGTCGCCACGGCGCACAGTCTTGGGCGCCAGCGCCCGGCGAAAGCCCAGCTTGGCCGCTTCCTTCAGCCGCGCATCCATTTGAGCCACGGCGCGCAGTTCGCCGGACAGGCCCACCTCGCCCATGAGCGCTAGGTCGGCGGGCACGGGCAGGTCGCGCACCGAGGAGGCAATGGCCGCGGCAATGGCCAGGTCGGCGGCAGGCTCTTCCACTTGCAGGCCGCCCACCACGTTGACGAACACGTCCTGATCGAATAGTTTGAGACTCAACCGTTTGGTGAGCACGGCGGTGATGAGCAGCAGTCGGTTGAAGTCCACGCCGTTGGGGGTGCGGCGCGGGTTGCCAAAAGAGGTGGGACTGGTGAGGGCCTGCACTTCCACCAGCAGCGGGCGCGTGCCTTCCATAGTGACGGCAATGGCCGAGCCGGGGGCGTTCACCATGCGCTCGGCCAGAAAAGCCTCGGAGGGGTTGGGCACTTCGATCATGCCGCTGCCGCGCATCTCGAACACGCCCACTTCGGAGGTGGGGCCGAAGCGATTCTTAATGCCGCGCAGCAGGCGATAGGATTGGTAGCGGTCGCCTTCGAGATAGAGCACCGTGTCTACGATATGTTCCAGCACGCGCGGCCCGGCGATGGCGCCGTCTTTGGTGACGTGGCCGATGAGGAAGACGGCGAGGCCGCCTATTTTGGCCGCCCCGGTGAGGCGCAGGGCGCATTCGCGCACCTGGCTCACGGAGCCGGCCGCCGAGGCGATGTCGCCGCTGTAAGCGGTCTGAATCGAGTCCACGATCATCAGCACGGGCTTGATGGATTCGATGTGGCTCAGCATGGCGTCGAGGTTGGTTTCGGCGAGGAGGAATAGGTTGTCGGGCAGCGGCCCGTTTGCCGCGCCGGGGGCATGAGCCAGCCGCAGGGCGCGCATTTTGATCTGGCGCACGGACTCCTCGCCGGACACGTACAGCACGGGGCCTTGTTCGGCCATGAGCGCGGCCACTTGCAACATCAGGGTGCTCTTGCCGATGCCGGGGTCGCCGCTCACCAGCACCGCCGAACCGGGCACAATGCCGCCGCCCAGCACGCGGGCAAATTCCTCCAGCGGCAGGGCCAGCCGCGCCTCGGCGTCGCCCTCGATTTCCGAAAGCCGCAGCGGGCGCGAGGCCGGGCCGGACAGCGGCCGGCGGTCGGCGCTTTTGTCGGGGTCGGCCACCACTACTTCGACCATGGTGTTGAATTCGCCGCATTTGGGGCAGCGGCCCATTTCGCGCGGGGTGGTGCGGCCGCAGTTCTGGCACACCCACTGGGTTCGGGTTTTGGTCATGGCAATGATTATAGAGTGGAAAGCAACCGGGTCAAGCCAATGTGGCTTGACCCGGCGGGTGGTAACGGCGATGCGGGCCGCAGCGTTTACGGCGTAGGCACTTCGGCGGCTTCTTTGTCCGGTTCGGGCGACTGCTCGGCAACGGCGGCGCCGCCTTCCACCTCGATGGTGATGGCGTCGCCCTCGAAGTTCACGGCTATCGTGTCGCCCGCCGCCCAGTTGCTGCGCAGCAGGGTATCCGAGACGCCGTCCTCCACTTTGCTCTGGATGATGCGTTTGAGCGGGCGCGCGCCGTAGTCGGGGCTGTAGCCGGTTTCGGCCAGATGCGCCTTGGCCTCGGGCGATACCTTGAGCTTCAGCTCGCGCTCGGCGAGTCTGACCTGCACCTTTTCCAATTCCAGATCGACAATCTGCATAATCTCGCCCTGATTCAGCGAGCGGAACACGACGACGCCGTCCACGCGGTTGAGGAACTCGGGCTTGAAGGCGCGCTTGAGCTCGTCCGTCAGCCGCTTCTGCATGTCGGTATACGCTTCCTGATCGGCCTTGCCCTCGTCGCGCTTGAGCAAAAAGCCCAGCGAGGCCTGGCGCTTGATCATGTCGGCGCCCACGTTGGAGGTCATGATGATGATGGCGTTCTGGAAGTTCACCTTCTTGCCGCGCGCATCCGAGAGGTGCCCCTCTTCCATGATCTGCAGCAGCATGTTGTGCGCCTCGGGGTGGGCTTTCTCGATCTCGTCGAAGACCACGATGGAGTAGGGGCGGCGGCGCAGGGCTTCGGTGAGCTGCCCGGCATCGTCGTAGCCCACGTAGCCGGGAGGCGCCCCCACCAGCCGTGACACGCTGTGGCGCTCCATGAATTCGGACATGTCGAGCTGCACCAGCGCCTCCTCACTGCCGAACATGAACTCGGCCAACGCTTTGGTCAACTCGGTCTTGCCCACGCCGGTGGGGCCGAGGAAGATGAAGGAGCCAATGGGCCGCTTGGGGTCTTTGAGTCCGGCGCGGGCGCGACGCACGGCGCGGGCAATGGCGTTGACGGCTTCATCCTGCCCGATGATGCGCTTGTGCAGGGCCTCTTCCATCAACAGCAGGCGCGCTGATTCAGCGGAGGCAATCTGCGTCACGGGGATGCCCGTCCACATGCCCACCACCTCGGCAATATCGGCGGCGGTGACGAGGGGGGTGGTTTCCTGGCTCCAGCCCGCGCGCAATTTGGTCAGCTTGTCGTCGAGCGCCTTCTCCCGCTCGCGCAGTTCCTGAGCGTCGTCGAAGCGGGCCTCGTCGGCCGCGAGCACCTGCTCGTCGCGCACGGTGCGCAGGTCCTTCATGGTTTGCCGGAAGATTTTGGCCTCGGGGCTTTTGTACATGCGCACCCGCGAGGAGGCTTCGTCGATGAGATCAATGGCCTTATCCGGCAGGAAGCGATCCGGCACGTAGCGGGCGGAAAGGTGGGCCGAGGCGGTGATGGCTTCGTCGGTGATGATTAGTTTGTGGTGCTCCTCGTAGCGCGGCTTGAGGCCTCTGAGGATGCTGATCGTTTCTTCGATGGACGGCTCGTCCACGTTCACCGGTTGGAAGCGCCGCTCGAGGGCGGCGTCGCTCTCGATGTGCTTGCGGTATTCGTTGAGGGTGGTGGCGCCGATGACCTGTATTTGCCCACGCGACAGGGCGGGCTTGAGGATGTTGGCGGCGTCTACGGACGACCCTGCCGACCCGGCGCCCACCAGCATGTGCACTTCGTCAATGAACAGGATGGAGTTGGACGTCTTGACTTCTTCGATCACGCGCTTGAGTCGCTCTTCAAACTGGCCGCGGTACATGGTTCCCGCCACCAGCGAGCCTACGTCCAACTGCAGCACGCGCTTCCCCAGCAGCGGCTCGGGGGTGTCGCCGGCCACGATGCGCTGGGCCAGGCCTTCCACAATGGCGGTTTTGCCCACGCCCGGCTCGCCAATGAGGGCCGGGTTGTTTTTGGTGCGCCGGGCCAAAATCTGGATGACGCGCTCGATTTCGGTTTCGCGGCCCACCACCGGGTCCAGCTTGTTCTCTTCGGCCAACGCGGTCAGGTCGGTGGCTAGTTGATCCACCAGCGGCGTCTTGCTCGATTTGGCGTCTTTCTTCTTTTCACGCTCGGGGCCGCTGGCCGGCTGCTTGTGCGGCGTGGTTGAGGCGGGGGCGGGCGGCTGCGGGTTTTCCTGCAACACGCGGCGCGTCTGGCGGCGGATTTGCTCGGGCGAGATGCCGAGCTTGCCCAGCACGTCGATGGCAATGCCTTCGTTGTGGCGCATGAGGCCCAACAGCAAATGCTCGGTGCCGATGTAGTGCTGGTTCATTCGCCGGGCTTCATCCACGGCCAGTTCCAGCACGCGTTTGGTGCCGGGGGACAATTCGATGTTTGATACTTTGGTGCGCTGCCCGGGGCCGCTCAATCGCTCCACTGTGTCCTGCAATCGGCGGGGGTCCAGCCCCAGCTCACGCATTACTCGCCCGGCCACGCCGCCCTCCTCGCGCATGAGGCCCAACAGCAGGTGCTCCGTGCCAATGTAATTATGGCGCAGACGCTCGGCCTCTTCCTGGGCCAGGCTAAGCACTCGCCGCGCGCGCTGGGTGAACCGCTGCATTTTGTCGCTCACGGATGTATTCCTCCACTGACTAAACTCTGCCAGAGCCAATGCTCCGCTGCCACTATTTTACCGCCAATTATCCCGACCATGGCTAGCCAAAAGGATGGAATGACAACTGTTACGGAATTCTAATGTTGGAGATAAAAAAACCGCGCGCGAAGGCTTGGGCCGTTCGCGCGCGGTGTAAACAAGGCGGGTTCTAATTCTCGTCGCCCGGGCTGTCGTCTGTTGTCACAGAACTGGCCCAGTCGCTGTCGGCGTATCGCGCCGAGCCGACTTCCTTCAGACTCAGACCGATGCGCCGCTTGTCAGGCTCCACCTTCACCACCCGCAGCGTGTACGTTTCGCCTTCCTGCACGGCTTCCTTGGGATGGGTGATGCGGTTGTCCGAAAGTTCGGAGATGTGGATCAGGCCTTCGATTTCGTCATTGCCCTTGATCCGGGCGAACGCTCCGAATTTGGTGAGTTTGGTGATGGTGCCTTCCACCAATTGGCCGATCTTGTACTGCTGGGTGATGAGCGACCATGGATCGTCCTCGAGGCGCTTCATCGAAAGGGCAATGCGCTTGCGATCGCGTTCCACGCTCAGCACTTGCACTTTCACTTCCTGCCCCACCTTGAGCACTTCGTTGGGGTGCTCAATGCGCTTCCACGTCACTTCCGAAAGATGCACCAGCCCGTCGGCGCCGCCCACATCGACAAACGCGCCAAAGGGCGCCAGCGAGATGACGTGGCCCGTGCACACGTCGCCTTCTTTGAGTTCCGAGAGCAGACGATCCTTTTGCGCTTCGCGGGTTTCTTTGGCGGCGGCGCGCTCCGAGAAAATCAGCCGGTTGCGCTCGCGATCCACTTCCACCACTTTGACGATGATCGGCTCGCCGACCATGCGGCCCCACTTTTGCTCCGGCGTTTCGCCTTCGGCGCGGCGGCGGCGGGCCATGCTCATCTGCGAGGCCGGCACAAACCCGCGCAGGCGTCCCAGCTTGACGATGATCCCGCCCTTGTTGAAGCCGGCCACTTGCCCGTTGAACACCTCTTGCGTCGTGAGCAGCGTCTCTGCATCGCGCCAATCCCGCTCCTGCTGGGCGCGCGCAAACGACAGGAGAATGTTGCCGTTGTCGTCTTCGGGATCGACCACATAGACCAGCAGGTCCATGCCCACCTGTAGCTCGGCGCGCGTGGCGGCGTCGATCTGTTCGAGTTCCCTGCCGGCGATCAGCCCCTCGCTTTTGGCGCCCACATCCACAAGTATTTCATTGTGCGTAATGCTGGTGATTTTGCCTTCGCGAATGTCGCCTTGCGACAACTGGCTCATGGCATAGCTCTCTTCGAGGAGGCTTGCCATCGGATGCGGTGCTGCGGCTTCCCCCCCGCTTCCGATATTCGGGTCTTGTGGATTCATTAACTTCTTCTGCTCCGTTGATTCATTAGAATGCTCGGCATTATAAGTCTGAATCATCGGAATCGCAACCTTAGGAAGTTTGTTACAATGCCGCCGATGGACACTTTGGACGGCGTCGTCGAGCGCATCACCTTTTACAGCGAGGAGACCGGGTACACGGTGCTGCGCCTGCGGCCCGAAGGCGGGTGGGGCGCGGCCGCGGCCGGCGACGACGGCCTGCTGACGGTGGTGGGCAACTTGCCCGAAGTGAACCCCGGCGAAAGCCTGCGCTTGCACGGTAGCTGGATGGCGCACTCGCAATATGGCCGCCAATTCAAGGCCGAGCAATGCGAGCAAATCCTGCCCGCCTCGGTGGAAGGCATCAAACGCTACCTCGGCTCCGGCCTCATCAAAGGCATCGGGCCTAAAACCGCCGCCCGCATCGTCAAAAAGTTCGGCGCCGATACCCTGCGCGTGATCGATGAGCAGCCACGCCAGTTGCGCGACGTGCTGGGCGTGGGCGGCAAAAAAGCGGCGCTGATCGAACTGGCCTGGCAGCAGCAAAAGGCCATCAAAAACGTGATGATATTTCTGCAGGGGTACGGCGTGTCCACCGGCCTGGCCGCGAAGATTTTCAAACAGTACGGCAACATGTCCGAGCAGATTGTGCGGAACGATCCCTACCGACTGGCGCGCGATATCTATGGCATCGGATTTAAAACAGCCGACAAAATTGCCCGGCAACTCGGATTGCCCCCTGACGCCCCCTCTCGCGTGGAAGCCGGGGTGGCCTATGCGCTGGGGGAGCTTTCGGACGAAGGGCACGTTTACAGCCCTTTGGATGCTTTGGTGACCACCACGGTCGAGCTTTTGGAGGTGCCGCCCGATCTGGCGCGCGCCGCCGTGGACAGGCTGCTGGCCGAAGGCCGCGTTAAAAAGGAAACACTGCAAATCTCTGAGATCACGGCCCGGGGTGGCTCGGCGCTGCGCGAGGAGCAGGCGGTGTACCTCGCGCCGTTTTTTTACGGCGAGGTGGGCGTCACCAATCGGCTGGTCAACATGGCCCAGTCGCCCGCTTCCCATTTATCAGATTTGCGCGACGCCGATTTGGAGGCGCTGATTGGGCAGGGCACGGCGGCAGTGGCGCTCTCCGACGAGCAGCGGCTGGCGGTGCGCCGCGCGCTCGAGAACAAAGTGTCGGTCATCACCGGCGGGCCGGGCACGGGCAAAACCACGGCGCTCAAAGCGCTCATTCAGGCGCTGGAGGCTTCGAGGCACACCTATGCGCTGGCCTCGCCCACGGGCCGCGCGGCCAAGCGGCTGGCCGAGGCCACGGGCCGCTCCGCCAAAACCATTCATCGCCTGCTCGGTTTTCAACCGGGCATCGGCTTCAACTACAACGAAGAAAAAGCGCTGCCGGTGCACATGCTGATTGTGGATGAGGCCAGCATGATCGATTTGCTGTTGATGAACAACCTGCTGAAGGCGCTGAACCCGATGGCGCATTTGTTGCTCGTGGGCGACGTGGATCAACTCCCTTCCGTGGGCGCGGGCGACGTGTTGCGTGACGTAATCGACTCGGCCATTGCCGCCGTCACCCGCCTCTCGGTCATCTTCCGGCAGGCGCAGCACAGCCTCATTGTGACCAATGCGCACCGCATCAATCGCGGCGAGATGCCCATCTTTCCTTCTTCCGGCAAAGACGCTGAAAGTAGAGACGTTGCAGCGCAACGTCTCTATAAAGAGGATTTCTTTTTGTTCTCCATTGAAGACCCGGAAGAGGCGGCCAACTGGGTGGTGGACGTGGTAGCCAATCGCATCCCAACCCGGTTTGGACTGCACCCCATCGACGATGTGCAAGTGCTTTCGCCGATGTATCGCGGCGCGGTGGGCGTGGCTAATTTGAATGCGCGCTTGCAGGAAACGCTCAACCCGCCCTCGGCCAAAAAGCTGGAGCGCAAGCTCGGCGGGCGCGTGTTCCGCGTCGGCGACAAGCTCATGGTCACTCGGAACAATTACGACAAGGACACCTTCAACGGCGACGTGGGGCGGCTGAGCGCCATTGACCTTGAAGAGCAAACGCTGACCCTCAACTTTGAGGGGCGGGAGGTCAATTACGACTGGCTGGAGGCCGACGAACTGGCGCACGCCTTTGCCGTGTCGGTTCACAAATCGCAAGGGTCGGAATACCCGGCGGTGGTGATCCCGCTGCTCACCCAGCATTACATGATGCTGCAGCGGAATTTGCTCTATACCGCGGTGACGCGCGCCCGGAAGCTGTGCGTGCTGGTGGGCACGCACAAGGCGGTGGCCATGGCCGTCAAAAACGCCGCCGTGGCGGCCCGCTATAGCGGGCTGGAAAGCAGGCTGCGGCAGGGCTGAGGATTTGCTTGACCTTCTGATTTACCCTCTGGTATAATTTGGTCTGCGCCGGAAAGTGGAGGCGTATTTTTTTCGCTGTTTGCCGACGTAGCTCAATCGGCGGAGCAACCGATTTGTAATCGGTAGGTTACGAGTTCAACTCTCGTCGTCGGCTCTGGCCAGGTTGAATGACGCGTCAGACAACTCGGACAGGTATCCAAGTGGCCAAAGGACGCTGACTGTAAATCAGCTCGGCAACGCCGTTCGGGGGTTCGATTCCCTCCCTGTCCACAGGCGTTACAATAGGTCCGCTTCTTGCCCTCGTAGCTCAGTCGGTAGAGCACGGTCTTGGTAAGACCGGGGTCACGAGTTCAAGTCTCGTCGAGGGCTCTGTCCGTGGCGAACCGCTCGCCCGGCGCATTGGATTGTCGCAATTAATTTGGGCGGGGTCTCGCCCACTCTTACCGTAGGAGAACTGTCAACCATGGCCAAGGAAAAATACGATCGCAGCAAGCCGCACGTCAACGTGGGAACGATGGGCCACATCGACCACGGCAAAACGACGCTGACCGCCGCCATCACCAAAGTGCTGGCGATGAAGAAGCTGGCCCACTTCAAGGCGTACGACCAGATCGACAACGCCCCGGAAGAGCGGGAGCGCGGCATCACCATCAACATCGCCCACGTGGAGTACGAAACCGAGAAGCGGCACTACGCCCACGTGGACATGCCGGGACACCGCGACTACATCAAGAACATGATCTCCGGCGCGGCGCAGGTCGACGGGGCCATTCTGGTGGTGGCCGCCCCCGACGGCCCCATGCCCCAAACGCGCGAGCACGTGCTGCTGGCCCGGCAGGTGGAGGTGCCGTACATCTGCGTCTTCCTGAACAAGGTGGACATGATGGACGACCCGGAACTGCTGGAACTGGTGGAACTGGAACTGCGGGAACTGCTGACCTCCTACGGCTTCCCCGGCGAGAAGACGCCGATCGTGCGGGGCAGCGCGTCGCAAGCGCTGGAGAGCACGAGCACGGATCCGACTGCGCCGGAATACAAGTGCATCCTGGAACTGATGGACGTGGTGGACAGCTACATTCCGACGCCGGTGCGCGACAAAGAGAAACCGTTCATGATGCCGGTGGAAGATGTATTCAGCATCAAGGGCCGCGGGACGGTGGCGACGGGGAAGATTGAGCGCGGGGTGGTGAAGATCGGCGAGCCGGTGGAGATCGTGGGCCTGCAGGAAGAGAGCATGAGCTCGGTGTGCACGGGCGTGGAAATGTTCCACAAACTGTTGGATCAGGGGGAAGCGGGCGACAACGTGGGCATCCTGCTGCGCGGGATCGAGCGCGAGCAGATTGAACGGGGGATGGTGCTGGCCAAGCCGGGGAGCATCAAGCCGCACAAGAAATTCAAGAGTCAGGTGTACGTGTTGAAGAAGGAAGAGGGCGGGCGGCACAAGGCGTTCTTCAGCGGATACCGGCCGCAGTTCTACATTCGGACGATGGATGTGACCGGGAGCATCACCCTGCCGCAGGGGGTGGAAATGGTGATGCCGGGCGACAACATCGATATGGCGGTGGAGTTGATTACGCCGGTGGCCTTGGAGAAAGGCTCGAAGTTCGCCATTCGCGAAGGCGGCCTGACCGTCGGCTCGGGTGTGATTACCGAAATATTGGATTGAGGGATAGATGGCAAGCAAATCGAAAGACGTTCGCCCGGTGATTACGCTGGCGTGCGCGGATTGCAAAGAACGCAATTACACCACCCAGAAAAATCGCCGCAACGATCCGAACCGGATCGAATTGAAGAAATTCTGCCCGAAATGCCGCAAGCACACGGTGCACCGGGAGACGAAGTAGGGGCGAGGCGAGATTCGCCCTAACACAGGCCAGTAGCTCAATTGGCAGAGCACCGCTCTCCAAAAGCGGGGGTTGCGGGTTCAATTCCTGCCTGGCCTGCCTTTACTCTCACCTCTGGGAAACCGTGCTGTGGCAAAGGTGTCCGTTATGACTGATAACGCTGTTGTGCGTTTTGTGCGCGAGACCCGCGCCGAATTGAGCAAGGTGACCTGGCCCACGCGGCAAGAGGCTACCAACCTCACGCTGGTTGTGCTGGGCACCGTGCTGGTGAGTTCGCTCATTCTCGGCGGCTTTGATCTGCTATTCGCGCAGGTGTTTGCGTTCGTGCTGGGAATCAAGAGCAGTTGAGCGCCGAATTGGAAGTCTGGGCATGGTTTTAGACGACGAAAACTCGTTTGACGAGAACGAAGAGGAAACTCCACCTCGGGAAGAAAAGCCCGAGGCTGAAGCGTTGCCGGCGCCTGCCCCGGTGTCATCGGCGGACGCCTCCTCGCTGGCCGCCGAGGCCGTGCGCGAGGCCGACGACGAGCGCCACTGGTATGTGATCCACTGCTACTCGGGCTACGAAAACAAAGTACGGCACAACCTCGAGCAGCGCATCGACACCATGAACATGAAGGACCGCATCTTCGACGTGGTGGTGCCCACCGAAGAAGAGATCGAGGTCAAAGACGGACAGCGCCGCACCGTGGAGCGCCGGGTATTCCCCGGCTACATTCTGGTGCAGATGGTGTTGAGCGAAGAGTCGTGGTACGTGGTCCGCAACACCCCGGGCGTCACCGGGTTTGTGGGCATGGGCAACACGCCCACGCCGCTGCAACCGCAGGAAGTGGCGCAGATTATGCGCCGCATGGAAGCCGAAGCGCCCAAGATCAAAGTCAACTTCAAGACCGGTCAAAAGGTGCGGATTGTGGACGGGCCGTTCAACGATTTTATCGGCACCGTGGGCGAAATCGACGCCGAGCGCGCCAAGGTGCGCGTGATGGTGTCGTTCTTTGGCCGCGAAACGCCGGTGGAATTGGATTTCCTGCAGGTGGAAAAAGCGTAAGGCCGGTGGATAGTGCGCAGTGGTCGATGATCGAAATTCATCGCTACCCACTGCCCACCAGGCACTAACCACTGTCAACTAAATTCGTGGGAGGGTTGGCCGAGTCCACCCGCTAACACCACAAAGGAGATACTCTCGTGGCAAAGAAATTAAAGGCAGTCGTACGTTTGCAGCTCGAAGCTGGCAAAGCAAGCCCTGCGCCGCCCGTTGGCCCGGCGCTGGCCGGTCACGGCATTAACTTGATGGGCTTCTGCAAGGAATACAATGCTCGCACCTCCAACCGGCCCGGCGAAATCATCCCCGTGGACATCACGGTGTTCAGCGACGGCTCGTTCACGCTGGCGCTGCGCACCTCGCCCACGGCGGTGATGTTGCGCAAGGCCGCCGGCCTGGAAAAAGGCTCCGCCGTGCCCAACCGCAACAAAGTGGGCAAAGTGACGAAGGCTCAGGTGCGCGAAATTGCCGAAGCCAAAATGAAAGACCTCAACGCCGTGGACCTCGATGGCGCCATGCTGCAAGTGGAAGGCACCGCGCGTTCGATGGGCATTACGATTGAAGGATAACATGTGGGAGGGCGCGCCCGCGCGACCCGCTAGCACCACTGGAGACAAACCATGAGCAAACCAGGAAAGAAATACCGAGCCGCCGCGGCCAAAGTGGACCGCAACCGCTTCTACCCGCCCCAAGAGGCGCTGGCCCTCGCCAAAGACACCAGCATCACCAAGTTCGACGCCACCGTGGAAGTGCACATGCGCATGGGGCTGGACCCCAAGCAGGCCGACCAGCAAGTGCGCGCCGCCGTGGTGATGCCCGCCGGTCTGGGCAAGCACGTGCGCGTGATGGTGTTCGCCGAAGGCGAAGGCGCTCGCCTGGCTAAAGAAGCCGGAGCCGATTACGTGGCCGACGACGAGATGTTGAAGAAGATTCAGGAAGGCTGGACGGACTTTGACGTGTCCATTGCCGTGCCGGAAATGATGGGCAAGGTCGGTCGTCTGGGCCGTATCCTCGGCACGCGCGGCCTCATGCCCAACCCCAAGGCCGGCACCGTGGCCCCCGCCGCCGACCTGCCGCGGCTGATCAAAGAAGCCAAAGCCGGGCGCGTGGAATTCCGCCTCGACAAAACGGCCAACATCCACGTGCCCATCGGCAAAGCCTCGTTCACTGCCGAGGCGCTCTACGACAACTTCGCCTCGCTAATGGAGGCGATCAAGAAAGCCAAACCCGCCGGCTCCAAAGGGATTTACATCAAACGACTCACCGTGACCACGACGATGGGCCCCGGCGTCAAAGTGGACGCCAACGCCGCCCAGTCGCTGAGCGCGGGAGCGTAACCTCGTAAGGGTGTTCAACCCTCGCACCACCCGCAAGGGCTGGTGTGGAACGCCCCAACAACAATTTCTGCCCTTCGCCGTAGACCGCAGGCGCCCGGCTCCCAAAAGAGGGCCAGGCTCAAACTCCTGCCGAGGTGAAGACTTCTGCAAACGGATCGCCCGGCGTGTTGCGCCGGGCGCGCTTCACAGAGTCTTTACGTCGGACAAGGGCGTAAAGACTTTTTGATCTCCCCTCCCGCAACGGGCGAGAATGGGCGAGCAAAAAGTCGACATGGTTCGTTCATTCTCAACCGAAAGGAGGTGACACACACTTGGCAATTACAAAGAAACGCAGAGCTGAGCTGGTGCGGACGTACGGTGAGCTGGTTAAGAAGAGCCAGGCGCTGATCATCACGTCGTACAGCGGCATCTCAGTCAAGAACATCGAGACCTTGCGCCGCAAAGTGCGCGAGGCGTCGGGCGAGTTTCACGTGGTCAAGAACACATTGGCCTCCATCGCCCTGAAAGAAGCCGGCATGCCTGTGCCGGACGAATTGCTCTCGAAGAGTTCCGCAATCGGCTTCGCATTTACGGACGTGGCTGCAGTCGCTAAAACCATTGCCGACTTCTCGAGGGATTCCGAATTCGTGAAGGTCAAAGGCGCGGTGATGGGCGGCAAAATACTCAACGACAAGCAAGTCGCGGTGCTGGCGGCCTTGCCGCCCCTGCCCGTGGTACGGGCGCAACTGCTCGGCCTGCTCAACACTCCGGCTACACGCCTTACCGGCGCCATTGCAAGCGGTGTCCGGCAGGTGGTCAACGTCGTCAAAGCGTACGCCGACAAAGAACAAGACTCTGCTCCGGCTCAGGTCTGAGCGCCACCATTCAAACACAAGCAAGTCCCTCGTGCCTTTGAAGAGCGCCCGGGGAATTACTGAAATGGAGATAATCTAACAATGGCTGATCTGAATAAACTCGTCGAGGAACTGAGCGGTCTGACCGTCCTCGAAGCCGCGGAACTGACCAAAATGCTGGAAGCCAAGTGGGGCGTTTCCGCTGCCGCCCCGATGGCCATGGCGGCCATGCCCGCTGCCGCTGCCGCTGCCGCCCCGGTCGAAGAGAAGACCGAATTCAGCGTGGTGCTCAAGGAAGTTGGCCCCAAGAAGATCGAAGTGATCAAGGTCATCCGCCAGCTGACCACCTTGGGCCTCAAAGAGGCCAAAGAAATGGCCGAAACCGCCGGCGTCAAAGTGCTGGATGCGGTGGGCAAAGAAGCCGCCGAAGAAGGCAAGAAGAAACTGGTCGAAGTCGGCGCTGTGGTGGAGATCGTCTAGTTCCGGACAAGTCTCGTGCAAACAAAAGCGCCCTCGGGGGTTTCCTTCCGGGGCGCTTTTCGTTTGCAGTAATGCCGTTGCCGCCGGTTAGACCACCCGGTTCCGTATCACCCCAATCCCCGCCACCTCGCACTCCACCACGTCGCCCGGTTTCAAAAACTCCGGCGGGGTGCGGGCAAAGCCCACCCCGGCGGGCGTGCCCGTGGCCAGCACGTCGCCCGGCTCCAGCGTCATGCCTCGGCTCAGGCTTTCGAGCAGCGCTGGAATCTTGAAGATCAGTTGTGAGGTGGATGAATCTTGTTTGGTGACTCCGTTCACCCGGCAGCGAATGGCGAGCGCGTGCGGGTTGGCGATCTCGTCCGTGGTCACGATCCATGGGCCCATCGGGCAAGCGCCGTCCAGACTCTTTCCTTTGAAAAACTGGCCGTGCGCGCTTTGCAGATCGCGCGCGCTCACGTCGTCAATCACCGTATAGCCAAACACGTACTGCATGGCCTCGGCGGCGGCGATGTTCTTGCCGCGCCGCCCGATGATTACGGCCAGCTCCGCCTCGAAGTCCAGCTCGGCGGTCACGCCCGCGTCGCAGGGAATGTCACCGTACGGCCCGTTGACGGTGGAGGTGGCTTTGGTGAAGAATACCGGCACTTTGGGCAGGCTCACCGGCTGGCCCTTGGCCAGCGCCGACTCGCGGGCATGGTCGGCGTAGTTGAGGCCGACGCACATGATGTTGCGGCGCGGCTCCGGGATGGGCGCCAGCAGTTGCGCCCCGGCCAGCGGCACGACGGGGCTGGTGAAGCGGCGCAGGGCCTCCAACGCCGAGGGGCCGGCGGCAATGAGGTCCAGCATGGTTTGGCCCGGCGCCGGCGCCACGTTTTCCCCGCGCACAATCCCCAGCGTGGCCGAACCTTGATGCATGAATGTAACCAGTCGCATACTTCCTCCTTTGCGCTCCACTTTGAACAATGAGAGAATATGCGGCAATTATACGTCGGAAGAGGCCCGCCTATGGATGACTACCGGATCGTCGAGAGCCAATATCTTTTCGATCACCCGCGCGTGCGCATCGTCAAAGACACGCTCGAGCGCAACGGACGCCGCTGGCCTTACCTGTACCTCGAAAGCCCGGTGAACGCCGTGACGTGCGTGGCCCTCACCGCCGAGGGCTGCCTTGCGCTCACGCGGCAATATCGCCACCCGCTGCGCGCGGTGCTGCTCGATTTGCCCGGGGGACACATGGCCCCCGGCGAGACTCCCGAACACGCTGCCGCCCGCGAGTTGGAGGAAGAAACCGGCTTTCGCGCCGGGCGCATCGAGCTGCTGGGGCGCTACAACCCCTTCCCCGGCTCGCTGCGCGCCACCATGCACATCCACTTTGCCACCGATTTGACTCAGGTGGGCCAGCACCTCGACGACGGCGAAGAGCTGGAGGTGGTGCTCATGCCCGCCGCCGAAGCGCTGCAGCGCGTGCTGCGCGGCGAGATCATTGACGGCTCGCTGCAAATGGGCGTGCTGATGGCGGCGCAGAAGGGATACCTGCCGTGATGGGGCAACGGCCTGGCCCTTCGCATTCCGCGCGCTTTTGCCGAGCACGCCGGGTACGAAAGGGGCTGGTGGGAAACGTGAGTGCGTCGTCGTGATGCCCGCCGCCCACCGGTTGCTTGAGGTCTTTCACTGGCCGGCCCGTGTCGGTGCTGAGAACTGATTGAGGCGCGAGATCCCACGTTCGAGCGTGTGCGTTGGCGACTCGGCCGGCGATACAATGCCCAGATATACCCCCTTTAGCGCCAGCGTCCCGGCCAGCCCCGCGCCGGGCGGCAGGCCGGTACGTCACCGAGTGTCAGCCGTCACGAAAGGCCTACCAATCTTTTCCTGTGCCCACTCTAACCTGCGCCGCAGGGGCTCCCAGCGCAATTTGGCGTGCCCGCGATAGGCCATTCGGCGCATGACGGCGGCTGCAGGCCAAGCTATTATTGCAAGGGATAGCGCGGTGGTTCTGAGCGCCACCCGGGTTTCAAAGCTGATTCAAAGGAGATTGGACGATGAGTCACAAAACACGGCGGGCCGCGCTTCGCCAGAAGCCTGCCCGGCGGCCCCTGCCTTGGTGGCCGTTTGCGCTGGCGGGGGGCAGTATGCTATTCGTTGCCCTGATTGCCTTTGCGGTGTGGCAGGCGGCAGGCGGCGCCACCGGGGCTAAAGTGCCGGTGGAAGTTCAGGGCGCGCCCAGCCTGAAGGCGGACAAAGAAAAAGTTGATTTGGGCAGTGTGAAGCTGGGCCAAACGGTGGAGGCGTCATTCCGGATTTCGAACGTCGGCGACAAGACGCTTAGCTTTACCGAAGCGCCGTATGTGGAAGTTGCGGTGGGGTGTTGACCGCCCACGCCCACCATCGGTTCGATGGTCCTCAAACCCGGCGAAACAACAACGCTCTCCATACAGTTTATGATGCACGGCGATATGGGCGGCCCGCACGATTTCCGCATCCACCTGCTCACGAACGATCCAGCCCAATCCGACCGCACGCTGACGGTGTTGTCTGACTGGGTGCCGTGATAGCCGAAGGCCGAACACGCCTTCAGCGCGGCCTACGCTATTAAGCGCATAATGGCATTTGATCAAGGCCATGTGCGGCCACCCGGCCACCGGGCACCCGCCAAATAGCCTATGCCAGATTGCGCCATATTGCGCTAGAGCCAGCGCGGAGAATGGGGTAACCTGTCTCTTAATTGAGACCGGAGACCCGAACATGAACTCATCCGCCAAACGCATCTTTCTTCCTCTCGGCGCGGGATTGCTGGGCGCAGTTTTTCTCACCGGCGTCTATCTCGGCATCGTCTCGCTGGCCGAATCCCCCAAGCACGCGCTCGAACTCTTCTGGCAAGATAAAGCCTTCGTTATTCCGATCATCCTCGGCTTCGGCACGCAGGTCGGGCTTTATACGCTTTTGAAGAAAGGGCTGTATATGCCCGTGCCTGTTCCGGCAGGCGGCGCGACGACGGCGGCCGGCGGTGGCATGTCCACGATGGCGATGGTCGCCTGCTGCGCGCACCATGTCGCCGACGTT
>Ga0082335_1004874_pt1 | contig 19431 bp, 18 predicted proteins | sample Subgrocontami58m_FD_72375 | JGI IMG/M metagenome (GOLD analysis project Ga0082335, IMG submission 72375) | Subsurface groundwater microbial communities from S. Glens Falls, New York, USA - GMW37 contaminated, 5.8 m (SPADES assembly) (version 2) ... | reverse complement strand
GGCCATCGGCGACGCTTTGCATCCGTTCTCCGGCGTCCCGGCAGTGTGCCCCCTGTTGCGCCCCGAAAGCCGCGGCCACGTCCGCATCAAGTCGGCCGCTCCGCGGCAGGCGCCGGCGATCCATCCGAACTATCTCGCCGCGCAGCAAGACCGCGACACGATGGTCGCCGGCATGCGTGCCTTGCGACGGATCGTGCAGGCGCCGGCGATGGCGCGGCACATCGCGGAGGAAGTCGAGCCCGGGCCGGCATGCGCGAGCGACGACGATCTGCTCGATTACATCCGCCGGCGGGGTTCGACGGTGTACCACCCGGTCAGCACCTGCCGCATGGGTCAGGACGACCGCGCGGTAGTCGACGCGCGTTTACGCGTGCGCGGCATCGCAGGTTTGCGTGTGATCGATGCGTCGATCATGCCGTCGCTGGTTTCGGGAAACACCAACGCCGCGACGATCATGATCGCGGAGAAGGGAGCCGACATGGTACTGGAGGACGTGAGGGCCAGCGGCTAAATTGGAGTCACCGTACTCCAACTGCATCGGCCATTTTGGCGATGCCGTTTGCATAGTGCTGAAGCGTCGGAAACGTCGAGGTCCAGCTACTCGTCTTTTCCGTACAGGACGCGCCGATGCGGCAGGTTGATCACGGCGCGCGAGATGCGCGCGTCGATGATCATCGGCCCGGGTTTCGCCACCCACTCGCGGATACCGGCACGCACCTCGTCGATTGTGCGCGCCAGACAGCCGCGTGCGCCGAAGGCTCTTGCGAGCGCGCCGAGGTCCGGCGACGGAATCGCCGACGTCTCGGGGTCCATGTTGTGCGCCTTGAGCTTCTGATATTCGGAACCGAGCGCCTCGTCGTTCAACACGACCACGAGCAGCGGCATCCTGCAGCGCACGACGGTATCGAAGTCCGAAAGATGCATGATCGTGCTCGCGTCGCCGTCGACGAGCACGGCGGGCTTGTTGCCGTTCGCAATTGTTGCACCCATGGCGGTGGGCAGCATCTGGCCGATACATCCGAAGAAGCCCGACGAGTGAACGTAGGGCCGCGGCTTGTGCGTTGTCATCACCGTGAAGGCGGAACTCGCGCCGTTGCCGGTAAAAAGGCCGATGTCGCCGGGAATGATCTCGTCGACGGCGCGGCACACCTGGCGCGGATCGATCGTGCCGGGCTCGATCGTGAACTCGGCGCGGTCTTCGTACATGTTGCTCAAGCGCTCCAGGGTCTCGCCCGTGCGATAGCCGGTCGATTTGAAGCCGCGCTTCTCGAGCAGCGCTTCGAGTTCCTGCAGGCCGGTTTTCGCGTCGGCCTGAACGTAGCAATCCGCGGCACGGCCCTGCCCCATCACGATGTGCGGTTTGGGATCGAGCTGGATGTACTTCGCGTCGGGATACAGATAGCCGTGTTCGGTGGTGTGGCGGTTCAGGCTCGCGCCCACGCCGATCACGCAGTCGGCCTCCTCGAAGAGCTGAATCGCGGCGCGCGTCGCGTAGAGACCTGATATGCCTGCGTGATAATCCGTCCTGTCGGCGAGCCACGTCTTCGCGCGCAGGCTCGTGGCGATCAAGCCTCCGATGCGCTCACCGAGCCTCATGACGGCGTCGCCCGCTCCTGACCAGACAGCCCCGCGACCGACGACGATGACAGGCTTCCTGCTTTTCGCGATGATCTCGGCGGCTTGCTCAAGCGCGACGGCGTCGGTCGGCACGGCACGCTTCGACATGAGGGTCGAAGACGGTTTGTAAGGCTCATCGTCGTCCCACTTCTCCTGCTGAACGTCCATCGGCGCGCTCAGCATGATCGGGCGCGATTCGAGCTTCGCGAAATAAAAAGCCCGGCGCACCGCTTCATCGGCGAAATCGGGCGTAGCGAGCCGGATGAAACCCGTTTCGCAACCCACCGCGAACTGCGCCTGGTTCAGCCGCTGGTGGTAATCCTGGTCACTCGCCGGATGTTCGCCGACAAAAGCCACGACCTGGGATTCGGCGCGGGCGGCGGTGACGAGCGCGGTAGCAAGCTGGGTCACACCTGGACCGCACGTTGCCGTCGCCACACCAGGCGAGTGCTTGTGCCGCGCCCAGCCGTCGGCCATGCCGAGCCCGACGCCTTCATGGCGCGTCTCGATCATGGTTACGCCGAGCTTGTTCAGCGCATCCATCCAGTACATGTTACCGTCGCCCATCATGCCGAAGATGTGCGTGGTGCCTTCGGCCTTGAAGGCTTCTGCCAGCCGTTCGTAGACTTTCATTCATCCTTCCTGGAAGAGCGGGGACGCACCCCGAATTTTCACTATCAGCAACTATATCTGCGGCTCGACAAGCGGTCAATCGCACGGATGTTGCAGGGGCCGAGCTCGAGGGCAAGCGCTTTGATGAGTCCGTCGAGCGCGCTCGACGCTTGTCCCGGCGCGTTGGACGGCTGCGCGGCGGGGTCGAGCACGAGCATGCTCGCAGCCATCGCGTTGCCTCCTTCTGGAACTCAGGCGATCACAAACGCCGGCGGAATTGCGTCGACGTTGTCCATCTGCTCGAGCTGCCACAGGCGTTCGAGAATTGCGTCGACCTGGCGCGCGCCTAGCGGTTCCTCGCACAGCATGCGGAATTTGTCTGCAATCTCGCGGTCGCTCTTGGGCGCGGACAACTCGTCGTGCGCGCCGCCTGCCGCGCCGACCCGTTTTTCGCCGTTCGCCATCACCACCGTCACACGCGTGTGGTGCTCGACCGGCAGTTTGACGTAGGCTTTGGTGAATTCCTCGTTCTCGACCACCTCGATCTTGTGGAGCAGCGCGCGCAGTTCCGGATTCCACAGATGCGCGTCGTTGAACGAGCGCGGCGTCACCGTGCCGTCCATCAGCGTCGCCGCGACGACGTACGGAATGCTGTGATCGGCGGTCTCGCGCGTGTCCGGATTCCAGCGATGCTCGCCGCTGCCAACGCGCTCCTTGGCCTTCTGGTAAACCTCGACGGTGATGCGCTTGACGGCCTTGAGGTCGCGCAACGGCGCGACTTTCTCAGCCGCCAGCGCCGAAGAAATCGTCGTGCCGCAACAAGCGCGCGGCTTGATCAGCGAGTACTGGATCTTGAACGGCGCGCCGTAGCCGCCGAGCGCGAGCTCGAAGCGATCGCGCGCGACGTGATCGCGCCAACCCGCCTCGCCCTCGAACGGCAGGTGCGGCCCTTCCATGCCGGCGCGCGCGAGGATCGCCGCAAATACGCCGGCGCGGCCGGCATGCCCCGAGGCCACCGCCTTGTACATCGAATAGTGATCGGAGCGCACCTGGCGCAGGATTACATTGGGCACCGCGGCCAGCGAAATGCAATGCGACAACTGCGCCGCGGACAGCCCGAACAGTTTGCCGGCGCCGACCGCGCTGCCGAGGGTGCAGAAATTGGTGTGGTCGAAACCCATGCCGACATTGCGGAAGACGTCGGAAAAACTCTGGTAGACCTCGTAGGCGAGCACCACGCCGGTGATGAAGTCGCGCCCGTTCGAACCAGCATGCTCGGCCGCCGCCAGCACCGGTGTCAGCACGTCGCTCGGGTGACCGCCGAACGCGCCGGGCCAGTGGTAGATGTCGTTCATCTCGACGTAACGCGCGGTTGCCGCGTTGACGTACGCGGCCATCTCGGGCGTGGTCTTGATGCGCGTGCCGATCACGGTCGCGCCGGCGGGATTGGGCATCCCCGCGGCAACGTCGCGTGCGATGCGGCAGGGATCGGCAAAAAATCCGCCGATCAGCGAGCACAGCGTGTCGATCACGCGCACTTTCGCGGCGTGCACCACTTCCGGCGGCAAATCGTCGTAGCGCAGGCCGCGCGCGTATTCCGTAAGCTTCAGCTGGATGCCGTCGACCGCCCGCTGCAATCCGCTTGCGACCGGCTGGTTCATGCCGCGCCCCTCGTTGAGTAAGAATTCCGGTTCATCGCCGACGCACGCGCCGCAATTGCGGTGCGGGAAAAATTATAGTCTCCACGCATGAAGCCCGCCAGCCATTTTCCCCGCCACACGCCGCGGCACCGCTTAAAGCGCATCGAGCTTGGCGGCGAGATCAGCGTCGAAAACGCCATCGATGAGCACGAACGCGATGTCGCACGGTGCATTCGAACGGTTGCTCCAGGCGTGGTTGGTCCCGCACTGGATCAGCACGTCGCCCGCCTTCAGCAGCACTTCAGTGTCGTCGAGCACGCAGTAGATTTCGCCCGCGAGGACCAGCGCGTAATCGATGGTCTGCGTGCGGTGCATCAGCGGATGGCGCCCCGTCTTGCCGAAAGTCGAGGCCGGCTCGTTGCCAAGCGCTGCGAACACCTGCTTCGACTGCTCCGGGGTCATGCGTCGGATGTCCTCGGTCTCCGGCATGACACGGTTGATGCGGATCACTGTGCCGTTCTTCGTCGGCAGCTGCCGCCGCGGACCCAACGTGGGCTCCTCCGGTTTTGCCACGATAGTCGCGGGCATGGCGGCGGTGCGCCAGAGGTCGGTCGAAACGTAGCCCGGGCGTTGCGGATTGGTGGTCACCAGCGGCGGCGTGCCGTCGGAAACGACGACAGACTTGCCCTGCGGGTCGTGACCGATGACTACGCGTCTGACCATGGCTTGCTCCTCGAATTATTCACGCGGCACCCCGGCATCCTTGATCACTTTCGCCCAGCGGGCGATTTCAGCCCGAACGTATAGCGTCAACTCCTTGGGGGTGGATGGCGTAGGTTCGTAACCCAATGCCGAGAGCTTCTCCTGAACTTCAGTGCTCTTGAGTACGGCCACGACGTGCTGGTTGAGTTTTGCCACGACCGGCGCGCTCACGCCACGCGGCACCAGCACGGCGTACCAATTCATCGCTTCGAAGCCGCTGAAGCCGGATTCCGCGACGGTCGGTATTTCCGGAAACAGCGCCGCTCGCCGGATACCGGGCACGGCAATCCCTTTGAGCCTGCCGGCCCGGACGTGAGGAACACTCGGTCCCAGCGGGGCCATCATGAGTTGCACCTCGCCGGAGAGCAGCGCGATCAGAGATGGCCCGGCCCCCTTGTACGGTACTTCGGTAATGCGGATGCCGGCCACACTTTTGAACATCTCCATCGCGAGAAAAGTGATGCTGCCGGAGCCGTTTGACGCATAGTTGAGGCCATCGGGTTTGGCTTTGGCGAGCGCGATAAGCTCTTTGACGGTATTGGCAGGGAGCGACGGATGCGCGACCAGAATATTGGGGGCCGCCGCGGCCAGCGTGATCGGCGCAAAATCGTGCAGCGGATCGTACGGCAGTTTCTTATACAGGGCGGCGCTGATCGCGAATGCCGAAGTCGCGAACAGCAGCGTGTAACCATCCGGGGCTGCCTTGGCGGCAAGATCGGTTCCCAGTATGCTCGCCGCCCCGGGACGGTTATCGACGACGAAATTCTGGCCCAGGCGCTCGGTCAGCCGTTGTCCGATGATGCGGGCAACCGTGTCCGAACCACCCGGCGGAAAAGGCACGATGAAGCGTACCGGACGCGCGGGGTAAGCGTCGGATGTATCGCGCGCGGCGCCTCCCGTTTGGGCTGCGGCGCCTGCCGCGGCCTGCGCGAGCAGGATTGCAATTGCCGCAAACGCGCGAAAAACCTGTTCCATCATTTCAGGCTGCCGCTCACACGCCCCGGATCAATCGGGTCTGCGGCATGCCCGCTCCGATGTAGACGTCCTGCGGACCCGGACCGCCTGCCACGATGATGTAAATCTCTTCCGGACGGTTGGAGCGCCACACGGTGTGCTCATCGGCGCGGCCAGCCTCCCGTTCTGCCTCCACAAAGGACCGCGCGAAATTGCCGGCTGGGAAACGCCCGAACTCCCAGAGACGCCGCTGAATCTCGCGCTTGGTAACGCCGGCCTCCTGCAGCGAGCGCGCGTGGTTGACGCCGAAAATCACCATGGCGCCGTCGCCGGCCCCGAACATCGGCGGCATGTTGTTCGCGATGTGGCGCAGGATCTCATCGGCGCCCTCGCCCTCGCCGCCGGAGATATTCTGGTAGTTCGCAGCCCGAAAAACAGTCACCGTGCTCTGGTCGCGTGCAAAACCGCGATCGACGTGAAATGGCGTCCACGGGTTTTCTTCTTCGTTTTCACCGAACATGTACGAGTAGCGCAACGGTGAGCTGAACGTGGATTTCGAGTAGACGCCGGGCAGCGCGCCGCCCACGTTGTTGAGGATCAGGCGTACGGCCCGGCCGATGGTCGCATTGGCGCGCCACCCCGGCCCCAGGCAGCCGATGCCATAGTTGATGTCGAGCTTCTGGCGCACCGGTCCGTTGACCAGCAACAGCGGGCACATCGGATTGGTCGTGACCTGCATCAGTTCCAGCGAGAAACTGGGATCGCACAAGCCCTCGATCGCCGCGATGATGACCGGCATATATTCTGGACGGCAACCCGCCATGATGGCGTTGACCGCGATCACCTCGACTGTCGCCTGGCCTTTACGCGGGGGCAACGTGCCTATCACCTCGCCGGCCGCGCGGCCGGCAGCGGCCACAAAGCGCTTGATCGCTTGCGGGGTGGCGGGAATGATCGGCAGGCCATCGGTCCAGCCCTGCGCATAAGCGTGCTCGTACGCGTCCAACAGGATCTGATCTGCGGACTCGCCTTCGATTTTGACTTGTGCCAGTGCCACGGAGCTATCCTTTGCTAAACCGGAACCGAGGAGCGCACGATCCCGGCTGGGTGTATCTGCTGATTTGCAATGTCTTTTATCCGCCGCACGATTTCCAGCGGCGGCAGCGTGAAGCCGTCGATGATGGTCGGCAGCATGGCCTCGACTCGCGCGCGCAGCTCCTCGGCGCCCAGACCGCGGATCGGATTGGGCGTTTCCGCGATCACCACGTAAGGACAACCCTGCGTGGAAGCCATGCGGCGGCCGAACTGCGTAAAGGTATTGGTGGTGATCATCACCGTGGGGATGCCGCGTTTTTCCATTGCCGGAGTGACGTGGCTACACCACGTCGTGCACGACCCTCAGTCGCCGGTCGCAGTCACCACGACGTCGACGCGCCGCGCGAGGTCGTCGAGTTGCGCGCTCATGCCGTCGAGCAATTTGCCTTTGCGCACCGGTACTTCGCGCAGCGGCTGCGCCATCACGATCTCGCGGGGGTGATAGCGCTCCTGGATGAGCGCGCCGACCGCTTGCAGCAAGTCAAACGCGGAGGGACGCCAATTCGGCAGCAGTCCGACCACCTTGCCCTCGATCGTCGCTGGCCGCGGCGCAAGGCTGTCCGCGCCTTCAGCTTCGTCGAGATAAATCGGAAATGGCGATACCATCGTCAGGCTCAGAGCGCTCATCAGGTTTCCTTTCATGCGGGGATGGCAATGCAGTAATCGAAATATGCTAGCATGTTTCATCAGCAACGGGCCTGCTGATTTTCCTGTTTCCGAGACCCCATGTCTCCCGGCTGGCGACAGCGAGCACCCTGATTCTTGACGCTCGATGGCAGGGGTGCTAACGTCCGCCTCCAGTTGTCCGGACAATCGGCTTTATACCCTGGCGGGAGGAAAGATGGTGGCTGTCGCGAAAAAGATCGGCGCTAACCGCTACCGTGAATCGTACGGGAGGTATTTCGAGGATTTCACGGTTGGCGACGTCTACGAGCACCGTCCGGGCCGCACGATTACCGAGTCCGACAACATCCAGTTCTCGCTGCTGACCATGAACCAGCATCCGTTGCATTGCGACGGCGCGTACGCGGCCAGGAGCGAATTCAGGAAGCCGCTCGTCAACAGCGGCCTCACGTTTGCCATCGTGCTCGGCATGAGCGTCGCGGACGTGAGCCAGAAGGCGATCGCCAATCTGGGATGGAAGGAATGCCAGTTGCTCGCCCCGGTGTTCCCGGGCGATACCATTTACGCCGAGTCCGAAGTGCTCGAGAAGCGCGAATCGAAATCGCGCCCGACCCAGGGCATCGTCACGGTGCGCACGACCGGCACCAAAGCGGATGGAACGAAATTCATGACCTTCATCCGCTCCGCGTTGATTCCCAAGCAGGGATATGGGGTCGATGATGCGGCGAATTACTGAATAGAGGGCAATTTATGAATGAAATGGCCCGTCCCGCGATTGATCAGGAAAAGGAGGCGATGGTGCTCGACGCCGTCGCGCGCTTTCTCGACAAGGAAGTGCGGCCGGTCGCGCGGCAGCTCGAGCACGATGACATCTGGCCCGCCGGGATCGTCGAAAAAATGCAAACGATGGGTCTCTTCGGCTGCATCATCGAAGAACAGTACGGCGGACTCGGGCTGTCGACCTCGACCTACGCCAGAATTATCGAGAAGATTTCCGAGGTGTGGATGTCGGTGTCCGGCATCATCAATTCGCACCTGATCATGTCCGCCGCCGTGCAGCGTTCGGGCACGCCGGAGCAAAAACAGCGCTACCTGCCGCGCTTCGCGAGCGGCGAAATCCGCGGCGGGCTCGCGCTGACCGAGCCGGGTTGCGGCACCGACCTGCAGGCGATCCGCACGAGCGCGGTCAGGGACGGCGACGACTATGTGATCAACGGCACCAAGACCTGGATCAGCAACGGCATTTACGGTTCAGCGTTCGCGGTACTGGTGAAGACCGACCCGGCGGCCACGCCGCGGCATCGCGGCATGAGTTTGTTCATTTGCGAAAAGGGCCCGGGCTTCAAGCACACGCGCAAGCTCGAAAAACTGGGCTACAAGGGCATCGACAGCGCCGAGCTCGTGTTCGACAACTACCGCGTTTCCAGGGACAACCTGGTCGGCGGCGTCGAAGGCGTGGGCATGAGGCACGTGCTGTCCGGACTCGAATTGGGTCGCATCAACGTGGCGGCACGCGGCGTCGGGGTGGCGCGCGCCGCGCTCATGGAATCGGTCGCCTACGCGCAAACGCGCCAGACCTTCGGCAAGCCGATCGCCGAGCACCAGGCGATCCAGCTCAAGCTCGCCGACATGGGAACCCGGGTCGAGGCCGCGCGCCTGCTCGTCGAACAAGCCGCGCGCGCCTACGACGAAGGCCGGCGCTGCGACATGGAAGCCGGGATGGCGAAGCTGTTCGCGTCCGAAGCGGCGCTGGAAAATGCGACCGACGCGATGCGCATCCACGGCGCCTACGGCTATTCCACGGAATTCAACATCGAGCGCTACTACCGCGACGCGCCGCTGCTGTGCATCGGCGAGGGCACCAACGAAATGCAGCGCATCATCATTGCAAAGCAGTTGGTCGAGCGCAATCCGGTCTGATGATCCAGACGTTGCCTTTGGCGGGACTGCGCATCATCGCGGTCGAGCAATATGGCGCCGGGCCGTGGGGCACGCTGTATTTTTCCGACCTCGGCGCCGAAGTCATCAAAGTCGAAAATCCGGCGGAGGGCGGCGAAGTCGGGCGTGAGGTCGGACCGCATTTTTTTGGTCCGGGCGACAGCCAGTTTTTTCAGACCTTCAACCGCAACAAGAAAAGCATCGCACTCGACCTGAAGCACGCGGACGGGCAGCGCGTGCTGCACGATCTGGTGCGGACCGCGGACGGCGTGTTCGACAACCTGCGCGGCGATCTGCCCGCCAAGCTCGGCCTTACCTATCAAGCGCTGCAGGAGGTCAACCCGAAAATCGTCTGCGCCCATTTGTCGGCCTACGGCCGCGAAGGTTCGCGCGCGGCCTGGCCCGGCTACGATTACCTGATGCAGGCCGAGGCCGGCCATATGTCGCTGACCGGTGAGCCGGACGGGCCGCCGAGCCGCTACGGCTTGTCGGTGGTCGATCTGATGACGGGACTCGCCGCCGCGTTTGCGCTGCTGGCGGGCATCACGGGGGCGCGCGCGGGCGGTATGGGCCGCGATGTCGATGTCTCGCTATTCGATGTCGCTTTGCATAACCTCAACTACCCCGCGACGTGGTATCTCAACGCCGGCGCCGTCACCGGCCGCGCTGCCCGCAGCGCTCATCCCTCGCTCACGCCGAGCCAGCTCTACCGCACCGCGGACGGCTGGATCTTCATCATGTGCAACAAGGAAAAATTCTGGTCTGCGCTGGCCGGATTGCTGGGCAAGCCGGAGTGGACCGGGGATCCCGATTTCGCCACCTACCCGGCGCGCCTGAAAAACCGCGACCGGCTCACGCGCATGCTCGACGACGCACTGATGACGCACGACACGGCGCACTGGCTGAAGGAATTGTCCGGCAAGGTGCCGGTGGCGCCGGTTAACACTGTCGCTGCGGCGCTCGACAACGCATTCGTGGCGGAGCGCGGCGGCATCGGCGACTACTCCTATCCCGACGGCCGCAGCGCGCGCATGGTGGTCAATCCGATTCGTTTGCCCGGTGTCGAACTGCCCGCGCGCGCCGCTCCCGCCCTGGGCGCCGATACCGACGCACTGCTCGCCGAACTCGATTACGACGCCGCGCGCATCGCCGAACTCAAGCATAACCACGTCATCAAGTGACATTCACCACCGGACAGCCGCGCTATGTGCTGCTCGCGCAATCACTGATGCAGGACATCGCCAGCGAACGCTACGCGGTGGGCGGCCTGCTGCCCACCGAAAGTGAACTGTGCCGGCAGTTTGGCGTGAGCCGCCATACCGTGCGCGAAGCGTTGCGCCGTCTGCGGGAAGCGGGGCTGGTGTCGCGCCACCAGGGTATCGGCACCCGCATCAAGGCCAAGGCGGCCGAGACTCGCTACGTGCAGTCGATGGCCTCGCTGTCGGACCTGATGCAATACGTGCAGAAAACCCGGTTAGTGATCCGTAGCACGCGCGAAGTCGTCGCCGCCGGTCCCCTGTGCGATCTATTGCGCTGCAAGGCGGGACAGCGCTGGCTGCTGTTCGAGGGACCGCGCTTCGCGGGCCGGGCGACGGTACCGATGGCTCATACCCAGGTTTACATTTCTCCGGCCTACGGCGGCATCCGCCAGTACATCGGCTCGCTCAAGGTGCCGATTTATACGCTGATCGAAAAACATTTCGGCGAATGCATCGTCGAAGTACGCCAGGAGATCGGCGCAGTCGCGCTGAATCCCAAGGTCTCGCGCCTGCTGCACGTGCGTCCGGGCGCCGCGGGACTTTCGATCACGCGTCATTACTTCGGCGCCGACGACCGGCTGCTCGAAGTGGCAGTGAACCTCCATCCCACCCTGGATCGTTACCGCTATTCGATGCGCCTGCGTCTCGAATCGCAGGCCGGCGGTCCGTCCCATTGAAGACGAGCCTGCGCGAACATTGCCGGAAAGCGCGGGATAACGCTACCCGAACCAGTCAAGGCCCGGTTCGTTCCATCATGATGTTGGCGTGACCGTCGAGCGCCGCGCTCCAGCCGGGTGGCACCACTATCGTCGTGTCGTATTCCTGGATGATGGCAGGCCCGCGGCACCCACCGCCGGCGAGCATGCGGCGCGACAACACCTGCGTTCGCAGCATACCCCGTTCGCGGCCAAAATAAATTTCCCGGTCTGCGCCCGGGATTTGTGTCTCCATGGCGTCGGCAGCCCATTCGTTGCCGTGCTCGATACCGCGCGCGACCGTCATCACGAGGCGGCAGCTCACGAGCTCGAACTCCTTGGTTTCGCCGCGATGACCGTAGGTGCGTTCGAACTCGGCCTCGAAAGCGGCTTCGGCGCCGCGCAATTCCGCGGGAGTAATGCACAGCGATGCCAGTGGTACCGTAATGTCTGAAGACTGACCCCGGTAACGCAGGTCAACAAACCCGGCCATCCTGACTGCCGACTCGGCGAACCCTTCGTCGCGGATGCGCGCCAGCAGGTCGCTTCGCATGTGATCGAGCACGCGCTCGACTTCGCTGCAATCCAGGTCAGCGGTCGAAGTGAGCACCGTGCGCGCCGCATGGTGCTCGACCTCGGCGCGCAGCAGGCCGAACGCGCTGAACACGCCGGGCGCCGGCGGCACCAGAACCTTGCCGATGCCCAGTTCTTCCGCCACGCCGGCCGCGTGTATCGGTCCGGCGCCGCCGAACGCCATCATCACGAATTCGCCCGGATCGCGCCCACGCTCGACCGACACCGAGCGGATCGCGCGCACCATGTTGGAGTTCGCAACCGTATGGATGCCGAATGCGGCGTCGAGCAGCGTCAGGCCGGCCGGCGCCGCGATCTTCTCGATTGCCTTGATCGCAAGCTCGCGGTTCACCCTCAGCGTGCCGCCGGCGAGCGAATCCGAGACGAGATAGCCGAGCACCAGGTTGGCATCCGTCACCGTAGGCTCGGTATTACCCTGTCCATAGCAGGCCGGACCGGGCACCGCCCCCGCGCTGCGCGGGCCCACACGCAGCGCACCGCCACTGTCGAGCCGCGAAATGCTGCCGCCGCCCGCGCCCACTTCCGATACATCGATCACGGGTATGCGTATCAGATACCCCGACCCGCGCACCAGCCGGCTCGATACCGAAACCGCCGAGCCCACCTCGTATTCGTGAGCGCGCAGCATCTCGCCGCGCTCGATGATCGACGCTTTGGTCGTCGTGCCCCCCATGTCGAGCGTGATCACGTTCGGGTATCCGCACTCGCGCGCGAGCCGCGCGGCGGCGACCACGCCGGCGGCCGGACCGGACTCGATGATCGTCACCGGGGAACGCATCGCCGACGTAACGCTGATGAGCCCGCCGTTCGACTGCATCACCAGCAACGGCGCGCGGACGTTGTTGGCTGCGAGCTGGGTCCGCAGCGCATCGAGATAGTGGCTGATGAGTGGCGCGATATAGGCGTTCACCACGGTCGTGCTGGTGCGTTCGAATTCGAGCATCTCCGGCAGCACTTCACACGAAAGCGACGTGAGTACTTGCGGCAGCCGGCGCCGCAGGAACTCACCGGCCAGCTGCTCGTGTGCCGGGTTGCGGTACGAATGCAGGAAACACACGGCGAGCGTTTGCACCTCGGCCGCCATGAGCTGCGCAACGATGGCCTCGAGCGCGGCGGGCTCGAGTGCAGTCACTATGTTGCCTCTGGCATCGATGCGCTCGTTCACCCCAAAGCGCAGCGCGCGCTCGACCAGCGGCACCGGTTTTTCCCAATCGAGGTCGTAGGAGAGCGGAATGCGGATGCGGCGCAGCTCGAGCACGTCGCGAAATCCCTCGGTCGTCAGCAAAGCGGTGCGCGCCCCCTTGCGCTCCAGAATGGCGTTGGTCGCGACCGTAGTCGCATGCACGAATTCCGCCACGCGCTCGGTGGCGATGTTGTTTTCGCCGCAATACGCGCGCACCCCGTCGATGATCGCCTGCGAATAGTCGCCAGGGGTCGACGGCACCTTGCGCTTGTCGAGGCGCCCATCGGGACGCAAAAAAACGATATCGGTGAACGTTCCGCCGATATCGACCCCGACGCGGAACGGGGCGCTCGTGCGAGCACTCATGCGAGCATCGTCGCGCGGGACTCCCCGGCCTGGCGCTCGCGCAACGCATCCGTGCCGGTGCAATCGAGCCGCAGCGGATCCACCAGAATTTTGACGCCGTAATCGCGCGCGGCAGCTTCGATCGTGACCTTGCCGTTATACACGTCGGCGAAAACTTTTTCCGGGTCGCGCTCGCGCGGATCGCCATATCCCCCGCCGCCCGCGGTGCGGTGGCGCAGCACCTGGCCATGCCGGATGGGCCGCGTGAACTTGGTCGGCCACAGTTCCGGGCGCCCGCCGTCGCTCACGTAATTGCTGGACGGCGCGCCGCACTGGCCGCCGGCGAGGCCGTACGGCGGATGGTCGCGGCGGTCGGAGCGCAACTGCAAAGTTGCACGCTCACCGACAAAACGCAGTTGCCGCTCCACTGCCATACCACCGCGCCACTTGCCCGGCCCGCCGCTGTCGGGCACCAATTCATAGCGCTCGATCACGATCGGCGCCTGGTACTCGACCTGCTCGACCGGCGCATTGCTGATGTTGGCGGCCGGATTGGCGACGCCATCGATGCCTTCACGCCGGAACCCGGCGCCCCAGGCGCCCATCACGGCTTCCCGGAACAGCACGAAACGGTCCGCCGCATCGTACCCGCCGATGCTGTAACTGCTCGTGCCGCCCTCCCCGGCCGCGCGCACGCGCTCCGGCATAACCTGCGCCAGCGCGCCAAACATGGCATCGATGATGCGGAAACCGGATACGCCGCGCGCAGCGACCGCGCCGGGCGGCCGCGGATTGACGAGACAACCCAGCGGCGCGGTGACGTGGATCGGGCGCATGAAACCGGAGTTGTTCGGCGCGTCGGAGTCCGTGATGGTGCGCATCGCGAAGTAGACCGCGGACTTGGCGAACGAGAGCGTAGAGTTGATCGCGCCTTTGACCTGCGGCGAAGTGCCCGTCAAATCAACCGTCAGTTCGTCGCCTTGCACGTGCAATGTCACTTTCACCGCCACCGGCTGTCCCGGCGTGATGCCGTCGTCATCGAGGTGATCGGTGTAACTGTAGCTGCCGTCGGGAATCGCGCGTATGGTGCGCCGGGCTTCGCGCTCGCTGTAATCGAGCAGCTCTTCGAAATAGTGCTCGAGCTCGGCAATTCCATATTTGGCCGCAATCTCGCTCATGCCGCGCTCGGCGATGCGGCAGGCCGCGACCTGCGCCTGAAGGTCGCCGAGTATCACGTCGGGGATGCGCACGTTGAGCCCGATCATCCTGAAGAGCGTTGAATTCGGCACCCCGCGCTCGTAGAGCTTCAGCGGCGGAATGCGCAGTCCCTCCTGGAAGATTTCGGTCGAGTCGGCGGCGCTCGATCCCGGCACGCGCCCGCCCATGTCGTTGTGGTGCGCGACGACCACGCCGTAGCCCAGCAGGTGTTCCCCGATGTAGATCGGCTTGAACATGAAGATATCCGGCAGGTGCATGCCGCCCAGATACGGATCGTTGAGTATCACGATGTCGCCGGGTGCGAGCTTGCCGCGAAACTCGTCGAGCATTCCGTGCATGGCGTCGGGGAACGAGCCCAGGTGCAGCGGCAGGCTCAGGCCCTGCGCGATCATGCGCCCGTCGCGGTCGCAAAAAGCGCTCGAGAGGTCCATCGTGTCTTTCATGATCGACGAATAGGCGATGCGCACCACGGTGAGCACCATCTCATCGACGACCGAGCCGACCGCGTTTTTGATCAGCTCGAGACGGACCGGATCATGCGCCATACTTTTTCTCGAGCTCGCGTATCTCCGGCAGCCCGGCGATGTTCCAGAACTCCTCGAAGCTCACCATGCGATCCCACACGGTCAGCGAGTTGCCGGTCTCTTTGATTTCGCGCAGGACTTCCTGCATGGTCTTGCACGCCGCCATGAGGGCATGGACATAAAAACACGCGGTCTTGAATCCCATCGCCTCGAGCTCGGCAACCGGCAGCCGCGGCACCATCCCGCTTGGCGAATGGTTGAACACCAGCGGAATGCGGCCGCGGAAGCGCTCGGCGATCGCCTTGATCTCATCCATCGACTCGCGCATTTCGAGCCACAGCATGTCGGCGCCGGCTTTCAGGTACGCTTCGCCGCGCTCGAGCGCCTTGTCGAGTCCTTCAACCAGCAGCGCGTCGCAGCGGGCGATGATGACGAAGTCGGGGTCGCGCCGCGCCTCGAGAGCGGCCCGGATCTTCTGCACCATTTCCCCGGCCGGGATGAGCTTCTTGCCGAACATATGGCCGCAGCGCTTGGGCCAGACCTGGTCTTCGATGTGAATGCCGGCGACGCCCGCGCGCTCGAACTCGCGCACGGTGCGGCGCGCGTTGATCGCATTGCCGTATCCGTTGTCGGCATCGACGACGATGGGGATATCGATGGCCTCGGCAATGTAGCGGGCATTCCTCACCATCTCTTCCATGGTGACCAGCCCGACGTCAGGATAGCCGCGGCACATCGAAACGCCCGCGCCGGTCACCACGCACATTGGATAGCCGGCCTGCTCGACCATGCGCGCGCTCAATGCGTCGTGCGCGCCGCCCCCGACCACGATATGGTCGCCTGCCAGAAGTTTCCTCAGCTTCGCTCCAGCACTCATCACTCCTCCCCGTTCTGACACGTTCACTTATTGAACTGCGCATCTCCATCAAACACACGACGGCGTGCTTCCGCCGCGCAATTGGCCGCCGCGGCAACGAGCCCCTGCACATTCGCCGCGCGACCGACTTCAGCGACCGCGGCTGCCAGCGCCTGCACGTTGGATTCCGGAACACCCGCTTCAGCGCCAAGCTCGGCGTTCATCCGCAATGCCGCGTCCCAGGTAAGCCGATAGGAATTCGCCCCTTCCGTCTCTTCCCATTCGAGCACCGTCATATCGTCCAGGGTGACCACGAGACGCGGCGAATAGCGGGCGCGCGACGCGTCGGCAACGACGGTAATTTTGCGCACCAGAGCGAGCACCGCCGCGTTGGTGAATTCGTGCAAGCCGGCGAAAGTCACTGCTCGATTTTCCCAGGCGAGCGCCGCGCAAAACGGCGCGCTGATCAGCGTCTGCTGAAAACTCGTGTAGGGCCCGGCATAACGATTGCCGATAAAGTCCGCCTCGAACGGATGCATGTGGATGGCGAGAGTCCGGGGCTCACGATGCTGGGCCCGGGCGCGCACGGCGATCGTGCCTCGCACGACGCCGCTCAGAAACTGGCAAATCGGGTAGGGCTTATAGGTTACCGCCTCAAGCTCGTATTCCGCGCCAAGACCTTCGCATACCCGCCGCGCGTAGCGGTCGCTGTCCGTCGCGTACGCCCTGAAAAAGCCGGCGCGGCCGGTCAAAGCGCTGCCCGCGGCCGCGGTTCCTGCGGCAGCCAGATTAGCGCAGAGCAGCCCGTTGCGCGCGGCGAGTCCCGCCTGGAACGGATATTCCTCGGTACCGGCGTCCACCCATTCGCGCAGCCCGCCCGCGGCGTTTGCGGCAAGTGACAAGGCGTTCGCGCAGGCGCCGGCGTCGAGCTTCATCAGCCGCGCGCCGCATGCGGCGGCAGCAAAAACGCCGTAAGCGGGTGTCGTGCGAAAACCGCGCTCGCTCAGGTCGGCGGCGTGATCGCGTCCGATGCGCAGTGCGACCTCGTAGCCTGCGACAATCGCGGCCAGCGTATCGCCGCCGGATGCCTCGAAGCGTTCCGCGCACGCGAGAGCTGCGGGAAGAACCACGACGCCGAGATGCCCGCACGGATGGGCATCGTCCTGCACGCGCGCATGGAACAGCACCGCATTGCAGAACGCAGCCGCAGGAAAATCGAGCCGGCGCTGATCGATGAATCGAGTCGCGCTTCCCGCCGCGCCCGCCGCCGCTTCGCGATCGACTGCCTGCGCTGCCTGCCGCGCCTGCGGCGCGCGGACCGAAGCGATGGCCACCGCGAGCCCGTAGAGCACACAGGCTTGCGCTTTCTGCACGACATCCTGCGGCAGGTTCCCGTACGCGGTAGTGGCCACGAATCGGCCAAGCTCGGCCAGTATGGCATCGCCTCCAGCGGTCATGACAGCAGAGTGTCCACGCGGTTCCTCGTCAGCACCAAGGATGAGTATACTATGAGAAAAACCGGTAAGATCGTTGCACTTGCAACGAGTGCACGGACTCGTTTTGTTAGAGGAGATTCGAATTGAAGCATGACGCAGTGCGCATGGTTTCGGCGAGCGGAATCCTCGGCTATGGCTTCCCGGAAAACTCGCTCAAGGCGGGGCTCGCGCGCCAGCCTCATATGATCGGGGTCGATGGCGGCAGCTCCGATCCGGGGCCTCACTATCTCGGCTCGGGCAAAGCCTTTACGAACCGCCTCTCGATCAAGCGCGACCTCTCGCTGCTGGTGCGTGGCGCGCTCGCCAACAAGATTCCGATGATGATCGGCACCTGCGGCGGCGCCGGCGGCGAACCGCATCTGCAGATGTGCACCGAGATTCTGCACGAGATCGTGCGCGAACACGGTCTGCACTTCAAGCTCGCGCTGATCCATTCCGAGCAAAGCAAATCCTGGCTCAAGGACCGCGTCAAAGCCAACCGCATACACCCGCTCGGCGGCGCGGCGCCGTTGAAAGAATCCGTGATCGACCGCGCGGAGCGCATCGTGGGCATGATGGGACCGGAGCCCTATCGGGCTGCGCTCGAAGCCGGCGCACAAGTGATATTGGCCGGCCGCAGTACCGATCCGGCGCCGTGGGCCGCGCTCGCGATGCATCATGGAATGCCGCCTGCTCAAGCGTGGTTTGCCGGCAAAATGCTCGAGTGCGCATGCAATGCGGCACTGCCAAAAAAACATGATTGCCTGATGGGGACGGTGGCGCCCGATTACGTCGAAGTCGAGCCGCTCAATCCCGAGCTGCGCTGCACGCCGCTCTCCGTCGCGGTGCAGGCGCTGCACGAGAACGCGAGCCCCATCATCCACAAAGAGCCGGGCGGTCTCCTCGACACGAGCGCGTGCGAGATCAAGGCGCACACCGAGCGCGCGGTGCGGGTGTCCGGCATGCAATGGCTGCCGCAGCCCTACACGATCAAGCTCGAAGGCGCTGAAAAGGTCGGCTACAGCGCGATCACCATTGCGGGCACTCGCGATCCCGGCTTGATCGGGCAAATCGATGATTTCGCACGCGTGGTGCGCGAATCCGTGGCGATGAAGGTCGCCGCCTTCAACATCTCTCCCGAGGATTACCAGCTGGTGCTGCGGCTGTACGGCAAGGACGGCGTGATGGGCGAATGGGAGCCGCGCAAAGACGGGGCTGCGCGCGAGATCGGTATCCTCGCGGAGGCGGTCGCGAAAACGCAGGACATCGCGAACGCCGTGGTTTCGGTCATGCGCGTCACTTTACTGCACACGGATTTTCCCGGACGACTGTGCAAGGAAGGCAACATGGCGTTTCCGTTCTCGCCTTCCGACATCGAGCGCGGCGCGGTGTACGAATTCTCGCTGCGCCACGTGGTCGAGCCGGACGATCCTTACCAGATGTTCCCGATCGAATACGAAAACGTGTGAGGGACCATGCCCAAGCTCAAGGACATCGCGAAAGCCTGCAAGAGCAAGAACGCCGGACCGTACGAGCTCACGCTCGACATCATGTTCGAGGATGCGGCGACGTTCGAGAAAGTTCGCCAGACCGGCGTCATCTCGCCGGCATTGATCGCCAGGCTTTATCACGTGCCGGTAGAGTCCGTGGTCTTCACCGAATTTCCGCCCGCGCATGCCTACAAGGCGACGATCGAGCGCCGCATCGCATCGGGCGCGGTCGGCGACACAGACGTCTACGGCGCGCAGCAGCACGCGCCGTTGCTGGATGTTGAAATTCCGATATAACCACGGCTTGTTTAAACATTTCCGGCAGGATGCGAGCTACGCTCAACCGACCGCTGGTGCTCTATCCGCTCTCGATTGCGCTCGGGCTTTGCGTCTGGGAAGCGATCGCGCGGGTGCTGCCGAAGGCATTGTTCGCGCCGCCGAGCGCAGTGCTCGGCCGGCTGGCGGCGATGATCGGCGACGGATCCCTGCCAATGGGGGGGGGGGGGGGCGCGCCCGCCCCCGTTGCGGGGGGGCGCCGTCCCGGCCTGCG